>ERZ1106948.79-NODE-79-length-46169-cov-38.217439_pt1 | contig 46169 bp, 67 predicted proteins | sample MGYA00403673_ERZ1106948 | MGnify/ENA primary metagenome ERZ1106948 (study PRJEB35170, sample SAMEA104062409) | human gut metagenome | biome: human gut; feature: human-associated habitat; material: faeces | place: Denmark | collected 2012-05-07 ...
TCCAGTGCTTAGGGGCGTTCAAACGCTTCATATGCTTCTTGGGACCACGAGTCTACCACACCGTGAGAACACCGCTCCGAACCACACCACTCACCCCAAATAATGTTCAGGGTTGTTACGCAAGCATCTACACAGCACCTACCATATTGGAGTTCTTATTCGAATCAGAATTGGTGAAAACAAGGAACAAGCGTTTCCAGAATCAGCCCCATGGATCGCGGCTCTGTGTTCGCGCAGGCTTCTTTCCATTCTTCACACCCCCTACAACTCATCCCTTTTCCCCCCATTTCTTCCCAGCCAAGCATCCTTTCTGCGAGATTTTTTCACACATGATTCAGTTCTTCCTGATCTTCAACCAGATGGGGCAGACGCGGTTCGCCAAGTATTTCACATTTCAGAACGCGAAGGAACGAGCCACGCTGGAAGGGGAAGTGACGCGCTTGTATATGGGGAGACGGGAGGACGAAGTAGCAACGCGTCGTGAAAGTCGTGAACCGTAGTGTAACGTCTTCGAGCACCGCAATTTCCGCTGCGTGTACAAGCTGGTGAACAATTTGGTGTACATGATCGCGACGGATCTCGACAGTCGCGAAGTACGTTTGTGTTTCTCTCTAGCTTATCGACAGAACGTCCTCTCCCTGATGTCCTTCATCGACGCCTTCGTCGAAACCTTGGAAATGTACTTCTCGAAGCTCGTAGGGGTCGTGTTTGGCGGTGAGGCGTAGACGGAGCTGGACATATCCTGCATCTCACACGGGAGTGGATTTCTTAACAGTAGGTGATGTTCAATCTGGAGAAGGTGCACTACATCATGGATGAGATGATTCTGAACGGGACGGTGTACGAGACGAACAAGAACACCATCACCAGACAGCTGGCGCTGATGAAGATCCACCCGGTGAAGGACAAGGAGTGAGTGTTGCGTTGTGATTCCAATTGTACTATGGCGTGATTCGTGTGACTGTTTGTTGCGAGAAGGGCGGACGCCAAGGATTCTTTCCATGAGAAGTGAAACGCTGTTTCTGTCTTTGTTCTACGTCGCTCCGTTCCTTGTTCTGCTCGCGGTGGCAAAATGGAGTCCCGTGGAGCTCCTTGTCCGTACTGACGCGTAGGACGTAATGAATCTTTCCATTTCCTTTGTTGCATCCATTGCGTCCTTCTTCGTCGCCCACTCCCTCATTCCCGCGTTCATGCCCATGACTGAGAAGGCGGGTTTGTGGGGCAAGGATCTGTGCAAGAAGGGAATGAAGGACGAGGATAAGAAGATGTAGAGTGTCCAATTCGTGTGGCTTATCGACTAGTCCTGAATCCTTGGGAATTGTGACGGCTACGATTCAGATTCTGTCTCTCATCATCAACGAAATGCTCTGCGCGAAGACCGATGAGAAGGTGCCCAACAATCCTTATTCTTACCCCTAGATGGCGGACTACAACGCTGCCATTCTCTCCATCAGTTTGATGACGCTGCTGGGGTTTGTGGACGACGTCTTGGAGTTGCGCTGGAGATACAAGCTGATCATCCCCTGTATAGCCACCCTCCCTCTGGTGCAAGCCTACTGGGCGCAGCACCAGTCCACCACCATCACGCTCCCATCGTGATCGTTGGTGTCGACAATCACATCTAGTTTCTTGGGTTGCATTCTGGGCGAATCGAAGGACTCCCTCACCTGGCTCGGTCGCCTCGTGTCGCTCGTCGCGGAGGTGAGCGGTCGTCCGTACGGCACCGCGATCGACCTCCGTCGGGTCGGTTGGGTGAAGTGACCCATAGACGGGTGGTACTACGTGTACATCGTCATGCTGTGCATCTTCTGCACCAACAGCATCAACATCTACGCGGGCATCAACGGACTGGAGGTGGGTCAGGTGAGCGTGGAGGCTGTGTGTGATGTTAAGTCCGTCGTGATCGCCTGCTCGTTGTTTTGCATCAACGTCATCGACATCATCATCGGCACTCCGTACGGTGAGGGTCTGTCGCTGTCATGAGGCATAGACTATGTGAGCAACCACGTCTTCTCGGCGATGATCATCATGCCCTTCATCACCTCCTCGCTCGCGCTCTTCGACTTCAACTGCTACCCGGCGCGCTGCTTCGTCGGTGACACCTTCACCTACTCCGCCGGCGTCACCTTCGCTGCGGTGAGTGTGCGAGAGAGTGGTCACAGACAGGTGGGCATCTTTGGTCACTTCACCAAGTCGCTGCTTCTCTTCTTCCTTCCCCAGCTCCTCAACTTCCTCCTCTCGCTCCCGCAGCTCTTCGGCATCATCCCCTGTCCGCGTCACCGTCTCCCGAAGTGAGTGAGAGCGTGCCTGCTGACGCGTAGGGTGAACCCCGAGACGGGCCTGTTGCAGCCCAGCGTGATCTCCAGCGACGAGAAGAGTCCCTACTACAACCGCATCAACCACACGCTGATCAACGTGGTGTTGTACGTGTTCGGACCCATGTCGGAGAAGAACCTGACGCGCTGGCTGTTGGTGTTGCAGGGCGTGTGTTCCGTCCTGGCGATCTGGGTTCGGTACAAGTGTGGGTGGGTGTTCCGCGTGGACGAGGGCGAACTTTTGTAACAGTATGGGTGTGTTTGTTCAATGAGGAGTGTATTGTATGATTATGCAACAGAGCGTGTCTTTCTGTGCTTACTCAATAAGGAGCATGTCCCTGTGTGAACGCAACAACGACAATCACAATTGACGCAATGGGCATTCTAAACCTATTGCCGAATTTGAAATCGGTGACAAAACCTGACGTTCCGCTTTCGCGATACGCAGGAGAGATTGCCGCTATTGATGCCATGTGCTGGTAATCGCTCTATGTTATCATAATCGAAAGGCTGCATCAGGGCATATGCGCGTGTGCGAAGGAGTTGTGTGAAGGAGTCAAAACCGACCAGTTCGGTCATTCGTCGTGTTTTCACGACTAGATATGTTGTATACTGCATGAAACTGGTGGAGATGGTGCTCGATAACGGTATTATTCCCATTCTAGTGTTCGATGGATCGGACATGCCCATAAAGGACAAGGAGAATGGCAAGCGTGAGGAGTTCGATCTGTGTGGAATGGTGAGGAATAGAGAAAGAATGAAAAAACGCCAGGAAGCCCAACAACTGGAATTGGAGGGCAAGATAAAGGAGGCCAATTCCAGTTATGCTGCGTCGATCAACATAACTCCAGAGTTATACGTGCCCCTCATCAAAAGGCTCATAGAGCGTGGTGTGAGTTACATCATCGCGCCTTATGAAGCGGACGCGGAACTCGCCTATCTTTCCCACCACCACCTCGTCGACCTGATCATTACCCAGGACGGCGACAGCCTGGCGTATGGGTGCGAGAAGGTGTTGTTCAAGCTGTCGCCGAAGGGAAGGGGAGAAGAAATCCAATACCGAAACGTGTTCCAGTCCACCGAGTTATCAATTCGCGAGTACTCGGAAGACATGTTCCTGTACCTGTGCATCCTCTCCAAGTGCGACTTCCTGCCGAACCCGCGCGGCAAGGGGATAAAGCGCCTCGTTCCCTTCGTGAAGGAGGGAAGAACGCCCGACCGCATCCTCCAGCTTCTCCAGCTGAAGGGTGGCTGCGACATTACGGATCAGTCGATGCTGGGTGGTGAAGTGACGTGTAGATATCGTTCCGACTTCCACAGAGCCATCAACACCTTTCGTTATCAGATCGTGTTTGACCCCGTGTCGCAGACGCAGACGACGCTCACTCCTGTTCCCGAGGACTTTGATCTGAGTCTCCACACGTACTTCGGGACGATCGAGCCGGATGTGGAGAGAGCGAGGGAGCTGTCGCGCCTCCACGTAAACCCGTTGACAGGAGAGCGCATCGACTGTCTTGCGTTTCCCGAGTCCTACGACAACCTTGGCTTCATTTCGCTGAAGAAGGACGTCTCCACGCATAACAAGCTCAATCTGTTACACATGTTCCCTGTGAGGACAATCACAAAGTCCACGATTCCGAAGCCCCAAAAGGCGGAGCGACCATCCGTTGAAAAGGAGAAGATCGGACTTCGATCCCCTTACTTCAAGTCCTCCAAGCCACGCTCCCCTGTGAAGAGTTTGAGCGACTACAAGTACGAACAGTTCGATGTTTGTTGAAAGAAACAGCGCGATTCAACGCAAGAGCCATTACTCGTCATCCTCATACTCTTCCTCCTCTTCCTCTTCCTCGTCATCATCCTCTTCCTCCTCCTCATCGTCATCATCGTCATCGTCATCGTCATCGTCATCGTCATCATCATCGTCATCGTCGTCGTCGTCATCATCTTCGTCATCTTCATCCTCTCTCTCCTCGTGAATCTCAGCCTTCTTCACGAACTGCTCGGGGTTCTTCTGGTAGATGACAGCGAGCGTGGACAGGTTGGCGATCAGCAGGTCGAGGAGCGACGACTCCACGCCCTCAGCGGTGTCGCTGATCACAGGATGCTCCGCCAGCACGATGTCCGACGCCGTCTCGGGATCAGCGGACAGCAGACGCCAGTAGATGTAGCCGCGGTCGCGGATGTCGGGGTTGTCGCAGTTCTGCGTCACGGTGTTCAGAATGTCCTTCACCAGGTCCTTCGTGTCGCTGGGACGCATCAGGAACAGCTTCACCGTGGCGGTCAGCAGCGTCAGCTGCACGTTTGGCGGCTCGTCGTCGAAGCCGTCCAGGAAGGACTCCAGCAGCTCGTCCGAGTTGTCGATACGGTCCGCGTACTCGCCGATGATCCAGATCATGGCGGACTTGGCCTCGGGCTCGTCCAGCGTGTCCAGGTTCTGGCACAGCGTGCCGATGATGGACTCGTACTTGTTCGGGTAGCGGCGGAAGATGTCGCGAATCACGATGACGGCCTCCTGCACCACGTAGTTGTTCTTCTCCTGGATCAGCGACAGCAGCGCCTTCACGCAGCGCTCCGACACCTTCTCCAGACGGATGGCGAGACGACCGATGGAGCGCACGGCGCGGCGGATCACCTCCACATCGACCTCCTGCGCGTAGCCCTTGAACTCGGTCAGCACCTGCTCGATGTTGCGCTCGGACGCCAGCTTCACCATGATGTCCATCTTCTCCTTCTTCACGTAGATCGGGTCGTTGTACTTGCAGAAGAACACGCGGATCTCCGTCTGCAGCACGTCGGGACGCTTCTGCACGATCAGGTTGATGTTGCGCAGCGACACGTACTGGATCTCGGGGTGCTCGTTCGACAGCAGCGTCACCAGAGGGGGACCCATCTTGCGCACCAGCGAGCGGATGCTGTCCTGGCGGCTGATGTGCTCCATGTACACCATCATCACCTTGATGGCGCTCAGCACCACCGCCGTGTTGCTGTGCTGCAGGCGCGCCTGGATACGCTCGATGATGGCTTCCGCCTCACGCTCGTCGCGCGGCTCGTAGCGCGCCAGACAGTCCAGGATGTACACCTGACCCCACTCCGACGTCTCGTTCAGCGCCACCATCAGCTTCTGCAGCATCGACGTCGAGATCTTCAGCACCTCGCGCGGAGAGTTGTCCTGAATCTCGCACAGCGCTGCCACGGCGTTCGCCACCACCGCCGAGTTCTCGTCCGAAATCATGTCGTGCAGCGAGTCGATGAAGCCCTGCTCCTCCACCAGGGTCGGGCTGATATCGTACAGCTTGCAAATGCACATGGCCGCCGTCTTGCGCACGTACGGATCGGGGTCCGAGATGCACGTACGGAGCGGCTCCGTCAGGTACTCAGAGATCTTTTCCACGTGAATGCAACCCATCGTACGCACAGCGAGGGCACGGATCAGGGGGTTCTGATCGGCAGCGTCGCGGATGAAGGACTGCACGGCCAGAAGAGCAAGATCGGGCTTCTGGTCGGCGTAGTTGATGAGGTACAGATAGACCAGCTTCTTCATCTCGATGTCTCCCTGCTGCATGCAGTTGATGATATCGATGAACAGCTTGGACACATCCTTGTCGATGGTCATGAGAGCGATGACCTTCTTCAGGGCGTCCTTCTTGTCGTCGATTCTGTTGGAGGCGAGCTGCTCCTTCAACTCGGTCAGTTCGTCTACGAAATGAGGAGAGCCAAGCGAACGCCACCCTTGTTGCCCTTTCCGAAGAATTTCTTCTCCTTCTGCACGGCGTTTCTGATTATATCCATATTTGTGTGGTTCGCAGGTGCCTAACAACGATTGTTTGCTTGATTTCGAGGAATGAGGACGACGCACAAGCGGACGACATACAACGCTCCCACTATTCTTGTGTTGTTCCACCCGTACTCTCTCTCCTTCGTGTGTATTCGTACCAGAAGCAGGCGCGTCACATCCACTCGGTCCATCCACCGCCAACATGTCAAGAGAGGGAAGTGTTCAAAAGTTGCCCACCGTTCAGCAATTACTGGACTCTATTCTTCAGGGTACTTGGTTGCTTCTCCCGTCAATCCTAGATCCAGACAATCACTTTAGAGATGTTAGTCTGATTGTCGACACTGCGCTCCTCCAAAAGGCCGCATCGCTCATTGACAATAAGCTGATTCGACGAGTAGTCACCATTCCGGGAAGCATTGTGTTCTACGAGTTTTTGGTACGCGTTGAAATCGATATTGAGTGTAGCGGACGGGGAGAAGAGAGGGAATTCAGTACTGTCTTCCTCAGCACTGCGAGTGCAATACATATGCACTGAATCTCGCGAATAATCGTCCTGTGTTGATGGTAGTGTCAAGGCTGTTGGATTACGAGTAGTGTGAGCATCTACTGGCCATCGCGCTCGTGAAGCAACAGCACATCGAGATACCAACGCGAAAGGTGAATCTGTCTGAGATCATGACATCTCTGTAAGTGTCGTTGTGAATCTTCCTACAGTTTGGTAGTGTATAGTACAATCGTTCTGTTTGAATGAAATACGAGAAATACGCGTTCTGAACGGAGTTTAGAAGGAACTCACTTCTTACGCTTGAAAAGAGAAGCAAACGCTCCAGCGTCTATGTGTCAAGCGAAGAGGAAAGCGTTGCTGTTTATGTGCACATCATCCTTGAATTCAAACGCCAATGGAAGATGAACAGTGGTAAGAAGCGGCATATCTTATCTTCATTCATCATGCATGCCCTCACTCTCGAGTCGAATGCAACGAGGACGGGAGAAAGAAGCACTATCCCTCTCAAACCCAAACCTTCCCATGGATTTGGGAGCCGTTGTAATGGAGGCGAGTTTGGGCAGGTCTATGACTCACGCAAGCCACCCGTCCGCACTCTTCATGATCAACTCAGGATAGCTTTTGTTGTCAGTCATATAATCCCATGGATCTTCCTCTTCGTCCTCTTCGTCCTCTTCCGTGTTGCTCCAGCAGAACGTGAACGCGCCCTTGCCGAAGTAGATGGACTGCAGCTCGGGCAAGTCTAGTCATCATTCACACTGCCCAGCAGCACTCTCAAACACGGCGCGTTCGCAGTCGACCATGAAGTAGTCCCCAAACTGAAGAGACTTCAAGCGAGGCAGATCTACGCCTCACGACCACACCCTCCCACTACTCCTCATGGTGAAGGAACAGAGATAGCGGCCCTCACCGTCATCGTCGCCCTTGCCAATGCAAAACGTCTCCAACGATGGGTTGTCAGAAATCTCCCAGGTCACGAAGTAGCTGAAGGAGTCGTCGCCGATGATCAGCTCGCGCAACGACGCACAGTTCTTCACGCAAAACGCATGCTTTGGATCGTGAACATAGAACCCGTCTCCCTGAAAGCACTCCTTGCCGATGTGCAACACCTCCAGCTGATTAAGGGAAGTGAGAGACAGCTTCGTAGTGCTATCAAAGCAGTAGTCCCCAATCTCCAGCACGCGAAGGGACGCAAATCTCCCCAAGTCAATGGGCTTCGAATCGTTATCGCTGTAGCAGTGGTTGGCGATCACCAGCTTCTCAAGATGGCTGTGAAACGTGAAGAAGTTCTGGTTCTTCTCGCAAATCGTCATCTCCTTCTCCAAGCGTTCGTCATTCAGCCACTCGCCCTTGAAGACAGTATCCCCCTTTCGATCGTACAGCACTCCCTCTCCCCATCGTTTGCCCTCGAGCCACTCGCCATCATACTCCACCACACCAATATCAGCGTAGTACTTACGACCATACCCCACATTCACATCATTCAGCCGAAATCCTTCATACACCACGTGATTGTCCTTGTCATACACCACACCCCAGCCAAGCGGCTCGTCGTTCAGCACATCTCCTTCCCAACGCGTTCCGTCCACATTCAAATCCACAATCGTGTTGTGCTTGATTCCACGCAAATCTATTTCACTAACCATCAGCAGCCGTTTCGATTCCTTATCCACCATAACGATTCTTGACTCATTCATCTCTACCAGAATAGACTTCGTAGGGTGAATGAGGCCCTCATTCACACTCAAGAGATCGCCAGCCATAGTCTGCAAAAAGAGAGAGTGTGGCAGATAGACCAGGCCCTTATTAAGGCGCCCCAAGAGGGTCTTCAGCCAGCTGGAGGTTATTCATCTCAAAGTATCATTACGCACTTATTTGCGTCATTTCCGTTGTGTCTGAAGAGATAGGTCGTTTAGGCATGATGGATTATGACTTCTCACCCTGTTCGTTCTCCGTGCAGAATTATCTCCATACAACCAGAACTGGTCACGAAACCACCCCATCTCCCTCTTGGTCACAAGAAACCGAATTCTGCTCTCCTTTTGGAATACACAAATCCTCTTTGGAACGACTACATCAAAAGAGAGCTTCTCGTTCGAAGCAGGACACGCCATTCTCCTCGTAATCGATAGACATCGCGGTGAACATGGATGTTGATACAATTCTTGTTTCACTGTCCCATTTGCCTCTCGTGAGCGCCTATCTTTGAGACGTCACCATGTAGTCGCTTCGTGTCTATATCCAGAAGCTCGTAGCATTTGCAAGTGCCGTGGATAGTGCAGTCAGTCTTTTGGAGACGCGCATGAATAAGAGTGGAAGCAATCTGAATATAAAGGCAGAACTGTATTCATTCTGAGGGATTGGTTCCCCTTTAGAGATGACCCGAGTGCTGCGAACCAGGAATCGTCAAATGCGCCTCGAGGATCCTGCAACGTGTACGCAAAGAGCATCATGAGTCTGAGACGACTCAACTTGTGCTTTTGTGATCTGTTTGACATGCTTGAGAACTGCGTGGAGTCCATCGACGTCGCGAAGAAGCGGTCGATTTATGCGCAAATCGAGCCGTCCATCGCGCTGATCAAGGTTTCCGTGCTCTCGCGGAGTGAGGACTAGAACTCTCTGGCAGACATCCAGCAGCACTACGCAAAGCAACTCGAGAAGGAAGGGATCTCGTTCTCCTTCAGTGATGTGGATTCCGGACTCGACGCCTTCTGCGAGGCGGTTCGCGAGGAGAGTCACCGCCTCATGTCGATGAAGCCATCGTCGTACCACCCCAACATTCTCCTGGTGATGACGTCGGGACTGAACATGGAGGACATCGAGGACTCCATCCGTCGCTACATCCCCCGCAACGACGTGTTCCCCTGCGACGACCAGCCGCTCTCCATCCCCGTCTTCGCCGAGTCGGACCTGAGCGGGAGCTACGTCCGTCCCTCGTCGCCGGGCATCATGGAGTGGGAGGACGAGGAGGGCGACGTGCTGGACGGAGGCATTCTCCTCGACGAGGGCGATCTCGCCAAGACGAAGGCGGCGCCGAAGCGACGCGAGGAGATTCGCTCCAACAGGTAGTCGTGCGTCGCGCTTGTCAGCAATAGTCCCTCGATTGGTCAGCCGATCCCGCTGCCGAACATCGCCCACTTCGCGCGCATCGGCGTGAGTCTGGAGCACCACTACAACGCGGCGGGCTGCGAGTGTCCCGGGCGAGCGTCAGTGCTCACGGGAGAGTACCCGCCCATCCACGGCGTGCGCACGAGTCTGGACAAGACGGGCAACTGCAGCGAGCTGAAGATCGACGAGGTGCCGACGCTGGGCCACTACCTGAGCAAGGCGGGCTACGACGTGGTGTACAAGGGCGAGTGGGGCCTGAGCGAGGTGCAGGCGATGCTGGAGCACCCGATCCTGGACCTGCTGGGCGTGGAGCGCAACGCAGACGAGGACCTGCAGCCGTTCGGGTTCCAGGGCTGGGAGGCGCACATGGAGGAGGACTGGTATGCGCGCAGCATCCAGATCACGAACGAGGCGGTGGAGTACATCCGTCGGCGCGAGTGCGTCATGTCCTCGGAGAGTCTGCGCGGCAGCGAGCCGCCGCCGTGGGCGCTGGTGGTGTCGTACCCGGACATCGTGCCGGACTGGAACGAGATGAAGAACGAGATGCGCGAGCAGCTGGTGGACCTGTCGCACCCCGTGTGGAGCGACGCGCAGATGAACGCGAGCTTCTCCTGCGGCAATCTGCGGCAGATGGAGCTGCAGCGCCGCAACCGCATCGACCTGATGCGTCAGGGTGGGGATGGTGATGGCGCGTGACGCGTAGAGAGCGGAATCACCGACGCCACCATGCGGTTCATGCCGCGCATCCAGAAGCAGTACCTGAGCTACTGCGAGGGCATGAACGACGACCACGTGAAGGAGCAGTACAAGCAGAACCGGAAGAAGCTGGACCTGCTGCTGGGCGAGCTGTTCCAGGAGCTGTTCCGCAGCGGCACGAACAGCACCATCGTGGTGTTCACGTCGGTGTCGGGCAACCTGGAGGGGAGTCACGGTCTGTGGGGCTCGTGCTACAACGGCTACGAGGGCTCGATCCACATCCCGTGCATCCTGTACATGCCCTCCAACCTCCCCGTGAAGCAGCGCATCGCGAAGGAGAACCTCGCGCTCAGCACCTCCTCCGTCGACCTGCTGCCCACGCTGCTGCACATGGCGGGCATCGACAAGAGCGAGATCCAGCAGCAGCTCCTCGTCACGCACAAGATCATCCCCACGCTCGTCGGCCGCGACCTCTGCGAGCCCGTGCGCGACAGCAGCGCCATCTACTACCAGTCGGAGGACGTGAAGATGCCGCTGCAGCGCGCCGTGTCGTGCTCAGTGCTGCCCGCCGCGGGCGTGGCGAACGAGAACCAGTCGCGGTCGGTGGCGGTGCTGCTGAAGACGAGCGAGACCAACCAGCACAAGATGAAGATCTGCTACTACAGCAGTGACCCGCGGTCGTGCGACGGGATGGAGCGATGCGAGGACGGCGATGCGGAATGGGAGTTGTTCGATCTCACCCAGGATCCGAAGGAAGTGGTGCCGAACGGCGAGGCTGATGTATAGAAGCACAATCTGATCGAGAACGGCGAGTACGAGGAAGTGTTCAAGGAAATGAAGCACACATTGGCGCAGCGCTACAAGCAGTGCTGCGACATGGTGACCGTCCTTGTTGCGCGTCATGGGTAGAACATTACACACGAGAAGATGAACACGACGCAGCGCCTGTCGCTGTTCTCGCGATTGTCAAGGTCCTCTACCAAGGAAGTGAAGTGGCAGCAGTTTTACATTCTTGTTATCGCTTTGGTTATCAGTATTATCGCTGTTCTAATGCAGTACTTTCTGTTCTAGGTGGGCTGTTTCTTAAAAAGAGTGCCATGGACACGAACGAAATCAATTTGGACGAGTTCGACAAGTCGGATATCAGCAGCGACTGGAACAGCTCGGAGGACGAGGCCCCAACGATGGAGGTGGAGGAGGAGAAGGCGTCCCTCCCTGCTCAGCAGACACAGCAGCCCATGGACTACGCACAGGAAATTGAAGAGTTGGAGCAGATGGAGAACGAGGACGACCCCAACTACGTGCCGAGTGGGCTGCCGTTCATGTCCGTGATGTGTAGAGACGAAGAACGAGGTCGAAGACTCCACCATCGAAGTGGAGCCGATCAACGTCGTGCTGGACAGTTCCGTTTTCCTGACGAAGGGAGGTACGGTTTCCCACGTGCTGGACGACTGTCTCATCATCGACGCGGGGCAGAATACGAAGTGGGTGATGAACTCCCTGTCTCATAGGGTAGGGCGATTGAGGAGAATTCCATTCTGTTCAAGAAGAGCATGGAGCCCATTGGTCGCATTATGGAGGTGTTTGGTCAGGTGGAGCATCCGTTCTATCTCGTGCGGTGGCCCAAGGACATGAGCAACCCCAATCTCGCCGTCAACGATGTTGTGTACATGAATATGACAAACGCTCACTTCATCCTCCCCGCGCAGCTGAACAGCGTTGGCACCGACGCATCGAACGTGTTTGACGAAGAGCCGAACGAGAAGGAGCGCGTCTTCATCGAGTGCACGGAGGACGTGGTGAACAATGAAATCCGTTCGTGTCGTTCCGCCGAATCACCCCTAGAAGACGAGTCCGAGTCCGCCCCACTGAGCGTGAATTACCAGCAAGAGTTCGTCATCCCTCCGAGTGTGAAGCGAGATGCTCCTCCGGTGAACCGGATGGTGACTCCCTTCCAGAACCCGTTTTTGGCGTCAATGATTCCTCCAACTCCGCAACCTCAGACGCAAAACGACATGAGTGGGATGGACATCCTCCGTAATTCGTACTTTTAGAGCGGTATTCGGGCGAAGAGGTAACGGTTGTGTGCTTTCTGTTTCTTACTGCGGGGTTCGGAGTGATACGAACTCCTTTTGACTTCTTTGTTCAACACGAGTTGTTCGGAGTTCAGTTTCCTGGCTACAGTAGCCAGAGCAATCTACCCTAACCGACGTTACAGAATGAAGCAAATCGACCCTCCATCCAATTAGCGCCTTCCACGTCGGTGGGAATGTGAAAAGGGAACGATAGAACCCCCCGTCGCTGAAGACAGTTGTTCATCATCAATTGTTCAGTTGTCCTTGTCGAGCAGCGATGTTTGAAGAGATTGCGAGGCTGTTACAAATTCCAGAACCGTTCGATGATCATAAGCAGTATGAGCGTTGTCGTCCCATTACGGGTTAGATCGTTCCTTAACGCCATATCCACGCTAGACACATTCCTTGCCACAGACTCACAGAACAAAGAAGCCCTGGAGTACAAAGCGCTCCTTCTGGAGCGAGTGAGGCGATTTACTGCGGCGAAACAAACGGCGAAGACGTTATTGATGCTGGGAGGGGAGGAGTCGAAGTATCTGGACATCTTCGGTCGGATGCAAGTTCTCTCCGGGGATTTCGACGGCGCGGAAGCGACGATCATGCGGGCGTACAAGCTCGACCCCGACAGCGACTACTCCTTCGGGAAGAAGTACAAGCAGGCGAAGGAACTGAGCAAGCTGAAGCGGGAGGGAAATGACGCGGTGGCGAAGGGGAAGGTGGAGGAAGCCATTGCGTTCTACACGACGGGCATTGAGCGTGCCCACGCGTACGCTCTCCCCTGTGCCTACGTTTTCCTCAACAACCGCTCCGCTTGCTACATCAACTCGAAGCGCTTTGAGCTGGCGCTGTCGGATATCGAGAGTGCGCTCAAGGAGTACCCGTATCTGCCAAAGCCGTATCTGCGCATGATCACGTGCGTCAAGCAGCTCCGACTGACGGAGCGAACGAAGGATCTCCCCGCGCTGTATCTGAACGCCCTCTACACCACGGGCTACAAGGAAGCCAACGCGCCGCTGCTCTCGCGGGAGTGCGTGAGGCTTCTGAAGGAGAGCGGCGTGTTCCGCTCCAGGGTTCAGGCGGTCGGCAGCAAGAGCGAGCTGGACCGCGTGCTGGCTGCGAATCCCAACGCGCTTGTCGTGCTGGATCTGTTCGCCTCTTGGTGCGGACCCTGCAAAGTCGGTCTCGGAAGGAGGAGTGACTCGTAGAGACTCGCTCCGGTTCTCGACGACCTCTCCGCATCGCATCCGTCCGTCATCTTCCTGAAGGTGGACGCCGACAAGGAAAGAGCCGTCGCGAGCGCGTACAACCTCGACTCCTTCCCCACCATCGTGTTCATCCGGAACCATCAGATGCTAGCGAGAGTGGTGGGCTACGACCCCAGCGGCGTGGAGAGCGCGGTAAACAGCAATCTGGTGATAGAGGCGGACACGTTGTATCAGTGTGGTGTTTGTTGGATGAATCGTTTTGAGGCGATTAATGATTCGGGAATAATGGCAAATCCGATTGTGGAAGGGAAACAATTCTGAACAATTAATCGTTGCCCACCAATTCGATTCCACATAATCCAGAATGATTAATTCCGTCGCCCCACCTCAATTGTTTAGCAATGATATTCATTCCTGTGGAATTGTGTCTTCAACAAGAATTCTGCGAAACATAAATGAACACTCGAATCCTCGCGAGTAACGCGCCGTTCCTCACGAATTCAGAGCAAGCACACACCGAACGTCGTCAACCGAGCGCATGAGGTCCAAAAAGGGAAGAAGATTCCGCAGCTCCTTGTCCTTCGCGTCGCCGTACCAACTCGATATCGGAATGGCGTTGCAGCGGTCGAAGCGGTAGCACTCGGGGTTGTTGTCCACGATAATCGCGGAGCCGACCTCCTGCGACACGGTCGTGATGCGCTTGACGGTCCTTCCGTAGACGAAGTCGCAATGCTCCTTGTACAGGCGACGGCGAATCCGGCCTCTGGGGTCGATGACGTTGAGAACGGCGTCCGCGTAGGGCTTCTCGCCCGCCGTGAACACGACCACGTCGTACCACTCGCAAACACGGTCCAGAAACTCGTCGAGGTAGGGGCGCTTGAAGACGTAAAAGCTCACGTATTTGTTTTGGCGCAACTATGCCTCACACAGCAACTCCGCGGCAACAATTGTGATACCAATGCACTCAAGTGAAGGCACCATTGTAGCTAAGTCCGAAAAACGGCAGGAATACACCAGCGTTTCATCCAAGTCGAGGATGAGGGTGTGCCGGTTGTGGGGAAAGCTCGATAGGCGAAATCTCCACTTGCAGCTATAGTAGCGAATTGGGTTGCACTTCGTCTTTCCGTGAATCCTCTTGTGGTAAATGTCCTGGCAGTTTAGAATAATGGCGTTCTTCACGATCCGATCATCTCGGCTCAGCAAGAAAAGAACGTGAGTGACGAAATGAAAGAACCTCCTACGAGTCAGCACTCGAAGAAACCGCCACAGAGGGATAGAGTCCGAAATCAGCAGCAAGGAGAAATAGGCGCTACACACTAGTCTAGTCGTGTAAAATCCGCAACCAAAGCACGCACCCGAGACAGTAGACCAGGGAAAGGAGAATGCGTAGGACTTCACTCATGTAGCTGCTTCTTGGTGAAAGGACGCTGGAAGAGAAGGAGAAACGCTACTAGACAAATGAGTGCGTACTAAGAGAATGTATGATTGGGAAAGAAAGAACAGCCATGCCCACCGCCCCTGACTTGTCGAGGGATATCGGATTCGCCTGTATCTTCAGAGTAAAACCGATCCCCTAGAGAGCCGGGAGGGCGCGACGAATTCTCCGAATTCCCGTGATTGTCGCGTACATGGTTATGCCAGTTGAAGGGCACTTTTCATTTAGGATAATCGATGTCTAACAATAGTGAGTCGTGTTGGAGCGAAGTGATGGGGTGTAGATCAAACAAAAGTTGTTACTGCTGTTGCTGCTGTAGGCGTTGTTTCTGCTGTTGCGTTGTATTTGTTTAAATCGTGGAAGTCAAATAAGAAGAACGAATCGAAGAAAGGTGAGGTGCATTTGGGATTCCTGAATGGTAGAAGAAAAGAAGACAAATGAGTCCTTCCCCGGAAAGGTAGAGGGAAAAGTGGAGTTCCCTGGAAAGGTCGAGGGAGAGAAGAAGTTCCCCGGTAAGGTGGAAGGAAAGGTGGAGTTCCCTGGAAAGGTCGAGGGAGAGAAGAAGGAGATTCCTGGCAAGGTGGAGGGAAAGGTCGAATTCCCTGGAAAGGTTGAAGGCGAAAAGAAGGTACTGCCTGGCAAGGTGGAAGGGAAGGTCGAATTCCCTGGAAAGGTCGAGGGAGACAAGAAGGAACTGCCCGGCAAGGTAGAAGGAAAGGTGGAGTTCCCTGGAAAGGTTGAAGGTGAGAAGAAGTTCCCCGGCAAGGTAGAAACGGAGAAGAAGGAGATCCCCGGCAAGGTGGAGGGAAAGGTGGAGTTCCCCGGCAAGGTTGAAGGCGAAAAGAAGGAACTGCCCGGCAAGGTGGAAGGGAAGGTGGAGTTCCCCGGTAAGGTCGAGGGAGACAAGAAGGAGATCCCCGGAAAGGTAGAAACGGAGAAGAAGGAACTGCCCGGAAAGGTGGAAGGGAAGGTCGAATTCCCCGGTAAGGTTGAAGCGGAGAAGAAGGAATTCCCCGGCAAGGTGGAGAAGACTCCCAGCACCACGGAAAGCGCGCCTGCGAAGAAGCCGGCGGAGTTCGTGACCTTCTACAACGAGGCGAAGCGCCAGTTCAACAGCCAGGACTACGAGGGCGCGCTGGTCAACTTCAACAAGGCGATCGACGCCATCCCCGAGAACAACTCGCAGATGAAGACGCTGATCTACTCGCGCGGCTCGTGCCTGAAGAAGCTGAACCGCCTGGAGGAGGCGGTTGCCGATTACACGCAGTGCATCGCGCTGGACGACAAGTACAGCCGCGCCTACAAGGCTCGCGCGGGCGTGTACAAGGCGATGGACCGTCTGGAGGAGGCCATCGAGGACTACTCGTACTGCTACCTGCTCGACACGATCAGCAGCGGCGACATGCAGATGACGCCCGACGGAATGGACGAGGTGATCCAGGCGCTGTCGAAGCGCGACGCGAAGGCGGAGCTGAAGCGCCGCCACGAGGACAAGGACTACAAGCGCCACCTGCCCTCCAAGCAGTTTATCGCGTTCTACTTCTCCACCATCCTGAGCGAGAAGGCGGCGGAGTACAACCCCTCGAAGTACAGCGAGCAGGAGCTGACGGAGTTCATCTCCAAGGCGACGCCTGAGGGCGAGGTGACGCTTGGCGACTACCTGCTGATGCGCGGAGGCCTCTACAAGGCGGAGCAGCGCTACACGGAGGCGATGGATGACTTCTTGGAGGCTGCCAAGGAAGAGAACCACTGCCACAGCATGGCGGACGCCTGTCTGGAGGCCGCCACCTTCCTGTCTCTCAGCGGCGACACCCTCGAGGGCCTGAAGTACTACGAGAAGGTCTACCCGCAGAAGGAGAAGCGCAGCGTCAACCTCCTCGTCAAGTACGCCTCGTGCTTGCTGGAGCAGGAGGACGACCGCTACCACGCCGTGTTCGACGAGGCGTGCACCTCGTTCCCGACGGAGTGCGACGGCTTCTTCCACCGCGGCCAGGTGATGTACATCGAGAACAAGACGGAGGAGGCGATCCGCGTAGGAGAGGAGCGCGTGGCTCACGCATAGGACCTGAGCAAGGTGATCGAGCTGAACAAGAACCACGCGATGGCGCACGTGCAGCTGGCGTTCTGCTACATGAACCAGAACCTCTCGCAGCAGGCGATGGAGAGCATGAAGAGGGCGATTGCCTGCGGAAAGAACCGCGCGCAGGTGTACAACCACTTCGGCGAGCTGTGTATGGCGCTGGGCGTGTTCAACGACGCCGACATGTACTTCAAGAAGGCGATCGAGGCGGACAAGGACTGGGCGTACTCCTACGTCAACGAAGCCACCTACATGCTGCAGACGACGCAGGACTACTTGAAGGCGTCGGAGCTGCTGAAGAAGGCGATCCAGATCGACCCGAGCTGCATCAACGCGTACATCCAGCTCTCTCAGCTCCACATGCTCCTGCAGGAGTGGGACGATGCCAAGTCGGTGCTGGATGAGGCGTTCAAGCAGGCGGTGAGCTCGAGCGACCTGATCTCCGTGTGCTCTTCCCAGGAGTCCTTGACCTACCAGTTCAAGACGTTGCAGAAATACCAGGCCAGTTTGAAGGCGGCTAAGTAAGATTGTACGGGTCTCTTTGTTCCAACAAACACTCCAACTGCGCTTTCTAATCTCGTCCCACGTGACGTGCTTCTCCGGTCGCTTGTGCAGTTCTCTGTGACGCTGCTCGCTGTACGACACGTACCGCTGATGGACCCTCGGCTGCTCCTCGACTGACCACTCATCCCGACGACCCGCATCACCGAAGTAGCGGTGATAATCGAAGGCGTCGTCGTCCTTCCACTCCCTCCTTTCGTAGTCATCCGTTTGTTCGTGGGGCGCGATCCTCGTTCCGTGATAGCCAGACTCTACTCATGATTCCCTCTCGCCATCCTCACCCTCCTTCATCACGTAATCCGACGGCTCTGCCGCCACATTCGGAACGGCGTGTGCAGGCTCCTCCTTCACTTCCTTCACCTCCTTCATCGATTCCTTCACTTCCTTCATCGACTCCTTCACCTCCTTCATCGATTCTGTCACCGGCTCTGACTCTGGCTCCCTTCTCACCACCTTCTGTGGCCTCACAGGCATGCTCATAAGCGTCCGTGGGCCCTTCTCTTCTCCTTTCATCGCCACCACTTCCGCTGAGAGAACGCCGCCGTGCTGGTACACCGTGGCTAAGAGGGTGTGAAGACCCGCGTACTCGGGGAGGTGGTCGTTGTGGAGCGCCATGTTCACACGGCGCAGCATCGTGACCACTTCTTTCGGAGAGCCTTCGATGTGGAAGGAGGCGCCGATCATCTCGTGATCGTTGGTGAGAAAAGAGAGCTGGTCGATGTTGCCCAGTCTCGTGAACGTCGGCATGACCGCCGGAAAGTAACGCCTCCTATGGATGACAACTGTCACTCTGATGCGACATGCGATTCAGAGAGGTCATGAACCGCAAGTCCGACGAGGCAACCGCTCTTTGGACTTCCACCCTCTTTGCGTTCTCTACCCATTAACGAGTAAATCATCCCAAACCAAGGGGCTCGACAGGATCGACGTTTGGCACTTCGAGATGTCTAGATATCACCAGCTAACACAGAAACCACTTTTCGTCATACCCTAACGCTCTGAGGAAGTCAGCAGAGCGAGAACGAGGCGCCTCTTGGAAAACCCTGCTCATCACCCACTCTCACAAAGCCGACTTGTTCCTGATTGTTGAAGCCAAGTCTGAGTCCGGGAGTTGACACAGTCCAAAGAGACATGTGCCGTACTCATCCGTCATTTCCTGGTATAACAGTACACCACCCACTATCACTGAAACGGAACGAAAGGAAGTACCCAGCGCAGCGTATTCCAGAATGAGCTTCTTACGAGCAGAAAAGGCAAGACCGAGCACTGTAACTGCTGCAGTTGCGCCACCGATAGCTGCGACGTGGATGAGTCTCTTCTTCTTGCATTCGCTGATGATGGTCCGCTCGTTTTCATTGAATTTGTAATCCTTTGCTTTTCTAGAGATGAGAGCAACACGTAAGCACAGTACGAAAGACGTGAAGTCGTCACACGCGTGAAGAACTTAATGCGCGTTGTCTCTGGGTCAGAATAGAGTACATTGTTTATAGTGTGTGAAAAGATGTCGTCCATCCCAATCGAAGGAAAAGTGTGTTCGACAAACAATTCGCAGTTCTAACACTTCTGTTTCATTATACAATAGTCCTAGCGATGAGTCGTCCCCAGGAGAAGTACCAAAAACTCGCGGATGAAACGATCATACTCCGACTTGGGCTTGCAATACAACTCTATGCAGTTGTGACCTGCGCGGGGCTGTTCCTAACACGGAGAGACAAGGCCTACAACGAACAGACACTTGTAGCGACACTCCTCTGGAATGAGCAAGAAGAGCCGCTTGGCCTGGGATATGGGGACGATGGGATCACACATCCCATGGATCAGACACACCGGAGACTGCACCTTGGGCATCTATCCTTCACCAGTCACCGATGAACGCACCATGTCGATCACTCTGTACATATCCCGCTTCGACGTCCTTCTGCAGTCGAACACAACGCGATAGATGGACAGAAAACAACTCTGCGTGTGAGCAAGGCAACACACCTCCCACTTGTAGGATAACGCCTCCAACACGGGCATTTCTCTTTTCAATTAACGCCGTAGCCAAATAAACGGATACGGCACTTCCGAGCGAATGACCAAAACTACCTCACACGCGAATCCACATCCATACAGAATGATCTTATTCGGGCTGTAGTGCAACTTGTCAATGAGATATTCCACCACGCAGTAGCCACTGTTGAATACGGATTCCTCCGTGGGCTCGCCCCTACCAATAACATCGAAGCAGACTCCACAGACGCGTGATTTCCATAACCCGGGTAATCATAGGATACGATCTCACAGTGGAGTGATCGGGACAATCCACGGAAGAACGGCTTTCTATGTCTCAAACAGTCGTGCAATGCATGTACAGCTGAACAATCACTTCGGCATTGGCGTGGCTGTAGACAATGATGAAGTCGGGACTGAAGAGAGGTTTCACGTGGAGTATTGGAATTTTAACACCACTATGATCGCTTCTAGTCATTACGACCAAGGAGAAGGGAATCCACATCTCTGTGTAGGAACAGGGATAGGTGAAGTCATTACTCTCATACTTACAATCGGGAGGAATGTAGAGGACCTTCTCGATGAGTTTGTTGAGAGACATGAGGAGTAATGTGCCCTGAGAAGCGTGAACGGAGCTGGTGTGTATGGAAGGAGGAGGGCAACAATTCAGTGGACACGCTCTCAGTTTTGTCTTTGATGGTGATGCAGAGGTGTGCTTTCTTCTGCTTTCTGTTTCTCCTTTCCTTATCCACTTGCATCACGGTACGGATGACGGACAGGAAGCCGAAGTGGGCAGTGATGAAGGAACAGGAGGAAGCGAAGCAGCAACAAAGAGAGGAAGAGTCAAACAGCAACAGTCCGGTTCCAGAAACGGTGCCGAGCTCAATGCCATCGACGCCGCCTCCTCCACCTCCCCCCACAATTGATTTTGATTCCATTCCAAGACGAAGAGGTTTCAAACCTGTATCGGGTGAGAATTGGGAGTCCTTGGTTCATTCTAGGACCAGCAGCGCTTTCTTCCCTCCAAGGCGTGTGCACAGATTTCAACAGCCATAACTATGTGTACCACATATGTCCTTTTCGGTATATTGCTCAAGTGGAGAATTGGGAAGGGGGCTATCGAGGGATTATTGGGTAGGGCCTGCTGGACTTCGTTATTCCTAGTATCTGGGGACACTTCCTGATGAATCCTTACCAGAGGGAGAAGGTGAGTATGGTGTTCGATGACGGGGACTGGTGTTCGGATTCGCTTGATCGTAGGACCGAGGTGAGCATCGTGGGTGACCGTTACATGTAGGTCCATATCACGTGCGACGAGAATCTCAACAAGGACTTGGCAATTCAGTCCATCACTGAAACAGAAGCATGCCACTACGTCATCGATGCCACATCTCCGCTAGTGTGCGTGGTCGATCCTTCCGAGCCACACGAGGAGGTGGTGTATGAATCGGAGGAAGACGCGTCGAATCAGATGGAGAGCAACACTGAAGCGGATGAACATGGAGGAGATATGGAATACGACGGGAACGGATATGACGAGGGCATGGAGTATGAGGTGGACGAGTCCTTTGCTGGGGAGAGAAGAGACGATTACTGTAGTGTTGCAGTATCGTGGTGACAGACTAGTGCACATGAGCAAGGAGGAACTCCAGCACGAAATCGCAGCGTTGAGGGAGGAGCTGAACGAGCTGCGACGGCTAGTTGCGCAATTGTAGTTTTAGAACGCTTTCCACGAACAAACACGCACTAAAGTTACTTGTTTCCCACCTGCATGCGCACATAACGGTCGATGCCAATCTTGCACCCAGCCTCCTTTTCAATCTTCTGCAAGTACTTCGCGATGCTTCCCTGCTTTTCGTCGAGAATGAAGAGCTGGTCCATCAACACGTACTGCTTGTAGAACTCGCCCAGCTTGCCCTCGACCATGCGCTGCAGGATCTTCTCGGGCTTGTTCAGCTTCTTCACCGTCTCCATGATAAGAGCACGCTCGCGGTCCAGCTTCTCCGCGGGGACTTCGTTGCGGGTCAAGAAGGCGGGATTCGCCGCAGCAATGTGCATCGCAATCTTCCGAAGCTTCTCACTGTCCAGCTTGGCCGTGCTTCCGTCCAGCTTGAAGGACACGAGGGCGGCAATCTGACCCATGTTCTCTCCCACCGAATTGTGGGTGTAGCTACGAAATGAACAGACCCAATAACGGACCACCCACAGAGGAGACCGTTCTCGGGAGCTTCCACGCAGGCGCAGCGACTCAGGACAATGTTCTCTCCCAGCTTGGCAATCACCTCCTTCATGTGGTCGCCGATCGTCAGACCGCTCGGGAGAGCCTGCTTCTGCACCTCGTCCACCGCCGTAATACCAGTGGCAAAGACAGCGTTGGAGATTTCCGACGCGAGCTTCTGGAATACCTCATTGCGAGCCACGAAATCCGTCTCACAGTCAAGCTATAGAGTGAAGCGACAGAACTGATGTCACCTCCACCATAACTCCCTTCTTTCCCTGAACCATGGACGCCACCACTCCCTGCTGGGTCGTTCTGGAACTCACCTTGTTCACTCGCTTCATTCCCTGCTTGCGGAGGACTTCCACGGCTTTCTCAAGATTGCCGTCCACTCCCTCGTGCTGGAGAGCCTTCTTGCAGTCCATCATTGGCGCGCCGGTGAGTTCTCTCAGCTGCTTGACCATCGCAGCGGTGACGGTGGAAAAGTGGTTCACTACCCCATCAGCGATACTTCCATTGAAACCTACCGACGGAACAACGAACGATATTGGAGGTGAGCACTCGAGCGAGCATGAAAAGAAAGAATGAGAACAAACAGGACGAAACTTGCGTTATGACGACATGACAAAAACGTGGAGCAAACCAACTACTTGCTTTGGGCCGCATTCTTCTTCTCCTCCATGGTGATCTTCTTCGTTACGAACAGGATCTTCTCCAGCGACTCTCCGCTGAACAGGTCCTTTATTCGCTCGGGCGTAAACAGGTCCTTGTAGAGTTGGGGATTCTTCAGAATCGCCGTCTTGTAGAGAGGAGTCCTCTTGATGAACTGCGCGTCATCCACAATCTCAGCACATACCTGGACAACCAGCTCGGGATGGTTCGTTACGACCGATGCGATTGCCCTTCGTTGTCCTACAGGTGATTTCGCACTACAGAGAATACGCTCCGTGATGATGCTCTCCTGTTTCAGCTTTCGGAGCACCTCGGGGGACGTTGGGGAGGTTCGGCTCTTCAGCTGCTTTCGCTCCTTGATGAAGTCCAACTACGGTGAACGCTCTGAGCGAGACCTACGTGCTCCTTGCCGTAGACGAGCTTGTGCCCCATCTTGGCTTCGATAAGACGACGAATGCTGGCTGACCGCTTGAGCATTGACGGCTGGTCCTTCTTTTGCAGGATGCCAATCACGGTGCTTATGTTCTCGTCCTGCTCTATAAACTCCTGGAGTCCCGGATTCAGCTCGATTAGCTTCACGATCAGGGGGTGAGTGAGAATGATCTCCCTCACGAGCTTTGGGTTGTTGATAATCTGCGAGAAGAAGGGACTCTGCGTGAAGGAATCCATCAGACCATCTTCGTTCAGAATGTGCTGAAAGAGACGCTCCGTTTTGCAACTAAAGGGAACTCGGGTCGAGTCGGCTGTGATGCTCTCAAACACTTTAATATTCTCCCTGTCCTCGCTTCCTGTCGGAGACGAGGGAGCGGAGTCGGGCTGCTGCTTGAGATTGTGGCACAGGGACACGAGATAGTCCTCCACCTGCTTCTCCTGCTCTTCGATCGACACCTCTGGCTGTTGCGGTGATTTGACGGCTGTCACCGTGGAAGTGTTTGTGATATCTACGGGTTACACGTAGAAGCCGAAACAACGGTATGCGTCTAATGTAGAATCATCGTCGAGGATAGTTCCGTTGTAAACGAGGGAAATGCTTTCGTACGGCGCGCAGATGATTTCGCGCACTCTCTTCTTCACGATGGCCACTTCTTCCTTCTCTCCGACGGGTATGCTGATATTCCGTCCCGAAAGGAAGTGAATAATCATTCAAACCAAGGAAATAATAACTGGTGCACAATCCTTCGCTCGCTTTTGTACGGAGCGGTTTTGGGGGCAACAAAGCGTGTTGAAGAAACAGCAGATGTCTTGAATTTGTAGAGTCACTCACGAAGAATGCTGTAAGGCACTCATTTTCTCTTTCATGTACGCATGGATCCTCTCCTTCAGCTCCCTGTCAGGCTTCACCATGTCCATCGTCAGCGGCTCCCGCGTGAACGGGTCTATCGGGTTGACGGACAGCTGCCGAAGCACGGTCGTGCGGTCGCAGCGGTTGTTCGAGGGCAGAATCACCGGGTCCTGCATCACCGTGTCCATGAGGCTGTCGAAGAACTCGTCCGGACACGAGTCCAGCACCTTGTTCAGCTCCTCGAAGTGCTTGCGGTAGTCCCGGAGAGAGCGGACGACGAGCTCAAACGAGCGGATCTTGCGGTCGTCCAGCACCGGGTTGTCCTTGCAGTACTGGAGCGCCCACTCGAACACCGCCAGGTCGAAGAAGCCGTCGTCCTCCACGAACGAAATGAGGATGCTGTTGCGGAAGTCGGGCGACGGGTCGAGCGCCACGGCCGCGGAGGGTAGCTCCTCGCTGGCCAGGTCGTTCACGGAGGGCGCGTTCCTGTAGAGCAGGAGGATCTGGTCGAGGATCACGTACAGCCACTGGTTGTAGTTCATCTTGATGAGCCTGGACACCTCGCTCACGTGGTCGCGGTACACGGGCTTGGTGATGGAGGAGAGGACGACGAGGATGAACTAGAGTTGAGGCCGCAGCGCGCACGCACCCTCGTGGTCCGCTTCATGATGTAGTGCGACATGATGAGGCGCAGCACGGAGGGACAGTTGATCATGCGCATGAACAGGTTGATCACCGTCTTGATGTTCTCCAGCAGCTGCTGGCCCATCATCTTCAGCGTCGACACCGTCTACGCGTCACCCGCTCCACCACCGCCCACTCCCGACGGCTCCGTGCCCGCGATGAGGCGGTTGCACACCTCGTTCAGCGTGTCCTGCGTGTTGCTCGCCTGGCGGATCATGTCCTCGATGTACAACGAGAATATGTTCTCGCTGATGCCCATCCCCTCGAGGAGCTGCTGGTACTCGTTGTAGCCCAGGTCGCCGCACTACGGGTCACGCGGTCCGCCGACACCTACCGTGCGACTGCGGAGGAGGAGAATCATGATCTTGTTCGCGTGCAGCTGCGCGGGGTACGCCACCTGCGGGTCCTTCAGCCCCGACGAGTCGATCAGCGCGCGCTGGCAGAAGATCATCAGGAAGTGGCGAACCACGGGGTACGCGAACAGGAACACGACGTCGTCCTTCTCCTTGCTGACCGTGCACAGGTGGAACAGACTGTCCAGCACGTCGAACCGCGTCGACACGTTGCCCACCACGTTCTCGTTGAGGCAGATCAGCAGGAGCAGCAGCGTGTAGTCCAGCCGCCCGGCGCCGATCAGCTCCTTCACCGTCGCGACGTTGCTGCTCTGCATGTACCAGCGGAAGAGCAGGAACACGACCTCCAGGAGGGAGCCGGCGAGAATGCCGAACATTGGCGAGGGGTTCACGTCCAGGATCACCAGGCGCTTCAGCTTGGAGACGCAGCGGCTGTCGAAGGCGTTGTGCGTGATCATGTTGAAGGTCATGTTGTACTCCACGCCGTGCAGTCCCCACGCCTCGTCCAGCGGGTAGTTCGACGGGCAGTAGAAGGTCACGAGCGACAGCAGGATGTACGAGAGGTGCTCCATGTAGTACACGTACGCCGAGGACATCGACCCCACCGTGAACTGCATGTCGCGCAGCGCGCGGTGGAGCGAGAGCCGGTTGAAGTCCACCAGCACCTGGTACTCCTGGAACAGCCCCGTCATGTTCACGTACATGAGCTGCGTGCTCAGCGCGAACAGCTCCGCCGCCAGGTTGTCGTCGTTGATGTGCGCCTCGCTGCGGTTCGCCATGAACTGGTCCAGCACCACGCCGCTCATGCTCATGTCGTTGGGGAACACGTCGATGGTGTTCTGGATGGTCCGCATGTCGTTGCGGTTGTGCTGGTAGAAGCACCCGCCGCTCAGGGGGTGGCTCACCAGCAGGAACACGTGGTTGCACTGGTGCGAGGGCGTGCCGGCGCCGATCTTCATCTCGCGCAAGTAGCACCGCTCGCAGAGCTCGAGCGAGCAGTGGAGACAGTGGTACACCGTCCCGATGATCGGCGTCGTCTTGCACTGGTAGCACTGGCAGTACTGCGCGAAGCCCTCGCGCAGCGGCGGCGCCTTGTGCATCCGGATCACCTTGCGAGCGAGCACGCCGTGCTGCTTGCACACCGCTCCCTCCACGGAACACAGGCACATCGTGTCCTCGTACTGGCGGAGGAGCGCGCGGTCCCCCTGCGCGTAGAACACGTAGTTGTCGTCCGGAGCGTCCAGCGGGATCTTCTCCACCGCCTTCGTGTACGCCGCCACGAACTCGTCGGGACGGTCCCTGCACTTCTCCTCCAGCTCCTGCCTCACGGCCTCGTACGGCGCGGGACAGAGCGGGGCGAAGGGGAAGCAGGGGTGGAACGCGGGGCGCACGGAGAGGACGAAGGAGAAGGAGAAGAGCTCGGTGAAGAGGTGGGTCAGCGCGTTGTGCTTGGAGTCCATCTGGTTCACCGCCTCGGGGTGCTGGAAGAGGGAGCGCACCTCGGGGGCGTAGGGATAGCGGTACTGCTGGAGCACCTGCGCTCGCTCCGCCTCGTAGCACTTCTTGCACAGGATGTAGGACTCGCAGCACGCACAGCGATACAGGGGAGGCGTGGTGATGGGCTCCTTGCAGACGGTGCAGGCGAACGAGCTCTGCTCGAGCTGCAGCAGAGGCGTCACTCTCTTGCCGGTGATGAAGTAGTTGTAGGAGTAGTCGTAGAAGGACTTGAGGGAGAGAATGCTCTTAGAGAAGAGCACGCCGTCCGAGATGCTGAAGATGGAGGACAGGAAGGAGCCCATGGTGCTTCTCGGCTTGCACTCCAGCCCGTTGTCGATCATGGCCTCAAGGTCTTTGGGCGACGACCGAATCGCCCTCCACCACTGCGTGTCGTCCAGCGAGCGCGCCAGCATGTTGGTCGGCCGACACCAGTTCATCAGGTTCAGCACGTAGTCGAGGTCTTCCGGCTTCTTCGGGATGTTCGGCCGAATGAAGTCCACGCGGCACAGGTCGCACAGCACGTAGCTGAGGAACTTCTTCGCCATGCGCTTGGACGGCGCCTGTCGCAGCATCTCGCCCAGCAGCTCCAGCACGCACATCGTCAGGTTCACCATCAGCCCGTCGCTGCTCACGCTGCCGAAGGGGTTGACGCGCCGCGATATGTTGGCGTTGGTGAGCGTGGCTATGTAGTTCAGAATGTAGTCGCGGGACACGTACGACGCCGTCATGTAGGTTCGGAGGATGTCGCACTGCGCCGCGTGCACGCGCGTCATCGTGTCCTCCTGGATGGACTTGAGAACGGCGATTTTCTCGGGGGAGAGTGTGTTGGGGTAGTACTGCAGCTGGTGGTTCAACCAGAACGGCGTGGGAACCGTCAGAAAAGAAAAGAAGTGGGGCAGAAACGGGGTTTCTTCGAGATTGATTCCGTTGATGCTCTTCGTTGGGAACAGGGGACAGGTCTCCGCCATGAGAAAGGCAAGACGGGGAGCTGCAAGGCAAAAGTCGGCGTACAGCTCGTGAACTTGACACACTTCTTCATAAAACGCAGCATTCAGGGAAAAGGGGTTCTGGGTCGAAAAGGGAGTATTCTGAAGATGCGTAGCCAGTTCCTGCAAGAAGCGCACCGGCTCCGTCCTGTATATCCTCGGGCAGTTGGGGATAATGGAGGCGTAGTTGCAAAACACATCCTGTATCAGCTTCTTTCCGTACCCCCTGCTCTTGACGTTTTTGACGAAGGCATTCAAAAAGTCCTCAGCGGAAACGCGAAACATGTCTTCTCCCTTGTACTTTTCGCTCAGAATGCACGGCCTTATTACCAACGTGCGCATGAGCACAACATATTCCAGTTTGTCGTTGCCCACACCCCTTGAATCCTCCTCAGTGATCGCATCGAAATACATTGGTATCAACAGACTATACATGACTCTGCAAGCAGCAGAAATACTTCCAATAGTCCGTGGAGTGTGCGCTGTCCAACTTCTCGATTACACTCATATTGAGCGACTTCCATAACTACGATTCATCAGAACCAAACAACGCAAATCACATTTATCACTTCCAGGTCATGCTCCATATCCTGAAGGTATTACTGATTTCAGGACGATCCGAAAGATCAGGGCAGTGTGCATGGGGTCCATCCACCATCACGTGTGCGTATTCGTTTTCGTTGGGAAAGAACGGATCTTCTATCGAACACACGCCATGGGAGGCAAACAGGAATGGATCACACACACCCATGTCTCCAAATCGTAACAAACAAACACAGCATACAGAAGAAGTATCAATACACAGGGTTGGGCTTGGCTGGCGGAGGTCCGCAGGGCTGCAGCATTTTCTATTCTAACAGAGAATCCAAAGCCACTACCTCTAACATGGTATAGCGCACACGCTCCACCGACTCGTTCTCCACTACGGACACAAAGTACAACATGTCCTCGTGTCCGATGTGACTGGCATACGTGTCACGGTGCATATTGACCGCCCACTCGCTACGGCAATAACTGCGCGATCAATCCATCCTACTATTTGGTTTGGTCGGGATGACCCGTTCCAATGTACTTTCCCTGGAGATGGTCCCAATTCTTCGAGAATGAGAGATTCACATTAAAACGATCATCCGTGCTCTACATCGTCACCCCGTTTGAAAGTGCAGTACCATCGGTATTGGGATGGTTTCTTTGAGTCGTTATCTGCGCTTTTGCTCTCTCTGTGTCCTCCTCCTTGTCTGTGCAGGGCGGAGAGTTGGAGTGTCTCCCATATAGTCTAGCCGGTTAGGATAGCGGGTTTTCACCTCGCCGACCCGGGTTCGAGTCCCGGTGTGGGAATTCTTTTTGCATCAAACACATCACTCTATGTGCTTTTCAATGTACGACATGAACTCGTCGGACTCGTCTTCCAGCACATACTCCAGCGTGCGCGCCTCCACCTCGTCCACGTCCTGAATCTCTCTCTTGTGGTGGAAGTAGTGCAGGATGTTGTGCACGTCTCGCGCCAGGAAGTCCCTCCACTTGTCGTGAATCGTGTTCACGGACTGACCCACGTCAATCACGTACACTCGCCCGTGATGCACACTACGCGTGACTCCAGTCACACAACGCTACAGGAGGTTGTACTCGCTGAAGTCCCCGTGAATCAGTCTGCACTTCTGGAACATGTCGCGCAGCAGCTGCAGGGACTGGATGAGCAGCTTCTTGTACAGGTGTGGTGCCTCCTCCAAGCACTGCTTCAGCGACGGGGCAGGATGCCCGTGGTCGCCGATCATGCGCATCAGCAGCACGTTCTTGTCGTACAGAATCGGCTCCGGACAGGGAATGCCCGCCTCGAACAGCTTCAGCAGATTGAAGTGCTCCTTCCGCGTCCACTCCTTCACGATCTTCGTGTCGCTGCTGCTCACGCCCTCCAGGTCGGTGAAGCGGTAGTCCCCGTAGATGTACTCCTTCTTGTTCCGGAAGTCCATCGTCAGCACCTTGTACACCTTGATGCAGTACCACTCCTCGTCCGGCTCCTCGCCCAGCACCGCCGACAGCACCGTTCCCTCCTTCCCCGTCTGGAGGTTCCCGCCCACCGCGTCGATCACACCGTTGTTGATCCACTACGCCTCACGCCTCGGCAGCGCGCCCACGCTCAGAATCAGCAGTCGGGTGTCGTTGTCGATGGTGGAGTTCGTGGTGAGCTTGTTCTCCTTCGGCGCGCGCGTCGAGCGGTCCTTCTTGTGGCCGTAGTACTTGCGCATCTTCACGATGCTCTTGTCGTCCATCGCGAACTCCTCGATGTTCCCCGCGTTGTCGATGCTGCGCTGCAGGCGAGCGCTCTGGCTGTGAAGGAACGCACGGAGAGCACGGCACAGGATATGTTCACCTTCCCGACATGCTCGCGATTGTGCTTTCCATACACCTAGCCATTAGGGCGCCGTGCACATGCGTACGGGAGAGGGGCGAATGAGAACGTCGTTCCCTTCCTCCGCGAGGTCCTCGCCGAGATAGGGGCTGTTCACGCCCAAATAGTGCTCGTTCACCTCAGGCTCCACCGCCACAGGTGCTTCGCTCACATCGGGGATCAAGGAGTCGTAGTTCGTGGGTTGGTCGATGAGGACTACTTGTCACACACTCCCGTCTTCCAAAACGCTTCGAGCTCCTCTGCTCCTTCGCGTGAGCAGATCGGTACAGTTGCTCCTCCTCCATTTGGAGTTGCATCGCCAGGGCGTAATCATCGTCAAGGGTGTCTAGGATAACACAGAAGTGCTTATGAACCACCTTGATTTGCAGTCTCTGCGGCACTCGGATTCGCCTCCTGAGCCTGGCGGTCGTATTCCTCCTGCAGTTGAAGGGCAATGAGGTAGTCATCGTCTACGCATCAAACACGGCAGTCACGACGACTCTGCTCCATGTCGTTGATATAGTTCTCTATTCCCATGACAACGCATCCCAGCACGTACCGCTCAGCATTTCTTTCTTTCTTTTCTCTTCAGTCTCACGCATCAAATCCTTGAAGGACAGCGGCATTGCCGCAGGCTTTGAAACCTTCCACGGAGTTGACTTCGTTGGTTGCGCGCTTTCCATCGGGTGAAAACGAAAATGAAGGATTCTTCTCACTCCACTTTCGCCTAACACCGATGTAACGCTAGAAGCGAGTTCAGCGCGCTTTCACTTCGTGCTGTGAAGCAGAGGAATGACCCCCGTTGTCCCTTTGGGCAATCGCCACCCCCCGAATCACCCCTTCACCGACTTATGCACTCCTCTTGTGTGCTGCGAGTCCCACAGAATGACGATGTATAGGAATTCCGCTCGGCAGTTCTTTTTTGCCGCCCTTTTCGTTTGGTCTCGTTTTCATCGGAAGCGGTGGATTGAAGGACCATGTTTTCAAGAATCATGAATTCGGGGCAGAGTCCGAAGAAATGCAGGAGGGAGGAAATGACGTCTTCGGAGCACATCCGTATTGTTCAGACGTCGAGTGACGACGATTTCATGCCATTGCAGACGACAGAGGAGAGAAAGCTCGCTTCTCCTATGAAACGAAGTCAGTCTGCAGCTGGAACGTCCAGTGTGTCCTCGAAAGAGTCGGAAGTTGTCGGAAACCAAACCACGAGACGCGTTATGCTGAGTGAGGAGGATTCGAGCGAGAGCGACGCATCGAGCCGAAATTCCAGCGACTCGGATCTGTTCCAGTCGGAGGAAACGGATAGCGACTTGTTCGAGAAGGAGGAAACGGATAGCGACTTGTTCGAGAAGGAGGACGATTCGCGGCCTCTCGGAGCCAAAACGGTTATCAATCGGAAGAGCATGAACAGCCAGCTCGATCCGCAGGTTCTTTCTGAATCGATCGAGGACGACTCCTGCGTGCTCCTTTCCCACAAATCCTACAAGCGTCCCTTCCCAACTCCAAGGCCGGTGGAGAGGAAGCCAAATCTTCCGATCCGTAAGGCGTGGAAGACCGCGAAGCGTTCTCCTCAAACGAGTCCAGTGAAACAAAAGATCTTCAAGAGAACAGTCGATATCTATTCCTATATCCCGTCCTTCGACCAGCTAGCCATCAATCCTCTTCACAAGCAGCAATTTCTGGAATGGGTGCTCCAGGACCGGGGCAACTGTTTGTGCATTCTGTATGGCCCACCGGGGTGCGGAAAGGTGTCCTCACGAGTTGTGGATGAGGCGTAGAGAAGTCTCGTGTACAGCGTGTGCAAGGAGAGCCACATCAGGTGGACCACGTGGGACGACGACGCCGTGATGAACACGGACCAGGGAACGACGTCGCACATGCGGAGCTTTCTCGCGTTTCTGGACGTGGCGGAGCACTCCTCGACTCTCTCCGCCTCCAGCTCCTTCACCGACTCCATCCACAACAGCGACCGACAGCTGGTGGTCATCGACCTGCTCCCCACCTCGCTGATTCCCTCCGCCTCCTTCTCGTCCCAGACCCGGACGGATCGGTACGCGACCGCGACTGCGCTCACCGCGTAGACAGAGCTTCGTGCAGCTACTCCAGCGCCTCAACGCCAAGACGCGGACGGACTCCTCGCGGCTGTTCGTGTGGATCGTCGACACCACCAACGAGGTCAAGGGAGAGGCCGCCACGCGCTACCTCCTCCCCTCCGCCACGCGCTTCTTCTCCGTCACGCTCAACGCCCCCTCCGTCCGTCTGTACGCGTTCTCTCTCCTCCTGACCCACAGATGTACTGCCGCGCTCAAGGCCCTGTTCCACTCCCCGGCGTCGAGCCTTCGCTCCGCGATCGACACGAGCCACGGCGACCTGCGGCAGATGTGCTTGAAGCTGCTGCTCTTCGCCCATCACGACTCGTCGTCGCTGCGCGACCTGCACTCCGAGGACACCTTCTGGGGACTGTTCCACATGGTGAAGAAGCTGCTGCTCGGGAAGCGGCGGCCCGACGGACGCTTCGAGAACGACTTCGACACCATGTTTCGGGACAACGCCATCACGGTGGACGACACGCTCGACTACGTCTACACGAACATGCCGACATACACGTCCGATCTGGAGGAGTGCTGCGCGGTGATGGACGACCTGGCGTTCGTGGAATCGATGCGTCCGAAGTGGGGTCGGTCGCGCGACGCGGACCAGGGCGGCGAGGGCGACCAGAGTCTGCGCAACCGCGTGCGCTTCATGGTCACCGCGCTCTCTCCCTCCATTCACAGCCAGTACCCCACCGCAGCCGCGCGCTCCTTCAGCAGTGTGGCGGCGCCCCGCACGCGGCAGCTGCGCGACGACCGACTCCTCCACAAACAGTGCGTGGGCGCCGTGCTCGACCGGCTGTACGCCGTGGAGGACTGTCGCGTGGGGTGGAGGGAGTTCGTGCTGGCGTATCCCTCGCTGCTGCTCTCCATCTATCGGCCCTTGCTGGAGGACATGCATCTGACCGGCAGCGCCGATTCGGTGAAGCAGAAGGGACTGGTGGACTTGGTGCAGTTCCGCGACTCCCTCTCCGTTCTGATGGACATGCACGATGTGGGTTTGGAGGCCCGTGGTGACCTGTAGACAACCCTCTTCGACGACCTGAACATGGTGGAAGATCCTATCGAGGAATAGCCAGAATTGTCATTTCCTGCACGTGTTTGTTCCATTCACCGTCGCACGCGTTCGATGAAGCGAGAGCAGGACGCTGCTGGAGAGGAAGAGCCGAAAAGAGTCAGACAGTCTCCCCATGTCGAAGGGAACTGGCCCTCCTTCGCATACATTCTGTGTAGCGAGTCCAATTCAAATTGAACACTAGTGCCCTCCGAGGAAGCAGGCGACAAGGCGAAGGGGATTATCCGCTCAGTCAATGCACAGTTCGATGCGGACACAACTCCCTTTCGATCGCTAACGGAGGAGAAGCAGGGGTTCAACAAGTACCACATCAGTCTCACGAAACTCTTCTTCCTTCGTGATTTCCAGATCAGCCCCTTTGTGAGCAGTGTGCGGAACGCAGTCAGAGCGAGTCCGTTCCAGGTGACGCTCTCCTCTCCCCATGTCTTCACGAACGAGGACAAAACGAGGTCGTTCTGCAGCGTTCTCGTGCAGAGGGGGTTCAACTCCGTCGTGAAGATCATCCGCCAATTGGACGCTGTTCTCGAAAAGTACAAGAAGGACACGTACTACTCCCCTCCCATTCCTCACTGCACGATTGGCAGCTGCGTCGGGGACAAGAGTGAGAAGGCCAAAGAGCTCGGAATCTACGGCAACGACGTGGAAGAGGAGGACGAGTATGACAGTGACGACGAGGATTGCATCGAGTTTGAGGTGGATGCGTTCTATCTGTGTATCGGGAATCAAACCCACACCATTTCATTGCGTTCCGTTGTTTGTTGGAGTTCCCTCCCTCTCGCTCCCCATTCGTTTTCATTCGTAGTCTCGTCTTCGCTCCTTCTTCGCTGTACTTGGTGCCTTCACCGCGTTCCGCATGTCCTATTGTCGTAAGGAGGTGAGCAGGATGGCTTTGCGTCTTCTCTGCTTCCTCATGATGCTTTCGTTTTCTATGAGCTACAGTACGGATTTCAATAAGAGTGCCGCTTTGGCGTGTGTTCCTCACGCACTAGAGATGAAGCCCAACTCAAAGCTCTCTATTTCCCCAGAAATCGGACTGTCTCCGGGATCCACGATCAGTATCAGCATCAGTTCGATCGTACGCATCTTCCGTGCTGATTGACGTGCAGGAGGGAGAGAATCCCTTGTTGCTTATGATCTATGACTCGAATCAGAGACCCGACGAGTTCTCCTACTCTGACTCGGTGTCGGATGACACATGCATCCAACCGTCGGCCTACGTAGCTCCTCCGTTGCTTCCTCACTCCTCAGCGATACCAGGTCGCCTCCATGTTCTCGCACGTGTACACTGTGGGCTACGAGAGCCAGTACTCCGTCATCATTCTCAACTGCTTTTCCACGCCGGCAGTAGTCACCGTAGCGACGACTCCTCCGTTCGACGCGTAGGGCTCGATCCAGATCAAGACGAACTACAACGGGATGATGGTGAATCTGACGGTGGAGAAGCAGCTGGAGACGATCATTTGGCCCACCGTCTCCGTGCTGTACCTCGGCCTCCTCGTCTCCTTCATCGTCATCGTATGGAAGCGGGTCGTGGTCTTACGGTGCAGAACAGCAAGGCTCGGTACAGAGGCACAACGCATGTCCGCAACGTCGACTACGCGCTGGAGGTGTTGGTGCTCCTGAAGCTGGTGTCCTCCGTGCTGCGCTCCATCGTGATCTGGTACTTGCTGCTCAACAACTCCATCAATATCCTTCCTTTGCGCCGGTCGGGTCCTTCACCACGTCCCTTCGTGGAGTTCATGAACTCCTTCCTGTACTCCTTCGTGGACGACATCCTGCTCGTGCTCCTCTTCCTCCTCGCGTGCGGGTGGCAGATCTCGCACCAGCTCTTCACGGTAGTGTGTGTGGCTCCTGCTGAGCGGCTAGAAGAAAGAGATCCAGTTCGGCGTGTGCATCTTTTCCGGCATGTTCATTCTCTCCATGATCTCATCCTACTGCGATTCGCAGATCGACGGCCTGTGCAACGGGTTCACCGTAGTTGACTACATCTTTGAAGCTATTTTCATCATCACCATTCTGATTTGCATCAATATCAACATCTCGGTGCGAGAGGGAGGGAGGAATGAGCGATAGGCCTCCAGCTCGATCCTGCAGTCGTCGCAGTACAACTCGGCTACGATCAAGGTGTACATCAACAAAGCGACCTTCGTGTCTCTCATGTGGACCTTCATCATCTACATCCTTCGACCTACGTTCGTCGCCATTATCGGAGTCTGCGTTTCTCTCACTGCTGAGACGTAGAGGACAGTTCTCTCATGGAAATACCAGGACTTGGTCATCGTCGTCAACGAGGCGATTCTGTTTTACGTGATCATTCGGCTTCGCATCCTTCTGCATCCCTACAGCTACAAGGGCTACTATCGTGTGAACAGGGAGATCATTTCCCGTGGTTGTAGTTGACGCGCGTAATCCGTAGACATGAACCAGACCAACTCCGAGGACGACGTGATGCCCATGGAGCAGACGAGCATCGGGAGAGAGCGTCAGTTCGTTCCCATTCCACGAGACGGCGTGTACAATCGTTCTGACGGCGCGATTTGGTTTGATTAGCTTGTGCAATGTGGCATTTGTTGAATACAAAATGGCGTTGGGGGTGAATTGTGGAAGCAGGGGTGTTTCTGCGGGTATTCGAATGAAGGGCTAATCGTGGCTTCCAACACTTCATCGAATCGAAACGGCAGGAATTATCTACTCTCTTCAAGTACATTAAGATGGTACGCTTTCTCTCGTGTTTTTCTTGAGGTGGACAGGGTCTCACCCGCATTTAGGTGAACGATCTCCGTTATCCTACTGCTGAGGAAGAAGCTCAGAAGCACAAGCTGAAGCGCCTCGTCCAGGCCCCCAACAGCTACTTCATGGACGTGAAGTGCCCGGGTTGCTTCCAGATGTAAGAATGCGGATTCCGCGTCCCTAATCTCGTAGCACGACCGTGTTCAGCCACGCTCAGACCGCCGTTGTCTGCGAGAAGTAGGTTGGTCGATTGGTGGCGTCATGCGTTCTAGCTGCAACACCCTCCTCTGCACTCCCACCGGAGGCAAGGCCCGCATCGTCGCTGGCTGTGCTGTGAGACCCAAGAAGTAAAGTGGAAGAATGATGTATGATTTGAAATCAAAGATAATTCCAGATTGATTGTCCTTTCTTGTTGCAACAACCACTCCACTAGCAGGATAAGTTACATACAGTGGCGATCCGACTTGTTCTTTATGCGCATGTCCAACATCTCCTCACGGGTCAGCACTCGCTTCGTCTTCTTCGTGATGGTCTTCCACCCACCGTACGCACTGCTCAGACGCGTTTTATATGTGAATTCGGTGCCTCTACGACTCACCGCGAGATGAAGCGGCCCACCCGGCTCCCTGGTAGATGCCAAAGGCGGCGTTCTCCTCGGCGTTTCGCTCCTTCTCCTGCTTTTCCTTCAGCTCGGCCGGCGTCAGCGTCTCTTCCTGCTTCTTCGTGTACTCGAAGCAAATCTCGGTGGAAAAGTCGCTGCTGAACGGGGAACTGATCGAGAGAGACGTGTCGCTCGCAATCATCTTCACGACGCGGTTCTCAATCTCAAAGCTACACCATCACGCCATACGTTGCGTCATTTACGTCGTCGGGTGCTGAATGGAAATCAGGTCGCCAATCGACAGCTCCTTCAAGAACTGCGTTCCCCTTCCATACACGACTGAGCCTACGTGTGACCATCCAATCCGAACGAAAACCGGTGGCGTAGATGCGTCCCGTTCCGGTTTCACTGTTCGTGGGCACGGTTTGCAGTTCTTCTACAGGAATGTAGTTCAGAGCGCTGTCTGCTTCGGTTTCTGCCTTCTTTTTGTGAGAGTGTTTCGATCTACGCCATCACCGCGAACGCCACTCCGCCCCACTTCTTCAGCGCCTTTCCCTTGAGCTTCAGTCTTCCCACAATCGCGCCTTCGTAAGGGTTACTCATAGTAATGGTTTGGCAACAAACACGGGACGCTATTCACTCGGAATGGCTGCAGCAAACAGTAACTCGCGATAGCCCAACTGCACAGTGGAGGACATCCCCAGGTCCGCCTCTCCCTCCTCAAATGATACACTTCGCCCGTTCACCTTCACCCTGGTTGCCTTGTCGATCACGTGAAGGCACCAGCCCCTCTTCGCCTCGCTCCAGTATATGTCGATTGCCCTGTGCGGCGTGTCGTCGTCCACCACCGTGAGGTCGACCGATCCCAGTCCCTCGATCGAGCTAGCCATCAGCACCACGCGTCACCCCCACTCTTCCACAACCGGATTCGCCCGCTGCAGCCGCGCAAACACCTCCGACGGAAGGCCCCCGACGATGTAGTGCGGGCTCTGGATGTAGTAGTCTCTCTTGTCGATCGAGAGACGAGCGCAAGCAATCGGCGTCGTGACGGCGCTGCGGTACTTGCTGAACGTCCGGTAGTTCTGCACGCGCGAGAGCGTGTCGCGCAGAAGGACGTGCGGGTGGAGACTGGAGTACCCGTACTCGTCGAGGCAAAAGGCGAGCGTGTCTATTCGTTACGGAAAGGGACGGCACGCACATAAATCGTCCTCGTGGCTCTTCAGGAAGGACTCCTTGAGACTCATGTCGGTGAGAAGCTTCTTCGCCGAGGTGTTGATCAGGAACGAGCTGTTCCACATCGTGCTGTTGTCGTAGGCCCACTTGAGCAGCTTTTGGCGGTTTGTGAGCGAGGAGGGGGAGGCATTTCGCGACAAGGAACGATCGATGGTTGCCAATCTATTCTTCGCGGCATCGGGATACGCGCTGTACTTCACGGACATGGGCACCTTCAGTTCTTGGAGCTTTGTGAGACGAGAAGCACGCTCCTTCTTCCGTATCTCTCGCCTTGTGAGATATTCATATTCTAGGCGTCGCATATCCTTCATCGCATCGGCATGCAGCAGATCCACCTCATATCGCTGGAGAATCGTCAGGATTGTGTCCGCGTTGCAGTCCTCGTTCCGATTCAGGTCCGTCACCTGTTCGATGACATCAATGCACGAGGGCTTGTCGATTCTAGGGGATTAGATCCGACACACTCCAGTACCCAGGGATCTTTTTTGCGTCCTTGTCTATATGCACCTGCTGGAACGGATACCACTCGAAACGTCCCTCGCACTCCACAAAGAAGCGACTGGACTCCTTGTCATAGAACACGATCTTCCCCTTCTTCGAGTCGTCAGGAGATGTCTGGATGGAGCATTCACTCATCCTCTTCCAGATTTGGTTTGCACCGAAATGGCCAGGAAACGGTGAATTGCGCTTCCACCCCGGAATTGGGTCGTTTCTTTCGTCGCGTATTATTCCCTAGATGTTTGAGGAGAGCCTGCGAAAGCTATCGCGATCGCAATTTGAGGAGCTGTACGCTTGACTTGGCTGTCCAGATGGTGCTTATCGGTAGGTTCACAGAGCTGGGGTCTATTCACACGCTCCTGCAGTTGCTTCCGAATGAGTGCCAGCAGTAGGGCTGTTTTGCGAAGAGAGTGACGGGATAGGATCTTCAACATCCTCTTCTGCGTGAGTGAGCCGGTGCCTCGCGACCAGATTGTGTCCAATTTTCAGAACATGTCATCGGAAGCGGTGCTGGGGTTTGTGAATCAAGTAGCTGTTCCTACGACTCTCTCAAGTAGTTATTGGAGTATCACATCTTGGAAACGGTAAATGGGGCGAGCGCGGAAACGTTGTCCCTGTCGATCAACCCCGTATTCCAGAAGACATATCTAGTTCGTCCTCGCGCTTCCTCTCATTGCGTAGAACAGTATCGTGTTAAACCAGCACTGCAAGTGGGCCTCGAAGGGCAGCAAGGAGTACAAGGAAATGAACGATGAAAGCACCAAGTACTGCGAACAGTGCTACAGTCGCAACAACTCTCTTCTCTTGAGTCCTGTACTCCTGCTGCAGTGCCGTTACGTGATAGACCAACGCCACCGCCGATCCCAACAATGATCGCATTCTCAAGCTGTTTCGGAACTGTGGACTGATTGCGCCGGGTGCGCATGGGTATGGCAAAGCCGGCTGTGTGAGGCGTAGCGGCAACTATGTGACGACTCCCCGCGGTTATCAGTTCCTGCTAATGACGTTCCACAACCAAGTGTACCTGCTGCTGCAGTTCATTCTCCAGTCCATTCCAAATCCAGTCCCGTTTTTCTCCTTTCTGTTCAACCTGCCCCAAATGACGCCGCGAATGCCGTATCGCGTGTCCAAGCTGAGTCCAGAGCAGATCGATCTCTTCCCCTTCTTCCACCTGATCGGTTTGGTGTACCGGTCGGGGAGGCGCGTGAGCTGTAGGTACAAGAAGCGCATCAACGACGAGGACTTCTTCTACGTGACGCACGTCGGCGCGGACTTCCTCTCGCCCTCCTCCTCCGCAGGTGCGTGCAGCGCATAGCATTCACCGTAGACACGATCAGCTTGTCCATGCGCATCAAGTCCACGCTGAAGATCGTCGTGGAGTCGAACTTTCACGTGTACGCCTTCGGACCGCTGTCGGAGAACACGCTGCACATCCAGATCCTCTCGCAGTTTATCGAGAAACGCGTATGTCGTGGCTCCTCTCCTTCTCGATAGACCGTCCTCCCCAACATGGTGGCGTTCCTGATCACACGCGACAGCATCGTGAAGGCGCTGCGCAACGGCATCACGGCGGACCAGATTTGCTCCTTCCTCGAAGAGTACTCCGAGAACGACGTGCTGATGAAGGAGGCCGACGCGAAGCTGGAGCGGTCGAACCCTGGCTTGCACATGAACGGCAAGGTGGAGGACCTGAACATCCGAAGCGAGAGCGGAGTGTACTACAAGATCCCGATGAACATCACCGACCAGATCTACCTGTGGGAGGTAGTGTGGGAGGAGGGGTGTGAGGTGTAGCGCGAGCTGAATCGGGCGAGCTACAAGAAGGCCTTCTTGTACAAGGACTTGGATGCGGACGTGTTCAGCAAGGTAGAGATGGGCGTGGGGCGTGAGGCGTAGATTACGGACCGGAGTGATGTGTGCAACTACATCGTGTACAAAGACGTGAAGAAGCGAGTGATTGTCGTCACTCCTTTGGGAAAGGAACTGATCGATCGGTACATCCGCGTGTGCTCCTGTTTGCCACAAACACAAGACATCATGACAAAGGTGATCCACAACACCACGAGCAGCAGACTCGTCGTCACCACGCTCGTCACGCTCCCGTCCTTGCACTGGAGATCGCCCTTCACCACACTCTCCGGATTCCCGCCTGTCGTGCAGTGCGGACATGTGTACCCCTCGAAGCACACGCAAATCCCTCCTCTGCACTCTCCTCCGGTGTGCTCGGGGTTGTCGTAATCCGGTCCGAAATTCCCACAGTCTTTGTTGGACGAGCACGTGCCCCCTCCGTGGATCATCGCGACGGCGTTGCACGTGTCGCCCACCTTGTCGCAGCTCGGGCACGTCCACCCCTTGTAGCACTCGCACGTGTGGGTCGTCGGAACGCAGATGCCTCCAATCCCATTTCCGCAGTCCTCGTTCGTCTCGCAGGACATCGAGCCGCGCGGCTGCGTGTCGCAGAAGGTCCCCGAATAGCCCGGGTCACACACACACTGCCCGCCGAGCGCCAGCGAGCACACGCCATGCTCTCCACAGTCGATGCTGTCGCAAATCTACGCATCACGCCAGTGGCGGATAGGGCACGTTGATGTTGCAGTACTGCCCCTTGTAGCCCGCCTCGCAGATGCACACGCCTCCCTCGCACACGCCATGCTTCCCGCAATTCACGCGATCGCATGGACAGATCGCGTCTACACGTGAGGAGCGGCAACAAAATCTACTCCCCTTGATCACATCCAGTGCCAGCGAGGAGCAGTGACTGCACACGTAACCACTGTTGCACATGCAGGCTCCGTCCAGACACACTCCCCTGCCGTTGCAGTCGTCGTCATCGTAGCACGTGCCACCTCCGTGGACGTAGTCTCCGCAGGTCGCTCCTATCAGGATGTCCTCGTTCAGTCCCATCTCGCAATAGGGGCACAACCAGTTGCTGTAGCACACACACTGGTTTTCAATGCAGAGTCCCTTTCCGTGGCACTCGCTGTCCTCGGTGCAATACCCCCCACCCCACTCCACGTCACAAATGTCCACACTGTTGATGCTCCCATCGATCAGGTTGCGGATCGTCGTGTATTCCCCGTAGTCGTCAAGCAGCATGCGAGCGCCGCAGTTGTTGCACCCAAAGCCGTCGTAGCAGCTACACTTCCCCTTCCTACCGGTGAGGAATGAGATCGCAGCACTACAGACACTGTCCTGAGAGAGAATCGGTGACCTCGCGCGACTGTTCGAGATCGGCGGCAGGGATTCCGCAGTGAATGTTCTTCGTGCCTGCATGTGAGGGGTGAAGGAATCCGCTACACTCCTTTCCTCCATTGATGAAGGCAACAGACAATGATACTATGAGTCCAGCAAGCAATTGCTTTAGCATCCCATCGAATTAATGGGGTTTGCCGTGAAAAGGGATATAGAGCGGTGAAGAGGCGAAGAACGACGGAATCACGCTGGCCTGCGATGAGGTGCATCGGCAAGAGTGGAATAACGATCGATTGCGTGGAGTCCATGATTGCGGCTTCAGGGCTAGGAGTTAGGGAAGGGCTCGAATCAGCACATACAACTGACCTGCGTCTCCTCTACACACATTCTTTTGAATAGCGCCACCCACCCAATCCCAACAATTTGTATGGTTGCCACTCCAACTGGGGCATCGCAAATAACCGTGAAGAATGGACTACGATGACGAGATTAGTATCCGCTACGAAACCGGTACAATGGAAGACGCGAACGCCTTCTTCGATGCTGTTGCTGGCGGCGACTACGACAAGATGGTGTCGCTGCTGGACGAGGGAAAGGCGAACGTGAACCAGACCGATTCAGACGGGTTTTCGGCGCTGATGATCGCCGCCTCGGAGTGTCAGGAAAAGATCGTGGAGGAGCTGATTAAGCGCGATTGCAGCGTGAACAGCGTGACGGTGACAAAGAGCAACACTTCCTTACTGTTTGCTGCAAAGGTCGTGATTTGTTTTATGCTTCACTGGTTAGGGAGGAAACGTGAATATCGGCAGAATGATACTGAAGAAGAATCACAGGCTTATCAACCAATGCAACTTCTCTGGAGGTGCTTTGTCCAAGGATGAGCTCACTGTGTAGAGACGCCGTTGCTGTGGTCGTGCTACTTCGGACACTACGATTTCTTCATGTTTCTGTTGAGCGAGCATGCGGAAGTGCGAGCCATGAGCGCGAACGACTCCACCTGCTTGATTGGAGCGTGCATAGGAGGAGAGAAGGAACGTGTGAAGATTGTGAAGGAGATCCTTCGATTGTGTGTTTGCTCGAGGGATGTGATTCATAGATGTCCCAAGATGATCGATGTTCAAGACGTAGATGGCAAAACGGCGCTCCACGTGGCCGCAGCGACGGGCAATCTGGATTGTGTGAATTGTCTCCTCGAGGCGGGCGCCGATTGTACGCTGCGCGACATCAAAGGTCTGACCCCCCTTCAGGTTTCAATAGGAGTGGTTTGTGACGTGTAGCAAGCAGAGAAGGCGTGCTATCCCGATTGCGCTGAGGTGTTGGAGAAGCGCTGGAAAGAGCTCGAAGAGAGTGCAAAGGAGGAGTTGGCGGAGCTGCTGCGTGCAGAAGGATACGATATGGAGGACTTGTCGGAATGATGCGATTGTCTGAAGTGTAGACAGGAGAGACCGACGAAGGGCCACAAGAAGAACAAGAAGAACAAGAACCGAACCGTCGCCGAGAAGCACACCACGCACCCCAACTACATGTGTGACCACTGCAAGACGAAGAAGTGCATATCGGGAATCCGCTATTCGTGCAGGGTAAGAACACGGCGTGTTGTTGACGAGAAGGAGTGCGACGACTATGATCTGTGCGAGTCCTGCTTCCAGCACGCCAGGGAGTTTCATCCCCATCACGCGTTCTTGGCGTATGACCCGCCTCAGCCCGACGTGTTTGGCATTCTGCGAGATGGGAAGGGACGCGAGGTGGAGGCGCCGGTGATCGAGAGCAAGGAGACGAACAAGGGAGCGGAGGAGGTGAAGGAAGTTGAGAAGAAGGAGGTGAAGGAGGTTGAGAAGGAGGTGAAAGAGGAGGTGAAGGAGGTGAAAGAGGAGGTGAAGGAGGAGGCGAAAGAGAAGAAGGAAGAAGAGGTAAAGAAGGAGGTGGAGAAGAAGGAGGAGAAAAAGAACACAGTGGACAGTTCATTCACACCCGATTCGTCGTGGACGGTCGTGGGAGAGAAGAGAAGGAAGAACCGATCCGCTAGCATCAGCGAGAACAAGAAGGAGAAGAAAAGGGAACAGAAATCGGCAGGAAAACAGGACTATCGCAGAACCACATCCCCGCTTCCAACAAAACCCGTCGAGCCTGCTTTGACTCGCAAGGAGAAGAGTGAGTCAGGACCGCAGCCACCCACTGAACTCAAGACAGAGAAGAGTGAGCCAGTAGCACAAGCATCCACTGAACCGAAGGCGGAGAAGGCGGTGGGCCAACCTCTCCCTCTCCCCGCGGTTCAGCCCCCATTCGAGTACAGCGGAGTGATGAACCAAGGACTGCCGCCACTCAACAACGACGCGTTCAAGTCCCCGTACAACCCTCCGCTGAGCATGAATCAGAGCGATGCCCGCGCGATGGGACTGGACCACTTTTATGACTATCATGACGAGAACATGAATGACTATACGAACATGGAGAGTCAGTGGTGGCCCAAGCCGGAGTACGGCATGTGGAGACAGCGGAAAGTGAGCATTGAGCGCGACCCGTGGTTATTCGAGCACACTGGCAGATGGAACGACTACTTTGAGGACGACAGCCAGCCGATTGCGACGGTCCCTTACACGAGCGACGAACTGCAGGTGGGATCGGGTTTTGAGGGTGAGCTGTAGCGTCTTCTGGAGCTGTCGAACCCATCGGCGCGGGCTACAGGCATTACGGTACCACAGTACTTGGGTCTGGACCTGGACTACGCGACAGACACGCAGTTGTCGATGCTGATGGACATGCACATGGAGGTTTGCGTTTCGGAGACGTCGTGATGCGTAGGCAATCAAACACATTTCATCTATGAAGGTGCGCCTAGCCAAGACGAATGAACGACAGCGATTGCTGTACCAGAGAGAGACGACGGAACTGCCCATGGGCGACGACTTGCTGAACGCCAACATGTAATTTAGAGATCTGTTTCCTTTCGAGACACGAAACACGTGACTCCATTAATTGGCTTTGTGATGGATTTCGCCGTGACAACGATCCAATCGAGCGAGACGAACGAAGACTATGTGAAATGGTGGATGTCTTCTTCGCCTGTGATTCCGTTTCTGAAAGTGATTCTGCGCGACGCGCGTGAGGAATAGAGAGAGCTGATGAAGAATCCAGACAAGTTTGATTTGTTCGTGCAGAGCCTGTTGACTCATCTCGATGACGACGTTTTCCTTTGCGAAACGACTGACGAATAGCTCGCGCAAGTGCTTCTGTCGAACAACGGATATCTGTTGCAGCGCGTGTTTGAGGATGCGTACAGTTCTTTGTTGCAGCACCCCGCTGTCACCAAAACAAACACAAAGCAACTACTCATTCATTCGCTTCAACATATCCACAACGAACTCATGATCCTCGTCCGCCCATCTGCCCTGAACGATGGAGAGATATCCCTCGAGAAGAGTCCGGATGTGATTCTGCAACAAGAAGAGACGCGTCTACAGTGAACCACCACCTCCATTCTTACCGAATCGCTACACTCACAAATGAAGTTGCAGATAACAACCATAGAACGCCTCGCCGCCTCGTAGCACAACGCGTCCGCCGCCGGCGTGAGTGCCGTCACATTCTCCACCAGCGTCGGGAAGATGCCCGAATCAAAGAGCAGCTGGCTGTTCCTTCCCCCGGAGATGTTCATCCAGCAGAAGATCACCTCCAGACGAAGGAGCTGGTCGTCGTTGTTCTTGTCGAAATAGACCGCTTGGAGGAAGGGGAGAAGCCCCTGCTGAATCAGCGTCGCGCCATACACGTCGTTATCCGCTAGAATGTCTCCCAGTGTCTCCATGATCTGCTTCGTGGGGTAGTTCGACGACTGCTCAAACTGTCCATTGATGGACGCTTGCACCGCGTTCGACATGATCGCCACGCAACCGTTCACGATGCTCAGGGCCTGCATGCCCTAGTCATGACCGCCCACAAGGTCCCTTACGAAGGCAGTTTCGTTGTTGTCGATTGTGTTCTGGCAGAACTGGAGAAGCTCGGAGAGCACGCCCGTGTGGATTTCGAGCTGCTTTGCCTCCAAAATGCGTCTGTACAGATTCATGATGGTCTGGAACTCCTGCTTGCGAAAGGCGGGCGCGAAGTTCATTGTCGAAAGCGCATTGCGCAAACAGAAGATGCAGCTCTCCATGATCTCCTGGTTGAGGAGGTACTACCATTCATGCACCACTCATCTCGTACTTTGTTCAGGATGCCAATCACGATGGTCACTAAACGACTCGACAGAAGGATGTTTCTGCACTTCTCGTCGCCGCACAGATTGCCGAGACACCACACAACGATCTGGATGTAGTCCTTATCCTTCGTGCTCTCCAGCTGGGAGAGAAACACGGGCGCTATTCCCGAATACATCACTTCTCGTGTCTGTACATCAGAAGCAACTTCAAACGAATACTTGGTCCTCGGTTCCCGTTGCGATATTGCTAAGAATCCACGCACACTCGAACTGCACCTTTGTATGGTTCGACTTCACGCCCTCCACTAGAATGGGAATGATATTCTCCGAAATGATCGTGTCGATGGGCAAATCCTTCCCTACACGATGAATTGTCACATGTATTACTCACGAAGCGTAATTGCCTTTCTGATTTTCACAATGACGTCGTATTTCGACTGCACACTTCCCTGCTTCAAATCCTCGCACAGGGAGACCAATTCCTATCCATCAGCGCTTCTCTCGTCTCCCTACTTCTGTTGAAATCGAATTGGAATCAAACTCACAATTCATGAAAGAAATGATGACTTTCCTCGGGACACGGATAGAGTCATTTGCTCTGTCTTCGTTCCAGAAACCGTTCTAGAATGGAAGGGTTCTCGTTTCCATGGAGAGTTTGTGTGAAAAGGGGTAAGGGAGGAGGCAAAACAGAGCAATAGTAGTCAAGTGGTAAGATAGGTCCCTGCCACGG
>ERZ1106948.86-NODE-86-length-44851-cov-33.029936_pt1 | contig 44851 bp, 51 predicted proteins | sample MGYA00403673_ERZ1106948 | MGnify/ENA primary metagenome ERZ1106948 (study PRJEB35170, sample SAMEA104062409) | human gut metagenome | biome: human gut; feature: human-associated habitat; material: faeces | place: Denmark | collected 2012-05-07 ...
TAAGGAGCTCGCTATTCGCCGTCTGGTGTGCGGTGGAGGCGTGTCTGCTTAAGTGGAGATGGGAGGATTTGGTTGCTTTGGGGTGTTTGTTGGAGATTGCGTTCCATTCTTTCCATGAGCTCTACGAATTCGAATCTGATTAAGGCTGCAAGCGCTATTCTGGGCGGTGTCCTCCTCGGCTACGCAGCGAAGAAGGCTGCGGAACACTTCTGCAAGGGTTGTGCGAAGCAGCGCTATTTCGTGGGCATTGATCTGGGCGCGACAAACGCCAAGGCTGGCGTTGTGAACGACGAGGGAGAACTCCTTGCCGTCTGCTCGGAGCCCCTCAGCGACTATTCCGACAAGGGCGTCGTCGAATCTCTTGTGACCGTCGCCACCAAGGCCGTGAAGGAGGCGGGACTCGAGTGGAGCAAGATCAGCGAAATCGGCGTTGGCTCTCCCGGCACCATCGATTTTGACGTGCCCTCCGTCTCTGCGACTCATCCGTAGGAGGGCGTTGTGATCAAGGCGTCCAACTTCCCCACCTGGGATCACGTTCCTCTCGCTCAGATGATCAAGGAGAAGACCGGCGTGAACGTACGGGATGGTGACGCGTTTCAGAGCTAGGCTGTTCTCGACAATGACGCCAACGCCGCGTGCGCCGCGGAGTGCTGGGTTGGTCTCGGCAAGGGCAAGGAGAACATGGTGATTATCAGTGCGTTCTCACTCGACTTGTGATCCTTAGCGCTTGGCTCTGGTATTGGCGGAGGCGTCGTTGTGAACGGACGTATCATCCACGGAGGCAGCGGATGGGCGGGAGAACCCGGTCACTCTGTTTGGTTGTTCCTCGTTGCTCATCGGTAGATCTACATCGTGAACGGAACTCCCTGCGGCTGCGGTCAGAAGGGCTGCTACGAGAAGTATGCTTCTGCGAACGGCCTCGTGCTTCAGACGAAGAAGTACCTGGAGGATCACCCCACGGAGTCTTCTTCTCTCCGCGACCTTCCCGAACTGACGGCGAAGACGATCATGGACGCTGCGAAGGCGGGAGACGTTGTGGCTGATCATTGCGTGAACATTGCTGCGGAGGCTTTGGGCGTTTGCTGCGTCAACTTGTGCCGCGTTCTCGACCCGGAGCTGATCGTGTTCTCTGGCGGTTTGGCTTTGGCCGGAGACTTCTTGCTTGACAAGATTAAGAAGCAGTTCTGTCACTACCACTGGACGATCCAGGAGCCTTCTTGCGAACTTGCGATCTCGCAGGCGAGCGAGAAGGTGGGTATCATTGGAGCTGCTGCTGTGGCGAGAATGGATTACATGAAGTAATGGGATGTGTTTGTGATAGATTCGTGATATGTGACAATGAAGCATTTAGCATGTGCGATAATGAAACGATCGAAGTGCTCACTAATGAGACACCCATGACGTGTAACAACGAAACACACAAGACTAGAAAGACTTCCATAGAACTCACACGAATACTGCTCACTTCCTGCTCGGACCCATCATCCACGAAAAGAATGCGACGCCGAAGACGTACAGAGCCATACCCGCGATGCCCTTCACACGGTTGTCCTTCTACACCTCAGACACACACCGAATGCGTACAGTGAATCGCGTATACATATTGAAAAACGTAACAGCTCCGATGAGAGCGAGAGACAGTAAAACCGCAATCCATCTTCTCGAGAAGAACAGGAAGTGGGGCACCTCGAAAAGGAGAGCGGTGTAGGACGTGTAGGAGATGCAGCTCAAGATGCTGGACGGAAGGCCGAGGAAGGCGGAAACTCCCCAGAGACAGCCCGAAGAACACATGAGCCACATTATGAACGAGAAGATGCACGAACCGCACAAGTCGAGGGACACTCCCCTCTGGTGACGATACACCTTCGCAATGAAGCAGCACACCGTGCCGAAGAAAAAGGCCATCCACACGGGGACGTATCTACACTGAAGAGGGAAAGCGGGACGTACAAGTCAGGCTTCTTCTCGACCATCTCGTAAAGGTTCTTCCCCTTCCAGGGCATGAGGCAGGCCAAAAAACGGTCCTTGATCTCGGACGTATCGAAATCAAAGTACTACGCTCAAGACACGCAATATCGCATACCGTCTGGAGACCGCTCAAGCTCAACAAACTCCATCCGCCAGCAGCGGGAGCCGTTGGCGCTGCCGAAGCCTGCTGGGCAGTTTCGCTTGACTGAGGGATGGGCATGACTCCAGCCTCCACGTCCGCCTCAGAAACGACCGTTTCAAATTCCGACTCGTTAGGCATTCTTTTAGATGAACTGTGACAAAACGCAGAATTCGGGGGAATCCCGTCGACGTGGAAGGGTGATACGTGTTGGATGAAGCGTCTGTCTCGCGCAAAAGAGAACGGGCTTCAGACGGAAGAGCAAAAAAGCGACATCTGCAGGATTCGAACCTGCGCGGGCAAAGCCCAGCAGATTTCTAGTCTGTCTCCTTAACCACTCGGACAAGATGTCTCGAAACACCTCCCAAATCCCGCCTACATAACAAACGCTCCTACCCGTTCTTCATCACAGACTCCTTCAAAAGCAGTCGCGGTGATACCCACTCTGCATGACCATCCACACGGAAGGGATTGGGAGGCGGGAGGCGAAATCCACTTCATCATCAGTCTCTCTTCGTGTCTCATTTCGTGTATAAATACTAATCGAAGGATTGCCCCTCCTTTTCGATGAGTAATGCTCCTTTGAGAAAGTGGAACCGGCGTCTCTTTCAGGAGCCAATCGTTTTCCCCGTTTCCGTTCACCATTCGTGAAAGTCATAATAAATCATGCAGTTCTTTATAGTTGCTTGTCTCTGCCTATGTAGCCGTGTATTCGCTGTGTGATTTGTAGTGGCCAGCGTTAGTAGTTTGGAATGCGATTCCAACAAGAACTACATCAAGCTGATTAAGCAGAACCAGAATTACCCTGGTGAGGAGAGGTACGCCATTCTGGCTGGTGAAACGCAGTTGGTGACGACCGAGTCCATGATTAGATACGAGATTCAGACTTTCGAGTACTGCATCGACAAGACCACCAACAACCAGTACACCCTCAAGCTGGAGGATACGATCGGTGATGGTTGGGATAATGGTGCCTGGTTGGAACTGCAGGGTGTTTATGGAAACATCCTCTTCAAGGGTTACCTGAACGCTGGAAGAAATCTGGAAGTGGCCCTGTCTCTTTATACTCCTGTCGAAAAGGAGAGTGTCTGGAAGTTCTCCAACAGTGCCGCTGGTGATTGGGCCAGCAGCTCTTACGACGACAGTCAGTGGTTGCCTGTTTCCAAGGGATCGACGACTGCCACTTCGGGCACGCAATACTTCCGTAAGTACTTCACCGGAATCTCTGGTCTTGCTGCTTACGAAGTTCGCTTTAACTACAAGTATGGTATAGTTGCTTACATGAACGGTGTGGAGATCTACCGTAAGAACATGGCTCCGGGTCCCGTGACTTCCTCTACCTATGCTACGGGCGAATACGATGAGCTTATGTACCGCGGTATCGTGAGAACCGCTGTTGAGATCTCCGGCTCGAACAACGTTCTGGCCGTGGAAATCCACCCCACGGAGGACGGATCGCTGACGAGCATTGACTTCGACGCGTGGGTCGCCGTGTACGGACAGACGATCACGAAGGAGAACTGCTACGTCTTCCCCTACGAGACGACGGTGACCGCCGCGGAGGGAAGCGATCCCGCCAAGGCGCACGACTGGTACATGTCCAGCATCTACCAGATCAGCGGCTGGGGCGGTCAGGAGGGCAAGCTGACGCTTGGAATGACCTCTACCATCTATCCCGCGAGCAACGCCATCCTGTGGTACCCCTCGGGCTACCACCAGGCGGGTGCGAAGAGCTACCGCGTGGGCGGCTCTAACACGCTGGAGGCGGTTCCGGGCTACACCACCATCTCCACGATGTACAGCCAGCAGTACTACGAGAAGGAGTGGTGCGTCGCTCCCATGTACTTCTCGACCACGGGCTATCAGTACTACCGCTTCTTCTTCCTGGACGCGGGTGACACCCTCTCCGTCCCCGAGCTGGACCTGGGCGTCTGCGGCTTCACGGCTCCCACGACGCTTGAGCTGACCGACTACTCGCTCGACGGTGCTGTCAACGTGGACTACCTGAGCACCACCGTGTCCACGCTCGGCGCCTACAACTGCTCGCTGTCCAGCGCGCTTCCCGCGGGTCTGGTGTTTGACAGCGACTCGTGCACGATTTCCGGCGTGGCGACGGAGGCGAAGGAGCAGACGAGCTACACGATGACGAGCCACGGCTTGAACGACATCCAGGCGGTGTTCACCGTCACCATCGTTCCCTGCGACGCCCCCGTGATGGAGGTGGAGCGTGTGTACGGCATGGGCAACGTCGTGAAGGAGGTGTTCAAGGTGATCGATCTCACCACCAACGAGGCGGTGATCGATGTGCGCGCGGGCACGTCGCAGGAGTCGGAGACGACGTGGACGGCACGTATCTGCGCTGTGCATCCTCGCTACGAGATCGATCTCTCGGATAACACGAATGACTACTGGTACCGCGACTCCTACCTGAATGTCTACACGATCCTCGGCGACAACCAGCGCGAGCCCGTGCTCCGCTGCAACGCCGATAACAAGTACCTGGCGCTCCCCTCTTCGCTGTACGTCAGCATGAACCGTCCTCTTCCCCAGAAGAGCAGCTGGTACTACATGATGGGCAGCGTGCCCGCCAACTGGTACGATAGCGCGGTCACGGGCTGGTCGGAGGGCCAGTACGGTCAGTACCCCGCCTCCAGCAACCACATCCAGCTGTACAAGAAGACCTTCTCCGTGTCGTCGCTGGCGAACGGCGGCGGCTTCTCCCTCGCGATCGCCTACCGCTACGGTGTGGTGGTGTACATGAACGGTCACGAGGTGTTCCGCAACCACATCGACCCCACCGCCGCCATCTCGGCTTCGACCACGGCTGTCGGCGCGTACAACGAGCTGATGTACAGAATCGTCACGCTGCCGTACAAGACCATCGCCGCTCCCGACGCGCCTGCTGTGGAGTACCTGAAGGAGGGTTCCAACACCATCGCGATCGGTCTCTTCGGAATCAACCCCAGCGCGAGCTACAACAGCACCTTCGATGCCGTCATCCGTACCCTGGGCGACACCGCCAACAACCGCGCGTTCAACGCCGAGTACGCTGGCGAGAACGTGAACGCGATGGACATGTCCTGGGCGTTCGATGGCTACAACGGCAACAGCATCCGTCAGAACACGAAGGCCATGCCGAGCTCCATCGACATCCGCTTCAAGGATGACCGCCGCGAGTGGATTTCCTCGGTGTCTGTGCAGAACGACTACTACACGCTGGCGAACTACCTGGAGGGCTTCACGCTGCTGGCGCGTAACAGCGAGGAGGAGGAGTGGACGACGCTGCTGACCATTTCGGGCCTGAAGTGGTGGGTGGTGGCGCAGAAGAAGGTGATGTACCTGGCGAACAACAAGCCCTACAACATGTACCGCTTCGCGAACTTGACGGCCACGAACAGCAACGAGGCGTGGGTCATCGACAACATCGTGATGAACATCGATCGCATCGAGTCGAACATCCCCGACCTCGCGTACGACGGCGCGCTGGAGGGCTACAAGGACATCGAGCTCGCCGAGTCCTACCCCACGAACGACAAGTACATGGGCTTCTACGTGACGCCCGCGCTCCCCGTGGGTCTGTCTCTCGACCCCGCGTCGGGTATCATCATGGGCACGCCCACGCAGATCCAGAGCGGTCAGGTGACCATCAACGCGCGCAAGGTGTCCGGCGAGGCGACCTCCTACGTGATGAACGTGAACATCATCCGCTGCGACGGCGACCGCCACCTGATCACCGTCACGGTGCGCACTGACGGCTATCCCAAGGAGATCCAGTACAAGCTGCTCGAGGGCCGCGGCACGGAGGGAACCGTGATCAAGGAGAAGACCAACCTGCAGCAGCGCCAGACGCTCATCTACGAGGACCACTGCCTGCTGGATGGCATCTTCACGTTCGTGGGTCTCGACACGGCGGGAGACGGCTGGACGGAGCCGGCTGGCTACTGCGTGTCCATCGACCAGGGCGAGCTGCGCTTCGACATGAACACGCTCACGAAGATGGCGCCGCCGTCCATCGCGACGACGACCTTCTCGTCGTACATCCCCTTCCAGATCGACTACTCCATGTGGAAGGTGGCCGGCACGCACGACCTCGCCAAGGAGGGCTGGAACAACCTCGGTTTCGACGACTCTCAGTGGACGGAGAGTCTCGCGGCGGACATCGGCGCCACGACGGAGAAGGTGCTGTACGTGCGCAAGGTGTTCAACATCCCGAACCTCGACGACTACCAGGTGATGAACGTGCGCGTGAAGTACCTGGACGGTCTCCTCGTGTACTTCAACGGCAAGCGCGTGGCGCGCTTCAACATGCCCGCCACGGCCAACTACGACACGCCCGCGCTGGCTACCCATGACGCCACCGTGTTCAGCAAGTTCGGTTTCGTGCTCTCCCTGAACGGCGCGGTGGTGGGAGACAACGTGATCGCCTTCGAGATGCATCGCTCGGAGGACGTGCCCACCTCGGTGCCCTTCGCCTTCGACGCGTCCGCCGCTTTCGGCGTGGATACGTGCTCGCCGCTGGTGTACAGCGTGGTGAACGTGAACAGCACGACGCCGTACCAGGGCACGCCCAATAACCTGTTCGACCTGTACATGATAACGCAGATGCGTATGAAGAAGGAGATCGGCTCCTTCGTGTCCTGGGAGCTGGAGACGATGGAGGAGGCGCAGTTCAACGGCTTCGCCTTCTTCAACGGCGACACGCAGAGCAAGCTGTTCTCGTCGCTGTACGCCTGGACCACGCACGACGACGAGGTGGAGATCAACACGCTGATCGACCAGGCGCTGACCAAGTCGCTCCGCTTCGAGGTGGAGACGCCCGTGGGTCTCATGGGCTTCCACTCCTTCAAGTACGAGTTGAACTCTGCGCCGAAGGAGGTGCCCAGATACAGCGCCTTCTCTCTTCTCTACTGCAAGGCTAACGGTGCCATGTGTCCCGGCATCGACAACTACCCTGCTGTCAGCGAGGGTCAGATCTCTCCCGCCCTCTGCGGCTACGGCTTCACGGGCTTCTCGTACCGCAACTGCACGAACGGCGAGCTGTCGGAGCCGCACAACGAGAACTGCAACTACCTCTTCCCCGAGAACCTCGAGTACTCCGCCGCCGTGTACCCCTTCGTGAAGGACGTGAAGAGCACCACCAAGGTGCCCGTGTTCGACAACATCATCACCGAGTTCTACGTCGCCGGAGACACCCCTCTCCCCGAGGGTCTGGCGCTGAACAACGTGACCGGTGAGATCTCGGGCACGCCCGTGAACGTGACGGACAGCACGGTCTACACGATCGTCGGCAAGAACCCCAGCGGTGCGGTGTCGGCTCAGATCGCGATTTCCGTGCAGATCGGCACCTGCGTTGCGGAGGAGGTGTTCCCCAAGACGGAGGTGGGCAACGAGGTGGTGTACCAGTGCAGCGATCAGGGCTACTACATCGGCTCGAAGAAGAGAACCTGCTATCTGGGTGAGTCGAATGGCGTGTGGACGAAGACTTCGGGTTTCTGCATGTCCATCATGGTGTTGGTCGTTATTATCATCGTTGTAATTATTGTCGTTGTCGTCATCGTTCTCGCCCTCGTGAAGGTGAACAAGAAGAAGAGCGCTACGAAGGGAGTGAAGGGAGGCAAGAATGCTAAGGCCACCAAGACGGTGAAGGCTGAGAAGAAGGCTACTTCCGTGTAACTCTGGGTGTTTGTTCAAACCAACAGGCGCAACTACATGTCTAGCGGGTTGAACGCGATCGCGCCGTACTCCTCGTCCGAGGTCTCGGAGTTCTTGTTCTGCAGCTCCGTGATGCAGTCGAAGAGGGGCTGAACTAGACATCACGCACAGGCGACACTCCGACTCTGCGATGCATCCTTCGGAGAGAACAGCACCTCCTCGATGCACGGATTCTGCGCCTGAGCGACTTCGGCCGGACTCGCATCCACCTCTTCCATCTGGATCTCGTCGGATGTGCAACCCGGCGATGTGTACAGCGACCACTCCGTTTCTGCAGTCGGATCGGAGACCTGGCAGTAGATGCACTGGTGCTTGTAGATGTCCGGGCTGTGGCATATCGCGTGCACTCCGATGGCTCTGTAATCGATTACCAGCGAAAAGTCCTCCGCTGGGGACGACAAAAAGACCAGCTTCCTAAACCCTCACTCGCCCCGCCAACGCAAACGAATCCGTCAGGAGGAGAGAGCCCTCGCTGTGCACGTCGGTCCGATTCAAGATGCAGTCGATCGAATCAACCCGGAACACCGGACTCTCTCCCGCGTGCAGCGATCCCTGGCCGCGATCGCCGACTTCAACAAACATCTTCGCTGCTTTCCAAAGACGCACGAAATGGAGAGGGATGCGGGAATTGCCGAAAACGCTCCCACTTCCGCCGGTTGCACGCGCAGTGGTCCATGTTATCCGCTAACAACGACGCGATCTTTCAAGTAGCCATTCTTCAAATCAAACATGAGACTGTTTCCTGTAGTTGTCATTGCTTTGCTCATTTCGGGCGTTCTATGCTTGCCCGACAAGGATCAAGTGCTGTTTCGGCGTTTAGACGACCATCCGGGCTGGGATGGTCCCAGTGGCGGTGGTGGTTCTGGAGGCGGCGGCGGTGGTGGCGGTGGTTCTGGCGGCGGCGGCGGCGAGTGGGGGGACGACGGCGAGTGGGGTGGTGGTCATTCGGGCTACTGGTTTGACTGGTGGGGCACGGATGGCGGAGCGTACTACCCTTCTTCGGGCGGCGGCTTCGGACAGGACGGCAACTACGGTTGCTACTACAATTACACGCTCCTGAACACCACGGCGATCTGCCAGGGTGCGCTGGATGTCGTGTTCCTGATCGATTCGTCGTCCAGCATTTCGGACAGCGACTACCTGAAGGCGCTCAACTTCGTCAAGAACGTCCTGAAGAACTTCTATCTCCACCCGAACTACACGGAGGTGGCCATCTACGAGTTTTCGACGGACGTGCGCGAGCTGAGAGACCTGACCTACGACGCCTGCGAGATTCGTAAGGCGCTGAACGTGTCTCGCATCAGCGGCATGACCAACATCGCGAAGGCCATCGAGGTTGCGCACCAGAAGCTGAAGAGCAGTCGTCCCGACATTCCGGACCAGATTGTGCTGATCACGGACGGCTACCAGACGGTGTACCCCAACAACGCGGTGAACTGCAAGAACTACCCGCACGAGTGCAACATGTACGCCATCGAGAAGGCCAACGCGGCGAAGGCGGACGACATTCAGATCTACGTGATCGGTGTGGGCGCCGCCTCCTACTACGAGGACGACCTCAAGCAGATCGCGTCGTCGCCCGCGGACGACTACTTCAGTCTGGCGACGGACTACAGTCACCTGAACACGGTGTGGGGCAAGCTGAGCAACAGCACCTGTCCCACGGTGACGCGGGTGCTGCCCGACATCGCGTGCAACGAGGACATGCCGCAGGAGATCCTGATGGTGGGTCACGGCTTCCCGCGCTCCGACTCGATCTCGCTGTCGTGCCAGTTCGGCGACTTCCCCGCGACGAAGGCGAAGGTGATCAACCAGACGCACCTGCTGTGCGACGGTCCGAAGCTGGTGGACCGCAAGGAGTGGAACTGGCAGCACACGGGCAGCTTCGTGTGGAACGGGAAGTCCGACGTGCCGATCAGTCTGTTCTACAACGGGAAGTCGATCATCCAGGAGGGAGCGAACTTCACGTACAAGTCCTGTCCCAGTTACTGGTTTTTGGTCTGGGTCTTCCTGGGCATTCTTGTTATAGCTGTTATTCTTGGCGTTTTAGCGTACATCGCGAACCACACGAAGTTGGAGAAGAAGCAACTGCCCGTCCGCCCGAAGGCGACGAAGGCTGCCGCGCCTCCGAAGCCGGAGCACAACGGTCAGATTGATTTGTCCATGATGGAAGTGTAATTGTATTCGTTATCCAGATCACGCTGCCTTTCGGTTGTTTTCTAACGTATGATCTGCCGTGTGTTTGTTGAATGAAGTGTTGACGTGGTCATTGACTTCGCGTTATCAACAAAGACATCACTCGATGAGATACAAGGACGGCGTGAACACGATGTCGCGTAGCATCGCCTGCTCCGCTTCCTCGCACTTGTACTTCAGAGACGGGTTGCCGATCTCGTTCGCAACGATGCCAATCTTGCGGATCATCGCCACCGTCCTCAGCAGCTGGTTCACCACGAAGCCCTCGTCCAGGTTCGTCTTGCTCATCACCGTGGCGAAGGTCAGACCCTTGCACCAGTTGTACGCCACTTCCATGAAGTCGCTGTGAATGCACTTCTTCTCCTCGTCCAGGTCCCTGTCCAGGCCGCACGCGCTCTCCACTTCGTAGATTCGCGTCACGATCGTCTCCATCTTCTCCACCAGCTTCCGCAGCGCCGCGTTCTGAATCACGACGTCGCCGCTGTTCTCTCTCTCGAAGATCAGCGCACTCATCACCGCCGCCAGCTCGGGAGGCGACAGCGGCTCCAGCACGTTCTCGAACACCAGCTCCATCGCCAGCAGTTCGTTTCCGCCCTCCACCTACGCGTCACTCTCGCCTCCTTTGCCCACGAAGCAGCAGCAGCGTCCCTTCAGCGTCACCATCTCGTCCTCGTCGATAAAGTCCAGGTTCTTCAGCACGGCGATGCGTGAGTGAACTTCGGGCAGCAAACCCAGCTTCTCCGCCGACATCTCCTCCTTCATCTCGTTGCGCTTGGCGCGCAGCTCCAGAATGATCGCGATCACGCTCAACACCTCTTCCTTGTTCTCCATCTCGCCGAACGCGCTGTCTGCCACGCGCAGTTTCAAACTCTCCGACAGGCACTGCGGGTTGCCCGACGTCACGCTCGCGTACACTCCAGGCATGTCCTGGGCGATAGAGGTCACCAGCTGCGCGATCGAAAGGGAACCCATCGCGCCCTGCGTCGACGCGACCAACGCTCTCCGCTTCAACACAGCGCGCAGGTTCTAGCGATGAGAGGCGCGTGCGAGGCGTACGCAGAAAGGAATCGAGGTAACGAAGAGGTGTTCGTTGTTCACGCGGATGTAACGACCCAGGAGCGAACCGATTTCCACACGCGGCGTGAAGTACGCCACCAGATGCTCAGGCACCGACGCCACCTGGTTGTCAGAAACAGGAGGGTTTTCTTACGTAGGGCATGTGCGCAAGCACAGTGATTCTGTCCTTGTTTGTGCTGATCACTGCACACGCCGTCTCCACCAGCGTCATTCTGTCTCGTCCGATGAAGTTCACGTCCGCCACGATGAAACGCCCCTTCACCAGTGGCTCTTCCTTCTTCTTCTTGCTCTCCGTTGCGTTGTATTTGCTAAACGCCGTGTTCCAGAAATCCCTGCGATATTTCATCTCCGTGTCGTAGTCGTCGATTATCTGCTGAATCGAGTTGGTGTGCGTGCACTCCATCAGCAGCCCCTCGTAGCGCGCCAGCACCTTGTCGATCACCTTCACCTTCTACGCGTCACCTCGTCACCCCGCTCCCACCTCGCCGTACTGCATCTGGTCGAGCTCGCGCAGACGCACCACCTCCAGGAAGCTGTGACTCAGCATGTTCTCCAGCGACAGGTCCTGCACGCGGATGATGTTCAGGATCATCGAATAACTGGTTCGGAAGCGCGACTTCACCTGGTCGGAGGACTTCTGGATGATGTTCATGATCACGCTCACACACGGCAGGTCGCGCACCAACATGAACACGTCGCCCTGCTGGTCCTTGCCGCGACGACCCGCGCGTCCAGCCATCTGCGTGAATCTATGATGATCATGGATCACTGAACGCGTACTCGGAGGAGAGGAAGAAGCGACGTCCGACGCCGTCGAACTTCGCCAGTCCCGAGAAGCACACAGCTTTGGCGGGCATGTTAATGCCCACAGCGAACGTCTCCGTGGCGAACAACAACTTGATGTATCCGCTGGCGAACAGCATCTCGATGATCTCCTTCAGCAGCGGCAGCAGACCCGCGTGGTGCACGCCCACGCCCGTCACGAGCAAGTTGAGCACCTCCTGCACCTGACTCAGTCCACGGTCCTCCTTGCGCAGGTTCGCGATGCACTTCGTGTAGAACGCGCGCACGTAGTTGGACTCCTTCGGCGAGAGGAAGCGTGCGGACGCCGCGAGCTTGGCTGAGTCGTTGCACATCTGGCGACCTAGCGTGAACACGATGCACTAGGATTGAAAAACGAGGGATCCCCCATACGGGCATGTCGTTTTTGTCCTTCACCGTCTTGATGATGCTCTCGATCTCCTTCCGGTTGGGACACAGCGTGCCTACGCCTCACGTCCACACCCCGCTCCCACTCGCACTCACCACCGGCTCGTTGTCCTTCGACGTCTCGTTCGCGCCGTGTCCGTGCAGCAGGCGGATGCGGTCAGGGTAGAACTTGTTGTTGACGTCCTTCACCTACGCCTCACGCCGCTCGCCGTCGCCCACGCAGGTGGTCTTGCCCTTGTAGAGCAGGTTGTACTCGAGCGGCACGGGACGGTACTGTGTGGACATGATGAACACCTTCTTCTGCTTCGTGCGCCCGATCCAGTCGGCGATGTCCACCACGTTGGGCGTCGTGGCGGAGAGGAAGATCATGTTCACGTGGTCGGGCAGGAGAATGATGCTTTCCTCCCACACCACGCCGCGGTCCGCGTCGTTGATGTAGTGCGCTTCGTCGAAGACCACCCACTCCACGTCGCGAATTACGTCAGCGCCGTTGTAGAGCGAGGAGCGCAGAATCTCCGTCGTCATGATCAGCGTGCCCGCCTCCGGGTTCACCGAGACATCGCCCGTGATGATGCCCACGTCCTCGTACTTCTGCTTGAAGTCGTGGTACTTCTGGTTGGACAGCGCCTTCACCGGCGACGTGTAGATGCACTTGGTCATGTGCGACTGGCACAGCGAGATGGCGTAGTCCGCGATCACCGTCTTGCCCGCGCTGGTGTGCGCGCACACGTACACCGACTCGCCGCGCTCGAGGTGGAGCACCGCGCGCTTCTGGAAGTCGTCGAGCTCGAATGGGAACTCCTGCGCCATGTGAGGGAGCAGCTGGCGGAAGTTCGACACGTCCGAGTTGTCCACGATGCCCCACGTTTTGGTCGGCGCCGCGCTCAGGCGGTTCTTCACGTCCTGCACGAAGTTCTGGTTGGTCGCCACGGGCGTGGAGAGGAGCTTCTGCGTCTGCTGCTGCAGCTCCTCCGGCGACCACGTGGCGACCGAGTCCGCTCTCTGAAGCGTCTTCTCCTTCTGAGGCGAGGCTGTCTTTGCCTGCGAGAGGGTGGTGGGTGTCTCCGTGCCTTCTTCTGATTGCAAGATGATGGCAGGCGTGTTGGCGTCTCCCGCCGATTGTGAGAGGGTGGCAGGCGCGTTGGCGTCGGTCTGGTCGAAGAACGCGCTGAACGACGCCTGGGCTGAGAAGGACTTCAGGAGATCATCGAGCGACTGCGAGGGAGCGTAGTCCGAGGCGTAGCACTCCGTTTCCTCCGTGAGACGCTCGATCGTGAGGTCGGGGATGGGGTCCGTGAACACGGGCTCCAGTCCGCACTCCAGCTTGTATTCATGATCATCTACGAGTTCGTTTCAGAAACGCACGGACTACCTTGAGAACAACTCTGTCCTGTGCACTGAAGAAGCGACGTGGCGTTCTTCGTAGAGAGGAAGAAATCGGTTGATTCCTCCTTTGTGTCCTCTGTTGTGATTCCCATCTTCTCGATCAGCGTGAGTCCGCCGGGAAGCATCGGCTGGTTGTGGATATCTCCGCGCACCTACTCGTGAACCCCACTTTACGCAATCCACTCCAGCTTTGGTGAAACGACGATTGAAGGAGGTCGAGTTCTTAGCGATGTCCATGTTGAGAGGGACTTCTCGGACGTCCTCTTCCAGGAACGTGTCATCTCGCTTCACGAAGGCTTTGCAGTCCTCGTCCTTCATCTGCTGCGGTGCGGGAAGGAGACAAGAGGTCACGTCCATCGAACAGAGACTTGGCAATTGATCGTATTGGAAGGGCACGTCCAAATTATCACTGGCAACAAGGTCGTGGGTACTGAGACTCAGCGACGATTCAACCTACGCGTTAGCCCAGCACCACTGCAAAAACAGTGTGGAGCAACGATGAAGCATCACAGCACTCTTTAGGCAGACCGTAAGGAGTAGTGACAACGGTTTCGACTGCATTCAGACTAAAGGGTGAAGGATGACGACAATACGAGCTACACGCTGTTCTTCTCCACGATGTGCGGGACGTGCTGCTTACCGGAAAAAACGATTCTTGGATGATTGTCCATGCGCTGTAACCCAGTATATGCCAAACGAAACAGAGTCTCTTTTTCGCTTTTGCAAATGAGTCACCCTATGTCATATCCTATTCACTCCGCATCGATTTCACTCCGCTTGCGTTTGGACCCATGAACCAGTACATGCTGTGCACCTCCGGGTCCGATACGCGTTTCTGGGTGGTTGACACTGCATTTCACTGCTTGCGGACACTCCCCATTCCCGCCAGCACAACGACAGCACTGAATTGGAACCACAACAGTGGGAGCGGATGAATCCAGTCATTCGTAGACAACTACATTTTGATATGCTCCGACAGCGGTGAAATCTACCTGCAAAACAGCAAAAAGGAAACGGTCATGAACACGGTGAATGGGCTTGGAGAGGAAAAACCATGTAGTGCCTATTGCTCTGCGTTACGCATAGGCAGAATTACCTGCGGGTGTGTTCTCATGGGAAGTCGCTTTGTCTTTACGGGCGACGAGGAGGGAACCATGCGAGTCCCTATTCACTGTGAGCTGTAATATATAGGTGTGGCCTGTATCCAAGGCGGGATTCGGATATCCCATCGTCAATGAGCGGATTCCGGATTGCAGCATTACATGCGTTTGCGAGGCAGAGAACCAGCTGCTCTACGTGGGCACGTCGCAAGGGCATGCTATCGAAGTGAATGTGCAAAAGCGCGTATTCAACGTCCTTTGTCAGATTGCACATGAGGTATGCTGTGTCTATCGCTCTTTATGGTAGTGCTTGCTCAGTATTTGCCAAAGCAACAACAGCTTCCTTGCCACGTCCCAAAGTGGATCCATTTTCCGCATCTACCCGGGAATCAAGCGAGTTTGCGATTATTCGTGCTGTTCATCCTAGTACATGGAGATTCTGGAATCGAGGAAGAAGCCTCTGCGAATGATAAAGCCGATTCATTGTCCGTGCAACTACGGAGTTCTCTACACAGACAGATCAGTTGAGTTGCTCAATCTGACCTCGCTGAGGTGGCACTCGTTTTGACTCCTTAGTTGTAGAATTGAAGGAACGTACAGTCCAGAGAAGCCGATCACATCGTGCGATTTCAATGGAAGCGTGATCGCGCTCATCATCGACACAGAGATTTTGGGATTGCTTCACACAGCAAATATGAACGAGCTGGTGTTGGCGGAGAGCTTGGAGAAGCCGTGCACGAGTGTCCAGTTTCAGCGCGTTCTTTCCAGCGGAGTGGACCGTTCTGTGGAGACAACGCCAGTGAAGCGAGTGATGGAGAAGCAGCAGGTTCCGAGTCCAGAAGTGCAGCGACCCTTCACTCCGAGATTGCAACCGCATTACTCTCCAGAACGGGATCTCGTTCCAGAAGTGCAGCAACAGTTTTCTCCAGTGCAGCAGCAGCAGCAGCCTTTCACTCCAGTACAGCAGCAACAATCCTTCACTCCGACAATGCAACCGCAATTATCCCCAACAATACAACAGCCCCTCTCCCCAGCAATGCAAAACGCATCATCACCGCAGCTCTCCGACGGGGACAGAAAACGAACGCTGAGCCCGTCTCACTCCACTCCCCAGTCGCCAACTGCAATACCGAGAAACAGCGAGGGGGTTGAGAGCTGCGTGAGGGAGGTCGTTCAGCCCATGATCGACGACCTGAAGGTGTTCATCCACAACGAGATTCTCAACATCAAAGAGACGATGGTGAATCAGATCACGACGCAGGAGACGATCATCAACAAACAGCAGCAGTGCATCGAACTGCTCGAGCAGTTACTCCGAGAACGGCAATAGTGTAGGGCTGTTTGTTGCCAACCCTAGAGGCACACAATTATGCTCCCCGCTTCTCGTTTAATCGTTCAAAAGTGCGCTAAGCAAGCGCTCGTTCGCTCCTTTGCTTCCTACACGCCGGCCGATGGTAGAAACACTATTCCGGAATCTCACTCCCAGGACTCGTGGATCCCCAGTGGGTGGAAGAACGCATCGGGAAGGTCCGTATTTTGGACGCCACTCTTCATTTGGACCCGAAGAGACAGGCGCATCGCGAGTTCACGGAAGTAGTTACTTGGCTACACTCTCACCACTATAGACACACATTCCGGGAGCTCAGTTTTTCGATATCAACGCCGTGTCCGATTGTCAGCTCAAGCTGCCCCATATGCTTCCGACGGCACCTTACTTTAAGCAGTGCGTGGAGGACATGGGTCTGAACGACACCGACGAGATTGTTGTGTTGGCTGCAGTCCATGGGGGTCATTCGTAGGTACGATACACACGGCCTGTTTAGTGCGACTCGCGCATGGTGGATGTTCCGTTTGTTCAACAAGAAGGCGAAGGTGTACGTGCTGAACGGAGGCTTCCCTCGCTGGCTGGCGGAGAAGCGGCCGACGGAAAGCGGCAACGGCCTTGACGTGAAGGAGAAGGGCCACTTCTACGTGAAGCCTGATTACTCGCTGGTGTGCACGTTTGACGAGGTTATGGACCTGATCGACGCGTACAAGCACGGGAAGACGGATATGACCGTCGTCGACACGCGTCCGAAGCCGCGCTTCGACGGTGTGGTTCCGGAGCCTCGCCCTGGCTTGACGTGCGGACACATGCCTGGAAGCAAGAGTCTTCCCTTCTCGTGCCTGGTCGATCCTGCCAAGAACTTTGCGTTCCGTCCTCGCGAGGAGATTCGTGCTCTCTTCGAGGCGAACGGCGTGGACTTGCAGCGCAAAGAGCGCATCGTGTTCTCGTTTGGAATGGGCGTTGCGATGACTGTGTAGGTGCGGCTCTGGAAATACGGCATGTGCGGGCGTGTTTGCTGCCCATTTGCTGAATCGTGACCAGGAGGGAAGTGTCTGTGTCTACGACGGTTCCTGGTCCGAGTACGGCGCCAAGCCGTCGGCTCCCTACGAAAAGAGCTGCGATGTTTGTTCAACAAAGAGACGAGTGTTTCAATCTCAGCTCATCCTGATGATTACAGTCTTTTCACCGCTTATTGGCTACCTAGCACTCACCGCTACCAAACAGCCTTACGAGTAAGAATGAAGTGGCCACGCTTGGACACCTCCACGATCTTGCCCTGCTTGACAAGTTCGCGGATTCCGGCACGAGCGCAGGAACCATTGATCTTCAGACGATCCACAATGCCGTAGACGGTAATGAGCTTCATCTGCGCCTCATCGCTCCAAAAGCAAAGCTTACCTTAGGGACTTCGGCGAGGAGCTTGTCGTAATCGGCCTTCTCGAAGTACACCTTGTTGTTCACGGTATCTCTCACCTTTCCCTTATTCCACTTCTAAATGCATCAATGGAATCGTTCCACGACTCACCTTCTTTCCGTTGGAAGACTACAACGAGGTTAGCTCTTATACACTCACAACGGCATATTCACAGCACCCACATCACAATAACACCTACCATATTGTAATCAATCTGCTATTTGAAACAATCTGGTGGTGGTTATGCGAGTCACGGCGGAATCGCCAACGATTCCTTCTCACCATCACGCAGCTCCTCAACTACTTCAAACAGAGTGGAGAGCGTGTCGTGGAATCCTCCTTTCTGCCTCTGGAGAGCACTTCGTTGCTTGAACACCGAACAAACAAGGAAAAGAACATAGTATAACCCGTCTGCTCCCCTTTATGCACTTCTCGAAATGTGGTACTTCGTCTACGTCTCATCGCACTGCAAAACGCACACCTCAAACGCCAGTACTGCCTTTTCCAATTCTCTTGAGCGCGTGTTCAACTGGCCCATCAGAACCATCATCTGCAGATGAAACAGCACGTGCAACTCATGCATTCTGCTTCTCCGTCTCCAAGGCTTCCTTCACCTCGCCCACATTGCGCTCAACGAGAACCGAATCGACGACGCGGAAGCAGCGACGATCTGTCTCCATACCGCTGAGTGTGTCCAGCACGTCCCTAGCGCAGTGAGAGGAGTCCAGCAAATCACACTTATTCTCGGCAGTGCTCAGTTCCAGGTCATTTATCTTCTTCAGTGTGGCAGCGTATTCCGCTTTGTTCTTCTGATACTCCTCGTACTCCTTCCGATCACCAACCACTGCACAAGGACTACCGATTTGGGAATAGAAATAGTGTTCGTTGCACTCATTTCAATGGGAACCCCGTAGACTAAGCTTCTATGCTGCTTTTCGCACGAATCGCATGGATGAAACGCCCGTTTTCCTTTTGAGCTCCATTTCTCCAGGAAATGATTCCAGGGATTGAAAGTCTATTCTCGGACAACCGCAAGATCGGTATCATTCTGCTCGCGGCAGGAACCATCGTTTTGGTGCTTGGCGTTGTCCTCCTGTTTGATCCCGTGCTGCTGGCGATGGGAAATATCCTCTTCCTCGGGCACGTGCATTTCGGGTGTGTATCACGTTTAGAGGACTGCCTTTCATCTTTGGTTTTATGCGAAGTCTCGCGTTTTTCAACCCCTTCGAGTACTCGCAAGTTTGTCGATTCTGTTCCGTATGAACTGTAGAAGTGGAAAGGCGTTGCGAGCTTCTTCGGTGGCATCTTCCTTGTCCTGTGCCGCTGGCCCATCTGCGGCATGGCGCTCGAGTTGTATGGCATGGTCCGTCTCTTCGGCTCCTATTTCCCCATGGCGCTGGGAATGCTTCGTCAGGTGGTCTGTTCCTCGTTTCACTGATGTGCAGATTCCCGTGGTCGGTCCGATCATTTCAAATATACCATATCTTAAGGAATTCGCGTCTTCCGCTGCTTCTCAAGCGCCAAAGTATCCGAATGTATGATAGAAGTGGTGTGTTTGTGGTAAAGGAGGGATTGCATTTGTGGTAAAGGAGGGATTGCATTTGTGACGAGTGAATGGCCTTTGCAGCATAGGAAGGGCATTCGATGTTAGCATTACAGCAATGGAACGACAGCAAGCTACCTCATTTGCAACAAAGACCCGCCATCAAGCAATTGTGTTCGTCAAGCGGTACATCAACCGATGCAACTCATTCGTGCAGTGCGTGTACAGCGCACTAATCGCCTCTTCGCTCCCGTCAAAGGAATAGAGCCGCCATCTACAGTGAATCGCGAGAATAGTCCCCACATGCGATGCTCCCTCCACAACCTCAAACACTGAATGATCTCCACGTTCGACATGGCGTGCTGCCGCTGCTGGTTGGTCACTACTACGATAAGGGGGATCCAGGGAGCGATTCCGGAGAGCAACTACAGTGAACGGCCAGACATCGAAATACGGAATGAAGGCACTTCCGCGAGTAGTGGTAGTAGCGCTGATTGTATATCGTGTCGGCGAGCTCGTTGTTCCCCTCAAAGAGAACGGTGGACTCGTTTCGCGACGCGTCGATGATCCAGAGCACAATGTCGCGGTAGCTGTCTGACAGGGGGAAGGAGGGGAAGAAGTTGGGGAAGGATCTTCTCATCAGCGGAGAGACATCACCTACAGAAGGAGATGGTAGTAGAACCCGGTGAGGTTGTACCTCCGCCGTCCGATGAGCACCGTCTTTTTGAAGAGGCCTGTGTTGTGGCTGAATTGACTGTGTATATCGACGGAATAGGAGTGCGCCTTCTTCGTTTGCAGAATGGCCTCTCTGCCGTCCCCAATGCCGCTCAACAGAAGAATGTTGTAGTACCTAGGATCGATGATCCCCGAAACCCCTACTCCTTCCAGTTGCAGCACCGTTTCACATACTTTGTGTTCAGCCATCTACGTGGAATGGGAGGGAAAGGAATACGCTCTCGGAGGCAGCACATGGAGAGTGTAGTAGCGATAGTTGCTGAGCCACGACGCCTCCTTAAACAGTTTCTCTCGAAATCCAATCTAGTCGTCGGAAAGGACGCACAAAAGCGACACGAATACACTGATCCTTCCAAAGACGGTCGTAACCGAGAATTGTGGATCGATAATAGTGGTTCAGTGCCCCTACGTGTGAATATGGGTGGAGAGAGCAACCCAACTGGGTCAATACGGAAAGGGGGTCGCAGTAGGGCAGAATCGTGATGATCACGTCCCAACTGATCTGGTCCAGCAAGGAATCCATGATTACGGAATTACAATAGAATGCCCATCTCCGACACGACAACGTGACACGATTCCTTTCCAACAAACACAGCATGCTTAGCAGCTGCAACCTCCGGCCTGGGCAGCTTCCGTGTTCTTCGACTCCACGTTGATCTTGATAACTACACCTCATTCACTTCGCCCAGCCCCACATTTATTGCCGTCCTCTCCCTCCTTCTTGGCCTTGTCCTCGCCGGGGAGAGCAGTCGCCACCTTTCTGAAGAGAGCGCTCACGTTGTATCCGCACTTCGCCGACGTCTCGATGAAGAGAACACCGAGCTCCTTCGCCAGGGCGCCACCCTCGTCCGTGGAGATCTGTCTAGAGGTGAGATGCTGGGTGAGCACGGACCTCGAGTCGGAGAGATCCGTTTTGTTGCCGACAAGAATGATGACGACATCCTCTCCTCTCTCGCTGCGCACGTCATTTAGCCATTTGCGCGTGTTTTCGAAGGATGTGCGGTCTACTCCGTGAGCGAAAGCGTCAGTACGCACTGGTGAGATCATATACAATAACAGCTACACTAGAGTCGCGAATATAACTGGGAATGAGACTTCTAAAACGTCTACGCATTAGCGACGCAACGAACGAGACGCACTCCTGGCCCGCAGTGTCCCACAGTTGAAGACGCACAGTACGATCCTCTAAATACATGGTCTTTGAGAGAAAATCGATTCCAATCGTAGCCTACGGCGTGACGCCTCGCAGAGGCAAAACCCACCTGATACGCCGCATCGAATGTATCGTACATAAAACGAGTGATAATGGACGTCTTGCCGACGCCAGGATCTCCAAGGAAAACAAGCTTATACCTAATGCCTCAAGGTCCGAAGAAGCCCGAATACTTTTCAAGAGGGGTCATACGCGGGGCTCCTCCTTCCGTTGTTGTGGTAGAATCCGCAGCACTGCTCATTACTATGTAAGAATCCCTTAATATGGATCATTTCAAGCGAGAGAGGTGTTCTGTAGAACTCCCCCACGATTCGCGATTAACCGTAATTGCGCTTTGTGTTCCAGCATGACAAGTCTTCCCTTTGCAACAAGCAAAACCACTATCAAAATTTCCAAAAAGAAATGGCCACTACTAAGCTACACATCTAAATGCTCCTCTCGGTCCAGCTGCTCTCTCGAAAGATTGGCTTCGCCGTAAACACCACGCCGCACACCCTACCCGATCCGGAGGAAACTAAGAGATGGTTTTTGGATCTCCTATTCTTGCTATAGGTGCGGTTCTTCAGAGAATCATTCCTACGCTCGACAGTCGCCACAGCCCTTACATAATGGAGTCGATCTCCTCTCCGTTGTTATCATCGAATCGCGACCACGTAAAGGACGAATGCGTCGGCGCCGCGGAGAAGTCAAAACGAGCATCTTCGTCAAATCCGCGCGCGGACTGGAAGAGAGGCATCTCGTCGTAGTCCTTGTGCTCGTCCCCGCTCAGACGCCCTCCGTTTGAAAAGAACTGTCTCTGCGGGATTGCATCTTCCACATCCTCTCCGAACAGACCGCTATAGCGGCGCGGCGGCTCTCTCGGCGACACCAGCATGGTGGGCGGCTGGGACCCCATGGAGTCGAACAGAGACACATCGCGCTGCGACGAGGGCTCCATCGGCGAGGGGTAGTACCCGCCACGCTTCGCCTGGGACGACGACAGCGCGTCATGGTGCGACAACAACCCGCGGCTCTGCTCGCCCGAGAAGGAGTCCAGCTGCGGGGGCGATCGTCGCGTCTACAGGTCACAGACGCGAACAACGCCAACGGCGCCTCTGCCGTCGAAGAACAAGGGCGGGTTGTAGAGCGGTCGCGCGTTCACGTTCCAGTCCTCCTCGAAGGCGTTGTACTTCTCCGTGGGCGTGAAGAAGTACGGCGCGCCGTCGCGCCCGTCGCCGCCCTGCATCTGCGGCGTCATCGGCGACCCCGCGTACAGCGTGTCGAAGTGCGTGTAGTCGGGACGGAAGTACCCGTACGAGGGCGAGGGGAAGCCGAAGCCGCCGTGCGTGTACGTGTTCGGCAGCGGGTTGTTGTCCTCCTCGTCGAAGAACTCCAGCGGCAGCGCGTCGCGCGCCTCGCGCATGGCGCTGACCGGAAGACGGTCCGTCACGGGGTACAGCGGCACCATCGTCGGGTACTCCTCCACCCGCGGGGATTGCGAGGACTCGGCATGCGGCACGCGCTTCGGCTTCGACTGCGGCGTGCCCAGACTCATGCGCGGCGCCGGCTCGATCTGGCTCTCCGCGCCGTCTCCCTGCTGCGCGTCGTCACGAGGATACGCCTTCTTCACGTCGACCTAAACGTGAGGGAGGAGGAGAGGAGGCACTGTCTTCCCGCAGATGACGTGGGGACCTCTCTGCATCACCTCGTTCACGCTGGAGCCGTTGCGGAAGAGCACGAAGCCGAAGCCGCGACTATGGCGCTTGTCGTGATGGTACATGACGCTCGCGCTTTCGATCTCGCCGAATTTGCTGAAATACTTGAGCAAGTCCTCTACAGATGAGGAAACGAGAATAGGACGACCATCCGTCGTATCCACACTGAGACCCCCAACAAACACCTTCCGCGTGATCGGCTTTGTCTGCTGGTCGCCTACGCTATCAGTTGGAAGAGCCGCACGTACCTGCCGACTGTGGAGGAGGAGCCATTTCCTTAGGAAGAGCCCAGCGCACATCCACCTGAAATCGTCACGCTCGACAATAGGCAGTACCTTTCTTCCGTCGATGGTGTGCACCTTCGTCCGCATGGCGAGTTCCGCCGATTGAGGGTTTTCGAATATGCAAAAGCCAAATCCGCGCGACACCTGGCGATCTGTATATTTCATCACATTTGCCTGCTTCACAGCGCCGAACCGGGAAAAGTACTTCCCAAGCGAGTCTACGCGTCAAGAAAAGATGGGAACGACGAACGGTCCGTTGTTTTAAAGGAAAGACCACCCACGAAGAGCTTGCTGTACATGACAAGGAACAGGACACACCTCACTCTTGGTAATATTTCAGCGGTTTCTTCTCCACACTCATAGAATAGTGACCAGCAACTGAATTGAGGCGATTATCCTACGAAAGAGTAGTTCTATTCGGTCGTTGCAACGCCGGCCAAACCGCGGTTATTCCGTTGATTGCTGCCAGTTCTCAAAACCCGTCGTCTTGGAGTGCGATTTGATTGACACCACCCACGAAGCATGAGCGTGATTATCGAAGCCGACATGACGCCGCTGAGCACGGCTCCTCCCACGCCCGCGGAGATTCAGAAGTCGGCCGCTCTCGAGGCATATCTCAGGTGAAATCGCGCTGCCCCTATTATCTGCAGATCATTGGGTTTGTATGAGAACCAAGACGAAGTGGCGCATCGTGAGGAGCTGCTCGAATCCCTTCAGAACATATGCCGGGACAGCGTGCGCGATATATTGACTGCAAAGGTATTGCGATGGTTGACTCTCGTGAGCCGCAGAACGCGTTTACGAATCAAACCCCGAAGGAGCTTGCGAGTCTGTACACGTTCGGATCGTTCCGCATGAAGATCAACGAGCCCTCCGCGGATGTCGATACGTGTGCGCGTTGTGCTGCTGTTACTCGTAGGATGTGTGTGGGACCGGAATACGTTTCGAGAGAAGAGTTTTTCGAAATTGCGGGCGCCCGTTTGAAGAACAATCCCGGCGTCTCCGATCTGAGCGTCATTCCCGACGCGTTTCCTCTCCTTTCGTTCCGTGATGGCATAGGTTTGTGCCCATCATCACGATGAAGTACGGTGGGATTGAGTTCGATTTGTCGTACGCTCCGATTGCCCGCTACACGTCTCGTTTGCCTCTCGTAATTGCTGCTTTTACGTTTGAAGAATAGGACTTCAATATCCTGGACGACAACAACCTCAAGAATGTCGATGAAAAGACGGTGCGCTCCCTCAACGGTCGTCGTGTGACCGACACGATTCTGGCGTCGGTTCCGAACCGATCTGTACGTTTTTTTCTCCCCTCTGATCTAGTCATTCCTCCAGGTTCTCAAGGCCTTCCGTTACTGGGCCCGCGTACGGACTGTTCTTCGCTCTCACTCCGTAGCGTCGCGGCCTGTACAAGAACGTGATGGGGTACTTGGGAGGTGTGAATTGCTCGCTGCTCTGCGCCTACGCCTCCATGCTGTACCCGCAAGCAGCGCCCGCCGTGGTGCTCTACCACTGCTTCCGCATCTTCGCCGAGTGGAAGTGGCCGAAGCCCGTGCTGATCCGGAACGTGGAGTCGAAGCCGGAGTTGGACCAGGAGATCAACGTGTGGAATCCGGAGAAGGTGGAGAAGGACCGCAACGACCTCTTCCCCATCCTCACGCCGTGCTACCCCTCGCAGAACTCGACGTACACGGTGATGACGAGCACACGGGACATCATGACGCGCGAGTTCGCGCGCGGTCGTGACATCGTGGCGAAGATCATGCAGGACAGGGAGGTGGTGTGTGGCGTGTGGCGTGACGGGTAGAAGTGGTCGGAACTGTTCCGCGAGGTGCCCTTCTTCAAGGAGTACAAGCACTACATCCAGGTGGAAGTGACCGCCACCAACACCGACGACTTCAACGCCTGGTACGGCTACGTGGAGAGTCAGATCCGCAAGATCGTGCCCGTTCTGGAGAACACGCACGCCATCACAACCCACCTCCTGCCGAAGTCGTTCGCGCCTGTGCGAGTGGGCGAGGGGAGTAACACATAGCCGGACCGTCCGTTCTGCAAGCAGTTCTACATCGCGTTCACGCCGAAGAAGGACAGCGCGGAGACGACGCTGGACTTCACGGCGGCGACGAGGCAGTTCAAGACGTCGTTGCTCTCCGTAGGCGAGTGCGAGTGGATTGATGGGTAGCACTTTGACAACACGCAGGACTGTGACATCTCGTTTAACGTGGGAGTTGGCTGAGGCCGATGACGTGTAGTACTTGAGGAACAACAGCAAGGTGAACGAATTGCCGGACTTCCTCTTCCCCGAGGGCAAGCATCTCCGAAGACATCGCAAGAGAGTGCAGAAGACGGAAGAAGAGGTGGAGAAGAAGCCGAAGGTGGAATCGTTGTGGTGTGTTTGTTTTTCGATATTAATTGGAGGTGTGTGTTCAGTGGAGGGTGTTTTCAATGAAGAGTATTCAGAATTGTTCGATGAAGAACTCAATCGCTCGATGAAGAATACTCAATTACTCAATGAAGAGCACTCACCACTCCTTGACGAGTAATCACGAAAAACGACATCTCCAACAAACACAACGCTTAGTTCAGCACGGGGGTCATAATGACGAACTGCACGCCGTGAGAAGGCACCTTCTCGGTGTACTTGCCGGTGAAGCTGCCCACATCCTCATGAGTCCAGATGTCGCGCACGATGGCGTTGTCGTTGGCTCTCAGACCGCAGTCAGCGAACTCGGCGGTGATCTCGGCAGTCTTGTCGCTCTTGTTCAACAGAATGACAGCAAACTGACCGCTCATCAGAGGACCAGCCCAAACCTCGAGGTCGCCCTCGGGCACGTCGCCATCAACCTCCTTGTTTCCGCCCTTGTCGCTCCACACACGGTGACCCTGGACACCCAGAGCATCCTGGTTCACAGCAATGGCCTCCTTGTTGCTGAGGATCTCAAGAGTCTCCGCAGAAGCCTTGGTCAGATCGCAGCCAATGAGAAGAGGAGCCTTCATCAAGCACCACAGAGAGAAGTGCGTCTTGTACTCCTCGTAGGTCATACCGCCGTTACCGACCTCCAGCATATCGGGGTCGTTCCAGCCACCAGGACCCGCGCGGCGCCACAGCTTCTCGTTGATCATCGCAATCTGAATCATGCTGCCCCAGTTGTCACCAATATCACCGGTAGTTCTCCAGCTGTTACCCACAGCGCGAGCCCACTCAGCAGGGTTGTTCACGCCCCACTCACACATGGAGAAGAAGATGTCACGACCCGATTCGCTAAGGGCCTTGGTCATAACAGGGTAGCGGTGCTCAGGGATCGTACCGTCGGTGTTGCAGTTGTCGTACTTCAGGTAGTCGACCTCCCACTCGGCGTAGGTCTTGGCGTCGATCTCTTCGTAGCCGAGGGAGCCAGGTCTTCCAGCGCAAGTCTTGTATCCAGCATCAGAGTAAAGGCCGAAGAGGAGGCCCTTGGAGTGCACGTAGTCAGCCAGAGACTTCATGCCAGAGGGGAAGTTGTTGTCCACGACAATCTTGCTGTTGTTGTCGCGGGCCACCTGCCAGCAGTCATCAAGGTTCAGATAAATGTAGCCAAGCTTGTCGAGACCCGCCTCCACAATGGCGTCCGCCGTGTCTCTGGCGAGCTTCTCGTTGATGTTGCAGCCGAACTTGTTCCAGGTGTTGAAACCCATCTGAGGCTTGAGGCCCATTCCCTGTCCATTATGCAGATAACAAGATACCAACGTTGTTAATGGCGAGGGCAACGGCAATAGCGCAAAGGAGTGCAATGCTCTTCATCGGAAATAAAAAATAATGAAATGGAGATACGATGATCCGCTTGTCGTCGCGCCGCCTTGAATAGAATAACAAAATGTGTGCGGCGTCCTTCATAACCGAATGGTGTTCCCTTGATTGCTTTTAGCATATCCCGTGTTGACCCCCAAAACTCATTACGATAAAAAAACAGACATCATCACTTTGACTCGCAATTCAACACACTCTCCGCCTTCTCGTCCGCCGCCTTGATCACCGTTTTCAGTGCAAACATCCACTGCGAGCGCTGTCCCACCGTGTTACACGCCAGCACATAGTCGCGAGAGGGCGTGCGGAGAATGAACCAGTACTTGTGCGGCTCTCCCGCCGCCTCCTCGCCGCGCGTCTCCTCCGTCTGTCCTTCCTCCAGACGAGGAGGATTCTGGAATCGGAGGACATTCGACGCCAGCGTCAGGGAGGTGATGCCCTCGCGCTTCAAATCGTCGTGCTTCTCGCACACCACCAGCTTGCAGTTCTCCAGCATGAAACCGTTCTGGGCATCCTCGTCCTTCACATCACGGAAGTAGTACAGAAGCCCCTCCTTCAGCAGCACGAAGTAGTAGTGGTGCCAACGATGACCTGCATTCGTCATTTTCCACAGCCAGCCACGAAGCGCCGTATCGGGTATTTCGGAGGCGATCATCCCGTTGTTCTGACCAAACTGGTCCAGCACGCGCTGGTCCACCAGTTGGCGGGGCTCGTCCTGAAGACTGCACCCGTTCATCGCAGCGCACTCGTTCAGCCAGTCTTCGAACGAGCCGTCGAACGAGCCTCCGTACTGCTTCGGGATAAGAGACAAGGGAATCGAGGAGGGAAGCTGCTCCGCGCCGAGCAGCTGGACCATACAGCCCCAGCGCGCAGGCATGAAAAACGCGCAGAGCTTCCACAGCGAGCGGAGGATGAAGGGCGTGTTCAGGTTGTAAAAGACCGCGTGATCGTAGTCAAAGGTCGGCGCGTAGTTCGGATCGTCGCTGATCTCGATGTCCGTCGTGGACATGAAGGCGGGGAAGTGGCGGACGAACACATCGGTGCCGCACTTCTTCAGCTCCGTGTTGAACGCGGACATGCTCGTTTTCGCCGTGTCGCTGACGATAATGCAGTAGTCCTTGTACGCCTCCTGAACGCCCAGCGCCTTGCACCCCTCATACAGCCTCTTTTGGATATCGTCCATCATATAGATCGTGACCAGCATGAAGTCCTCCATCTTGGGCGCGCTGGTCATAAAGCAGTCCACATACCACACGATCTTTCCGTCCCTCGTTACGCCGGTGGGGAAGCAGTGCCACTCGGCGAACGCGTTCTTCACGTCCGCGATCGTGATTTCGTCGGCATGCCAGTACTTGCGGAACAACGCCGTCTGCTTGATCGCGACGACCGTCTTCGCGACGTCCATGTCGTTCTCGATCAAGAACCGGATGATTTGCGTCGTTCGGTCGCCATAGCGATAGAAATGGATGTGGCTCGGAAGCGCGCTGTCCACCTGACGAGCGAGCTTACGCGCCTCTTCGGTCGAAAAGACCCGAGACTTCATACGATTGTTTAAGAAACATGAAAGCTAAAGATATAACCTCCAATACACAAACTAAGACACGCTTACTTCTTCTCCTTGAACTCGGCATCCACAACATCCTCCTTCTTCTCCTCCGCCTTGGGAGCAGCGCCAGCGTTGGCGTTGGCGTCGGTCTTGTACACCTTCTCGCCGATCTTCATGATCTCCTGCTGCACAGCCTGCACCTTGGACTTGATGGCCTCCACATCCTCGCCCTTCATCGCCTCGCGCAGGTCGTCCACGCTCTTCTTCACGGAAGCCTTCGTGGCGTCGTCCAGCTTCTTCTCGTGCTCCTTCAGCTGCTTCTCCGTGTTGTAGATCAGGTTGTCGGCCTCGTTGCGGGTCTCGATCATCTCCTTCTTCTTCTTATCGCTGTCAGCGAAGCTCTCCGACTCGTGGATCATCTTCTGGATCTCGTCCTCGCTCAGACCGCCCGAAGACTGAATAACGATGGACTGCTCCTTGCCCGTGCCCTTGTCGCGAGCCGACACGTTCACGATACCGTTGGCATCGATATCGAAGGACACCTCGATCTGAGGCACGCCACGAGGAGCGGGAGGAATGCCCACCAGGTTGAACTCGCCCAGCAGCTTGTTGTCCGCAGCCATTTCACGCTCGCCCTGGAGCACCTTCACCGTCACCTCCGTCTGGTTATCGGCGGCCGTGGAGAACACCTGGCTCTTCTTGGAAGGAATGGTGGTGTTGCGGTTGATCAGACGCGTGAACACTCCGCCCAGCGTCTCGATACCCAGCGACAGAGGCGTCACATCCAGCAGCAGAATATCCTTCACATCGCCCTTCAGCACACCTCCCTGAATGGCAGCGCCCATGGCCACCACCTCATCGGGGTTCACGGACTTGTTGGGAGCGCGGCCGAAGAACTCCTGCACCACCTGCTGCACACGGGGCATACGCGACATGCCACCGACCAGCACCACCTCGTTGATGTCGCTCTTGTTCAGACCCGCGTCCTTCAGGCACTTCGTGCAAGGACCCACCGTACGCTGCACCAGGCTCTCCACCAGGTTCTCGAACTGCGCGCGCGTCACCTTGGTCTGCATGTGCTTGGGGCCCGAGGCGTCAGCCGTGATGTACGGCAGGTTGATGTCCGTCTCCTTCAGGTGATCCAGCTCGCGCTTCGCCTTCTCCGCAGCCTCACGCAGACGCTGCATAGCCATCGGATCCTTCGACAGATCGATGCCCTGCTCCGCCTTGAACGACTTCACCAGGTGCTGCAGCAGCGCCTCATCGAAATCCTCACCGCCCAGCAGCGTATCGCCGTTGGTGGCCTTCACCTCGAACACGCCTCCGCTGATCTCCAGAAGGGAAATATCGAAGGTACCGCCGCCGAGATCGTAAATGGCGATCACCTGACCGTCCTTCTTGTCCAGACCGTAGGCAAGAGAGGCGGCAGTGGGCTCGTTGATGATACGCTGCACGTCCAGTCCGGCAATACGTCCGGCGTCCTTGGTGGCCTGACGCTGCGAATCGTTGAAGTAAGCGGGGACGGTGATGACGGCCTTCTTCACGGGGGAACCAAGGAAGCTCTCAGCCGTTTCCTTCATCTTGCCCAGCACCATGGAACCGATCTGGGAAGGAGACATCTTCTGGCCGCGGACCTGCACCCACGCGTCGCCGTTGTCGCCCTTCACGATCTCGTAAGGAACCAGCTTCTTGATCTTGGCGACCTCGGGGTCGTCGTAGGAACGACCGATCAGACGCTTCGCGGCGTAGATGGTGTTCTTGGGGTTGGTCACAGCCTGGCGCTTGGCGGCCATACCGACCACTCTGTCGCCGTTCTCGAGGAAGGCAACCACAGAAGGAGTCGTTCTGGCACCCTCGGAGTTCTCGATGACACGAGCCTGGGAACCCTACACGTCAACCATTGCAGCAAATGCGCACCTCCATAATAGCGACGCAGGAAGTGGTGGTACCGAGATCAATACCGACAATGTAATCAGTGGCAGTAGCCATGGTGCGCATATGAGTGCGAGCCTACGAATAATCGAAGACAACCTCGTCCTACCAAGCTAGCCAGAGAGGATCGCATATTTGTTCTAGCAACTCTCGAAATAAAATTCATCTTGACAAATAATCGCCCTAAACAAGAAATAGAATGAAGTCGAAATGGATGAAACGTAGAAGGTTTCCCCTTTTCTAGAACATTCCTTTGGAACCCAACGGAAGCGGTTGGCGCTTTCCGCGTTCTAGAAATGGAGCGCTGGCGACAAGGAAGCTTCGAAGCGACTGTTGTTTTCGATGCGGTTCGAATGCGATGTCGCCGTTTCCCCGTGCGTCCGCGCGTTTACTGCACACACAGCACACAGATTGCGTCTAAAACGCGAACAGAGCCGTTTTGGTGAGGTTCGATCGCAGAATCAAGAAGTTTCCGGGAAATTTCTTGATCAACTCGGAGAAGCCCACAGAAAAAGAGTATGAGTGGAGAATGGACTGTGGAACAACAGCGAGCGCTGGACGAGGCGCTCGTGACCTACCCTGTTACCATGGAACGCAAGGAGCGCTGGAAGTGAGCACCGGAGCCGAGCGTGATGGAGTAGGAGCATCGCCAGCAAAGTTCCTGGAAAGACCATGCGCGAATGCATTGCTCGCGCGAAAACCCTGGCAGAAGTGGTCAACGACTCTTCTGCTAACGCAGACAAGGCGAAGTCACTGGGTACGTCACGCCGCAGCTGGATCCTGATCAAATAGACTTGACTACCTGCAATCCTCTCGATGTCCTGCTTCCCTACTACCCGAAGCTGGATGTTGCTGCTCAGAAGTGGATTTGTGACTGGGTCGGATCACTCAAAGGCACATCGAGCTCACATTGAGAGACTACTCGAAGGCGCTGCAGATCGACCCCGATCGCATTCGGTTTGCGTTCAGTCCGTGCGTCTCCATCCACTCACCCGTAGATCCCCTCCTGGAGGACCCGATTCCCAATGCCAGTGAGCGGGACAAGGTGATTGCCGATTTGGTGACGGTGCTGCAACGCATCGCCGTGGAGAACGGGAAGAAGGAGGTGAGCGAGGCGGACACCTCCCGTCTGGTGAAGGAGGGCGATGTCTTCGTGCACCAGGACCGGAAGAACCAGACGGAGCTGGTGATGAAGATGAAGGAGAAGCGGAAGAAGCCGACGGAGAAGAAGCCGCTGAGCGAGGCGGAGATCCTCAACGAGTGGGAGGACAACGACCGCAGCATCGACACCATCTTCCTCCCGCGCAGTCGCGGACCCGTCGGGCGCAGTCGCAACATCGACCTGAAGCGCGTCAACATCACGGTGAACACCAACGAGCTGCTCACGGGCGCCACGCTGCGTCTGCACGACGGGCGTCACTACGGCCTCGTGGGTCGCAACGGCGTCGGCAAGTCCACGCTGCTGCGGCGCATGGCGCTGTGCCGCATCGACGGGTTCCCCGACTACCTGATGGTGCTGCACGTGAAGCAGGAGATCGACGGCGACGACACGCCCGTGCTGGACGCCGTCATCAACAGCGACAAGGAGCGCCTCAACCTGCTGAAGGTGCGGGAGAGAGGGACGCGTGAGTCGTAGGAGCACGAGCAGCTGAACGAGGAGCTGGGCGCGCTGGAGCACGAGCACGACGACGCGCGCGTGGAGAGCATCGTGACGCGCCTGCAGGACATCGACGACCGTCTGAAGGACATCCACAGCGACACCGCGCAGCAGCGCGCGCGCGAGATCCTCCTCGGCCTCGAGTTCTCCGAAGAGGGCCTGCACGTGCCCACGAAGCACCTCAGCGGCGGCTGGCGCATGCGCGTGGCGATCGCCTGCGCGCTGTTCATCCAGCCGGACATCCTGCTGCTGGACGAGCCGACCAACCACCTCGACCTGCCCGGCATCCTGTGGCTGGAGAACTACATCAAGAGCTACCCGCGCACCACCGTCGTCGTCTCGCACGACCGCCAGTTCCTGAACGACGTGAGTCAGGAGATCATCGAGTTCGTGAACAAGGACCTGCGCTACTGGCCCGGCGACTACAACTCCTACTACAAGGCGAAGGAGGACCGCCGGAAGATGATGGAGACGCTGCAGCAGAACCTCGACGACAAGAGGAAGAACATGCAGGAGCAGATCGCGCGTCTGCAGAAGCAGCAGCGCAAGAACGTGGCGCTTTCGTCGCTCCCTGACGCGTAGACGAAGAGCGACCTGGGCGGTCAGATCCGCTCGCGCGAGAACAAGATGCACAAGGTGGGCGTGGAGAAGACGCTCGACGGCAAGCGCTGGATCGAGCAGATCCACGGCGGCTACCGCCTCGGCTCCATCGACTCCAACTCGGGCGGCTGGAGCAACGGCAAGCGAACCGCGGGAAGCATCCTGGACGCGCCCGAGCCCATCATCAAGTTCTCGATTCCGTCGTGCGACCCTCTGAACGTGGCGGTGGCGGCCTGGCGTGACGTGTAGTACAACGGTCCCGTGTTGCAGCTCTCCAACGTCACCTTCGCGTACGAGGACAGCGCGAAGCCGATCTTCGAGAACGTCACGTTTGAAGTGGAGATGGGCGACAAGATCGCCATCCTGGGTCCGAACGGCATCGGCAAGTCCACCTTCCTGAGCGTGTTGAACAGCACGCTGGAGCCGCAGGCCGGCGAGATCTTCCGCCACCACAACCTGCGTATTGGCTACTTCGCGCAGCACCACATCGACGCGCTGGAGAACGCGCTGACGCCCGTGCAGCACATGCAGAAGGTGGGAGCGGTGGAGGCGTGTGACGTATAGCTCGACCCTTCGGCGCGGGAGCAGGACTTGCGGTCGCTTCTGGGGTCCTTCGGCATCCAGGGCAAGCTGGCGGTTCAGGTAGGATCGGGGCGGTGGCGTGACGCGTAGCCCATCGGGACGCTGTCGGGAGGACAGAAGTCGCGCGTGGTGTTCGCGAGCATCTCGTACTTCCACCCGCACATCATTCTGCTGGATGAGCCGACGAACCATCTGGACATGGACACGATCGAGGCGCTGGTGACGACGCTGAAGGAGTTCAACGGCGGCATCGTGATCGTGACGCACGACCAGTACTTGGTGGAGCAGGTCTGCAACAAGCTGTACGTGATTGACCGGAATCGCCACATCAAGCGGTTCGATGGGTCGTTCAGCGACTATAAGAAGGAAGCGCTTGTACAGTACACCCCTTTCACTCCTTCCGAAGAGAAAGCGCGTGAATAATCCTTCCGAAGAGTGAGAATAATCCCTCCGAAGAGAGCGCGACTCGTCCTTCCGAAGAGAGTGTGAGAATAGTTCTTGTACCATGCCTTTTCGTTTGTTCAAGAAACAAGTCACTCCTTGTCCTCAGCCTCCTCCGGTTTCTTCTCCTCTTCCGCCTGGGCTTCCTCCTTATCGGTGGTCTCTTCCGACGTCTCCTGAATGGTACTATACACGACGCGCTTCTCCAGCCAGTTCTACCCATCACCCATCGTCTCATCACCCACCTTCTTCTCGTAGAAGGACATGTTCTCCCATGTAATGTTCAGGTACTCCTCCAATTTCTCGTCCGGTATCTACAAATCACAGCTCGCTCTCCTCATCCCACGGCTGGATACGCGCTCTTCGCAAACTCCGTGTTCACCTGCACATTACAAATTCAGAGCGAAGCCAACGTTCTTAAACAGGTTAGCGCCTCGCAACCGAATGCGGTTCAATCCCTGGTTTTGCTCCAGCGCCTTTTCAAAATCACGAGCGATCACTGTATGGAGATTGGGGTACTGGTACTCTATGTCCTACGATCACAGCGCCGCACGATGCACTACATGGATTTTGTATTCGCCGTCCGATTTCACGACAGCGCTGAATTCCGGTCCGATCTTATCAAGATCCTTCCGTTTGTCCACAATGAACTCCATGATTTGCCTACCCCATGACTTCGCGGCGTGAAACCCACCCGATATCTGTGTGCAAAGATTCCACAACCTGCTTTGCTATCATCAGCTTTGAATACAAGTCATCACGATCCTACCCCTTATCAACGATCTCTCCCCCATACCGCTTTTAGAATGGCTATCTTGCTCTTCAGCTCCTTGATTTTCTCCTCGTTGTCGTTCTCCATCGAGATAGTGGGAAAAAGCGCCCTGTCTTTTGATTGTTGCGCATCTAATCTGGGGGGTACCCCAATCCACAGGAACTCCACTTCCCACTACGTGTATTCAACTGTGAGCAACAAACACGCCCAATCATGTCTATGTCTTGACGACGAATGGTAATGATGGTGGTGTCGTCTCGTGCGACTGTGGGATCTGCTGCGCGACCGGTCGTACGAGTCGCTCCTCGAATAGCTTGACGAAGGACTGCGACGACGGTAGTGATGATGGCTATGATATGAACGACTCCGACTAGGACTGCGTCTTCGCAAAAGACGAGGCATTCTAGGCGGCTCCTCCTTTCGTCTAGTCGTCATCACACCCCGCGAAGCCAACTCTGGAGCCACTGGAGCCACTGGGACCTCTTTCACCGCCTCCTGAATCTTCTCCTCCGTCTTTGCCTGACTTTGCTAGCCGTCACACGACGAACACGCCAATACCTTTTGCTTCTCAATCTCCTCCATTCGCTGCTGCACGAACTCCTCGGGAATACCCATCTTGTCTTTCTGCGCGGACAGAAGCAGCGACCACAGCTTCTCTGTGAAGGGGGCCGCGTTCGCCGCCAAAAAGGGAACCAGCGTGACTTGAATGTGCTTCGGATCCACCACCTACCGTGTCACTCTCCGCCGTCTCCACCCACTTCATCCAGTGACAGCATGTTGAATATCATATCGATAAGGACATCGTCGTCAAAGCCAAGAATGGAATTCACTTCCTTTGCGATCCACGTCTTGATCACGTCGAGATTGACCTTCTTTATATCGACCTGGCCCATCATCCGCTATTCGAATTCTCCTACCTTCTCGTTGAAGTTGGCGGGGAAGACCGTCGATTTGATCAGCTTCTTCTCGCTGTCCGTAAAGCGGAAATCGGAGCCGGCAGACGTACCCTACGCTCTCACTCCATTTCCACATACAGAGTACCCTGAAAAAGCCTCCAACACTAGCCATTTCTGATTCAAACACAGACAGGACGACTCCGTTCATATGTCGCGCTACGAAAGGAGGAATTTGAACCACAATCGGATCTCCTTCTCATCAAACCATTCTTTGCTTCCTCACTCCTCTCCTTTTTTCTTTTTCTTTGTTCATTGCTCTTCTGCACAACCGACTTGATTGGAGTCATTCATTCTCATGTCAGGGAAGACAGGGTTTTCACCGATTCGCAGCACGGTGCACGTGTCAATGCTCCCCTATTCGTACACCAACAACGACGTGGCGAAGCTGTTTGAGCCATGTGGGCGAATCGCGCAGTATTTGGTGTCTCTTCATGCTCATGAACAGTGTAACCGTTTTGCGAGACCGAGAAACGAGACAGAGCAAGGGAGTGGCGTGGATCCAGTTTGTGGAGTGCGTTGACGGTTTTTTCGATAACGCCATAGCCGAGAATCGGCACAAAAGGCCATCGACGAATTGAACGGAACCAAAGTCGATGTATCGCATGGCTTCCCTTTCTGAGGCGTAGAGGTTTACGATGAAGGTGGAGTGGGCCAAGGACAACGGCAGAGGCGGAGAGTTCATCAAGAAGCGGAAGTACACGAAAGCGAAATACTGTTTCGAGTGTGGCGTATTCCCCGTGCTCTCTGTGTTCCCTGTAGGAGACTGGACACACGTCGTACAAGTGTCCTCACAACGTGCTGGGTGATCGCGCGAAGCCGAAGAAGAAGCAACGCGTCGTTGAAGAAGAGAGCGAGAATGTGAAGGCGTGGCTGGACAACGACGGAGACGATCTCGGAGGAACGGCGTTCATGTTCTAGCCTTGTACACTATTCTTGTCTATGCTGTTTTGTACCATACATGCACTCTAAGCAGCTGGTGATTGCCGCTTTTCTCCTTGTTTCCCTGTTTGCTGTGTGCGTTCTGTGAGAATTGCCGTGGACTGGATTACGAGTAGAAGAATTGCTAGCTTGATTACCCCTGTTCTTTCTGCTCGGAATGCAGAGTTCAACGTGAGAGTTGTACGGTTGAGGATAAACAGCAGCATTTCTCGAATCGCTCCTACTCCTATGCTAAAGAATTGCCAATACATCAAGTAGCACACGCGAGTGGCCTTAAGGAAGGGGGTATTCCGTTGGCGCGCATCTCCGTGCCTCCAAACATGACGAATGAATCGAAGAAGGAAGCATCAACAGATGCTGATACTTCTTTGAGAAAGAAGAGTCAGAAGAAGAAGTGGAAGAAGAAGAAGGGCTCGAGTGACGCCATTAAGGTCGGCGTGAAATCAAAGAAGGTTCTGTCAGATTACCCGCCCGATCATGTGACCGATCCTCAACTCACTGCGGTTCAACGGATTCTGAACCCAAGACTGGTGTCGGCCATTCAAGCTACGAACAGGTCTGACCCTTCGAACAACAAATACTCCAACTTGACTGCCCTGTGGAAATCGAAGAAGCTGACGCGATTTGCTTCTCCGGAGGACTACCAGGCCCTCTCTTCGTTGTCTGGCAAGGCTCGCGCACGGAAGCGGAAGGACCTGGAGCGCGTGTGGGAGAGGCGCGAGCGACAGTTCGAGAAGACGAATCGGAGACAGGGAGAAGCCAAGGCGAACCGCTTCGTTCTCTGGGACGACGCGCGGAACGTGTGCGAGGGATGCGAAGTGAACGCCACGCGCAGCTACGCTCCGAAGGGCAAGACCAAAGCCCTGCTGCGCGTCTTCGTGAACGGCGAAGAGCGCAAACCCTTCTCTCTCTCCGCGCACACCACCTCCTTCTCCGTCAGCGCCGTCATCGTCACGACGTACGCTCTCTCCGCCACGCTGACGCCTAGTCCCAACCGACTGCTCTTCCTTCCCCACATTCTCTACCGCTGGCGCCAGTCGTCTCGCTGCGTCTCCTTCATCCATAGCCCTCTCGTTCTCATCGTCTTTGCCGCTCTGTCCGACGAACCCGCGCTTCTTTCCTACGTCGCCACGCACTACTTGCCGCCGCGCGTGCAGTTCCTGTTCTACCTGTCGCCTCCTTCCTCGGAGCCCCAGTTCCCCATCAACCTTCTTCGCAATATCGCCATCCGTCACTGCGTCACTTCGCACTACCTCGTGATGGACATCGACCTCTGGCCTACACGTCCATTCTGTGGGACCCCCTCATCCGTAGTGAACCTCTTCGATGAGCTGATGAAACTCCCGCCCTCCGTGCAGGCGTCGCCCACCGCCGCCGTGATCGTTCCCACGTTCTTCTTCAACCGCCCTCTGTTCCTCGACCACTGCTTCTCCTACTCCTCCTGCGTGCTGCTGTGCCTCTGCTCTTCTCTCTTCACCTCTAGCGCACTCGACGCCTTTCCCGAAAACAAGACGGATTTGGTCAACTGTCTGTGTTCGGATTGCTGCCACGTCAAGAAGAACCTGATTCGCACCCACGTGTACGTTTCTGGAGAGTGGTTCACCGCGCCCTCCAGCGTGGTTGTGTCGAAGGTGAAGTGCTTCATCGCGGACATGCAGGAGCCGTACGTGTTGCTCCCGCGGTTGAATTCCACTCCGTTGTACGATGAGCGGTTTGTGAACTACGGGTACAACAAGGTGCAGCAAATTGAGCATTTGCGCGCGGCCGGATTCGAGTTCTTCATCCTGAACAACGCCTTCGTGATGGACATGCCGCATCCCGATTCCACCTTCAGGAGGGACTATGTGGATGGCATCCGAGGTGATGCGCTGCGCATGAGGTCCGTCTTCGCGTCTTTCTTGAGCGCGATCAATGACAAGTACGCAAATCGTTCTCGGTTCCCCATATGCACGAAGGTGCTGGACTCCTACTATGTTCCTTTAGAGTGACCGTATTTGTTACACTATTCTTACATGAAGCTAGGAAGAGTTATCGCCACTCTGTTTCTAACTCTCCTTTCTTTGTCTATTCTGTCGACCGTTGCGTTCATCATCGCACGTCCTTTCCGTTAGGGATGACTCGTAGGCGACGAAACGAGTGGACATTTTTCCATTGGTTTTTTCTCCTTATTCTACATGATCGTGTAGAGAGACGAGATCGTTCGAGAAGAGGGTGGCGAGGATGACAGCAATGGTGCATTATGCGTGCTACTCTTTATTTGTAGTCGATATGCTGCCTCAGGAAAGGACAGAAACAGTGACGCAACAACCCCATTTGCGAGTGGAGCCCACTTCCCCTCCTCCTTCTTCCTCGATTCAAAAGTTTGAGAACCCTCTCCCGTCGACACACTACGCCTGTCTAACCGTCCCATTTCCGAAGGACTCGTTCGTTCCGCTTTTCCTATTCACTGTAGAATGCTCCTCGTGATGGGGACTACCGTCATCGAGAATTCGGTACGCCTTTGGCATCTCCTTCATTCTAGACGGCGCTGAAGCGACTGATTCAGCAGAACACGCTCCTTTCTCTTACGCGCTACCCCTCGCAACTGTTTCCCGTTCTCTTCACCAACAACTCCTACTGGCTCGAATTCGCTTCATCCATCCACCTCCGCTGCTCCAATCACTACCTGTCGGCGCCCTCCTCTCCTCTAACCGCTAGATCCAACCGCTACGCCACCCCGTTCTTTTCCTCGATCATTCAAACGCTCAAGCTGGAATTCAACAGCGCCTTCATCGGCTACATGAACGGCGACCTCCTCCTCCACTCCTCCTTCCTCGACTCCGTCGACTTCATGCACCGCACCGTGGTCCGCGAGCACCCCAGCGCGCCGTTGATGCTGATGGGGCGGCGATACAATCACAACATGGACCTGCACGCCGATCTGGCTCAGTGCAACGACACGCTCGACGCGTTCATCGAGCAGTACACGCGCTTCAGCGACCAGTTCATCTCGGTGGCGCAGGACTTCTTCGTGTTCACGCCCTCCACGCTGCGCTTCAGCGATCTCCTGGACGTCGTGATCGGGCGGAACGGCTATGACAACTACCTCGTCGACTTCTGCGTCAAGCACGACATCCCCCTCGTCGACATGTCGCAAAGTGGTAGGCGCTCCTCCTTCTCTTCACAGTAGCCATCGTGCTCCACCAGACCGACGCCGACGGCAACTGGGCGGGCAGTCGGCAGTCGCGCGACCGCGAGTGGAACCTGGAGCTGATCGACGGGAAGGTGAACACCGACTCGCTCAGTCGTGCCCCGCGCCAGCTGGTCCACCACCAGGATGGGAGCTTCGCGCTGCACGCATTCGAGGGGTTCGACAACGACCTGAGCGAGGAGGAGCTGAGCTTCGTGCGCCGCTTCGTGCCGCCCGGCGCGCAGCGTTGGGGGTGTTGGGGAGGTTGAGGCGTAGGGTGCCTGTACTACGGGAAGGGCTCGTTCCGCCCGTTCCGCGAGCACGCGTGCAACCACACGGACGTGATTCTCTACGACGTGTTCCAAAAGTGGGGGCTGTGGGGTGAGTTGAGGACTAGGAAGTACCAGGAGAAGCTGGACAAGAAGGAGTACAAGCTGCTGTATCGCAACATCGAGTGGGCGTGGGAGGGTGTGTTCATCGTAGTCCCACGCGCAACAAGAGTCTGTGCATGAACTACTTGTCCTACGCCAGCCTGCCCTCCAAGCGTCCCTTCTTCTACGAGTTCGTGCTGCTGGACGGTCTGTGCAAGCACTACGCCGCGTACTACGTGCGTGCGAGACTGTGCTGTGATGTGTAGTTGCTGTCGAGACTCAAGGATTCCAACACCTCGGTGCTGATCCGCGGGCAGGACCTGTACCAGTACAAGGACATCGACATCTTTCTGTCGCAGTACTTCGTGAAGAAGGAGTGCATGCAACGCTTCCCGCCGTCCGATCGCCACGACTTTTACGGAATCTGCGCCTACCAGGCAAAGCCGGTCGAGGAGACGCGGTCCTTGACGCTGCCGTTGTGGTGGTAGTTTTCGCCCCGATTCGTTTTCCTCTCCGGGGAATTTTCAATTCTTTTAGTGCGTTTCCCTGTAACAATACCGTCCGACTGTTCGCTTCAACAAACACGAGCTAAAGAGACTACTTCCAAACAAAGGACTGCGGCACCTTCTTCTTGTTCACCTTCGACTTCAGACGGTAGGACTCGGCAGCCGTCTTCTTCGGCTTCTTCTTGATCTGTCCCTCCGGGAGCAATCCCTTCTTCTGCAAGTACTATATATCACACCACGCAACTACGACTCGAACAGCGTTCATCACATCCGTTCCGTCCACCGTGGACACCGCGTCGATGATCTTCATGTTCCAGTCCATATTCTGCTCCTCTCTCTCCCTCGCATAAAACACCTCTACACACTCATTCACGCCCTGAGACTCTCACCGTCCTTTATCCGATTCACGCTGCTCTCGAGCGATTCCAGCGGCGCTTTCGGCTTCGTGTTCTTCTTCATCACCTTGCGCGCTCTCGTGAACTTCTCCTCGGCCAGCGCGCGCTTTCTCTTCTTCTCCTTCTTGGTCTCCTCCGGCTTCTCCTCCACCACGAAGTCCTTGAGCTGCTGCTTCAGTACTTTCAGAGACATTAGGGTTTGGCGAATCCGCGTTCAACCAAAATCGGGAGTAATTCCGGTATTGCAGATCTCTCCAATGGAGCACTCTTTTTGTGTTGTCTTCAAAACGGCGCATGCCAACGAACAGTGATATGTCCAAGAGCAAGGAGGATCACTCTATGGGAAATGTGGTAACCTTGGGAGTAGGGATGTCTTTGACGCTTATTGGAATGAAAGTGTCGTCCAGTTTCATCGTCCCTATCCTGGGCAGTCTTGGATCCATTTCCATGGCCTTGATGTACTTTTCGAACTCATTCGCCAACTTCTTTGTGCCGCCAATCCTGAATCTGTTCAAGAATGAAAGGAGAACCATGTTTTATATGGTGTTTGAGTATGGCTTGTACATTTTGCAGTTTGCCTACATTATCCCTCCTGTTTCGCTGGTGTGGAGCTTTATCCACGGTATCGTCGCCGCCGTGCTGTGGACGGCGGAAGGCATTTACCTGTGCGCGAACTCCACTGACAGTGACAGAGGAAAGAAGTCGGGCATCTTCTGGACGCTGTACATGACGGGCGCGGCTCTCGGCAACGTGGCCGTGTTTTTCCTGTTGAAGAAGATCGGATTGTCGAACTACCCCTCTTCGAGTGGCTGGCACGACGGCGCCTCCATCATGTTCATCTGTCTGGGCTGCGCCAGTCTTTTAGGAGCGATTCCCATGGCCATGCTGAAGCCCTCCGCCTCCGAGGAAACCAACCGCAAGTACGTCGCGAAGACAAGCCCCAAGGTGCTGATGAAGAAGATGGTGCGCCTGATGTTCTCCCCCTCCATGCGCTGGCTGCTCATTCCCATGTTCTTCGTGGGCTTTGAATACGTGTTCATCGGCTCCATGCTGACTCGCCAGGTGCACAACACCGGCAACGTGGGTCTGATGATGAGTCTGTTCTGTATCATCGAGATGGTCGTGTCGACGCCGCTGGGCCTGCTGTTGGACCGCGTGGGCACTGTCGCCATGTTCGTGGTGTCGAGCGTGCTCGAGTTCCTCGCCATCATCACCTTCTGGTACGCGAACAAGTCGCAGGGCGCGCTGTTCTACCTGGCGTTCATCTTCCTCTCGCTCTCCGACAGCTCCTTCGAGACGGTGCTGCCGACGGTGATCGGTCACAACTACACGGACCTGGAGAGCGCGAACAGCACCTACCGTCTCTTCCAGTACATGGGCTCCTGCATCTGCTACCTGATCGCTCCTCTGTTCGTGGACCAGACGACCACGTGGGTGAGCGACCAGAGTCTGCTGAAGGAGATGGTGCTGTGCAGCGTGCTGTGCGTCATCAGCCTGATTTGCTTCATCATCTACAGCTCCGGCTCCAAGAAGGTGCTGCCCGTCGTGCCCAAGAAGGAGGCGGCCTCTGCGGAGACGAAGAAGGAGGTCGCGCACGTCGCGAACGAGGATCTGGAGGAGCTGTCGAAGGAGGGAGGAAAGGTCTCTGTGCCGATGGCGGAAACGAAGGATGTCAAGACCGAGTTCAAGTCAAACGAGGAATTCCATCACTAGGTACAGCAATATTGTGCTTTTATCGCCCCTGTTTGTTTGCCTCGCAATTTGAATTCTGCCGCCAAAACGGGCTCCACAATTCCGAACGACCCGAGAGAGATGAGCTCGATCCGGAGCAGAGACGATGTCCAGCAGTATTTCGAGGACTTAGATTCGTCGATCAAAGAGGACGCTGTCGATTCCTGTAGGGGAGAAACGGATTGTCGCTCACCTTCAGTCTTGGAGTTTGTGAAAACGCAGGAAATCGACCAGGAGGATCTCACCAACGAAATCATTGCCTTCAAGCTGAACAACAAGGTGCAGCAATTCAACTACAAACTGATTCAGAAACTACTCGATGTCCTTCGCGTTTGCGTAATCATGTGCCTGTAATCCCATAGGCAAAGGTGGCGGCTGATTCCAAGAAGTCGTCTTCCTCCTCAAACCCCACAAACAAGAGATACAACAGCGACATGAGTTCCCCATCCACGCCACTGAAGAAGCAGCATCAGGGAATAGGGGGGTTGAGTTCGCAGTTCATGACTCCCGCGTCGGGTCGCGTGTACTCCGTCAGCGATTCGCCTTCTGTTCGACACAAGGAGTCGCCAAAGTAGTCCTCCTTTCCAAGCATTCCGCGTAGAACGTGGCCCACGCCAAGCAAATCGGAGCTGTTCAAGTCCCGGAAGGAGCGCAACACGGTCAAGTTCACCTACTCTTCGCTGGACACCGAGCTGTGCGACGATTCCGCTCCCATCGCTTCCTCCGTGTCGTGTGTGGTTGATCCCTCCGTGGGAGAGCAGGATTCCAAGTCGTCCATCCTCCGAGCAAGTCATCCGTAGTGCTCGCTACATGACCGTGAATGAGCCCAAGTCGGTTCTTCGCGACAGCATCATCGCCTCACGCGAGAGCATGTCCGCCGCCTATCAAAAGCAGTTCACTCCCGTAGAGTCCGCGCAGCGGCGTGACGACTAGATCTCCTACGAGACGGAGGAAGAGGTGTGCCTGTGTGGACGGATCTTCTTCGACGTGCACTCCACCACCGTGCTGAAGGACTCTTCGATCTTCCTCTATGTTGCTCCTCGCGCGCTGTCTCACGCGTAGGACGAGAACGAGAACGCCGTGTCGCTGATCCTCACCGAGATCCCTTCCTTCGCTCTCTTCCCCGGACAAGTGAGTCCATTGCTTCGCGGTCACCCTCAGATCGTCGGCGTCGAGGGCGTCATGAGCAACCGTCGCATCCAGGTGGCGAAGCTGTATCCCGTGGGTGATCCATTGCAGTCTGATGCGCAGGGCTTCCCCGTCGTTGTTCCGCCGTGCTCTTCTCAGACCGACGAGGCGGTGCAGATCGTCGTCGCGCGAGGACCCTTCACCAGCCGAGACGACGGCGAGTACGAGCAGCTTCGCGAGCTGCTTCGCGTGTGCGGCGAGAACAAGCCCTCTCTTCTCGTGCTGGTGCGTTCTCCTTCTCCGCGTGACGTGTAGTGTGGGCCCTTCGTGCCCGAAACGGCGATCAACACGCTGTCCTTCGCCGCGTCCTCCTTCTTCAAGTCGAAGCTGTGGACGGAGATCAGAACCTGTGGGATCCCACTGTGCGTCGTGCCCTCGCTGGACGACATGGTCGCGTTCCCGTGCTTCCCGCAGCCTCCCTACAAGGTTTCCGACGCGGCTTCGGTTGGTTCCTTTGCGTTTTCTTAGAGTTAGAAGGGCGTGGTGTGCGCTGGAAACCCGTGCGTGTTGGAGGTTGCGTCCTCCGTTCGGATGGGAGTGACGAATGGCGACGTGAAGGAACTGATGTCGAATTGCTACCGCAAGTGCGCCTTCGCGATGTTCATAATCTCGTAGACAGGAGAAGGGAATGGACAACCAGACTCTGTTCTGCTCGCAGCTGGTCGAGCAGCGCAGCCTCTACCCCCTGTACCCGTGTCTGACAACGCCGTTCGACTCGTCTCGCATCCGTTCGCTGAGTTGTGATGCGATGCCCGACATTCAGATTATCGCTACCGAAAAGATGAAGTTCATCAAGGAGGTGAAGGGGACGCTGTTCGTGTGTCCTGGACCTCTCGCGCTGGGGAATGGCGGCGGTACGTATGCCAGAATCACCATATACCCGTTCAAACAAGGGTATTTGGACGGTACGAAAGAGAAGGGCGAGTCGGTTGCGAATTCCATTCCAAAGAGGTGTAAAGCGGAGATTGTTGTATTATGAGTCATTTTGTGTATTGCTGTCTGTTCGTGTACGCCATTTCCGAGAATACCTCGTCATGTCGCCTGAATCTGGATTGTGATTCCAATGACCCCCACTCCTTCCAGCCTTCACTTATGACCCTTTCCAAGAAGGGACGCGCTCACCTGAATCCCAATCGACAATTCAAATCGGGCTTGATAATCAAGGATCACTGCACACACTGAACAACCCGTTTTCTCTTCAATTCTTACTGACAATAGCTAGTTTGAGCACAATGAACGCAATTGTACGTCGCTTCTCCCCTCGCGCGTGTCTCATTCCATAGATA
>ERZ1106948.87-NODE-87-length-44740-cov-39.763679_pt1 | contig 44740 bp, 70 predicted proteins | sample MGYA00403673_ERZ1106948 | MGnify/ENA primary metagenome ERZ1106948 (study PRJEB35170, sample SAMEA104062409) | human gut metagenome | biome: human gut; feature: human-associated habitat; material: faeces | place: Denmark | collected 2012-05-07 ...
CAGCGTAGTCGAACAGGTGGTACTGACGACCCGTGATGGAGGCCACCTTGTCCATCGCCGCCTGCACGTTGTCGGGGATCTTGGCGAGGATGGGCTTGTTGGACATCTGGTGCTGCATCCACGTGTCGCTGCCCTCCACGAGACCGATGCACGACGGCTTGGTGGGGTTCAGGCCGCGCTGCTTGAACTCCAGCGCCTTGTCGAACGGGTAGATCTTCTTCACCTCGTCCGTCGTCATCATCTCGATCGACGCCACCTCGTGCGACGTGCGGAAACCGTCGAAGAAGTGCAGGACGGGGAAGCTGTTCTCAAGACTAGGCGTGAGTTCGGCGGCCAGGCGCTACGCAGCAATGTGAGCAACTAAGGCGAGATCGTGAGCTTCCTGGACGGAGTGTGAAGAAAGGTACGTGAAGCCAGTCTACGCCGTGACGCGCTCCCCGCAACCACCCACACCACGCGTGGTGAAAACATCACTGTAATCACAGTAAAGGCAACCTGTCTGCTTGGCGACCGAACGGCTGGCCACGTGGATGACGCCCGGCAGCAGCTCTCCAGCAACCTTGTGCCTAGGAGGTGAGAGGCGCTCTCCGCATCGACGTACATGTCAGGGATCATAAGCATCAAACCCTGAGAGGACGAGAAAGTAGTACCGAGAATACCTCCAACGAGAGCGCCGTGAAGGGCTCCCATTGCTCCTGCCTCAGACTAGGAATGACGCGCTCTCCGCGCAACCCACCTGCATCTCGATCACCTTCACAGGCTGTCCGAAGATGTTCTTACGTCCCTGGACAGACCAGGCATCACAATGCTCTCCCATGGGAGAAGAGGGAGTGATCGGGAAAATAATAGCAGTCTCGGAAACGTTGTAGGCCGAGGCAGCCGCCGCCTCGTTTCCATCGCAAGCAACACGCATGGACATCGAACGAGCAGCAATGGCTCTAGTGGCAGCAACAGGATTAAAGCCATAAGCCTTCGTAGCAGCAGAAGCCGTAGATCTCAAGAATTTTGCCAGCATTGCCTTATACAATGATATAGTGGGGTGGGGTTCATAGAGGCTTTTGCCAATTTCCCTGTTGTTTCTCCGTTTAGGCGTTTCATCCATGCCGATTTGCTCATTTCGACCTCTTTCGCTCGGCAGACGCTTGCTTCAGGCTTGGAGGAGGTCGGCGTGACGCGGAGAGCCAACGGTGGAATCGGAGTGGTGATGACGATGCACGACGGTATCGTGTGAAATGATACAAGAAGACGAGGAGAGAGGGAAATTGGATGGAATGAGCCTTTGTCTGGATTCGGAATGACTCTCCCTTTTGGGTGGACAGTGCGTGGAACAAACAACGACATTACGATCTGTGGACTCACACTCGATTCAGAGGCACTCTTCCTCCGTTTGGATGAAGAGGATTTGGCAATGGACCCTAATAAAACCCGCAAATTGTACTTGACCGATCAACGAAATCGGGACCGATTGGGAGAGAACGCATTCAAACCTCTCATCCATAATTCCATTTGAAGGAGTGCACAACAATGCGCTTCTTGCCGTTCTATCTATCTGTTGTTTTATTCACGGCCTCCATCTCTCTTGCTAGTACTATATCCGTGTATTGTGACCAATGGGGGCTAAGCGGTGACAAATGCCCTGACGAGACGTACACTGACATTGGCTCGACGTGACCTGTAGGAACGCGAACTATGTGGCGAACAAAGAAGAAGTCGCAACGCGAAACAACAACCACGACTATTCCGCGTCGATGAGTTACTATCTTAGTTGGAACAAGGATGAATTTCGTGATACGATGATGATGGATCCTATTACACCCCGGACGGACATTCAAGCAACTCCGGTTGTTTCAGAGTCGGTCCCTATTACCAAGTACAAGGTCGATTTACAGTACTCGAAGCTCCAGAAGAGCCTGGATAGCGGCTCCTTCAAGGAGTATCGAATTGCTGCCATTTTGGATTACTTGCTTTTAACGTATCTTCAGCATGATCCTGACTTCACTGTGCGTCGTTTCTCTCGTCCCTGACCTCTAGGCTTCTTTCTCTGTGGATTATGTGAAGAACGCCCTCGAAAAGGAGGGAAAGAACCCGTCTGCAGCGAACATTCTTAGTCTTCTGCGTACCGTGGGAGCCTGCAAGAAGGCGGATTACCAAGCCAAGGGCGACGATTGTCAGAAGGTGTGCGTCTCTGTGTTGGTGTTACGAGTAGTACCGTATTTCTGGCTACACCGACCTCCACGCCCGATCGGCATCGGACTTGATCGATGCCGTGAAGAGCTCCCCCGTCTACGTGGAGCTGAACGTGGACCCGTACGACTACCAGCTGTACTCCAAGTACTCCACGCAGCCGCTGAAGGTGAGCACTTCCGCCTCGAAGCGTTCCATCGCCGGCGTGCTGACGGGCTTCGACACGACGAGCGACGGCGGCTACTGGGAGCTGTACGTGCGCCGCCACGGCAGCGCGAACAACCAGGTGCGCGTGGCGTTCGACACGCAGAGCGTCCCCTACGGTGGGATGCAGACTTATGCATTCACGCTCTCGACGAACGACATCACCTACCAGAACTCGACGTACGTGGTGGAGTACGTGGGCACGAAGGAGGACCTGGCGAACGTGCCGTACTACGTGACGCAGATGACAATCATCCAGAACTCGCTGAACGACATCACGGTGCTGGACCTGTCCATCTACAACCAGCTGGAGACGCTGATCATCGAGGACAACTGCCTCAACGCCGTGACCACGCTGGTGACGCCGTCGCGGCTCGCCTCCATCTCCATCGGGTCCAACTCGCTCAGTCGCATGCCCGCATCGAGACGACTTCGGGATCGAAGGAGCCTGCGGTCTGAGCGCGAGGAGGAGGAGGCGCTGCTGAAGGAGGCGGAGGCGGCGGAGTCGGCCGAACGCAGCGTGGCGGAGGAGGAGAAGAAGGTGAGGCGGTTTCGCTTGGAGAACCAGAGTGCGATAAAGGACCTTTCGTTTAGCAAGGGGAGTTTGAATGGTGTGGAGGAGTTCGTTATGAAGAGTAAGTAATGTGCTGTGTGTATTATGATTCCGACTTTCTGTCTTTGTTGACTATACTCATTGTTTTTAGATTGCTCTGCTCTGCGCAGCATCACCATTGCCAAGGATGCGTTGCAGACGATTCGCGTGTTCCATTTGGAGAGTGCCGGCGTTTTTCTCCCTTTCATTTCTAGACCTTCCCTTCTTCACGAAACTCATCGTGGGCGAGAATTCGGTGATCGGCTTGACCGAGGGCAAGAATGAATTGGTGATGGAAGGTCCGTTCGCGTTCCCGTGGTGACTCCGTAGATCTTCCCTCGTTCAAGGAATTCATCGCGGCTGACGGCAGCTTTCAGAACTTTGAATCGTGGGAACTGCACAGCATCAACAAGTTCGTTCGCTTCTCCTTCGATGAAACGTCCTTCTCGAATCTGGTGGAGCTGGTGTACAGCGGTACTCTGCACAGCCTCCATTTCACGCATAGACATCCCCGTTTCCATGATTGATCTCATTGATGATCAAGTGGCGGGAGTGCAGAAGCGGAACATGAACAGTGACGACTTGTCTTCGCTCTGACGTCTAGTGGTTAGCGTGTGCTCGACGATGGACTACATCAACCTCGACTCTCGCATCCGCGGTCTCCACATCCTCTCCAACTGTCTGAACAGTGGTCTGGTCACGCTGGACATCTCACGCTTCCCGTCGCTGAAGACGCTCCAAATCGATTCCAACAGTTGTCGCTCCGTCGAGGTGCTTCTGGTCCAGGACGAGGAGAAACTCCAGACAATCAAGGTGGGCGAGGACTCCTTCACGCAGTGCGACCGAGAGAAGAACACGCCCGACTCAAAGGAGAATGAGAGCATCGCCAAGCAGATGAAGAAGAAAATGGTGGTGAAGAACAACTCCGTACTGAACAGCATCGTCATCGAGAAAGGAGCGTTCTCTGACTACTCCAGACTGTTTTTGAAGAGTGGCCGAAATCGCGCCTTTTTATGGAATAGACCTTCCTTCGCTCAAAGAACTGCTGATCGGCGAAGTCAACGAAGGCGAGTCGGACAGGGAGGGTACGTGGTCCTTCTACTACGCCAAGCAGCTGACGCTCTCCTCGCTCCCCTCTCTCGAGATCGTCATCATCGGCAATCATGCCTTCAACCGCTTCTACGGCACCACCAGTTTTGCCTGTGAGAGGCGCGTGTGGTTGATGACGCATAGACCTGCCGCGGTTGTTCTCCATCCAGCTGGGCAATCACGCCTTCGAGGGTCTGAGCGGGAGCGCGCTGAAGCTGTTGAACTGCGAGCTGCTGAACACGGTGGAGGTGGGCACGGATGTCTTCAGCTTCGTTCCCACCGTGACGATTGCGAGTAGGTGTAGTGAGCGAGTGATGCAGCACTCACCGTGGATTAGGAATCCCGAATCTCCAGACGATGACATTGGCAGACGCGTCCTCCTTCTACAACCTGGAAACGATCGAGCGAGGAAAGCAGGTGAGCGACGTGCTGTTTAATGCGCTGAACCAACGAAGACGGTCGAAGCCTTCGACGATTTGTCTCGATTCCTACGGGAATGTGATCGTCGACGGGAACGGAGCCTTAGCGTCCTGTCCCGAGTATTAGAACTATTAGAACTATTAGAACTATTAAAACTTGTACTGTGCCATATGACTCCTGTTTGTTGGAATCCCGTTTCCCTCCATGTTCCGGGTGGAGCAGTCAAATGGCGGAACCGATTCAGACGAACAATGGAATGTGCTTGCTGATGAAGGCAAAGGAGTTGGAGGTTGGCGGGGGCCTGATGGCTGTAGGCAGATCAAATCGTTGCTTTCACTCGTGGAAACGACCCAGAAGGAAAAGGCAATGCTCCAAGACAGAATGGATGTGTCCGAGAGACAGCATTCCGAGGAGCGCAACACATGGAAGGAACAGTGGGAAAGGAGGTGGCGGCTGAGGAGTAGGAACGAAGAGCTGTCAAAACGGAACAATGATTTGGAAAAGGAACTGACTGCGCTTCACGCACAACACGAGAAGGAGGTGCTGGAGCTACACAACAAGTACAGTAGCATTTGCATGCAGTGGGTGACCCAATAGCCTACAGTCAAAGCGAGTTGACGGCTCTTCATCATCTCTGTGAAGCCAAAACGGCCGAAATCGGTACTCTTCTATTGCAAACGTGAGGTACAGAATCCCTCAAACAAGCCAAGCCGCTCCTCCAGCCCAACGAGACTCCGGCACAGGCGGAGGGAGATCACCAGGAACAGCTGACCTATTTGGACACAAAAATGCAAAAGGTTCTGCAACGCGTCAACGACGTGCGAATCGAGTGCGAGCAGGCGATGACATCCATCGACCAATACAAGGAACTGTGCTCTCGCTACCAGGAAAACACACTCTTTCTGTTCCAGCTTCTTGCCGAATCCGTTGCAGAAATCACTGAACTGAGGGAGGCGAAGAAGCCGGAGATCCCTGTGGAGGTGAAGAAGGAGGAGAGAAAACAGCCCGTAGAAGAGCAAAAGGAAGTGGAGACGGTGATTCCAGCGATCCCGCAAGTGTGCGAGCGGATGGAATGCTACGAGAAGCAGATTGCCGCACTGGAGTCCACGATCCAACACCTGCAGAAGGAGAATGAGGTTGTGTGTATCCACAATTGCTGAATCGCAGGCGCTGAAACAGGAGCAAGACAAACCCTCCTCACAGCCATCAGAAACTCCAAATGCAAAGACATCCTTTGACGTGATTGTTCTGAGCGGAGTTGATACACAGGAAGCCATTGCCGTTCTCCGAGAGAGTATGGAGGTCCGAATGAAGGCGTTGGCTGAAGAGAACGAATTGCTTGTCAATAATGAGAGGAAGAGTCATGAGTAGAAGAGGAAGGAATCTACTAACACCAAAGCGACGTCCTCCTTGCTGCCGTTAAACGAATCTCTCCTGCTGTCACAGAAGAAGAAGGACGGGGATGATCATCAAGTCGTCCCTTTTTCCCGAGAAATGACGCCTAGGAAGAGAGGAAAGAAGAGAATACAGAATCGCAAGAGCGATGCATGAGTTGTCATGAACCCGCGTACGGTTTTATGGTTTCGCTTCCAGCCCGTTGTGAACGGTAGATTACGTGCTGCAAATGCAACCGGTCCTTCCACATCTCCTGTGTCATCAACAAACACGAGAACATATCGGGTAGGAATGACGCTTCCATTCAACCCCTCAGACTTGCTGAAGAAGAGCAAGCAGTACGTCTGTCAGTTCTGCAAGTGAGCGTGGGATTGTCGTGTTTCTCCCTGTTTCTTTCATTAATATGTCCGAAAACAGACTGCAATACCGTCCGAAGCGTCCTCTCGAGGATCCGCCTCCAGTGCTGGGAAAGCGGATCGCTCTTCAGCCGCTTTCGGACGCGAATGCTCACCCTATCCGTGTTGAATCCGAATCCGGTGACGTGATCTCAAACGAAGAGCCATCCACCGAGACTCCTCCTATGGCCCATTTCATTCATATCCAGTATCTGCAGTGCTTCAACCTCGCGTTCGAAGTAGCGTTGGGAACAAACCTGACAACTAGCGCGTCAACAAGTACACCATCTTCCAAGTCCTCGACCGCGGCGTGTACCCTCGGGAGTGGACGAGCTACCGGCTACGCTGGCAAACCATATACTTCGAAGACGAGTCCGACCGGTATGAACTGAAGCGCTATTCTCGGAAGGACCCGAACTACGTGCCAAATTCCAATTACTGCTTATCCGTCATCAAACCCAGCTTCATCTTCGATAAACGCCGGATGAAGAGGGAACGCGTACGCCATTTCCCTCCTCTGTCCCATAGATCCCCTTCGACTCCTCGCGAACCATTGTCCTCGATAAGAACATTGGCTGGAAAGACATCATTTGGGGACTGGAGCGCGTCACCATCCGCAATCACGTCATTCCGTTGCGGTACTTGGTCTTCTACACAAACTCGCTCCAGTAGCGTGCACCCATTTGTTCAACACACTAGAACTGAATGGAGTGCGTCTTTGGCTTCATGTAGTACTCCGCGGCGAGGGAAACCTTCCCATAGGCTTTCAGTTTTGCGCAGTCACAAAGCCGATGCTTCTTTCTCGGACAAGCCCACATTCCCAAGTAATACGCGTCCAACGAGGAAAGCACCAGTTTCCTCCCATTTTTCAATCTCAGCACTTGGTAGCAATCCATCTGGTATGCGGGTCTCTTCTTGTTTTCACTCGTCCCCGTTTTGGACTGCGCCTCTCCCTTTTCGGTTCCAACGTCGCTCATTCGGTCCAACAAAGAGAGCACAAAAACAGATTACAGATAGAAGTTGAGGATTTGCTTCAACTGGGAGATGAACTTGGAGATGCTCTCAATCTGTCTCTTCAGCATGCACACGCTTCCGTGAACGATACCCCTAAATGCAAAATCAGAAACTTCCACGTTCACCGTCGAAATCGTTCCCTCCTTGTACTGCAACGTGTTCTGCATGCTCTTCACCTTGCTCGTCAGTACGCTCTTCAACTTCTCCTGCTCCTTCACCGTTCTCACCATAAACTGCACGTTCGGCGGGTAATCCATCATGATCAACTCATCATTTCCCTCCTTCTCCGGCTCCTCCTTCTCCCCCTTCGTCTTCATCGTGCTTCGTCCCGGCATCGTCGGGATCGGCAGTCGCGGCTGGCAGATGGGCGCCATCCCCTTCTCCTCTCTCTGCTCCTTCTCGAACTGCCACAAATACTTCAGGTAGATCTTGTGCAGCGACGTCGGCGCGCTCGTGTTCTGCTCGCGGAAGTTCGGCAGCAGGCGGTAGATGCTCTGCCAGCTGCCCTTGCTGTTCACCACCATCTCATAGCCGCCGAACGCCTGCATCAGCTTCCAGAACAGACCCAGATCGAGCGTCTCGTATGACAGAATCGGCTTCGTGACCTCCTGTCCCTTCTCGTTCCAGTAGCGCGTCAGGAAACGGTAGAACTGCTCGCCCTCCTCGGGCGTGTGCGCCTTCACGATTGCCTGCGCGCTCTCGCGAATGCTCTTCAGGTCGTTCTCGCTCAGCTTCTTCACTTCTCCCGACTTCCACCCACTGCGCGTGTTCTCGCGCACGCGGTCCCGTGTGTCCTTCTCCTGGTACTCGCACTCCCACGGGTTGATGCGGTTCGTTCCCGCCTCGTTCGTGTTGGAGCTCCACGCCACCTCCAGACACTCCCACGGGAACGAGCAGCCCTCGCAGCGCTCGATGCCCGTCACCTTCCCCGTCAGGTACGAGCCCTCCAACCGACTCTCCTTGCGCCGTCGCTTCGACGCGGTGATCTGCGCGTCCACGCCGTCGAACCACATCCGAATGTGATTGCCCACACGCAGGTTGTTCACGAACGCGCCGCAGTACGAGTCGAACGGGACCACGAACTCGCTGTTCGTGCTCGCCAGCCACACCACCACCGTGAAGGGCGCGCCGTTCGGCTCGGGCGGCGGTGTGCGTACAGTGATCGACAACTCATCCTTACCAAGACAGTCGTAGTACGACTGCACGAGCGAGTAGAGAACGAGCGGCGAGATGGGCGTGAGGTACACGCGAAGGAAGGGATTCCCATTGCCCCAGAAGTACTCGACGTGATGCACCTTGCACAAATAGTCCCGATCTTGCTCCTTCTCCGTGCAGTGGTACACACTTCCGAACGCGTTGTTCTGGAAGAAATCCTGAATCGCCACCGCGTGTCCCTTGGCGCAATACACGACTGTTTCTCCGTCATCGGGCAGTCGGGGCACCTTCTTCGCCTGCTTCTCATAGAGTCCGAGGAAGGTGGTTCTGTCCACCGAGCGCGTGAGTGCGTTGATCACCGTGAAGTTCACACACGATGCCTCGATGTCGCGGAGGTAGTACGACACGTCACTGAACGTCTGGCTGTCTCGCACGCGCGTCGTCCACAGCGAGCGCGCCAACAGCCAGTCCGGGTTCATGTAAGAGGTGTGAATCGACTCGAAGATCGTTTCTTCGAGAAGAAGCACAAGTGTCTTGTACGCTTCCAACGACGCGCCTTCCGTGTGAAGCCTTCTCCACTGCTCCTGCAATGTGGACACTAACTCGCTCTTTCCCTCCTTCATAAACGCCGGCTGGAACAATACGTCGATGATCGCCTTGACCGTTTCGCTGACAACTCCCTCCTTCTTCGCGCACCGCCACCACTCGTTCTGGTCGTTGTCCACCACAGGTACACCGATCCACTGTCCGTGAAGCTGTCTCAATGACAACGACCCGTCCACGTCGCACAACACCAAATCTCTTCCCGCCAACTCCTTCCGCTTCCGAGCGGTCAGGTCGTTGCCAGAAATCGAGGGGATAACGGGCAATCCACTCAACTCCGTCTCAATGAACTGTGTGAACTGCAAGCCGATGCGTTTCAACACGGAGTACAGAATGTGTTCCTCTTTCCCGCGGTTATCCAGCCAATTCATCAACATCAACAACTGCTCGCTGCTCCAGAAATACCCGCAATTTCCGTCGTTCTCGTTGATCACCCACACGCGCAGCGGCTTGTCGTCGGGGAACCAGAAGTACTTGTTGCCGAAGCGATCGCCTCCCAGCGGCGTGGGCGACCACAACGCCTTCGACGCCACCATAATTCGGCTCTCCACGTCCGCCAGACGCGCCTTCAGGTCCGCGAGGACGCTGGACTTCTTCGCCAAGAATGCCGCCAGGTTCTTCTCCGCGACGACTTTCGACTTGTCGCTGGGTTTGTAGTTGAAGGATAACATCTCCTCCTGCTGCTTTGCGGGCAGACCACGTTCCACGACGCCGGTGATGAAGGCGTTTCGGTTGCTGAATTCTTGTCGCGAGTACAGGGCGCTGATCTCGCGCAGCTGGCTGGAGATGGAGTAGAATTCCTGCTGCAGGCGCACCAGCGCCTCCTTGCGTTTCTTCATCTCGTCCTGCACCACCTCCGTCGCCGCCGCCTCCTCGTACAGCGCATACAACAGGGTGATTTGTGACGAGGGAGTCAGTGACGCGAACTCCTGTGTCGCCAGCGTTGCCAGAATGCCTTTCAGCTCTGTGGGGAGTTTCAGCGACGTCTCCTTCTTCACCGCGGGAATCTGTGTCTTCTTTCTGGACTTGGTGGTGGTGGGCTCGTCGTCACTCTCTTGTCTATTCGTCACAGGCACCGCACAACACGCACTTCTCCACCGCCTTCACGGGCATCACGTCCTCCACCTCGGGACAGACTGGCACGATCTACTGCTGACGCACACGACATGCAGCTACCCATTGTTTCAGCAGCATCTCCGTCAGCGCCATCATCTTCTGACAGTACCGGTACGCCGACGAGTCCGACGGGTTGAACAGGCGACAGTTCGCGTAGATCAGGTATATGTCGCGCACCACGCCCACCAGACCCTCGCCGCGCGTGCCGTTCTCGGCTCTCTCATCGCGCGTGACACTCTCTTCTCCCTTGCCATCATACCACCCTGCGATGACGCGCTGACAGATCGTCTGGAAGTCCATCGGAGTCTTCACCGTCTCCTTGTAGCCCGGCACGTTGTTCCTCTCCTCGTCCACGGGGCGAAGGAAGATGAAACAGTCGGGGCAGCGCATCAAATGCAACAGAACGTAGATCATCAATTGTTTGGGGTCCCTCGTGTCCGCCACGTCGAAGCAGTGCTTGTCGAAATAACCGCGGATAAAGCTCGGGAAGTTCACTGAGTCGCACAGACCCACGAAGCGCTTGCACCCAAAAAGTCCCGATTTCAGCCACTTCACATCGCGCATTTCTTTACGTAGCGAAATGCTATGTTTGGCCTCCTCGACGAGAAGGAACTGAATTAAGAACTGGTACACGTTCGGTGATTCGGAAGACGGCGCGGCAGTTTCATCGAACAGCGAGATTCGGTCCAGCGGGAAGGCGACGTCATTCGGAATTCCCAAAACATCCCTGTATTCTCGAACAAAACACCACACCTCGGTCAGCTTCCTATTTGTGACATTCCAGAAACAGGCCCCACTTCCACTCCTCCGCGGACAAGGCACACGGCGTCAGAGCCGGGTACTGAGCGCCCTCTACCGCCGGCAGCTCGCCCTTCGTCACACGCTCCTCCACCACCTCGTCCGTCTCGAGCAGATTTCCGCGGTAATACGCGATTTCCAACTCGTCTTCCAGCGCGTACAGGTAGTTCGGGTTCTCCAGGTTCTTCTTCCACGCCTCGTGCTTGGAGCCAAGTGTTTCCATAAACTCGTTCACGCTGAATACGTTCACGTTCAGTGGAAAGCCTCGCATTCGGTCCAACGAGCGCATCTCGCGTCGCAGCGCCGGGTACTCGGCGATCAGATCTTCTTCCACGAGGAGGATTTCAGCGCTCTTGTTGTCGTTCCAAATATCGCCCAGAATTGTGTCGTACAGCAAATACTCCCCTTTTTCTGCCAGATGGCGCGAGATCTCGTACACCTGCCAACACATCTCAAACAGACGCTTCTCCCGCGCAAAAAAGGCGGCATACTCTGGCGCGGGCGAAACCGCCACGGTGTTGCCGCGCAAAATGAACACCGACTGCTCGCTCGTCGCGTACAAGAACGAATCTCTCTCGTGGTACTTGATTCCCCAGTTTCGCAGCCTGACAGAAATCGAGACCTTTTCTGCCGCCTCCTCCGCCAGCGGTGGCTCGAACGACACTCCATCATTCATCATGGGAGCGACGTAACGCGTCTTGACCTTCTTCCCGCGGGTCGTGCGACCATCGTCTCGTCGCTGCCTCTTGCCGTCTTCCTTGCCCAGCTGGCTGCCCGGCTGGCGTTTCCACTTCGTTAGAATGATTCGTGCCTCCTCCGCCACCACGGGGTTCTCGCCTGTCGCCAGCGTGTCCAAAAACGGGCCGAATCCGGAGCCGTCTTGGATGGAGGGCGAGGGTTTGATCAGTCGACAGGCGTAGAGAAGCTGGAGTGCGTGGCCCACCTGGTCGTGGTTCAGATCGCCTTGAATGATATCTCTAGCCATCAGGCGTCCATCGCACACTCACTTCATCTTCGCCAACACGCTCTTCAACCCGTCGTGAACGAAGAGCGATGACGCTGAAGGCTTCACCGACACGCGGTTCTCCTCGCGGCTCACGATCTCAAACCCGGTTTGATACACGCCGCTCATGTCGATCTTCTCCAACACTTCCGGCGAGAGCGTCTCCACCGCGCGACCACGACGCACCTGCGGCTTCTTCGGCACAGCAGGCTTCTCTTCCTTCTTCCGACCCTTCTTCGCGTCCTTCGCGTCCTTCGCGTCCTTCGCTTCCTTGCTTTCCTTGATCGCCTTCGCCTCCACCAACACCTCGTACGTGATCAGGTTATCGCTACGCCTCATTCTCTTCTCCTTCTCTCACATCAGACTGTCCTCCGCCTCCAGTCCGTCCTCGCAGCGGCGACAGCGCACGCGCAGGAAGGTGTCCTTGCCCATCACCGCGCGCTTGACCGTCCGGGTCACAGTCACCATCTTCGCAGGCTCAGCCTCCTCCGAGAAGTCGGACGGCAGCGCGGGCGCGGGCGACGACGACTCGAAGTCTGAGAAGTCCTCGCTCTCTCCGTCGACCTGCGGGATCCGCGACTTCTTCCTCTTCTTGGTGGCGATGTAGTTCGTGCAGCGCTCCACGCCGCTCAGACCCTCCAGCACGCGCGCGATCACCGAGTTCGTCAGGCCGAACATCTCAGGGCCTAGCCATCAACCCACAGAAACGACACAACCCGACACAGCGGTGCCCGAAGGCGACTCGCCACGCGACTCGCGCAGCTCCCTCACGCGCAGCAGAACCTGCTTCCACGCCCCAGAAGACGAGGGCGACTCCATCGTGTCGGAAGGGTCCGCCTCAGGGAACACGCGGAAGATGGGTCCGGCTTTGCCGCCGTCGACGATTTCGGAGATGTAGTCGCACTTCTCGCTGTGGGTGAGACAAGGAAAGCAGAACGACTTCAGAGCGTAGATGCTCCAGTACGATCGCCGACTGCGATACCCGACGGGGAACAGGAGGCTGGGCGTGGAGTACTTCTCGCCGTCGTTGATGGTGCCCAGGGAGAGAACGGTGACGGCGCCCGCGATGAAGGGCAATTCGATGTTGGAAAGGGGTGGAGGGGGGCTATTGGTGTCGGATAGACTTTCGTCGGAATCGCTAAGCACCTGCCTCGCTTTCGTTTGTGTGGATGCGGGTTTTCGCTTTGATGGCGCACGCGGCTCTTCTTTGCGGAAAAACGGGTTTGCCTTCGGTCTTGTCTGCTGCGGAAAAGGGGATATGATAGTGCCCGACAAGAACAGCGGGGATTCAAACACTTCTCGCGTTTGAGCAGCGCTACTCAGCGATACAAAGTTCCCTAGATCTCAAAACGGCGCGCCTGCTCCAAACCATTTTCGTCCGTTATTTGAAACCCATCAACGCAGAAGATCGTCATCTCCTTGTTCCCCACCGGAATGATCCCTCCATACGTGGAAGGGATTTCTTCCTCTTTGGAAATCACTAGAACTAAGAGAATCGAAGTGCAAACAACCTGAGCTCTGCGGCTTTTTCGATTCCGCGGGCATCTCTTCGCTTATGGGCGTATCGTTTGTATTTAAATCGTTCTCCATTGGCGTCTCGATTCAAAACGAAGTCGATAGCAAGAGAAGGACAAAACCTAGGCGATGAGTGCGGAAAGGAGAGGAGTGAATACGGAAAAGATACACCAAAAAGGAGCAATGCTCGGAGAGAATAGCTGATTTGATTGCGTGGCGGAAACGGAAGGGATTTTGGGGGTTATTGGGAGCGGAAAAGGGGAACATTTTTGGAATGGGTGTGGAGAAGAGAGGGAAGGTGGGTGAACAGGAATCGCTCCTTGCTTAATCCTATATCTTGTTTGTTTCAGAGAAAGGAAGGCGAAAACAGAATGGGTGGTCCCAACAATCCGAATGAGCCATCGATTCTCGTCTCTTGGGGAGAATCGTCCTTTTCAGATTCTGCACATGGCGTTCTTTTCTCGTATGGATTCGATTTATCAGCTCATCGCGCTAGGACTGTCGCTGTTTGAGCCCGCTGCGCTCGCTCTCTGCGGTTCTGCCCTGGGTCTGTTCACATTTTGGAATCGCCCGACTGCAATCGAGGGTGTCTTCTCGTTTCCGTGCGTTCTCACCGATAGGTTTGAGTCCCTTCTCGTTTCTCAAGAGGACATACCAGCCGAGCGTCCTGCGTCGTCAGAGGAAACACGGCTTCCGCCACAGACTGGAAACGGGTACGCACGCCTCGTTGCGCTGAGAGACTAGGAGATGGACGCCGCGTGTTGAAGAACCGACGCCTGAAGGGGAGAAAGCGACTGGCCGCATAACGTACCTTTATTGTTTCCTTTTGAGCGCTGTTGGTTCACAACAAAGAAGAGTAAAGAACAAGGTAACTCAGCACTTCGTCTCTAAACTCCTTACACTTTTCACAGAACTGGTCACGGAGAATCGGCTCCAGCGTCACATCCAAGTTGGACGTCAGTTTCAGCATCGAGTCTTTCAGTTTCAGCACCACGTCGGCGGGCTGCGTGGCCGCAATTGCTGTATAGTAGTGCTCAGCCACACCAGAGTCGATCAGGAAGATGGAGTGGATTGGCCTCGAAAGCGCCTCCTCCGACTTCTTGTTGAACAGAAGGGAGTTCAGAATCTTCTCGAATAGGTCGTTCCACAGAGTGGCGTTCGCATTGAAGATCAGCTGGAGACTGCGAATGGTCGCGACGTCGCGATTCCGATTTAGGTAGTAATAGGTCGCCAGCTGGTCGATGCAGTCCGCGCACTTCGCCACGGTTTCAGCGTCTACAAGAATCACCCCGATTTCCACAACTCTCACCAAAGGAGTCGATTCCCAAAACGACGAACCGAATGAGGTTGATGAAGCCCTCGGAGGCCATCTGACTCAAAATCTCGATGTGGTTGGTGAAGAGATTATCAATGAATGTGAACGAGGCGTTCTCCAATTTCTGTCGCTTCTACCCCTCACACATCCAAACAACTCCCACCTCGATCTGGAAGGATGGAATCCGCAGCACGATGGACATGCACGCCTCCAGACTGTCGCGCAAGCACGTGTCCTTGTACAACGCGAACACGCCGAACGGAATGTACTTTCCCGCTATGGGTCAGAGAGAGGACGCAGCCGCACTCAGAGCCGTGTTCATCACCTGGAGGAGAAGTCGTGCGCACCGGAACAGTGCGTCAGGAGCGGTGGCCTGGATGTGAGAGAGAAGAGAAGGTATCACGTAATCGATGTTGGTGTCGAGAAGATAATGCGAATACCCACAGATGATCAGCGCCGTGTGCTTGAACAGCTCGATGCCGTTCGTGGAGGTGGCGCCCGAGTCCACGCGACACTCGTGGTTATCCCTGGAGGTGAGAAGGAGAGGAGGCGATTACACGAAGGCAAGCAGACACTTGAAGAGCGCAGCGATCAACTCCAGGTTGGACGGGTACGCCTCGATCGTGCGAACCATCACTTGAAAGAGCGACTGTGCACTATCGATGAAACGCCTCGATGAAACGCACAGTGTCTCGAAGGTGATGTTGTAGGAGCGGCGGTCGTTGCAGGATTCGCCGACGCCACGCAGATCCTTGTACATCTTCAACAGCGGCAGCTATGGGTCGATTCCCGCGACAACACGTACACTCACATTGTTGGTGGTGAAGTTCTCGGAGAGCAGTTTCTGCAGAAGCGTGGAGAAGGGCGTGATGAACAACTCCATGCGACCAGGAATGTTGTCCATCAGAATCAGATGCGTCAGCGACGCGTAATACTCCGTGCGAAGCGACAGCAACGACGGCGACGCCAGGAAACGGAACGTGTCTTCCTATTCATGAGAAGCCGACGCGACGCGCACCGTGTGGTTCTGTAGCATGAACTCGACGCTCTCCAGCTGCAGGAGCAGCTTGCAGCCCTGGTACCCGTGACTCAGCGACAGGAACAGTTTCAGACTGGCGTTGATCACCTGGTCGTTGTCGCCCCAGTAGCGCAGGTTGCTGCAAATCTTCTCCACAATGGCGTTCATCACCGACGTGTAGTCTCCGAGCCCCATCTTCTCAAAGTAGTGGTTACACGCCTGTGGATGAGAGTGGTGTGTGAGAGTGCTTACGCCTTCCTTCAGACCCGAGATGGAGTACCCGGGCAGAGCCGAGGCGTCGCTGATCGCTTGCGAGGTGAGCGAGGAGAAGCTGTGAGTGAGTCGGACAGCGATCGCGTACACGTCGCGGAAGACGGTGAAGAAGTTCAGAAGCGCCAGCTCCAGCCGCATGTCCGGTCGAAGCGAGTTGTTCTAACCGTCACTCAACGACCCAACGCCAACGCCGTTCAGGCGGTAGTGCAGACTGTGACTCAGCGAGAACACGCGTTTGCTCAGCTCGGCGTCCAGACTCTCCTCCTCGCGCTCGATCTGGTTCGAGGTGAACTTCTGCCCGGCGAGCGTGTACGCGACGAAGTTCACGATCCACGCGAGACGACACTCCATGCCCTGAATCCGTTTCATCAGCTGACCGTCCACGTTCCCGCTCAGCTTCATCGTATTCAGCATACGCACCTGGTTCTACCCCTCATCCCCCAACATTTCCACTCACCGCGTACTCCTTGTTCACGCCGTCGTACAGGTCGCTCACCAGCTTCATTCCCTTGTCGTACTGGAAGCGAATCAACCCGCCCAGGAAGGTCAGCTCCAGGTTGGACGCGTCGATCGTCGTCAGCGGGTCGTCGTCCGCGCCCTCCACCCAGTCGTCGACGTCGCTGATGCGCTTCGAGGTGTACACCTGAAGGATTTGGAGCAGTTGGGTTTCGAGGAACTCGTTCAGAGGAAGGTAGATGTCGGAGCGAAGCCGCCCGATGTCTTGACAGAGTCGGTACCAGAAGTGGAAGAGATAGGAGAGGGAGTTGGTGTAGTCGTAAATGGAGTTGACGAGTGTGGTGGTGAAGGAGGTGGCGAGCGAGATGAGTTGCTTGAAGGCGGAGTCGTTGAGAATTCGAATATTACTGATCATCTGGTCGTCACGTCACATCACAACACCCACCTTGAAGCGATCGAGCAACTGACAGAAGGCGTGCACTGTATCGGAGTCGTCCAGCCCATGTCCGCTGTTCAGAACGTTGAGGAGGTGTTGGAGCAGCGTCGAGAACACGTCCGTCTCCAGCGACGAGGAGAACAGGTCGGTGCGCGAACAGCAAATCATCCACAGTACCGCCTCGACGATCTCCGTCGTGATCGGCGCCTCCGCGCGCTCGTAACTATCCATCATCCAACCGCCACAGCCCCACATGGAGAACAGCAGGTTGAGATTCTCGCTGGAGAGGAATCGATTCAGCCAGTCGCTCGGGATGCCCAGCGTGGGGTGACTCTCCAAGCCATCCTCGATCTTGGAGGCGCGACAGTCGTAGCTGAAACAGCGATTCAACAGCTTGAGCGACTTGTCGTACAGGTCGTTGCGCAGCTGCGCGGAGCCGACGGTGGCGTCGTCTGCCTGGAAGGTGTCGCGAAGCATATTCAGAGCCAGCAGGGCAACATTGAGAAGATTGCTGTCGCGGAATTGGATGGCGGCCTTGTTCTGCTGGGTGTTGCTCGTTTCTGGGGGTAAGGGTGGGTGGATGGTCGTACTCTTTGGAACCATTTGTGCCACGAGTTCTTCGAGAATGGTCAGCGCGATGATGCAGTTGTCGCGGGATTTGGTGTATTGGAGCATCAGCTCCAGGATGTTGCGCTGACGCGTATCCGTCATCCAGGAAAGCGACGTGATGCGGCAAATCAGCGTGCAGAGAGTGGTTGTGATGTGGGGAGGCAGTTCGGCTCCGTTCTTTATCAAGTACTGCAGTATGAAATCGCCTAATCGTGAGACGAGAGATGAGACAAAACGGATGCGCAGCTTCTGATCATTGTCGTAGTTGTTCCAATAGTCCGTCATCAGTTTGATCAAGGATGTGCCCGCGCAATGCAGCGCGTATATGTTCTTGGAATTGTCGAATACCGTCCTACAGCTAAAACCCACCAAGCAAAGCGACTCCGCCTTTTCAACAAAACTCGGATGCAGACATATAGACTCGAGCATTTCCCTTGCCTCCAATGTGTTGCCTGTTCCCAGATTGCCAAAAACGGCATTGCAAAGTGTTTCGAACTGTTCAAAACTCTTCTGGTCCATCTCGATCCGAATCTACGATGACTGTTAGTATTGTCTCTCCGAATAGCCCCAGAGAAGCAACTGAAAGTAGACTCCGCTGGCGGCGCTACAATCTCCGTTCGTATCCCTCCATCCACTTACCAATCAAATAGAACAAACAACGAAGTCCTTTCTTGAGCGCCCCTGAAGATGTCAGAATTTGCAAATGCGTACCCTCTTTCCATTTTCGTTTCCCTCGCAAAACAAACGGAGTGTGGAACAAACACGCTCACTTCTTCGCAACAACACATCCCGACGGAATACAGTCCGGCGTCTTCGATTCCTTGTAGTTCATCAACCGCTTGATCATGGTGAGGTACACGCGCACCGTGTCGTTCAGCATGGCGTCTACACGATGATCCCCGCGTTCTGCCCCTGTACGTCCAACACTCTCCTGGGTGATGCGATCGCGTGCAGAACGCTCGTAGATGCCTGTGGCAGTGACGCCGATGGGCCAGGGAGCGTTGCCGATAGTGATCAGAAGGTATGTCTTGTATGCCTACAAATCGTCTCTCCATCGAATGAACACTTCGCGGAAGTCCTTCTTCTCGATGCAGTCTCGGATCTTCAGCAGGTTTGTCCGGATGTCGAAGGGAATCTTCTACGATGAAGAAATCAAAGCAGTCTCACCCTCTTTGTGCACAATTTGAAAAAGCCCTTCAGAGTATCGGCGACTTGCTGACAGAGCTTGGTTGCCGCTTTTCCTTCCTCCGATTTCTTCTCCTCGAGGGGACGCGCTGCGAGGTCGTCTGCCCACTCCTTTAGCAAGCCCTAACAGAACAACCAGAGAGGAACGCGTACTTTGTAGTATTCCTTTATCATGTCGTGGTCCCTCTCCATCTTCTCCTTCTGTCTGATCGTGATCTTCAACGCCTTTTCCTCATCAGTCAGTTCCACTTCATTCTGCTGCGACGCGTTCGGTGCAGCAGGACTATTCTTTGAAGAATCCATAGACTGGGAAAGAGGGGATAGGATTCTCGAATTGTGAATAGGGAAGGGATGGTTGAACAGTACGTCTCAAAGAAACAGCTGGAGCAAATGGAAACAACTAGCAGAATAGATGTCACGAACAGAAGAACGAACAGGGATGGGCAGAAGAAGCACGAAATTCAACATAGTATGATTATTCCTTCTTCTTTGCGTCTGCAACAGACTCAATTCGCGGCCGCCTGGACAAGCCCTCGAAACACTGCCGGAGCCACACGTTGGAGGGCGTGATCAACAAAACGAGGAAGAGTAAACACAGAATAAGGTACAAGAAGACATAGTCCATTATTGCACAGTGAAAATGAGCCTAATCCGAATGCAAATGACCTGCTGGCACTTCGCGACAGCACTTCCTCCTACAGGTCAACATAGGCAGGAAATCGCACAGCCAGAGAGGAGCCTGTGTGATGCGAGGCACGGGCTTTCTCCGATGGCGATACACGAGGGGAACGATATCGCGCGCGAAGTAGTACGTGTGGCCCGCAGCAATGCCGATGATCCCGCTCCAGGGAATCCTAACAATCACCACACGGTCGGCAAGCCCACTCTGCAGACGTGAGGAAGCTGACGATGAGAAGCGCGTAGGGGAGGAAGGTGGATTTCAGAGGAATGAAGTACATGCTCACCTTGAAAAACGGATTCCGTCGCGCCCAGTAGTACAGCACCATGTAGTGCAATGCGACGCCTACAAAGATGTAGTGGGGGATCACGAGACAAGCGAAACAGGACACGAGAATGCCGAACAGGAGCATCCACAGAAAGTCAGCTTCGTGGCGTGCGAAGGTATTCGACTCCAGTCCCCACATGCACTTGGTGTCAAAAATGGCGGACATCAGAAAGCCGACCGAGAAGGACCCTGTGTACCCCAGAGACAAGATGCAACGAGCAAGCTAAGCATGAAAACGGAGAGAAAGAGCCACTCCCCGCCAAGAAAGCAGGTAAGCTCGATGGATGCAAAAGGAAGATATCCACTGTGGTTTCGCTATTTCGTTACTCGCAAGCGAAGAAGCGGCGTACCCGTAACAACAAACGCCGTCAAGATCGTCAACAGCAGCGAGATCACGGTCACCCTTGGCAATTTGCTATAGCTACAGAGTGATGCAGCGATCCCCACGACCCACTCCACAGAACGCTTCGGACGCATGGAGAAAAATGGGTAATCGTCGCTTTTTACTCATACTCCATCGAATGCAAAACTTCAAGATACCCGAGGACAAAAAGCCGGCTCTCCAGAAGTTCAAGGCGCGTCTGGCAGACATGGGTTTGTCGAAACGTGGATGGATTGACGTACAGGCGTGGATTACCCGCTCGCCGACCAGGTTCTCTTCCGCTACCTGTATACATCGAAGTTCAATGAGAAGAGCGCGAGTCGGCGTGGCGACTGGTGCGTTAATGAATAGTGAACCGAATCAAGAAACTAATCGCGTGGCGAAAGGAGAACGGCATCGACACGATCCTCGACAACCCGGATATCAAGAGAGTGGGGATTGCTTCGAGACTGTCTCCTAGAATCACGATATCATTTCCCGCCGTCTTCTCTACCGCAGTCACAAGACGGATCGCTTTGGAAGAGTAGGGTTTGGGCTGGGATTGTGACGGGCAGCCCTGCACCATCTTCAACGTCGGCCACTTGAATTTGCGCCACATCCTAAACGCATTCATCCTGGTTTCGGAATGACGCGTAGCAATACTCCGCCGAGGAGATTCTGAACGCGCACATCTACTACAACGAATACATGGAGAAGCGCTGCCGAGACGCGAGCGAACGCATGGGTGTCGACTACATCGGCAATTCGACCATCATCGACCTGGAGGGTCTCTCCCTCAGTCGCCACATGAACCTGAAGGCGCTGAACATCTTCAAGGAGATGATCCTCATCCACACCTACTACTACCCCGAATCGTCAGACGTCGTGTACGTGATCAACTACCCCCCCGTGTTCAACTACTTCTGGAATGGTCAAAATCGCCCCGAATTCTGACGCATAGTCATCAAGCCCTGGATGACGGACCTCCAGAAGCAGAAGCTGAAGCGCGTGCCCAACGCGCCGAAACTCCTCGCTTACTTCAAGATGGAGGACCTGCCGAAGGTGTACGGAGGCAAGTGCGAGTGCGAGGGCGGCTGTGTGTTGGGTCGCGCCATCTGCGAGGTGAGTGTTGGCGTGGAGCGTGAGGCGTAGGAGCACTCTGCGCTGACGGACATCCTGTCGTTGCCCAACCGTGGAGTGGAAAACGTGGGGTGTGTGGGGTGTGAGATGAGAGACAGATCGACATTCCGGTGAAGACGGGCGACCACGTGCAGTGGTGCTTCAGCTCGCTGGACAAGAACATCGAGTTTTCGGTGCTGTTTATCTCGAAGGACCAGTTCGTGCAGACAGTGGTCCCGTTGTGCTTCGTGGAGTCGAAGTCCTCGCTGATCACGGGCGAGTGGGAGTGCATCAACGACGGCTGCGTGCGTCTCGTGTTCGACAACTCGAAGAGCAGTTGGTACTCGTGCAGTGTGAGCTACGAGGTGACGATCCGGAAGAAGGAGGAGCAGAGCGAAGCCGAAGTGGTGTTGGAGTCTCAGTCCATTTGGGGTGTTTGTTGGAGGGTGTTAAGGAAGCCCTATTCGAGTTGATTCTCTCCATCAAGTCATTCTTCAAGAGTCACACTCACTCTTCAAGCGATCTCTCAACACATGTCCAACAAACACTGCATTTACAAAAGATGAGTCTTCAACGCCGTTCTGTACTTGCCCTACACTTCACACTCTCTCCCCATTCCTACATAAACGAACAACAGCACAAACGCAATCACCACAACCAACAACACGAAAGGAATCATCCACGCCTTGTTGCTCTTCTTCACCGCCTCCTTCAAGTGCGCGTCGAACACGTCCTCGATCGCCTTCACGCGCTTCTCCAGCTTCGTGTTGATCGACGACTGCACGTCGCGCTTCAGCGTCTGCTCGATGTCGAAAATACGACTCTCCGATATGTCGCTCGACTGCTGAAGCTTCTTGATCATGTTGTTCAGCGACTCGTCCACCGACACAATGCGATGCTCCAACTCGCGCTTCAGCTTTGAGATGTCCAGGCGACGACGCTGGTCCACCGCCTCCATCACGCGCACGATCGCGTTCTCCTGCGCCGTCAGCATCGACGGGTTGATGCTGCGCTTCGCCATCATCGTTCTGAACGCGCTCGTCTCCTCCTCCTCCAACTCCTTCACCACCTTCGACTCCGACACCGCCACGTTGTCAGGGTTGCCCTCACCGTCCTCTGTCTCCACGGAGAGAATGTCGTGGTTGTCTGCGAGCTGACCCGTCGATGCCGCGATGCCGATGTGCGCCGTCTTCCACCAGTCCTGCGTAAAGTGCGTGCTTTCCACGAAGCAGGTGTGGAACTTGCCGCTGTTCTTTTCGTCGATCGACACACGAATCATGCCATCCTTGTGAGAGTAGCCGATCTTCACGACGGCGTAGTTATCGACCTAGCTGTGAGGGAGCGAACAAACGACAACCGAGAAATCCTGACGCTTCTCGTGGAAACGGTAATGCGAGTAGCAGCCCGTGTGGTCCTTGTCCTGGGTGTAGGCTTCCTCGTTGATATTGTAGCTAGTGTACACGGCAATGTCGCGGTGGTAGCGAGAGAACTACGCGTGAAGACAGGGGAAGAAGAGGACATCTTGGTTTGTGAAGGTGGAGAACGCAATGGCAAATCCATAGAAACGGTCCAGAACACCGTACATCTTGCCCTACGCCTCAGAGACGAACAGGAGAGGAGTACAGAGAGAGGACCCGCGCTTTGGGTGAAGAACACGGCAAAACCATCTCCGAACAGATTCGCGCCCTATCCATGATACTGTACACACGACACGCACTTGTCCGCTGATGCGGAACTTGACCGTCGTTACGAACTCGCCGCTGCCCAGCGACCCACGGCTCCACAGAGTGCCACTCTTGCTTTGGCGATCGGGCGTCAGACGAACGAAATACTCGTTGATGACTGCGTCTCCTTCGGCAGTCCAATTGTCGATGGTTCTCTTTCCTACGACTGACATGATGAGAGGGACAAATCAACCATTGTAGTCGAAGTGGCTGAACGGCGCACTGAAGGAAAGAGCGGAGTTGATATTGTAGGACAGTGCCGAAGCAAGCAAAAGAGTACTAACCGCCAAGTAGAGTGCCTTCATTCCTCGTTTCTGTTTGATAATGCCCATGAAGCCATTCCCGCGGTTCACGTAAAAGCCGCATTTCTTTCTTCATAGTCGCTCGTTCTGGAAAAGGAACATGGAAACCGACTTTCATACTCTTTTGACGTGGCTTGACAACAACGGACAGAGCATCAGTGAGGGCGATTACCTAGTATTGGACCTGGGACGGAATTGTTACGTTTAGAATGCAATGGAGATCATCAACAGGGAGATTTCGAAGCAGAAGTCTCTCGGTGAAGAAAGGGATGTTGTGACTCTCTTCCTTCTGCATCAAATTGAGTATTCTTCTCCTCGTGAGCTGATGTGTAGTGTTTTGAACCGATTTGGGGATAGTGTTGCTGTGACACAAGCCGTAGCGTCTCTCTACCGCACCTGCAGCACCATGAAGGACGTTGCGTGCTCTCACCTGAATGATGGCTTGAACGCTCTTCTCGCTCGGTTTCATTCCATGCCTTCTACCACTCTGGCCGAAACGCTCTATTTTGTGAAGGAAAGGGAGTGGAGTGATGGAGTAGACGATGAACGAAGTGTGGAAGCCCTTCTCTCTCTCCGTGGATTCCGCGTCTCTCCTCCGCTTTTTCTGCGATGCCTTCGGTCTCTTCTCGGCCAATTCCCTTTTGAAATACAGACGACTCATGCATGTCATGATCAAGCAGCTCCCTTTGGAAAGAGTGCTTCACGACGTGTCGGCAATCAAGGAGACTTCCATCTCCATTCTGAACTCGCGCTCGCCGTCCGCCATTTGCGGCTGCTTCCTCTTTCTGAAGCAATACCTCCAAATCCTCCAATCCAACGACTACAGCTTCGTTCTCTCCTTCTCCTCCCTCGTCACCTCCATCATGCAGTGCCTCCTCACCGTGTCGTCACACGCCCCACACGCCTTCGAGACTTGTGGCAATGGGTTGTCGTGTCTGCTCCTTCTCTGCCAGAAGAGTGCTGGGCTGAAGCGCGTGGCGCTGGACAACCAGATGGTACACTTGGTGTGCGAGACGATGACACACTTCGTCGACACGCTGCGCGAGGATGGAATGGAGGAGGAGGCGAGGGCGTGCTTCGAACGTGGCGTGAGCGACGCGATCACATTGCTGGTGAAGCTGATCTACGAGAATGGTAGGTGTGAGAACCATCGTGCATGTATAGAACGACTTCAACTCGTCCAGCGACTGAAGCTGGAGGGTCTGATCATCGTGAAGGCGAACCTGTTCATGCGAGTGTGCTTGTCTGGCGTGTGTCATGCTCTAGTACCTGCTTCTCTTCTGTCTCCCACTCCAACACTCCATTCTTCTTCTCTTCACACGCATGGCAGAAGCTGGAGGACACGGTCCTCTCGCCCCTCTATCCCACAATTTCGCATCCACGTTCTTCCCCGCGCTCCAAGAGTTCTTCTTCTCCATCCACTATCCCACTCAACTCGACTCCTTCTTCTCCCTCCTTATCGCTCTCAGTCACACCAAGGACGCTCTCTTCGCCTCCTTCTTCTCCTACTCCTTCCTCAGCTCGCTCATCCGCCGCAAGTCCAAGGGCTTTGACGACTTCAATGCCTTCATCCAATCTTCTCTTTCCCTCTCAGCTGTCCAGAAAACCAAGTCTGCTTACATCGTCTCCCAGACGAGGCTGGAGAGGCAGATGGCTGCCGTCGTGTCCTTCTTGCGACTCAACGACCTTCAAGCGATCGAACAAGCACGGGCGAAAACAGCCTCGATTTTGGCCGCGTTGGTAAAGGAGTCGAGTCGTGCCCTGACGAACGGATCTTCGCTGCTCCCTTTTTTATTTGAACTCAGTTTGTTAACGAAAGATGCGGAGTGGGACAACGCCGTTTTGATCGCCAAGGTCCGTTTACTCATCGAGGTCCTCTTCTCGGGCGGCGAAACTCCTCTTGCCGCGGTTCTCCTCTCCATGCTCAACCGCCTCCTCTTCTGTCGGATTCCCGCGATTCCCGTATTCCCTTCTCTTCCCTCTGACAACTAGTTGAACCTTCTCGACGCCTCCTCGTCGTATCTCGTGTTCAAGAAGAGCATTCACATCCAATTCCACATTCACTTGTCTAACGAGATCGCGTTCGACTCCGCGTCGGGCGTGTTCAACGGAGCCGACAACGTGTGCTCCGTCAATGACGCTCTGTTCCGCTTCTTCAGCGAACACCCCAAGTACAGTTTCGTGTCCCACTTGGCGGTGAATTGTCACTCCTTTGAGAGTTCACTGCCTTTCTTGAAGTTCACTGTTGACGGAATTACTGCCGATTTTTCGTACTCCGTGTACAGTGGTGTGATTCAGGCTCTGCTGAAGAACAACCCGGAGGTGGAGCTGGGCGCGCCGTTCGCGTCGGAGGTGTGTGTGGACGTGACGGTGTTACAGGAGAACGAGTTCACGCAGTCGCCCGTCAACGCCACCATTGTGAATCGCAATGTGGATTTGACGCCGATTTCTGCCATTCCCGAATTGGTGGGGGATCAGTCAGCGAGGGTGGTGGACGCATTGCGCATTCCGTCGGAGCTGGTGGAGCGTGTGACGAACGCAGGGCTGTGTGAGGAGGCAGTGGTTGTGTTGGAGGCGATTCACACGCTGTTGTCGCTGAATCGGATTGTGGCGTGTGACGCGTCGTACCTCTGGGGTGGGTTTCCTTTCAGTGCGTCAGCAGTTTCATTCAATTCGACATCTCCCTCCACTTCCACTTCAACAACATCTCCCTCCACTTCAACAACAACACTTCCCTCCACTTCAACATCTCCCTCCAACTCGACACTTCCCTCCACCACCCTCGTCAACTACAACCTCAACGCTCTCTTCGCCGAACTCCTTCACCACTCCTGCGTCGTGATCGGCAAACTCCTCCCCTCCTGGCTCGAAGCCGTCTTCTTCTTCACCCCTCAACTCTTCTCCTTCGCCACGCGCAAACTCTTCCTGTTTCTTCTTCTCCTTCGCGTCATGTCGTAGAGACTGCTTCTCCTTCAGCTCCTTCCACTCCTATGTTTCCCTCCACGAACACACACCATCCATTCACCGCCGAGCCCAGGTGCTCACACCCTTCGTAGAACTGCACGGCGGGCGTTACCTTGTAGTTACTTCGGTATGTGGTGAATCGAGACAACGTTCTCACCAGCGCCACCTTCTTGAGTTCGGTGTACGAAAAGAACATCGAGACACAAGTGGAATTCCAGAAACACGCCTGATTTCTAGGTGAAGTTCTTCGGCGAAGAAGGCATCGGCACCGGTCCGACGCACGAGTTCTTGACACTTCTCTGCAAGGAGGTGCAACGACGGAGTCTTCATCTTTGGAACGAATCTACTGAAACTCCATACCCCGCCAAGTCGGTGGTACGTATGCTGAATTACCCGGCGCGGGGTCCCGACACCACGTTGTTGGAGCCGTGCGAGGACGAGTTGAATGGAGCGTTTCTGCGGTGCTGGAAGTGCGCGTGTCTAATGTGTTTCACCTGTCCTGAGCACCACTGCCTTCTGTCCGTCGATCGCGTGTCGGGTGAGTGATGGGTGTGCGTGTGAGGCGCAGAAGTGCTGTATTGTCGCGAGTGTGAGTACTCCATGCCCAGTCGCGACATCGCGTGCGAGCACTGCGGGCTCCACAACACCCACCAGATCTACTGGTACCGTCACACGCCCCCACTCACCCGCAGGTTCTCCTTCAAGCGTCACGATCTCACCCGACTGCTTGACTGGTTCGACCAACACCCCGAGCAGCCCGTGTCTTACTGTGAGTCCTCGCTGTGTCTGTTCTGCAGCCTCGTGTCCTTCACCTATCTCAGCTGCTCCCCCGACATCTCCACCCTCCTTCCCGACGACCAGTCCTTCCACTCGCACGAGGGCGCCGCGCCGCTGCGCTACATGGTACGTCCTTCTCTTCTCGCTCACCGACAGCTGCGCTCGCTGTTCACGCGACAGCGTGTGGAGGCGATGAAGGAGGCTCTCCTGTACACCAAACCCTGCCAACACGTGCGCATCGTTACGGTTTCTCACCCAATAGTTCATCCCGTCGTCTGAGTACACGCACGACGCCTCGCTCTATCTCAGGGCGAAAAACGGGCTGATTCCTGCCCCTCTGTTCGACACGGATTCACTCTTCGAGGAGAAGAAGTCCGTGTTTTACTCGCTCGGGATCGCCATCGGCATCTGCTTGCAAGATCACGTCCTGATGGACCTTCCGATGAACCCGCTGTTTCTGGAGTACCTCCGTGCGGACGTTCCCGCTCTTCGGTCGGTGGATGGAGGTAAATGTTGGGAACACAATTCAGGAGTAGTGTTGAGTCGTCTCGCGCGAGCAGGCGAGGACTATTCTAAACAGTTCAGTGGGCTGTTAGACGTGATGAGACGCGTGAAGAGCGGGGAGGCGGAGGACATCTCGCAATTGATGATCGATTGCTCGCTTCCGTCCTCTCCCGACATCAATCTTGTCCCTGAATTTGTCACTCTTCATTCTCCGTTTAACGCACAGACAACCGATCCCGAAGCTCCGCTCACAACAGATGCATTTCCTCTGTGGCTCTCTCGTTACATTCATTGCTGCATCGGAGAGAGGATTCGGCCTGCCATCGCTTTGATACGCTCCGGTACGCGTGGCTGCTTGGAGTGACTGAATAGGTCTCTCGTTAGTGCTGGATCCAAAAATCCTCACAATTTTCTCAAACGAGGAACTGAGTCGTATTCTCCTTAGCAATTCCTTCGAGTGGTCCGCCGACGTTCTGCTGAACTGTGTGGAGTACTGCGGGGGCTACAGCAACAAGGATCCGTACATTCTGGCATTCGTGGACGTTCTGCTGTCCTTCACCGAGGAAGAGCGCAAGCTGTTCCTGCGATTCTTGTCGGGTCAGACGTGCTTTTCTGTGAGGGATTGTCGAAATGGCTGATGCGTAGAAGAGCGAGCTCTCTTCCTCGCCCCTGTTTGCTGTGAACGAGCAGACGATGGGAGACGACCATCTCCCAACCGCCTCGACGTGCGTTCGCGAATTGCATTTGCCTCGCTATGTAGTCGAAGCTGGGAGTGGTGAGGTGTAGGACTCGAAGGAAACGCTGAAGCAGAAGTTGCTCCAGGCAATTCACATGGGTTGTAATAGCATGCTTTTAGTCTCTCGTGTTTCCTCCAAACAGGGTCTAAAGGATCGATTGCTCAACGCAGTACGCTACGTCTTCCCACTCGCCGCCCAGGCTGTGGAAGAGATTGCTGTACATCATCTTTCTGCTGATTGTCTCTATTTGTCACTCCACCCACAAGGACGCACTATCAAAGAGGAGGTTGGACGGATCCGCACACTTCAGAAGCAGCATGTCTCCCATAAGCAGATCTTGCATCACTTCATCCACACTGGGGTTAAAAATCACAGTGAGAGTCACTCAAGGATATGTGAAGGATTCCAGCGAATCGAACCGCACAATCTCGCTTGAACCGGAAACGGCATCTGGAACGGGGGTGATGGCCATCGGAGTCGGCAACACTCCCGTAATGCGGTGGAGACCGCTTGAATGCGATGCCACATCCACTCCTTCGATGGTGCGTGTAATGAACTGTTTCCTTCCTTGCTCGGGCTTTCGCGTTGTGACGACGAGAGTTGCATTAGCTGATCGCACGCGCACGTTGCGTCTACGGATAAGGAGAAACAGACTGGTGATACGGATTCAAAACCACTCCCTGCACACCCAACTCATTCACACGCGTAATGAACAGTATTTCATCACGGTTTAGTAACCGTGCATGATATTTCCTCGCCAGTACGGTCGTCGGATAATTCAGCAAGAGACAGCCCTCCTTCAGTTGCATTTCATCCTGCACGTTCACAAGAGATGGTTTCACAGGCTCATACAGTGCCTGATCACGCTGAAACGCGAGACTGGTATTGCGATACAGCTCTGCGGTTCGATTCAAATTCACCTTGTAGTCCGAAGAGGACGATTGCATTACGGCCAAACACAGATTGATCGCTTTCGTGATGGAGTCCATTGTCCTACGCTCACAACGAAACAACGGATTTACTTCTTTTCATCTACGGGGACGATTGGTGGTTGAAAGCGCTTGCTAAGGAGGGTTTCCACTGATTTCGTTGGATAGTACGTCATATTGTCACTACCGCATGACTCTATTCACTCCTTACGCCCTACTTCAGAACGGAGGGCATCAGCACCTGCAACTCGGGAGAGAACCAATTCGGAAGCGAAGGAGAGGTGGACGTCGCAGCCGACTTCACCACATCCGATAGCACAAACTGCATATGAGAATTGCGGGAACTGACACTACCTTCAATGCGGGCTGTGCATCGAAGCGTTTTGCGAAGCGAAGCAGCTGCTTGTATGAGCTCTTGATCATGCTTTGATTCATCGGATGCAGACTCTCACAGAGAAGATGAATGAGCTCTTCTCTCTCCCCAATACTCTTCATTGGAAACAGAAGAGAATGGAGTCACCATATGCACAACTGCATTCCATTTCTTACCAGAGAACCAGTCCATGCATTCTCTATTGGTATTGTGTATCCTCTTCCTTTTGGGTACGTTTGTCACCGCGAAATCACGAAAAGGGTGCTCATTCGAGTGTGGAACGGATGAAGTCTATCTGTCCGTATTCAAGCACAACAGTGCAACCGAATTCCACCAGCGAAGCGAATCCTTCCGAATCGAGGGCACATTCAACGGGTCCCGTGTTCTGCTTGCCGAGGGGAATCCCGTTGTTGAGTTTCGAACAAACAAGACGTTCGAGTATTGCCTACGGAGGACGATGGATCTGGTGTACGATTTGATTCTTCTCGATGCGTAGTACTCTTTCTGAATCGTAATTTGAATAGTGACGGAGACGGATGGGACGACGGCGCGTATATCGAGGTGCGTAGCAGCACCGGCTTCCTTTTCTTCAAGGGCAGCTGCATCCAGGGATCAGAGGAAATGTATCGCATCCAGAGTTGGTCGAATTTGAATCCGTGTGATGCATAGTGACGTACATTGTATCTCCCTACCAGACGTGGGGCGTGTTCCAAGCGGCAAACGAGGCGGAGCTGTGGGAAGACATTGGCGAGAGTTCGGTGTTCTTCGATCCGTTTGATCGAGACTGGCTGAAGGAGGACGAAAATCGCCCCGCGTATCTCCATGAAGTGACTGGCGATCCCTCCTCGAGCAACTATTACATCAACCGCTTCTACATTGTTCCTGACAGAGAGTACGCCGCCATCGAGCTGGGAATGACAAACGACTTTGAGAGCGTGAGTGTGTACATCAACAACGTCCTCGTCTTCTCGTAGGGGAGGCGTGCGTGTCTGAGGCATAGCGAATCGCAGCATGTCTCGAACAATCAGAATTACTACCGGTATTGCAGTTGTGAGTTCGATTTATGTGTAGTGTTCTCACGAGCGGAGAAACAATTCACAGCGGCATCAACACCATCATCTTTGAGTTCGACGAGGCGATTCACATGAACAATGTGTACATCTACGGCTATCCCTCCACGCCAAGTCAGCGTATTCTCTTCCACTCCTGTTTCACCTAGACTGCGTGTACATACCGTATTCGCGCGTGGTTGATCATTCCCCATTGACGGAGACGCACGACCCGAACGTCGCGTTCGACTACTCCAATGACTACTTCTACTTCGAGTCCAGACAGCGCGGCTATCTGACTTTCGACAACGCATTCTTCGAGTAGATGCGAAATGGAGTGATAACGCACAGCGCATTCAAGATCGACGAGTACACGGTATACGATTACGTATACGCGTACGCGGCACGGAACTGGACGGTGTCGGGGTCGCAGGATGGCAAGCGGTGGATTGAGCTGAATCGCCAAGATGAACCCGGCGTGAACCACATCCTCCAGAAATACACGTACTCGATCGCGGAGAAGGCGGACATCTACCGCTACTATCGTTACTTTGTTTTGGGTGGAGGTGGCGCGCATCATTAACGGGTAGACAACAAGGGTTCTTCCGTAACGTGGCTCCCCGAATTCTATCCCTATGTCTGCAACAAGGGATTTGCGGGCATGATGTATTCCTCACACCACTTCAGTTACGGCTTCCACTCGCCATTCGCGATTCGCTCGACTCTCCCGAAGGGAGTGAGCTACCGCGTGGATCCTCCTCTTCCCGAGGGTGTGATGATCGATGAAGAAGGAACCATTTATGGGGCTTTCGTGGGTATGCTAATGTGGGGTGATGATTAGGAGTACACAAGAGGACAACAAGTGTTCACGGTCACAGCACGGGACGGAGAGCGTGTCAGTCGTTTTGCCATTTCATTTCGGTTAGCAGGTGGCATTGCGGGAGGAGATGTGATGACTAGAATCGTACGATTTCGATAGCGCCATTATCGGAGACCACGTTGTGTACTACAACTACTACGCCAAAACGCCGTTCTTCCTTCTCTTCCTTGCTGTCGGGTTTGGCTGTGTTCTTCTATTGTTGACTGTGATGGAGATTGTGAAGCTGTATCGTTGGAGCTTTTGTTGCACACGAGTTGGGGTTGCTGCGTTACAGGGATCGGAATGATGCGAGCCAACAACAAATGCCACTTCATTTGTTGTCTCACACGAACAACCACTTCTCATCACCTCCATCACCTCGATTCCGTCAACAGTCCCCGATTTCCCGTTTTCGGGACGATTTCGGCATTCTCGGATGTCAAAAAGAAAGAAGAATCCGTTGAAAGAGAAAATGAATTCGACACTCGACTATTATCTAAAGCAAGTTGGGGCGGTCGTGAGGGGAATTGGGGCGAGTGAAGTGTAGAATCAGATGTACATCCGGAACCTTATCACCTACAGCAGCGAGCTGAACACAGCGAGAATCGACATGGCACAACTGAGTTTCTCTCCATTGGCCCTCTCTCAGCAGTAGCTCTGACGGGCATTCCCAAGAACTACATCCGTTGTCTCTTTTCCCACGCCTGCAGTTTCAACGGATACACGTACCAGATTCCCATGGAACTCGACATCCCTTGCTACTTCCCGTCTGAAGTACCGATCCTGTATATCCGTCCTGAGAGGGGTTGCTTTGTGCTATCTGCGCCTGATGTCCGTAGGTTCCAAGGTGTTCCCTCTCCAAGGCGTGGTCGATGCGTCTGGGCGCATTATTTACCAGCCCATCCAGCAGTTGTGCAACAACGCATTTCTTTGGAGTATGGTTGATTGCTAGTTGCCGTTTTCTCAGTTTATGGGATGGCTGGACGCCATATTCTCGAGGACCTTCCCCGTGTGCGACGATCCCATTCCAAAGTCCCTTTCGCTGTCCTCGATTAGGCGTAGACTCATTGATTCCTGCAAGGATCTGCTCTACCCCGACTTCGTGACTCTATTCAACGCTACGGACGGTACGACTGTGTCGAAATCATGATCCATAGCAAAGGAGAAGGAGCTGAAGGAGAATTGCGTCGGGGTTTCGGCTCCTCCTGATGTCGTAGAAGGAAATCGAGAGCACCGCCGACACGCTGAAGGACACTATGACGGAGGCCACGCTGTCCATGGAAAGGATGGAGAAGGAAAAGGAGGCATTGCAAGGACGAGTTCGTGTTGTTGGGGGGATTGAGCGGTAGCTTCAGGACCTTCAGCGCACGGAAGCGCTGCACAAGCAGGGATCGTTTGCGTTGGAGAACGACTACCGTCAGGCCTTTTCGTTCTCTTCTGATGATCAACGCAAGTGTGATTCGTTGCTTCCTGTGAACGTAGAATCATGGAGCTGGAGGCGTCAGAAAAGACACACAAGGAGCTGAACGATATCCTGTCGTCTGTATTGGGAAAGCAGAACATGGAGGAGGGAATCGATGTGCGCGATGTGGTGTGCTCTCACGTGTAGCTGATCCGTCAAAACGCCAAGGAGTTGTTCGAGGCGAAGTACATGAAAGACATCGTGAAGGCCAAAGTGAGTTCTGCTTAGGGTGTGTCATCCTACTGGTTCATATTGTTCATTTGTTTTGCAAGGGATCGATTTGTTTGTACACGCCTTCTTCCGCGGTTATTTCCGCTTCATCCTTCTATAGAACACTTCACGTACAGACGCAAAAAAGAAATGATCCTTGAATTCCGTATCCCCCTCCCCATCACTGTATCTGATTTCCAAGTTGCGCAGCTGGCAATGGTCATCAGTGCCCAAGAAAAGGTCACTGGTGGCGGCGAGGGCATTCTTGTCTTGAAGAACGAACCGTATGCGTCGACTTTGACGCTAATTCTCGTAGTTTTGATAACACTGACGGCCATATGGGCCTGAGTGAGATCAGCAAGACCCCTATCCCCAAGGTAAAGGGTCAGTACACGTTGAAAAAGTAGTTGGTGCATGTGTCCGTGTTATGCCAAGGTACATTCTCTCTTCCATGTGCCCTAGAGTGCTGAAGGCGATGATGCCTGCCGGTGAGTTCCTCCTCATTTCTATTTACGGCTAGACTCTCTTTTCCTGTGGGAAGAGGCTTGGAACGCCCATCCCTACTGTCTGACCGTGATGACAAACGGATACTTCTCTATGGACAAGTTCAAGATCGCCATTGAATCCCACTACCTGAACGACAGAGGAACGACGGAGAACGCGCTGAACATGCCCCCTGAAGAGCTGAAGAAGCGCGAAATCCTCTTCGTCGATATCGCGAAGAAGGGAAGCAGCGAGACTCTTCCCGATGACGAGGTAGTGCCGGTGTTTGGGGTTAATCGCAGGATGTCACGAAGTATCACAGTGAGAAGCGTAACATTGGTCCTCTTGCTCCTGAATGGTACAAGAATATGGGTAGTGAGTGCTTCTTCTCCGTCATGTTTAGATCCTTGCATGTGTTGCTACAAGAAGGTGACGATTCAATATCCTTAACGCTTGCGTGCTGCAGTGGTCTTAACTGTCGTACCTTCAAGTACTTCGGCCTGCAAACGATTGTGGAGAACGTGGTCCGTTCCCAGGAGATTAAGGTGTTCACTCGCACGATGAGACAATTGGTCTGTCAGATGGACATGTGGGACGGACTCACGATGGACGATATCCGTCGTATGGAGGACGAAGCGAAGACGAAGTTGGATGATATGATTAAGAGTGCCGAGAAGAAGGAGATGTAGGAACTAGGATTATTGATAACGATTAGTATGAAGGAAGCTAGCGCGGAGGTTAACAAATAAGCCTTTCTTCTGTTTGTTTCACACCTGTCAATTCGTGCTTCGTGCTCGCCATGGGTAGTATGAATATCGTTGATGGATGGGGTACTTGCGTCGACTAAGCTCTCGTTCAAGTAGGCAGAGCTCATTCCGTTCTCTCCAGATATGTCGTTTCAGACAATTCGCGCCACAAACGGAATTTTGTAATCGGCTTCTTCACGATTCTGATCGTTGTGTGCTTTGTTTCTCTGATGCAAGTGCGATTCAAGGGATGCTGTGAACGGTAGTGTATTGCCAGAGGAAGCAATTATCTGATTCTTCGTATCGCAGAAAAGCAGGTCGGAGAGCAGGATATCACGCTTCTGCCCAAATCCAGCAATGCGCAGACGCTATTCCTAAACCAAGTCGGTCTATATTCATGTTGTGATACGGCAGACTCAACTCGATATTGCCATGGAGAAGAGCGGACGGAGTCAAGGATCGCCTCGCTGGGTTGTTCCCGCTACCGTTGATTCTGTCCCCGTGCGCACAACGGACTGTCATCGGCTTTCCTCATCAAAACGTTCTTTATTGTGTTTCGTGATCGCCTTGGATGAGTGAGAACGCTATTCTTCTTTCAATGTAGTGTGCGTGAATCGCAAATGAAATTGGGAAGAGCGTGGGCGTTTCCACCTCTAGCGGAGAATGAGACCATCATCTCTTCTTCGCTTGCAGACACACTATCCTTATCCACCGGCGACTCGATTCATCTAACGGTGAATATCAGTCGTTATCTCAAAGACTATTCAAATGCGCAGCTGCTTTCGTTATTATACTCACTCCTTCCAATTTCTAGATTGATGGGGATACAGAACTCCACTATTGAAGACGCTGATGAGATGGAGCAAGTGTAGTGATGCATCGTCCAATTCAGTGTAGATTCCACGAGTTACGTTCCTCCCTTGTCATCGAGAAGGACTTTGTGATTGCAAATACGGTCACGTCTCCTCAAGTAGCGTTTCTTCTATGGTGTCAGGGTAGGGGAAGTGGTCCGTGGCGTATGGGTCGGTGGCTGTGGTTTCTCTTGGCATGCTGCGACAGCAAACAAAGGCGTATTTGAAGGAGTCGCTGGAGGAGAAGTACTCGCAGGAGATACGGGAAGAGAAGGACTCAATGGAGTTAAAGCAAGTGCTTTTGAAGAAGCCACTAGAAGAACACTCAAAGGAGTCACCAGACAAGGTGAATCAACACCACGCATGGACAACCACACACTCCGAAGACCCTTTTCGCTTCATCGACGACCTGACAATGCAGTACTTGATCCAATCCACTGACCACCTCTCTCTCTACACAAGCAACAACATGGGAGAGTGGCCACACGCTTTTCACTTCACCTCTAGACGCTTCAACACCTACGCGAATGAAGTGATAAGCACTCTGCCAGAAGGCATCGAGCTCACCACCCAGTTCCTCCTCTACTCCTCTCTCCAGTCTCTCTCCTCCATCACCACTCTCCTCGAACAGGTTTTCATCATGATCGACATCATCATCACCGTCGTGGCAGCGTACGTCATCACCATTCTCATGCTCAGCTCCACCAAGGAGAAGCTGTTGTCTCTCCTCTCTCCCCTCATGACTAGCTTTGAGCTGGCTCTTCTGCGCATCATCGGACTGCGCAAGAACGCCTCTCTCCAAATCCTCCTTCTTCAAGTCCTTCTCTTCGCCATCCCCGGCATCATCGTCGGACTCGTCCTCAGCCTTCTTCTCTACCTCCTTCTCGCCGTCATCCTCAACAAACACCTCTTTCTCAACCTCCCTCTCTTCCCTCCTGCCTCCTCCTACATCGTCGCCGTGGTCGTAGGAGTGATCGCGCCCGTCATCTCGATCATCCCTCCCTCGCTCTCCTTCTCCAAACAACAGCTCATTCAAGCCATCGATCTCCAGCACACCGTGGCGCCTGCATTCTTCCATCATCACTAGGACTCCAACGACACGCGCGTGGTGGTGAAGGACAACCGCAAAACCCCGATCACGCTGCAAATGATCGTCTTCGGCGTGGTGTTGCTGTCCATCGGCGTCATGATCTTCGTCTTCGGCGTGGAGGCGTTCCTCAACAGCAACCTGAAGCGCTTCATGAGTCTGCTGAACGTCGTTCTCATTCTCTCCATTCTCGGCATCGCCATCCGTTTGTTCGTCGTCTTCTCTTCACTCTAGTGTCCTCCTTCCCCTCGCGGTGGCTCGCTTCGTTCTTCCTGTTTCTCTTCACGCGCTGCTCCTCGGTTCGCCACTGCTCGCTCTACATCCAAAACAACCAGAGTCTCCATCGACGCAGCAACACCCGTCTGGCACTGCTGCAAACCGTCTCGCTCACCTTCATTCTCTTCTCGGCGTGTCTTCTCCGCCTTCAAACCAACACGCTCTACGCCAATATCCGTCTCTCCATCCCCTCCGACCTGCTGGTGTCGTCCTCCACACAGCTGGACAAAGCGGAGTTCACCGCATTCCTCCAGAAGAAGGAGAATCAGAAGAGAGTGGAAGGCTTCGAGTTCCTGGTGTCTCCCGAACAGCACACGCTGTCCAGCTACGCGCAGATCACCACGCCGTCTTCGCTCCTGTACTCCCTTACACCCAACTACCTTGATCTCATGTTGAATGAGGGAAGGGAGACTCAGTTATAGTGACCGCGACATGGTACAAGTGTCCAGTCTTCAATCCTTCTCCACTCTCCACGACTTCCTCCAACACTCTCACCCCTTTCAGCAACCCACTGCCTTTCCCACACAGGACGTGCGCTCAGGTACTTCTGCTTCGTCGCTCTCACCTAGTCCCCGTTCCCTCCATCTCCCTCGCCTCCTCCTACCAAACCTTCTTCCCCGCGCTCGTTCCAGCCTCCATTCACACCGAACTCGCCATTCGCTCCCTCGCTCCCTTCCTTCTCTTCACACACGACCAGGCGCACCAAATCCTTCCCCAAGCCATCGTCCAGAAGCTCCCCGGATTCTCCTTCAGCAAGTACAACTTCCTCCAGAACACGCCCACACTCCTCGTTTCCCAGGAAACCTTCACACAGTTGTTTGGCTCGGAGCACGCGCACAACCGACTTGTGATCAAACTGAAGGAGGGACTGAGCGATCGCGACTACGCGACGATCGTCGACACCACGCGTTCACTGTGAGTGCGACTCTCTCTTCTGAGATGTAGCCTTCAGGACGACAGCTCTGCCTCGTTCGCAGAGCGTCGCTCTCTTCTTCGCTCCATCGACGACGCGCAACTGGCGCTGGACACGTACTTCTACGTGGTGAGTGTGCTGAGTTGCATCCTCCTGTTCTTCGCCTCCTGGATTTCCATCCAGTTGCGATTCGGCTTGGCTTTTCCCTAGAACCACATCGCAAGACACTTCTCATGAAATCGGCATCTTCAGGGCCATTGGAGGTACCTCTCACAAACTGTATTCCGTATTCCGTGTTTGGGCGCACGATGCGTAGATCTTCATTATGGAGGCGGTTTCCAATACAATCGCTTCTACCATCAGTGGCGTTGTGATCGGAGTGGGGATAGCTGCGCTCGTGTCGATCCAAATGAACCTCCTCACGGAAGCGCCCTTTTCGATGTACATTCCGGTGTGGCTTTTGCTAGGAATGCTCATTCTCACTATTCTGCTGAACGTGACAGCAACGGTTATATCCATCCGCTCCATTACGAGGCAACCGATCGCTTTTGTTGCCAAAGGCGGGAAGTTTTAGTGGGCGTGTTTGTTGCTGATGAATCGTGATTGTTGTGACAATCAACTGGTTTCCAACAATGAAGGGTTAGATGGATTGCCAGACACTTTTCAATAACATTCCCCCCATTCAAACGGAAAACCATGTTGGGCGGCAAAAAGCGAGGGAAAGGCGTTTCGCCGGTAAAGGACTCCATTTATCTCCTAATGGCCTACGCCTTTCCTCCCATCGACACCGATATCGCGCTATACGATGCGTTCGGAGTTGATAGGATGACTCCATTGACGGAGAATGCGATGCTGTCCTGGGATTCCTCTCTATTTGGCCTACCCGATCCATCTGACTCCAAGAGACGAACGAGTGGCATGGAACATAACATTTCGCTTCCCTCTCAGCGTCATCATTCCCACACTTCTTTTCAAATCGAATCAACATCTACATATGCCCAATCCAATACTTCTTCATCCATAAAGGTAACGGGTATGTACTGGACTACTAACGCATAGCGCTGTTCCTTTTCGGATGGAAGTCTGAATCCAACCCACTCCCAAAAGCGACCTCATTGCTGCGACGAGAAGAAGGTGTTTCGCTTCGTGCCGCTGGATACGGCGTCATCAAACCTCATGTTGGATTATGGCTTTAACCCCATTTTTGAAGTCAGGCTATTCACTCCCCCTTATTTCTAGCTCGTCGCGTCCGATACTCGAAAGGTGTCCTGTGTGTTCCGCCATCTGTTGCGCAAGTGGAAACGAATTGCAAACGACTCCCACGAACTGTCCCTACATTCCTTCGACAAGGAGCATCAACCGAATGGAGTCCTCTACGAGCACACGTGTGGCAACACAACCATTCGAGAGTTCTGCACTCGTGTTCTCGAAACAACCACCATCAAATACAGCTGGGAAGACTACATGAAGGATTCGAGCATCACCGAGTTCTCTTCCCAAGAGACCGAGGAAGCAAAATCGGTGTTGGATAGCACAAACATCTATTCCATTTTGCAATCCTTCGAGGTGGACGAACCCCTTTCCGATTGCCTCCCTTCCAAAGTGTTTGAATTGTGATCTTTCCTGTTTCTGGTACATGCTATTCGACAACACAACACGCACGACTCAACACAACAAACACCCCAAATCTACAAGCATTTCTCTAAATAACCGTCCAACTGTCCCGCCGCCGCCAGAATCAGTCCTTCAAAAGGAGGCGAGGGCTTCAGCGGACGACTCAAGAACTCGGGGTGGTACTGGCACGCCACGAAGAACGGGTGGTCCTCGCCTACGCCTCACACACGCCACACACCCCTACGCGCCATCTCCACAATCTCCATGCGCTCGTTGTTCGTGCACGTCGCCACGAAGTGCAGACCCTCCTTCTCGAACTCGCCGATCAGCTCGGGGTTCACCTCGAAGCGGTGGCGGTGACGCTCCGTGATCTCTGTCCCTCACACGCCTCACACACCCCTACCCTTCTTCTTCCCGTACAGCTTGTACATCATCGACGAGTCGAAGTAGCGCTCCTTGAACACCGTCACGCGCTCGCCCAGACGCATCGTCCCGCCCTTCTGCTCCACGTTGTGCTCCGGCATCGACACGATCACCGGATGGCTCGTCTCGGGCGCGAACTCCTGACTGTTCGCGTCGGCCATCTGACACACATCGCTACCCCTCACACGCCCTCCACGCCCCTACCGCGCGTAACTGATCACCGCCACCTGCAGACCCAGACAGATGCCCAGGTACGGCTTCTTCTCCACGCGCGCGAACGACGCCGCCTTGATCATGCCCTCCACGCCGCGACTGCCGAAGCCGCCCGGCACCAGCACGCCGTCCGCCGCGTACAGACGGTTCCACGCCTGCTGGTACTTGGCGGGGTCGCTCTCGCGCGTCGCGTCCTCCAGGTCCGTCGCCTCCACCCAGTCGATCACGGGGTTCAGGTGGTGGGCGTAGGCGGCGTGGCGCACAGCCTGCGAGTGAGAGTACTATTCCAACCGTACCTTCGACACGGAGATGTACGAGTCGCACAGCTGCGTGTACTTGCCCACGATCGCGATGCGCACCGGCGTTGTCACCGAGTCCACCAGCGCCGCCAGCTTCTACGCCTCATCGCACATCCCATCACCCACCTCCCAGCGCTCCAGGTGCTCCGCGCCGCCCTCCAGCTTCAGGATCTTCAGGATGCTCTCGCCCGCGTGCTGGTCGCGCAGCACCAGCGGCACGTGGTAGATGTTGCTCACGTCGGGCACGCCCAGCACGTGGTCCTCCTCCACGTCGCAGAACAGCGCGATCTTCCGCTTCGTCTCCTCCTCCAGCGGCGTCGCCGTGCGGCAGATCAGGAAGTCGGGGGACAGGCCCGTGCTGCGCAGCTCCTTCACCGTCGTCTGCGTCGGCTTCGTCTTCTGCTCGCTACACGTCACAGAGAGAATGTTTGAGTTACCCCACCACACCGATCACGGGCACCAGACTCACGTGGCACAGCACCGCGTTGTCGCGACCCACACGCTTCATCAGCTGGCGCACCGCCTCCAAGAACACCATGCTCTCGATGTCGCCCACCGTTCCGCCCACCTCGATCAGACACACGTCCGCCTTGTCGCCGGCGTCGTTGATGGGCAGGTTCGCCACGCGCTCAATCCAGTCCTGGATCTCGTTCGTCGCGTGGGGGATGATTTGGACCGTCTTGCCCAGATAGTCGCCGCGACGCTCCTTCTCGATCACGCGCTGGTACAGCTTTCCCGTGGTGATGTTGTTGTCGCGAGTTAGCTTCACGTCCAAGAAACGCTCGTAGTTTCCGAGATCCAGGTCCACCTCACCGCCGTCGGCCAGCACGTACACTTCTCCGTGCTCGTAGGGACTCATCGTACCCGCATCACAGTTCTACGACGGTAACCATGCTGGAATTGCAAGTACGAGATAGGGGTCGATCTTGATGGATGTGACCTTGATTCCGCGCGACTGGAGGAGAACGCCAAGACTGCTGATGGAAATCCCCTTTCCCAGTCCGCTCACGACGCCTCCTGTGACAATAAGGTACTTCATTTGGTTATCAGTGAGTTGAGAAATGGTTTGTTTGGCGAGAAAAGGGGCGGGAAAGATTTGGGACGGTGGGGAATATAGGGCGCGTAATTGGATAGGAATTGGGTGTGTGCGTGGAGGAGGGGAGAGGGGATGAATACGTGATGGGGAATGGAAGGAGAGTGATGGAACAAGAGGATGGGAGAGAAAGGGAGGAGAGGACGAGAGCGTGAGTCGCCACCCAAGACAAAGAGAGGAATCCTCCCAACCCGTTTCAGTGACAATGGGTTCAGGTCGCGATTACGACTTCATGCAAACGTTAGGGAGAGGGTATAGAAGGGGTTAAGTGAATTAGGGGTAGGTGCTTTGGAAGAGTGACGTGTGCCAGAATCAAAGTGTCAAACGCGCTCGTCGCCATACAGGCGATGAAGGCGTCATCAAAGGAGGCGTGGATGGACAGGCTTTCAAAAGAGTTGATCGGATTCGACTCTCGTTATGTTGTGAAGTACTACGACGTGGTAGAGAGAAAGAACGAGTTGTGGGTGGAGTTCGCGTGGACTGTGTGATGGAATAGCTCGTGATGGAGAATTGTGGATTCGGCTCCCTTGCAACACACCTGGAGAACGGAAATCGGTTGAATGAGAGCGTCTTGAAGGATGTGGTGGGTTGTTGCTTGTTGGGACTGTCCTACCTTCACGACCGGAATGTGATCCATGGGGTAGTGGATTGGTAACTGTATGAAGACATAGGACATCAAGCCCGACAATCTGTTCATCTCAGGGGATGGCGTGGTCAAGTTGGGCAGTTTCGGGTTGGACATTCAGCAGAGACATGTATCCTCAGCGAAGAACGCGGATTGTGGTACCTTCCTGTACATGGCTCCCGAGGTGTACGAAGGCGCTGCTGTGCTGAAGAGTGACGTGTGGTCGCTTGGAGTCAGCATCGTGGAGATGGCGGAAGGGAAGAACCCGTATGCGAGTTGCGCAGTGAAGGAAGCCGTGTGCAACGGAGCCGTTCCTTCCCTGTCTTCTGGATCCAGTGACTTGGCTGATTTCGTGAGCAAGTGTTTGGTGAAGGACGTGCATGATCGCTGCTCTGTGGAGGAGTTGATGGAGGTGAGTGCTCGATCCCGTGAAATGACTGTTAGCACCCGTTCGTGAGCGACACTGTGGAGCGACTCAGGCGCGAGAACACGTCTCTCGCTCTGGACCGTTTCAAGTGGATGTTCTGTCCCTCGCTGTCGGTGGTGCTCCTGGACCCCATGAACTACCACAACAGCTTCTTCGCGATCCGCTGCGACAAGGCGAAGAGCGGATTCAACGTGTTCAAGGGCATCACGAAGGTGAACGAATCGGTGATGGTTGCGGGTGGCGAGGAGGGAATCGTGGTGGCGGACATCAAGAATAGGGAGTTGTTGAGAGCGGATGGGATGGATCTGAGTGGAGTGAAGCACGACGAGATTGTGGATCTGAGCGTGGAGGGCGATCGCTGGGAAGGGGACGTGGTGGACGAGAAGCCGTGTGGCTGGGGCGTGTTGTTCGACAAGGACAACAACAAGGTGTACGAGGGGTTTCGTGTCGGCGAGATGAACGTGTGTTACGGTCGTTGTTTCTACGCGGACATTGAGAGCGTCGAGTACGCGGGCGAGTGGTGTGAGGGAAGGAGGTGGAGGAAGGGAACGCAGTACGACCGAAATGGCGTGGTTGTGTACGAGGGAGAGTGGGTGAACGACATGCACGTGAAGACCGAGGTCGTGATCACTCCGGGCCTCGAGACCTTCCATAACCACATCGAGGTGTTGAGGGTGAGTAGCGGGTGTTGTAACGGAGAAGAGTGGAGTGTGCTGAACATGGGTCTGATGGGGTGTCTGAAGTCGGTGGTGGTGGAGAACGAGTGCTTCGTGAACGTGAGTGAGTTGAAGTTGAGTGGGATGAAGCGGCTGGAGAGCGTGGTGATTGGCGAGAGTTGCTTCACAAAGCACAAGCATGGTAGCGGGCGAGACATGGATCGCAAGTTCTGCTTGAAGAACTGTCCGAAGCTGAAGTCGTTGAAGACGGGCGATTCCTCGTTCTCTGATTATGGCGTGATTGAGTTGGAGAACGTGGATGGATTGGAGGTGATTGAGATGGGTGCGTTGGCGTTCTATTCAGCGTCGCTGCGGTTAAAGAGTGCTTCTTGGGCGAGTGGGTAACGAATAGACTTGCGCTCTCTCAAGTCGCTCAAGTTTGGCAACAAGGCGTTCTACGACTGTGTTCGCGCGGTGTTTGAGGGTTGATGATGTTCTGTCGACTGATTACATAGACTTGCCTCTGTTGGAAGCTATTCAGTTGGGCAACCACGCACTTCACTTCAAACACAACGATGATTCGACCACGCTGATCATGCGCAGTGATGGAGTGAGCGCGTGCTGACGGAATAGATCTTCCCAGACTCGACTCCCTCACATCCGTCTTCCTGAGTGACTCCTTTGCCTATCCGCGTCACATCATTCTTGGAGGTCTTTTCGCTGACTTGAAATGATCGTTAGACATGCCCAATCTCATCAAAGTGTCTCTCTCACTTGCTTTCAACTACAAATTCAATGTCATCATCACAGGAGGTGCTCTCCTCATTGAGTTATCAGGAATAGACATCGGGGCACTTCACCGCTTTTTCCGACGAGATGAGAAAGACAATCAGCAATAATTCTTTCCAGTTCGTTGTTTCAAAAGAGTGCTTGGTTGTTGCAAACGATCGAATCTGTCATTCCATGGATCGTCATCCTCTTGCAATAAAACCATTCTCACACTCAACAGCGACAGCTTCCCATCTCTCCATCCATCGAAAGAAAAGAGAAAAAAACTCTCCCAGACGGGGTTGAACCGTCGACCTTGCGGTTAACAGCCGCACGCTCTAACCAACTGAGCTATGGAAGACCTGCTTGCCCTCCCTCCCTGCTCCTCAAAACGCTCTCCAACAAACACCACAAAGGATAAAAGACATCAGTGCTTCCTTCGCTTCATCAACTGCTTCCGCTTCTCGATCGCGATCAGGTCGTTCTTCGCCGTGCAGTCCGGGAACAGACTCAGGTCGTAGTACTGCGGCGCCACCTCCATCAGCCACTCGCCGTCGATGGCGGTGATCGTGCGCATGTAGTTCGCCGTCGTCAGCACGAACTCGTGGTACATCACCCAGTCGGGCTTGTTCTTCAGCACGGACGACGGGTACACCTTCACCACCTGGTTGTCCTTGATCGTCAAATAATGTCCCGTGCGCTCCCGATGCGCCACCTGCATGAAGAACCCGGACAGCAGGCACTTCTTGATGTTGTTGAAGTAGTTCACGTTCTGGAGGTCGTACCCGTTGCTCACGTCGATGCGCATCTTCCTCAGAATGCCCTCCAGCTGCCGGCGCACGCTCACGCAGCTGCTCATCGAGCGGTAGTTCAGGTAGTTGTTGTAGCACCACTTGCCGCGCTGCTTCTCCGGCACCTCGATGAACGCGTCGTACCTGCCCATCACGCCTCACCCCAGCACTCACAGCTTCAGCAGCGTCAGGTGGTCGCTGTCCGTGTGGACGAACTGCTCGCGTGCGTCGTCGGCGAAGCGCGCGCTCTCGCGGGGTCGGACGAATGGCGGCGGGATGGACAACATGGCAGTGATCGTCAACATTTCGGGAACACAACCATAG
>ERZ1106948.90-NODE-90-length-43827-cov-39.503701_pt1 | contig 43827 bp, 55 predicted proteins | sample MGYA00403673_ERZ1106948 | MGnify/ENA primary metagenome ERZ1106948 (study PRJEB35170, sample SAMEA104062409) | human gut metagenome | biome: human gut; feature: human-associated habitat; material: faeces | place: Denmark | collected 2012-05-07 ...
CCCTCAGGATGGCACGCGTCTTAGAAAGGGATTCATGGCAGAATAGGAGATTCACGCCTCACAAATGGCTCTTGATGGTTGGCGATGAAACTCCCACGATCCAAAATGGGTAAGGAAAACAGTATTCCGTTCTTCTTCCCAGTCTGGGCGATCCATAGACCTTTTGCTATTCATTCTCTTTTGCACTATTCTCGCCACTACCAAGCGAATACTGTACAGTCATATCGAAAGGGAAGTAAACTGTTAGGGATGGATACGAATTCACCTGAGATTGCTTCACTACTACGGTATGCGAGTGAGATGCAGCAGACGAACTCCCCGGAGGCGATGAAGTCAGTCGAAACGATTATCCAGAACATGCTTCAGTCCTCTGCCTTTCTTTCCTTCTTCACGTTGCCTTTCTCTAATTGTACTTTACGACTAGTGAGATATTGAATACCGTGAAGGACCCCTACGTCATTTTCCTTGTGGCAACGAGTCTGAAGAACGTGATCGGTACGGCAGATGGCGTCCGCATTGGCGATTACATTCAGTACCGTAGACGAAGGATCGCGCTCTGATCTGTAGGTGACAGCATCTTCCTGTACTTGCTTCACAACCCAAACACTCACACAAACGTTGTAAATGCACTGTGCGGCGTTGTGGGACGTATCGTGAAAGTGACATGGCTGAAGGACTTGAGGGAGCGCAAACTGCTGGACAGCATGTCCGGATTCTTCACCTCCTCCTGCTTTTGCCAGAGAGTGGGTTTGGTGCTTCTGACGGAGATCATCACGCAAATGAACCAATTCATTCCCTGTTTTCGCGTTTCTCCCTCCCATCACGCATAGCACTCGAGACGCGCTCGATCTACCGCAGTTCCCTCCGAACCTTCTGTGATTGTCTCCTTCGCCCCATTCTCCTCAAAGCGTTCTCCTACCTTCCCGACTGCTCCTCGCTCTTCACACCCCTCTCCCTCACCCCCGAGACCATCTACATCACAGCCGCCGCGCTCAAACTCGTCATCGCCGTCATGTCAAGTGACTTCAGCGGGACGCAGGGCGGCACCGACGGCGACGAGGTGGACCTGATTCAACTGCCCAGCGACTGGGACACCGCCATCTGCAACGAGCGAGTGCTCTTCTCGTTCTTTTCGCTCTACGACACCAACTCCCTCCAACTCGCCCAGCTGTCTCTGGAGTGCATTCTGTACTTCACCGCGGTTCGCCGCTCGCTGTTCGTTTCACCGGAACAAACCCTCTCCTTTTATCACACCATTATTCAAGGCATGCATCAAATCCTCCAGCGAAACGCCCACCTGGACGACGGGTCGTGCCACTCGCTGTTCGCGCAGTGTTTGGCGAAACTGAAAACCAACATTCAGTTAGGGGAACTGATCAAGTTTCCAGAATTCCCTCCGTTTTTCCACCTCCTTTCTCTCTTCGCCTCCAACACCATCCAAACCCGCGGTTATTTCAACGATTTCCCGTACATTCTGTTGTTCTGGAGTCGCATCGTGGAGGCGATTCGGTTCAGCAACGCGCCCGTGATGAGTGTGATCCCCCAAAATCAAATCGACGAGGATATCGACAACGTGGTCCGCGCGTTCATCTTCACCTTTCCCTCAAACAAGCAGATGTGGGCGAACGAGCTGGAAAACCCGTTGGAGAACCTGGAGGTGTTGTTGAAGTACGAGGAGAAGCTGGGAATTGTGTTGTGTTACCGTTACGAGAGTACTCTCATGATGATCACGGAGTCGGTGAAGACGTCGCTCCCACTGCTGAGTCAGTTCGGCAAGTGGGAGGATAATGCGACGAGGGACCGGCAGATGTACGACACGGACAGTGATCCTTGCTGATCATGACCTCACGTGTAGTGGTGGTCGCGTGGTATATCGTCATCACAGCAATCACACTGAAGAAACAACAATTCACCGATGTTCAAGTTATGCGACGAACCTTTCTTCTCGACGCCGCCTGCGCCGAGCAGTGGTTCGCTGTCATGAACTCAATGGTTTCCATTCCCCTAGTACACCACCGGGAGTTTCATCACAAATAGAATCTGAAAGCGAAGTGGTTCCCCCACCTTTATACAGCACTGTTTCTCTATCTCCAGTCCTTCTGCTCCCTGTAACCTTGACTTCGCTCTCTGAGGCATAGACTGACGGACTTCAAACTCAGGTCCATCACCACGTCCACAAAGGAAGAGATCGAGAAGAACGGCTCTTCGCGTCTGATGGGATATTACACCTTCTTCTCACAGATCGGCAAGAGCGTGAATGACACTGTTTCCACGGTTCTCTCTTTCCTGATCGACGCGTTCGACCTCCCGTTGCTTCCCGCGTCGTGCATTTCCCAAGCACTTTCTCTGATGACGCTTCTCTGTCACAACCCACACACCTCGCGCGTTCTGGTTACCCTGCCTCTGATGAAGAAGTTGGTGACGCACCACGACTCCATCCAACTTGCCTCCTTCTCTACTCCCACCACGTGTCGCTTTCGCTCCGTCTTCTATTCTGCACTCACCGAAGTGTTGCTGTTGAATGCCGTGCCCGGCGACTTGGAGCACTTCTGCGCGCCATTCAACTCACGCATCCAAAGCCTCCTCAATGCGCCTGTGAACGAGGAGAACAAGAAGATACTGACCCTGCTGTTACGCGACGTGATCGGGGTTTTCAGATCGTGCAATTCCGCGTATCACTACACAACGGTGATGGAGCTATTGTGGGGGTATTTGGGGGCATTAATTCGTAGAGGTCCTAATTCATTACAGGCCATTCAGCGATATCTCCCCGTCTTCTGGAACGACGCTTCGTTCTCCGTCTCCTCCTTCCGCTTTCTGATCGAGATCTCGTCGTCATATTCCGCCGTGGTGACGTGTAGACAGGATCGGAAACAACGAGTGGACACGGACGACTCGTCGCCTCGCATTGTGGTCGTGTTCAAAGAAATCGCGTCGATTATTGTCGCGTGCTTGAATTTGGCGGGAACGGCCTATCCCGTGGGGGGTGCTACGGTGTGACTTGGCGGGAGTTGTGACGTATAGCGGCAACTGTATCCACTGAACGTAATGAAGTGCATTCAGTTAATCTTCGCCACAATGGAGGGAGTTTTCGGTAATGAATCAGATGAAGGGTGAGGCGTAGACGGATGTTACGTCCCTTTCGGTGCGATGGTGTATTACCAGGACGGAACGCTGTTGGACATGATCAGCATGATGATCAACATGATCCACTACTATGAGCTGAGTGATTTATTGGAGATGCCAAAGGTGGCAGAGAAAGTGTTTGGCTTCTTGAAGGCGCTGTTTGCCCAGTATGCGTTGATCGTGTCGTTTTTGTCGAATGACGACTTTATGTTTATCATGCGTTTGGTGATCTCCGGAATTGCGTGCGAGAGTGCGTGGCGGAAGTCGTTGTTGATGCCTAGATGATGTCGTTGTGAAGCGGTCGAGTGCGATTCTGGATTCGCTCGCCTCCTTCTTGTACACGAACAAGTTAGTCCAGACACCGCTAGTTTCTCGGATACAGCAACTTGTGGGAGATCCCGCCCAATTCTGGTCTCCGTTGTGTTGGTGGAGGGACTTCATGTGTAGCATCATGAGAGAGCTGCTCGATACGGTTCTGTTCACGAAGACGTCGATGCAGTGGGATCTCTCCATGTGCATTCTCCCCGTGTGTCTGGTGTACGAAAATGGGATGGGCGAGTACTGCAACTACTTGTGCGACGGATGCACGGAGGAAGCCACTTCGGAGATCCGCGATGTGTTCCAGGATATTTCAAAGTCCATCGATCCGTCTCTGGACCGTTCGGCAAGAGAAACGTTCAGCATGCGACTGTCCAACTGGATTCGGAAGCTGACCCGATTTGCGATCCGGCGCAACACAGTGTGAGCGTCGTTTGTTCAACAAAGAAGTGCTACTCGTCGTAAAACAATACAGATCGATTTGGGAACAAGCAGACCAAATCGACAAGAAAGTCCCTCCTCTTGCGTGCCACCACTTTCAGCTTCTCGTACGTGCTATTCAGCACACTCTCGTTCACCACCTCACCGTTGTCGTTCTTCTGCACCAAGTTCATGTTCTTCAAATCGTAGTAATCGTTTTCCACCATTAGATTCCCCCCGCCTTGAGGTGTGTCGTAGAACTTGTAGCACTCCTCGTTCACTTCCTTGTCGTCCTTTCCGTCCCTGCTCGCAACAATCACGCAAGCAATCTTGTCGTCATCATCAGTCCATTCATCGCCAAACAAGCCACACAATTGGTGCAAGATAAGGGATGACATTACAAAAATGATACAGTTACGCGGAGAAGAATACGGTAACCCTTCTCGGCACTTCGGACTTCGATGTAACCATCTCTTCACACTTTTCTCCGCTACGAAGCGCGCCTTGTGATGCCAGTAGTTATAGTTGGAGAGCGTGGCGGGATGCTCGCTGTTCTTGATTTCGCTTGCGGAAAACGGAATCTGCAGGTAGGGCAATTCGGGGTACGAGCGATCGCCGATCAGGAAGGAGCCTCCTATGAACTGAGTGACACTGCATTGCACTACGATTCAATAGAGAGCGTTTTCGGTAGCGAAGCGTGTAGCCAAGCGCAGACTCGTTGTAAATGCTACAATTGCTCTGACTTCCGTTCTCGCTGATGTGAATATTGAAGAACCTGCCCTCGCGTCCCACGACCAGCAGTACTTTGATACCCTGCTTTCGATGATCCTCGGAATAGCTGGAGCAGGAAGATTCCGACGAAGACTGCTTCGGGATAAAGATCGTGTCTACAGCGCGGTGAGAGGGAGAGAGAGGAATCCAAAAACGTACCGACAACGCCAACGGCTCCCGGAAAGAAGCGCTTTGAGTTCACTCGCAGCAGATTCTGGCAGTCAAGCGCGGGGAAACGAATCACATCATCCTTCAGCTCGTTCATGATCTTATTGAACAGGTTGATGTAACCGTCAACTTTCTCTTGTGATACACCGCAGAACTTGGAGCAGCACCTTATTGAGAAGCACGAGTTAATATACAGAACAGAAGTACACACAAAGTTGACGATTTCTGGGTCCACGTACGAATTAATAGGAGACATGTTGAAGGCTTTCGTTTCCTTGACCTCCTTCGCAATGCGGTATACAGTATCCCGATCCATATGAAACAGGCGGCGAAAAAGCGAATTATCCACTGTCCGCAGAAAGTAAGACAGCACAGCGGGTGGCCGCTGGTCGCGAAAGTCTCCGTAGAGCCATGGACGGCGATAATACCCTTCCAGCAGCTCTTCACACACCAGGGTATTATCGGTGTTGTTAACTAGCATGTACACCAACTCGTCCATCGGAACAGAACAAAACCGATCCTCTCTTATAGAACAGAGGCAAGATGGGGCAAGCATAACAATTGCCTGAAAACCGGTGCGTCCAATGAATTCGTCGTACTCTTTTCATTTCTTTGAAGGGCGGGACAGAGGTAGGAGACTAGTTTTGTATCCAAAAACAGATATGCAGCAAGGACTATCCGGATACTGGAGAGTTGGACCCGAGACTGTGTTTCATTGATCGTGTGGAGTGCTTCATCGAATTGGGTGCCAATAAACAGGAATCGATGATATGGGAAAAGTGCCCTATTTGGCATAGCGAGAAAGAGCGCCAATGTCTGATCATGAAGGGAACGGCAAGCATCCTACTGAAAACCTTCATGTTCAATCTGTTTTTGAACGCCTTTTCGGTGAGTCGCACATTGACGAGAGAAGGGAGATCTAGCCATTACGCTCCACGAGAGCCGCCACGTTTTAGAGCGATGCAGTAGGGATCGCGGAACGTGTTGCTGATCATCGAGGAATCGAGCGTCGAAGAGGTTGTGGTGAGTGTGGTGAGTTTGGGTAAGTCTAGTCAGTCAATTCGTTACCACTGTTGTACTCCGCAGTTCCAGCGTGGTGTTGTCGCTGTCGATTCTGAACCAGAACGCGTTGTACCCCACCTGAATGGACTCGAGTTCCGGCAGGTCTATTCCTAAGGCGAAGACGAAGAAATCACTCTCGAAGATGACGTGGGAGCACTTGCGGAAGGCTAAGCTGCCGAACACGAGCGATTTGAGGCTCGGTAAGTCTATTCCTGAATCTATGCGACGAAACACACTCTTCAGCACTAACGAGGACCAGTAGAAGTTGCAGCACTTGTGAGTCATGTCCAAATCACCCATTTCCATCACTTCCAACGCATCCACGCTCTCAATCTCACACACTGAATAGTCAGAGAAGGAGCCGTAACCCATCTTCAACTCTTTCAGCGCCGGACAGTTCTTCAGATAGAATCGACGACTTGGGTCCTCGCTCGCGAAGCAGTCCTGTTTCGAGAAGCTGTTCTCTCCAATCACCACACTCTCCAACGCATTCAGTCCAACCAGCTTCAACTCGTTCACGTTCTTGAAGCACTCGTCGCCCACCCTCAACTCACGCAGTCTTTCGCACGGAGTGAAGTCAATGGCGGTGATTCCGCTTTCATTGCAGCATTCGTCCACCACCGTCACCTTCTCCACGTAATACGTCAACGCCTCCAGACCCTGCCTGTCCCTTATCACGAGGTCCTTCACGATAGTTTTCTCCTGCACCTTCGCCAGTGGGTCGTATTCCTCCAACAGACTCGCGTTTCTCATATCCACCTTCTGGACCATGCGGAACGCTACGCACAGCACCAGCTTTGTGAGAGACGGGATGTCGATGAGGGTGGCGTGGGTTATGTTGCGCAGCGCTCTCAGTCCCGCGTCGAAGCTGTCCAGCACCGTCAGGTCTATCCATTAGACTAAGTCAGTTAGCGTACTCCGCATCACACACACATTCTTCTTCCCCTCATCGCCTCTGAACACGATTTCGCCGAGGGTCAGCGCCCTCAGTGCAGGCAAGTCTGATTGTCACTCCATTCGACGATACGCACCTTCAAACACAGTGTTCTCACAGTGGACGAAGCACCCGTCGCCAATACTCACCTCCTGAATGGCAGTACAGTTCTTCACTACAAAGGATGTCCAGTTCACGCAACTCTCTCTTCCAATCGCCAGACGCTTCAGCCTCGGACAGTCGCTCACTTCCATCTTTCCGCACTTGGTGGTGGAGCGCCCACTCGCTTCCATCTCCTTGTCTTTGCTTTCGGTGCAACAGTCTGCTCCAATCTCCACCTTCTCCAAACACTCCAGCCCGACAAGCGTCAGCTCCTTCACGAACTCCAGACAGTGATCGCCCACGTACAACTCCCTCAGCGCGCGACACTTCCTCAGATTCCACTCGCAGATGTCCTCGTCGTTGCACACGCCCGTCTTCATTCGGATGACCTCCGTTTTCGAGGTGGTTTCGAAGAACTTCTTGGTGTCGTCGATGAACAACACGTTCTCTCCAGCAACGCCAGAGAAGGGCTCCTCGTCCGGTCTCGGGTTCGTGTGTCCTCGCACACCAGAGTGACTCCCAATGGACACTTGTGCACCAGAGTGACTCCCAATGGACACTTGTGCACCAGAGTGACTTCCAATGGACACTTGTGCACCAGAGTGATTTCCAATGGACACTTGTGCACCAGAGTGATTTCCAATGGACAGCGGATCCACGTTGGTGGTGTTGCGATGAATGGGCGTTACATCGGTTTGAGGAATCACGTTCCCTCCTGAAGGATTTGGAGCCGACGCGGGAGGGATCGCGGGCAGAGGATTCCCTCTCATTCTCTCCACCAGCTGCAGGAGGGTCAGCGAGTTGCCCTGCATCGTGATGTGGTCCAACGAGTCCCGCACAAACGGGTGCTATCAGTCACTCTCCTCTTTTTCGCCTCACCTGGAGCAGCACACGGACGGAGCTTCGCTCCTCAGGATCCTTTTGGAGACACTGACGAATGAAGTCGGCAAAATCGGTGGAAAAATGGGAGGATGTGAGTGCTGGAGGAGGCTCCATCGCCACCTTCTTCACGACTTGGAACGGCGTGCAACCGCTGTAGGGATGCTTGCCTTCGGCCATTTCCAGGAGACTGATTCCGAGAGACCACACGTCGCTCTTCAGTATGGTTTTGCCCTCGTACACCTCGGGAGCCATGTACCACGATGTACCACAAATCGTGTTTCGTTTGGATGCCGAATGCTCTAGTTGTGTGGCCAGACCAAAGTCTCCCATCTTGGTGATGCCTTGCTCAGAGAGGAACAGATTATCGGGTTTGATGTCCTACGCATGAGCTCCGCTATTCGCCGATCACACGGTGAATGATGTTTAGTTTGTGAAGGTAATCGAGTCCTAGCAGCGTGCAACTCGCAATCTCTCGAATCTCATCTTCAGAGAAACGGTTTCCGTTTTTCATATACGATGCCAACGAACCGTATCGGCAGTACTCCATCACAATCTAACGAATCACGCCGTTTAGCCGAATCCCACCCACACTTCCCCTTTGTTCTCAAAGGCGGTGTAGTAACGGACGATATAGCTCGATATGCAATCCTTCAGCTTCCTGGACTGTAGCTCGATCTCCTGTGGACCCATGCTCAGGCGGACCATCTTGATTGCTACGAGCTCGTGCGTCAGTAGGCTCTTCGCGACGTGCACAACACCGAAGCCTCTACACGTAATGAGCAAACGAAAAGGAAAACCCTTCTCCTATCCGCTCCCTTAACTCGTAATGAGAAGATGGATCTTGGTCCATAGCCGCTTCTCAAGCAATGAGAGAAAAACTGCTGAACTGAGGCGAGAATGGTTTACTTAGGGAATCGTTTCGGTTGCTTTCGTATGCTATCTTCGTAGTTAATTCAAAGGAATTGAGTAGCGCTTTCACCGCTCTGATCTTGAGTATGAGATTCCTTTTCACATAACACTGTACTCATATTATTATAACGCTTGGTATCATCACAATTCGTGGTTGAAAACAGTGAATTGCCCTCATCAACAAGGAGTGTGATGAACTACTGCCACGTCCTGCACTCAATCCCATAATCCCAGTTCAAGAGCATTCGCGCATTTCGATGCGAATCAGGATCAATTCCATGAAAGGAGAACCGAAGCAGCTCCATGTATTCCATCCATCCCAAACAACAAGAAACAGAAAGAGGGAATAATGCACTCTGCCGTTTGAGAGACTGCCCAAAAGAAGCCCGATTTTGGGCCGTGCGTTTCATCGTCAGTCCTTCATTTCTCCATTATCGTTCACACGCAATGCAGACTGAATCCGCGACTAATGTTGCCCCTAAGAGGATTTCCATCCACCGCAATCTCTCGCTGAAGGATTATGGCATTATCGCTGCTTTTACCCTCGTTTCGCTTCCTCTTGGTTTCTACTTCGGTACGATGCGCCGACGGGTTTGTTCTCATTTTTAGGCAGAGGAAACGGCAAGACCGTGCAGAAGGTGACTATGTACACTACGGGTCTGATTGGCTTGGCGGGAGGCTACAGCATTGCCCTTGTCAACGCCAGAAAGAGAGTTCTGGGGGAATAAACGTATCTTTGAAGGGTTCCACTTGCTTATGTTCACAATACGGATTGTTTAGTGATAATGTTTTATAGTCCTCTTTGTTTGGATACTCTTCCTTGCCTGGCGCATTCGGTATGATCGGCTCTTCACTACAGTGAGGATTCCGAGAATAGTGTATTGCGAGGAAACAGGAAAGGAGACTTCGTCCCGATTGCCGTAGCGCTCTTTGCCGATGTGTAGGAGACGCGTACATCGCTTTGAGGTAATCACGCACCGCTCCAACATATCCTCGATCTTCTCCAGCGCTATTCGCGCTCTATCCATGATGTGAAGAAGAAGAACAACTACTTTTCCGTGCCTCTTGTCTTCAGGAGGGATATGTTGCGCTCCAGCGTGGGGATCAGTCTCAGCGTAATGGCAAAGAGGTGCACTTACTCATTCTTGATTGTGTTCTGTCCCTTCACCATCTCATCATACGCTTGCTTCATCTTGTCAATGTTTTCTTCCCTTCTCTTTTCCTTGTTAGGAGCAGGAGAGGCGGAAGGCTTAGAGAAACCCTCCGAATCATCCACCCACAGACTATCCAGAATCGCTCCCAGTGCTGACAGTAATACACCCCTCACACACACATACACGAACTATCTTCCTGCGGCGTGGCTACCTCGATGCTCACGTCATACTCGTACTCGAAGAACTCCATGTGCTTGTACAACGTCCAGATGGTCTGGTTCACCAAATCGGTGAGCACCTCCATCGAATGGCGTCTCTTCTGGGGTGAGGGAGTGAAGAAGGCAGCTTCTTCGCGTATCCGCCTGCGATTCCGAAACTCTTCGTGCTGGAGACCTCGCAGATAGTCCAGACAAACCGCAAACTGCGGATACTCTCTTCCGAAACGCGATTTCCTACGAATGAAACGCTGTTCTCCGAAACCAACATGATCTCTATATTCTCCAAAAGCCGCACCTTCATGTCAAGCATGGACGAATCCGTTTCTGGCACCTTGGAGCGAATCCCCAGAATGAGATCGACAATGTACTAGCAAATCACCCAGAATGACCAGCACGACGGGTAAGTCACGCACATATAGGTAGCGCGCCTTTGGGGAGTGAAGAGCCAGGGAAGAGAGGAGCTGAAACGCAAGGTTCCGTGTCTACTGATAACACATCACAATGGCAACCACTTTGGAGTCATTCTTTTCCATCTTCTTCACGATCTTGCCATAGTACGCAACACTCAAGTGGTTCTCTTTGATCTGATCCTACAGTGAACGCTCAGCTGGATTCATACGAGTATATCGTTCTTTAGTCTGGGATTGATGTAGTCGCTCTCATTCTCCGAAGATGTCGCTTCGCTTAGCTTCTTGTCGATCAGCAGCAGCAGTCCCGGATGAATCTGGGAAGACATGCTTTAAACAAACACGAGAATGACGTTTCATCATTTACTTACGACCGCGGATGCCCTTCGTCTTCGACTCGGTCACCTCGACAGTTACAGTGCACTTCGCATCGGAGTCCGCCACGATCTGGGAATTGTAGCACGCCTCTCCAGAAGTGACCGTCTTGATGGCCTCCTTGCCGTCGACGCACTCCGCGTACTGCGCCGTGCACTGGTTCGTCACGAAGTCGCCGCACGAGTTCACGCATATCTTGCCCGTGAACGAGCAGTCCACCGACGAGCACGCCGACGACAACACCTGCTCGTCCTTGTAGCACTTCGTGCCGGGAGCCGTGACGCGCGGCTCCGTCAGCTCGCCGCTGTTGCACATCACGTAGTAGCTCGTGCAGTGGTCAGCCACGATCGCGCCGTCCGACGTCGCGCACTTGATGCCGTCGAAGGAGCACTTGGTGGTTCGCGTGCACACCTCCGCCGTGTCCTCCACGAGCTGCTGGTTGTAGCACTGCGAGCCAGACGCCACCGCGATGGGCGACGAGTACTTGCCGTTCACGCAGCGCACGTAGTAGTCCGAGCAGGTGTTCGTGAGCAGCGCGCCCTCGCTGTCCGAGCAGATGAAGCCCGTGAAGTCGCACTCCGTGGAGGGACACTGCGTGGACGCGACGATCTCGTTGTTGTAGCAGTTCTGGTTGGCCTCCACGGCGATGGGGCCCACGATCACGTTGTTCACGCACTCGCGGTAGTACGAGGTGCACGAGTCCGTCTGCACGGCGCCGGAGGCGTCCACGCACTGCACGCCCGCGAAGGAGCACTGCGGCGTGCTGCAGGTGCTGGAGAGAACCAGTTCGTTGTTCAGACAGCGAGTGCCCGAGGCGACGGGAAGCGCCTTCGACTGCGCGCCGTCGACACACTCCACGTAGTAGGACGTGCAGGAGCCCGAGACGATGGAGCCGGTGGAGTCGGAGCACTTGATGCCGTCATAGGAGCAGGTGGTGCCCGGACACACGGAGGACAGCACGAGCTCGCCCGCGAGACAGCTGGTTCCCTTGGGCACCACCATGGGCGAGGTGTACTTGCCGTTGTCGCACTCCACGTAGTGGTCGGTGCACGTCGTGTCGAACACGATGCCGGAGGCGTCGGAGCACTTGATGCCGGTGAAGTCGCAGTCGCTCGACGAGCAGGCGTAAGGAAGCACCAGCTCGCCAGCGAGGCACTGCGTGCCCTTCGCTACGGGCATGGGCGAGGTGTACGAGCCGTCGTCGCACTCGAGGTAGTACGAGGTGCACTCCGTGTCCGTGACCACGCCGTTGGCGTCAGAGCAGCGAATGTCGGTCGTCGTGCACTCCACGCCGGGACACTGGCTGGCAAGGACCTGCTCGCCATTGTAGCAGCGCGTGCCGTCCGCCACGGGGCGCGGCGAGGTGTACGAGCCGTCGTTGCATTCCACGTAGTAGTTGGTACAGGCGTCCGTCTGGTGAGCGCCGTTGGCGTCGGAACACACAATAGTGGACTCCGTGCACTGCGACTCGTGGCATCTGGCGGTCTCCACGAGCGATCCCTTCAGACAACGAGTGCCGTCAGCCACGGGACGCGGCGCGGTCTGGATGCCATTGTCGCACTCCACGTAGTACGAGGTGCAGGAGTCGGTGTTGGTCACGCCCGCCGCGTCAGTGCAGACAATCCCTTCGTAGTCGCAGGTGGAGGAGGAGCACGTGCTCGCGTTGACCTGCTCGCCGTTGTAGCAGCGCGTGCCGTTGGCGACAGCGCGAGGTGCCGTGACCACGCCGTCAGCGCACTGGACGTAGTACTCCGTGCACGTGTCCGTGTAGACGTTGCCGTACGCGTCGGCGCACTTGATGCCCTCGTAGTCGCAGTCCACGCCCGAGCACTGGCTGGCGAGGACGAGCGTTTCGTTGTAGCAGCGCGTGCCGGGAGTGGCACTCATGGGGGCGGTGTACTTGCCGTTGTCGCAGGAGACGAAGTAGGAGGTGCAGGTGTCGGGGTAGATCACGCCGTTGGCGTCGGAGCAGCGGATGCCGGTGAAGGAGCACTCGGCGCTGGAGCACTGCGTGGAAGCAACCTGCTCGCCGTTGTAGCACTTGGTGCCCTCCGCCACGGGACGCGGGGAGGTCGCAGCGCCATTGTCGCACTCCACGTAGTAGTTGGTGCAAGTGTCCGTGTACACCACGCCATTGGCATCAGTGCACTTGAGACCCTCGTAGTCGCACTCGGAGGAGGAGCACCTTGACGCGCCCACGATGGCTCCGTTCAGGCAGCGCGTGCCATCGGCAACGGGCATGGGGCGAGAGAGACCGTCCGTGCCGCACTCCAGGAAGTAGGACGTGCACTGAGAGTAGTACACCACGCCGTTGGCGTCGGAGCACTTCAGGCCGATGAAGTCGCAGTTCTGGTAGTCGCAGCTCGCCGTGTTCACGATGAAGCCGTTGTAGCAGCGCGTGCCGTTGCCCACAGGCTGCGGCGTGGCGAGCTCGCCGTCAGCGCACTGGACGAAGTAGGGCTTGCACTCGTTCTCGTTGATGGTGCCGTCGGCGTCGCAGCACTTGATGCCCTCGAAGCTGCACTCCGTGCCCGTGCAGTTAGACGCGAGCACGATCTGACCCTGGCGACACTTGGTACCCGACGCCACCTTGCGCGGGGTGATGTAGAGACCGTTGAAGCACTCCATGTAGTAGTCCGTGCAGCCCGTCGTGTCGATCACGCCCTGCTCGTTGGAGCAGATCAGCTCCGTGGAGTCGCACACGGGCGTGCTGCAGCTGTTGGAGTGCACCTGCTCGCCGTTCAGACACTTGGTGCCGTCAGCCGTGGGGAGCGGCTTCGTCACCAGACCGTTGTCGCACTCCACGTAGTAGTTGGTGCAGGAGCCGGTGACGACGCTTCCGCTGTAGTCGGAGCACTGGATGCCGGTGAAGTCGCAGGAGGCGGAGCAGGCGGAGGAAGTCACTTGCTCGTTGTTGTAGCACTTGGTGCCGTCGGCCGTCTTGCGAGGTTTCGTGTACATGCCGAACTCGCACTGGATGTAGTAGTCCGTGCAGGAATCCGTCGTGATCGTGCCGTCGGAGGTGGAGCAGCGAATGCCCGTGAAGTCGCACTCGTACTCGGTGCTCGTGCACTGCGTGCTCGGGATCAGATTGCCGTTGTAGCAGCTCTCGCCAGGGTTCACGTTCTCCACGTCCGCGCCGTACTGGCCGCTCGTGCACGTCTGGTAGTACAGCGTGCAGCTGTTCGTCACGGGACTGCCACTGTTGTCGGTGCATCGGCGCGTGCCCGTCGTGCAGGAGGAGGAGCACGCCGACGTCAGGATGAACTCTCCATTCTTGCAGCGCGTGCCCGCGGGCACCTCCTCCGCAGCGTGGTACGAGCCGTTGTCGCACTGTCTGAAGTAGCCCGTGCAGGTGTCCGTCATGATCGCGCCGTTGGCGTCGGAGCACACGATGCCGTCCCCAGTGCAGGTGGCGCTCTCGCAGGTGGAGGACAGCACGATGTTGTCGTTGTAGCACTGCGTGCCGTCCGCCACCGGCTGCGGCACGGTGTAGGTGCCGTTGTTGCACTCCACGAAGTAGCCCGTGCAGGCGTTGGAGACGACGGTGCCGGCGGCGTCAGAGCACTTGATGTCGGTGAAGGAGCAGACGGGGTCGGCGCACGTGCCCTTGATCACGAACTCGTTCTGGTAGCACTGCGTGCCCTCGGGAACGGCCACGGGGTCCGTGACGGTGCCGTCGTTGCACTCCACGAAGTAGCCCGTGCAGTAGGTGTTGACGAAGGTGCCGGCGCCGTTGGTGCACTGGATGTTGGTGAATGTGCAATCGGCGCTCGAGCAGTCCGTGTTGAGGACGAAATCGCCGTTGAGACACTTCGTGCCGGCGGCGACGGGCATCACTTCGCCGAAGTTGCCAGCGTCGCACTCGCGGTAGTACGATGTGCAGGTCCCGGTCACCGCAGCGCCCTGCGCGTCCGTGCACTCGATCTCGTTCTTCGTGCAAGTGGCAACGGGGAGCGTGCAGGTCGACGCCGCGACAATCACGTCATTCAGACAGCTCGTCAGCGTCGGATCGTTCATCTCGATCGGGGCGGTCTGGATCTTGCGCTCCGTGCACAAGGCGTAGTACTTTGTACAAGTGTTCTTCACCCAGTTGCCGTCGCTGTCAACGCATCGCGCTCCCTCGTAGTCACACTCTACAGGTGAAGTACAGGACAGAAACGCACGGATCAGCTGAGACACCGCAGCGTGCAGGAGGATCGTGAATAACAAGAATGAAAACTTCATTACTCAATAATGATAGTCCAACGAAAGAATATCTGACTGCGCCATCAGGGTTGTGAAACGAAGCTGTCAATTTGAAAGCTTCACACTTGACAGCTGCGGGATGCTTCTCTGCAAACGCAATCGCAGCGAATACGTCAAAACGAGTGAGCGCGTCCTCCTTGGCGAATGACGAAGGAAGCGGGCTTTCCGCTCAATCGAATCGCTCATTTGGACGACCAATTGGCACAAAACCACATAACGACATGTGAGAAGAAAGATAGAGCACTGGGAACGAACACAAGAATCATCAGCATACACGAAAGTGCGATGGACAAGAAGGAGGAACGCAGAGAGCCAGAGCAGCCAGAAGAAAAGGAAAAGGATTCTGTGATTCCTGAGTTCAGCATTGAGTACAAACGAGACGTGTAATTCGAGTCAGTGCCACTGTCACAACTTAGAGATGGGTGCATCGATTATCTGGACGGGGGCGTACTCGATTCTTCGGACAGGCGCTACGACGAAGTGTCCAATCCGTTGGTGGACGAGGAAAACGAGTGGAGGAAGGAGAAGTTCAGCAAGCTGAACCTCCCGGAAGAGGAGATGCTGAGAACGGAGACGAGTCGCCAGTCCTTTCCAGAAACCAACCATCCGATCGAGAGCAACGTGAAGATCGATCCAGTGGCTGTGGGCGACACATTGAAGACGACGGGCAAGGGAATAGCCGGCGCGATGAAGTCCCTCTTCTCGAAGGCGAAGGAGTTCCGCGAGAAGAGAAAGGAGGAGAAGCAGCAGAGGGAGGAGCGCGCGATGAAAGATAGCTCGCCCAAGGAGGAGGGTGGGCTCTTTGGAGAGGTCACGCACATCAGGGAAGTGCTGAAGAAGGAGCCCGAGTTGAAGACCATCGAGGAGATCAAGAAGCCCGAATTGGCACCCTATCCCATCGTGGCTCCCAAGACCGTGGAGGCAATTCAGGGAAACGAAAGCGAGAACGTGGAGGAGGAGATCGAGGAAATCAAGAAGATCGTGGAGCCGGACGTCCAGGTGCCCAAGGACATGCCCCAGCACAGCAAGGACCCGTACACAGCGTCCTCGCCGAAGTCAGATCCGTCGAAGCGAACTCCCATCGAGGCAAAGGAGGGGAATCCGAAGAAAGCCAAAGAGCCGTCTTGGCTCCAACGCCAATCCTCCCAGCTCTGGTCGCGCACCAAGAGCGGGGTGAAGAGCGGCTACGAGAAGATCAGGGAATCGGACGTTGCCGCGCAGGCGATTCTGTTGGGCGCATCAGGTGCTCGTAAGCGAACTGCGTGGTGTTGAGTGTAGTGGTGTTCCTGGCGATCGCGAAGCGAAAGAGCTTCGTGCGCTACCGCTCGATCGAGGAGCTGAAGGCGGGTCTGAAGTCGCCGTGTCGAATCCACGGCACGATCCAGTCGGTAAAGAGCGACTCGGGCGTTCTCACGATGTATGGGAAGGAGAGGGGAGTGAGGTGTAGCAACCAGATTCCGTTCCCGCGGTATTTGTTCAAGCCGTCGTGGAGCGACGCGAATGGCATCCCGCTGTCGCTGCTGGCGGTGAATCAGAGCAAGATCAGCACGGTGGGCGAGGTAGGGGTGTGTGAGGAGTAGCGTGTGATGAGTGAGCTGATCGCGGAGAACGAGAACGCCGTTGCCAAGGTGAAGGTGCTGTACTAGTGAGGCCAGCGGCGAGACAGTGACGCGTAGCCCGTCGGACCTCAACACGTCGCTTCCGGATTCCGTCGTGTACGGTGATGTGCTAGTGAAGGGGATTGGGAAGAACTCGTTCACGCAGAGTCACCACCACAGTCTGGCGCAGTATCTCGTACGCATGGGCTACTGCTCGGTGGACAGAGACATCAACATCGACATCAACGGACAGACCAAGAAGTACATGAAGGAACTGAGCAAGGGGGAGTTGTACGCGATTCGGAGAGTGAGAAAGTGAGAGAGTGGTGATGAGTAGCGACTGGGCATGTGGGAGGAGCGGACGAGCTCCTACGAGGACACCATGCTCATTAAGGCATGGTTCGCTCTGTACCGTCCTTTCTACAAGCGGTTTGTCTTCCCGAAGGAGCGGTTGTATGTGAAGGAAACGGTGGATCAGTCTGCGTAGTTCTGTTTGTTGTGATGTTCTTTCTTTGCTGTGATGAGCGTCCCGTCCTTCGTTTTTTGTGATGTACTTGTTGTTCTTCGTTAGCTGCGACGCGTCCCATCCCTCTTCCATGTCATACTTCAGCATCACCGTAGCACCCTACGGATGTCTTCTCCTCAATGACCCTAGTTGGTTGCTTCCACTAAAACACGTAATCCCCTCTCACACTCAATTCCAAAAATCGACCCCATTTTCACCCCTCCTTTTTGAAACGATTTCTTTGGAATAGAAGAAGCGTGGACCGATTGCGATCTTCCGGGTCCTCCTATTCGTTGTTTCGAGACAGAATCGGCAGTTTTGAACCCATACAATGAACATTCACCCAAACGCTCCTCACCCAATCCATATCTACAAGCTGGGTATTTCAAGAGACTGGAATCGGTTACGCATAGGAGATGAAGTGCGAGCGCGGTTGGGAGACAAGTACTTCCCCGCGAAGATCATCGAGATGCAGGAGAACAAACTGGATCCTCTGAAGAACAAGTACTACATTCACTTCGGCCATGTAGCGGTTTCCTGAGCCCTTTCATGTTCAAAGGTGAATCGACGTATGGATAGTTGGATGACGGCGATTGACATCCTTCCCTACAAACTCGACAATCAGGAGGTGCTCCTTTTCGCCTCGTTTCACTCATAGCCTGTGGAGCGAGACAAGATTGTGGACAGCATTGTACCCATTCGCTGAAATCGTGACGAGTAGAACAAGTTTGAAGTGGCCGGCGTCACGATCCAGCAGGCGTCGGGCGTGATCGAGTTCTACGAGCCCGAGCACACGAGCAAGATGGGAATGGACGACGCCTCGATCCGTGAGCACGAGGAAGTCACGAAGGTGAAGAACATCCAGTCCATTCAGATCGGTCGCTACATCATCGACTCCTGGTACTTCAGTCCCTTCCCCAAGGAGATGTACCCGACAGGCCACACCGACTGCGTACCCCTTGTCTCTCCGCTTCACCGTAGCTCTTCATCTGCGAGTACTGTCTCAGCTTCTTCCTGACGTACCAAGAACTCCATCGCCACATGCAGAAGTGCACCTTCTTCGTGCGTGTTTTGTGACGGCGTGACGTGTAGAGTCCTCCAGGCGACGAGATCTACCGCAAGGACAACATATCGGTGTTCGAGGTGGACGGCAACGGCGACTTCGCGCAGCGCGTGTACGCGGAAAACATCTCATACATCGCGAAACTGTTCCTGGACCACAAGACACTGTACTTCGATGTAACGCCCTTCTATTTCTACGTGGTGACGGAGTACGACGACCAGGGCTATCACCTCGTCGGGTACTTCAGTAAGGAGAAGTGCAGTGAGTTGGGGTACAATTTGGCGTGCATTATGACGCTGCCCCCACACCAGCGCAAGGGGTACGGACACTTCATGATTCAGTTCTCCTACGAGTTGAGCAAGATCGAGAAGAAGGTGGGATCCCCTGAGAAGCCTCTGTCGGATTTGGGTCATATTTCGTATCACAGTTTTTGGAAGGAGGGTAAGGGGCAGATGGGTGATGTGATGATCAGAGTTGATCAAGTTGCTGTCGAAGTCGCACCAGCAGATGCTGAGTCTGATCGACATTGCGAAGGTGTGTGCTGTGAGTTGCGTTGAGGAGTAGATGACGTCATTCACAATCGAGGACATCATGGAGACTCTGAAGCTGCTGGACCTGTTGAAGTGGGTGTTTTGTGCGTACTTGATGCGTAGGTACTACAACGGACAATACATTTTGACCCTGCCGCAGAATCTGATTGATTTGATGTCGAAGCCGGTAGGAGTGAAAAGAAGAGGTGAAATGTAGAAGCACCACGGTCCGATCGTGGATCCGACGTGTATTCATTGGAGACCTTCGCGAGTGGGAGATGGAGAGGTGATTAACGCTGTAGTTTAGCAGACGCGATAAATGGTCGTACGCGAATTTGGGGAGCGAGGAGAAGGCATTGTAATAATGGAATGTGTGTTGAACAAAGACGCTTAGCAGAGATTGAGTTCGTTATCGTCGTCGCCCTCCATGGCCTATTCCTTATTCCACAATTGAAAGAGTACAGCCTTCTCGAGGGCTTCAAGAGCGGAGAGGGGCTTCTCTTCCTTTGGCTTTTCTTCCTTGATTGTCTCTCCCTTTTCTTCCTTCTTCACCTCCTTCTTCGGCTCTTCCTTCTTCACCTCCTTCTTCACCTCTACACATCACTCCCTCCCTCTCATTCCAACTCTTCTCCTTCACAACCTGAGGCGCGGGTGGCTTTGGAGCCGCATCACTATCCATCACGCCCACTCACTGAACGTACATCGGCACCGACTCATCGCCATTCGCCTGACGAATCAGCTCCTCTCCCTCCTCGCAGAACCAGGGAACGGGCGTGGCAATCTGGATGCTCTTTCCGATGCGGTTCACCTGCTGCTGGACGTAATTCAGTTGATTGTGCTTGTGCAGAATCTCGAGGCGATCCTCGTCGAAATCCTCGCAGGCCTTGATGAGATCCTAACCGTAAATGCATTCTCGAAGGAACACTTCTTCCAACGCGATTTCATTGCTGCGGAGATAAGAATCCACTCTATGGGTCAGTTGACGGAGAAGCGCGCACTGGAGATGCTGGTTGAACTCCTGCTGCGCAGCGGGCAAATCGCCCTCTCCGAGGTAGATGATGACGATGGACAGGTAGCACTTGAAACTAGTGCTAACACAACGCGACTGGCACGCACATGTTGTGCTCCTGCTGAAGACGCGTGAAGACGACGATCATGCGACGAAGAAGCGTAATGGCGGACTGGAATCTGTCCGTTACGAGATCATACAGTATCGCACCTGCCCACTCTCAGAAGCAAATTCAGTGTGTTGTTGAACGTGTCGATGGCGAAATCCTGGCGATCGAAGTTCTTCACGTTACACGCACCGCCCCCCACCTACAACAAGGAGGTTGCACGCACGCAGCATGTAGCCCACCGTCATATTGATATTCTTCTTCTCCACCAACTTGGCGACCTTCACGAGGCACTCCGCCGCCTTCTCCATGCTGTTCGCAAGGAGATAGTTCTGCGACGCGAGGTCATAGAACTTGCGGCCCTCCTCCTCGTAGCCCTTCTCCGCCTGCTGGATCGTCAACTACGGATGACATATGAAGAGAAGAACGCACGAGAGCGCACTTCTCGTACTTTGTGGCCGCGCTCAGCCAGTCCTCAATCTACCCATCACAAATCACTCACAGAACCTACCTCCAGATCGATTCCGGCGCTCTTTTCATAATAGTAAATGGCGTTCTCAAGATCCTGCGCCACGTAATAAGCTTGAGCTAGGCGTCAACAGCACCGATGCAATCCAACCAGCCGCGAAGTATTCGAGTGTTGCTCCGTGATTGTCAGGCTTGCGCTTGAAAAAGCTCGTCTTCATACTACCCATGACGCGAAAGCGACGCTCGTTACCACTTCGCCGCAGCCTCGAGGTGCTCCTGCGCTTCGGCAATCTTTTTCGCCTTCATTCTTCGAATTGACAGAGAAATGGGAAATGGAAGTCCCGGATGTGTTGCAGCGCCATCCGTCCTGGAAAACCGCGGGCATCGCTCCATTCACGTTCCGTTTCTGATCCTGTTCGCCACAACAGAATAATCGACGATGAAAACTGTTTTCAAATTCAAGCCGACCGGCGATGTGCTCAAATGTGATATAGATCATGCGTTAACTGTACAAGAGATCATCCAAGATCGTTTGCTCCCCGATCTTTGCGTATGCCATGCGCTCCTTTCCTCAGTGGTAGAATGGTGGATATCTCGAAGCCCCGTGTCCCCTGCTCCTCAAGTACAAGGAGATCACCCTTGCTCCCACAAACCGTCTGTCCTTCTACGGCTACACGGACGGCGAAGAAATCGCGATCGAGCTCGCCGATGTAGACTTCCCTCCTCGCTTTCACTCTAGGAAGACACGCCCGCCATGGTTCCCGATCTCTCCGTTGCGGGTGGGAACAACGAGTCTGTTTCATGCGTAGCGATCAAGATGACCAAATTGCTCTACAACAACGACTTCTTGGGAGCCCTCGTGTATCTGAGGGAATCCGTTGCCACTCCCAGGATACTCGAGCGCTGCATCCAAGTATACATCGCGAGTGTGAATGCGAGTGCGCGTTGGTGTGCGTCGTCATGACTAGAGCTGATTCCCATCGAGGAGGTCGTGAAGGAGCAAGAGGACCCGTCCAACTCCGTCTTCAGCATCATTTGCTCCATTCTGTACCGCTACGGAGGCGAGACCCTGATCCAGGAGAACGCCGTGGTGAACGACGCGCTGCTGCTGCTGTCCTCCATCTTCACGTACAACCCGATCGAATCGATGGAGGCGGAGACGGTGCGTTCCTGCTGGATGGCGGTTCTCTACGTGTTCGACACCATCCTGTGCACCTACAACACGGCCGAGCAGCACGTGTACCGAGAAGAGCCCCCCGTCTACGCTGAGGGCGTGTCCGTGCCGCGCGACCAGCCCAGCCGAAGCGAGGAGGAGGAGCGCGTGGTGGTGGAGACGCTGCGCATCGTCTGCTTCCTGCACAGCATCTTCTTCACCGCCGTGCCCATCGTGGAGGAGCTGAACAAGGACTACGTGCTGGAGAGCATGGACTGTTTCCTCGCCTTCGCCGCCACCAGCTACGATCTTCTCTGCATCCTCTTCTACGGCTTCGGCTGCGCCGTGACGCATCGTTTGTGCGAGTTGTTCGAGTGACAATTAGACCTGGACCTGCACACCAGCGCGCTGTCGTTCCTGATCGCGCGCACCATCGTGCACAACTTCGCGGAGTACTACACGGTGCGTCCTGACTCGTCGCTTAACCCTAGTACTGCATCAACTACCTTGATGACTTCGGCATCACCGATGTCGTGGGCAACCCCATTCACTTCTCCACCTCCTTCACCTTCTGCCTCGCCTCCATCAGCGCCATCATGTCCGGTCGTGTCTTGCCTCTTACCTCACCTGTAGACGAGCTGGAAGCGATCATCGGCGACGTGGAGGAGCGTTTCGTTCACAACGTCGTGAGTCTGCTGTCGCTTCTCGTGTTCTCGTACGGGAAGGCGTCAAATGACGTGGACAGAGCGGACTACGCGCTGGGCCTTCAGAACATCCTGCGCCTGCTGTGTGTGTTGTCGTACGACCCGCAGATGTGTCGCGTGCTGGCGAAGGACGAGATCGAAGCCACCAAGAAGGAGATCCGTGCGCACCAGGACGAAACGAGCGCGCACCAGGAAGAGGAGGAGGAGACGAGCCAAAACCCCGATCTGTTGTTGGTGTCGTTGTACGACGTGATGGAGCACCTGACGGACGACGCGGTGGCGACGTTGCTAATCATGAACATCGTGCGAAACATGTCGTGTTGCAGTGCGTGTGGCGTGGGGTCGTGATGGGTAGAGAAGGCCACCGCCACGCTGAGCATTCACCGCGACTGGATGATCGGCGGCATCGCGGCCATTCAGCGCGAGCTGGAGCGCGTGTACAAGGGCGAGTCCTCCTTCGACGTGACGCAACTTATGTTCGTGCCTGACGAGGCGGAGGAGGAGAAGGACGTGAATCGTCTGCTGATCGCGCTGATGAACGACCTGCTGCGCACCATCACCAACGTGTGCGTGTTCAACCGTACCGGCGTGGGCGTGGCGTGAGGCGTAGCGAAGTTCATCAACGCGATTCTGGACCACGAGTTCTGGACCTCCGACGACCTGCTGCAGATCCTGTTGAACGTCCCCTTCAACGTCTCGCTCGCCGTCTCTACCTTCTACTTCTTCGTCTTCATTCTCTCCAACTCCAGTGGGCGTGGCGTCTGGGTGTGAGGGGTAGAGAAGGAGGTGGACAAGGCGAAGCTGCTGGAGGTGGTGACGCACGCGCGTCGCGGCATCGAGGAGGAACAGGAGGGCGTGACGGAGCAAGAGGATGTCATGGGTCGTCGCAGCGTGGGCGAGTACAACGTACTGTTCGAGGAGGCGTCGGAAGCCATCACCAAACTGGAGAACCTGCTGAACGGCTCTGGTGAAAGGCGTGGGTGGCGTGTGAGGTATAGGCGAGATCGACACGCAGAAGATCCGCGCCACGCCGATGCCGGACAACGAGATCACGTGCATTCGTGGCGGTTGGGTGTGTGCGTGATGGATAGTGTCCTCGATGGCGATCAGCCCGCAGGCGCTGCAGGACCTGTACGACGCGGTGGTGATGCCGCTGACTCTCGCCTTCGTGATCCTGACGCAGGAGAGCAACACGGTGGACTACGAGCAGGACCCCTCCTACAACATGTTCCTTCCCCTCGACGCGCAGTGCAGCGCGCTGACCGTGATCGTGGGCGTGAGCGTGGTGTGTGATGGCTAGTTCGACGACCAGGACGTGAAGACGGTGGAGTACAACAAGTTGGTGATGGACATGAACTCGCGTCTCGGCGAGCACATCAAGGAGCCCACCTGCACGCTGATCCTCGTCGTGCGCACTGGTGGCGGAGAGTGACGGCGTAGGCAGTGCTGCGTCTGCAGGGAGCGCACGACTCGATGGTGCACACGCTCCGTCCCGCGCAGGAACGCCTCACCACCAACGTCCAGCTCACCTCCAACGCCACGCTCTCGCGCGCGCTCTTCAACGTGCTTAACGAGCAGCCCAGCACCGTGGAGTCGCCGCTGCCGACGGTGGAGGAGGAGCTGCCCACCAACGTGGTACTCGCTGAAGAAGAGCTGCCCACCAACGTCGTGGTGACCAACCCCGAGCGCGTGAGCAGCCGCGCGGCGCGTGTGGAGGCGATCGACGACAGCGACGAGGAGGAGGTGACGGAGGAGATGATGGCGGTGCAGGCGGTGGACGAGGTGGCGAACGAGGAGCCGCGCGAAGTGGCGGAGGAAGAGACGGCGAACGGCACGGAAGCCGCGTTGCCCTCCACCGCGGTGCTGGACGCGACGCCCACCGACATGTACCGTACGGGCACGATGCGCGACACGCTGCGCACTCTGGTGCTGAGCGCGAACACGATCGCGCGCGAGGGCGTGGTGGTGGAGAACTACCGCCTGGTGCTGCGCGACATGGAGCGCGAGAAGGAATTCCGCCCCATGCCGAAGGTGATGGACATCGCGGAGGACGAGAAGAACGCGAAGCTGAAGGTGCGGCGCATGATCCACCACCTGAAGGACGACCCCGACAACCACCTGCACTCCGATATCATCCTCGACTTCATGTCGGACCGCAACGTGGCGTGCGTGTGGTACGTGCTGCAGAACGTGGCGACGGACCTGTCGGGTGAGGGTTCGACGAGGGCGTAACGTGTAGACTTCACGGTGGACGACTACGCGGAGGTGCTGAAGGGCTGCGTGGAGAAGCTGCCCGCGCTGCTGGCGAAGGTGGACTACGCGAAGGAGAAGCAGGACTGCTCGCTGATCTTCAAGTACCTGACCGACTGCTGTCTGATGAGTGTGGACTGACGGCTGGCGTCACGCGTAGACTCCGTGCTGGTGCTGCTCGTCTGCAACGAGGCCAACGCCTTCATCCGCATGCTGAGGGAGTACAACCGGCTGTACGCCTCGGACGAGGAGGAGCAGTACCGCTCGCTGTTCCTCGACCCCGTGTGCACGACGCTGGAGAACGTGGTGTTTGAAGAGGACCTGGTGGAGGAGTGCGTGGAGAACGGCATTGCGGACCTGTTCTGCGATATGCTGAAGGTGCCGTATCTCGCTTCCTCTGCCGCCACGCAGCAACTCATCGTGTTCATTGCCGTTCTTCGGCAATTCTACCCTCGTTTTTGTAACGCTTCGGTGGGGGTCTTATGCGTAGCAACTGACGAGAAGGAGCACATCTCCCAAGCAATTTCGGGCATGATAGACTCTGTGAAGGATGCGACCTGCAAGAGAAGACTGAGTCGTATGATCCAATAAGTGTCACTTGTGTTTGATAGCAAACAACCCCACTATGTTCGAACAAGAGGAGACACCAAAATCACACCATCGCCACGCATGTATAGTACTTCAATATCGCGAGTAATCGCTTGACTCTTTTTCTCGTTTGTTTCAGGATCGATCGTCGTAACGTAGTGAATCTCCTTCGCGTTGGAGATCACCATATTCAGATGCTGGTCGAACGCCTATCGCGTTAATCGATGGAGCTCAGCCCTACCAGCAATCTTCCGCGAACCTCTCTGTCGTGTCGGCACTTGATCACGACATCTTCATCCAAGCTAAGTCGAATCAAATCCTATGAATAAGTGGTTCTAAGAGGCGTGGACTAAGGGCTGACTCACGGAACCGCTCATGGTTTGCTCTTTGTCAGAAATGGCAGAATTCAAAGAAGAAAGCGAGTCCAAAAACGGCACGATTCTGGTGTGGTGATCCCAAGGATTGCAGTGGAAGTTATACTGAACGCCTTACGTAATCCTCGCATTTCGTTATTCCAATTCAATTGTCATGTTCGATTGGCTTTATAGTACGGGTGCGGCAGCGATTACGGCAGTAACGGCGTCGGTAGCGGGTACAGTGGGGGCTGTGGGTTCTGTTCTGGGCTGTACTTCGGCGGGTATTACGGCTGGAAGCGCGATGGCAGGTATGATGAGCACCGCTGCGACGACGGGTTATGGAATGGCAGCCGTGTCTGCTCTGCAGTCTGCGGGAACGATATTTGCAACGGTGACAGGAGGCAGTATGGTAGCTGCGGGTGCCGCCATTGCCGCTCCGGTTGCTGTCGGAGGATACCTTATTGCGAAAGGTACTGGTGTGTTATAATATGTGATGTTTGTTTGGAAGAAGGGGAGAGGAGCTGTTTCGAGGGAGGGAGTGACAAAACAGTTTTGTCACAAAACGGCTCTCTCATGGAAGACGGTTTTCATTTTCCATTTTGAATTCTCAACTTCACTGAGTCTGCTACGACGAAGTGGGGATGGATATTTACGACTTGCGTGGAATCGAGTGCATCAACGTGAGTGTGTTAGGAGTGATGAATTTGGATGAGGTATAGTGAAGTCGATGACAAGGTAATAACACCAAACAGTTCTGAGTCGACTCCAACGAATCAACCTGTTTCTCCTTCGAATGAGCATAATTGGATTCAAAATGCATCGAGAAATGAGTGGATAAAGGTGGCTTCTTCCCACGAGTCTTCCTTTTTCACGCTCAACTCTTACGACGACTTTAGCATATGTGAGTGTATCACGGAGTTGGACGAAGGGTTGCTGTTGAGTATGGAGAAGGAGAAACTGCTTGTCGTTGATGTGACGAAGAGAGAGCTGATACGAGTGGATGGAGTGGATTTGCGTGGAATACGGCACAACCAGATTCTGGATTTGAGTGACGAAGGCGATCGCTGGGAAGGCGACGTGTTGAATGGTGAACCGTGTGGATGGGGCGTATTGTACGACAAGGACAATCGCAGAGTGTACGAGGGATTCCGCTTGAATTATGAGAATGTGTGTTACGGTACTAGTTACTATTCTGACATTGAAAGGGTGGAGTACGAGGGTGAACTGTTTAAGGGAATGCGGTGGGGACGGGGCGCTGAGTATGACCGAAATGGAACTGTGGTGTACGATGGGAAGTGGCTAGGTGACGATCGCTGGGAGAACCGTGCTGACAAGCGAGTGGTGTTGAATCCTCCGACGCCCTTCTTCAACAGTGTGGAGGAGTTGGTGGTGAGTGACGGTTCTTGTAACGACGCTTCGTGGCGCGTCCTCGACGTCCACTTGATGCCCTTTCTGAAGGTGTTGAGAGTGGGCAGACTGTGTTTCAAGGCTGTGAATGAAGTGCGTCTGATTGGGCTGCGTGCGTTGGAGCAGGTGGACATTGGACAGAAGTGCTTCGACGAGGGAGAAGGCTCTCTGATCGTGAGAGAGTGTCCCGTGTTGCAGAGGTTGACGATCGGCTATCACTCCTTCCCTTCCTATTCTCTGTGCATCATTGAGGAGAACCCTCTGCTGTTCTCCGTCTCGATAGGCTTCTACGCGTTCACCAAATCCTTGCTGGTGCTGCGCGATCTGGAGGCGATCGAGTCCGTTGTGCTCGAGAATGGCGTGTTCGAGCACACGCTGCACAGCGTGATTGAGAGTGGTGGCTGGAGTTGGGGGTGACGCGTAGACTGCCCGAAGCTCAAGCGACTGGAGCTGAGCGAGGACGCGCTGATGGGCGTGGAGGAGATGGAGTGCTCGATTCTGCTAAAGAGTAACTGTGTGCTTCGTGGTTTATGACTAGACCTGCCTCAGCTGGACGAGATAGACTCCGTGAATAGCTTCAAGTACGGAAGACTGCTAGTCGAGAGTGGTTGCATGGAGTGTGAATGATCAGCAGATGTTCCTGCGCTGGAGAAGAAGTCAATCCCTCCTCACGTTCAGACGAGTCTGTTTCGAGAGACGCGAGTGAAGAAGGAGAAGCGACTGCGAGGGAAGGAGAAATGGGTGTGGATCGGGCTTGTCCCTCTCATCGTGATGCTAACGCTCCTCCTCTTCTGGGTCCAGTCGGGCATCCAGCAAAACGAAATGCACGCTCTGATGGGGAACTGCGCCCGGAGGAGGCTGAACGCGGGTTCGACGGAGATCGTGATCGGGAACAAGAAGTGTGACTGCTATACGAACACAGTGCTGGATTTCGCCCCGTTTCCGCGGCTGAAGACGCTGCAGATTGGCGACAGGAACCTTCAAAGCGCGAAGGACGTGCAGTTGGTGGGGCTGCGCGAGCTGGAGCGTGTGGTGATCGGAGACGGCAGTTTCACAAAGGGGAAGGGCGCCTTCTCCTTGAAGGACTGTCCGAAGGTGAAGTCGTTGAAGATCGGTTACCAGTCGTTCGCCAGATTCACTGCGTGCGAGATTGAGAACGTGGATGCGTTGGAGGAGATTGAGATCGGTCGGTTGGATGGCGTCAGCTACAACTTCCCGTCCGTGTCGCTGCAGTTGAAGAGTATGTGTGTTGGAAGGGAGTGATGACTAGACATGCCTTCGCTCAAATCCCTCGTGGTTGGCAACAACGCGTTCCACGACTGTTCTCGTGTTGTGTTTGAGAGTGAGTGACTGTGGTGGGAGTGATTGAATAGACTTGCCTGAATTGACCTCCATTCAGCTGGGTCTGAGTTCGCTCGAGTTCAAGAACGACGAGTCGAGCGTGCTGATCATGCGAAGTGAGGGAATGAACACGAAGTGAGTGACTAGACATGACCCAGCTCGCTTCGCTCACGACGGTTGGCGTCAGCTACACCTTCCAGCACGCTTGTCACGTCATTTTCGAGGGTACGTCTTTGGTCGCACAATGAGGTTTCGATATGCCCAGTCTCACCAACGTCACCCTACCGAATGCCTTCCGCTCCACGCGAGGCGTCAGTCGGTTCAGTGCCGTGTCTTCATCGCAGATCATGAATAGATGCTGGTGGGTTGATGAACCACGTCAACCTCCCGTACCACAACCCCAGCGCCACCGTCTCCACGCTGAAGCAATACTACGCTCTCGGACCAACCACCATGGAAGTCGTATTCGACAACGGCTTCAGCGAGCCCGGGCTCGTGGGTCTGGACCTGTCGCGGTTTCCTAACCTCCAATCGCTTGAGGTCGGCAGCGACGCATTCTTTCTCGTGCCGGAGCTGAGTCTGGTTGGACTGAACGAACTGGAGAGTGTAGTGATTGGAGAGAGGAGTTTCAAGGCCGTTTCGGGCGATCATCCGACGTCATCGGTTCCGGGTCGTCGTTTCCAGCTGAAGGACTGTCCGAAGCTGAGGACGGTGAGAATTGGCTCCCAGTCGTTCGCAGACTACAGCGCGTGCGAGATTGAGAACGTGAACGCGCTGGAGATGATCGTTGTGGGCAAGTACTCGTTCTTCTGGTCTTCGTTGGAGCTGAGGGGTGGTGGTGGCGTGTTGCGGTGAGGAGTAGATTTGTCTTCTCTGGTGTCGTTAGTGTTCGGTAGAGCGAGCTTTCATATGTGTAGTCGTGTTGTGTTTGAGAGTGGTGTTGTGGGCACGGGGTGATGAGATAGACATGTCTCAGTTGAACTATATCGAAATGGGGAGTGATTCGTTTGTGTTTAACGAGAATGATGACAGTTCCGCACTGATGATGCGAAGTGATGGGAGTGCGTGTGAAGTGATGGGATAGACTTGATAAGGCTCAATTCGCTGAATGGTGGTGTACGAGCCCCGCTCCGGTACCCACGTCACATCATTCTTGAAAGTGGTTGATTTGTGAAGGGGTGATGTATAGACATGCCGAATCTGATGAATGTGAATCTTAAGGAGGATGCATTCCAGTATAAGGATGATGTGACAATTGAGGGGAGTATGTGTTGGGGAGGTGGTTTAGGGGTAGATATTGGGGCGTTGAAGAGGTTCTTTGAATGAGGGGTTAGTTGTATGTATTTGGTTGCGGAGAGGGATGTGAGATGTTTGTTGAAGTGTTGTGGAGAGAAGTGTTCAGAATGGTAGTCTTATTGAGAAAGGGAGACAGAAATGGAGAGGAGAAGAGCAATTCATGTTCAGTTAATTCGTGTGGTATATTTCAGATACAGACATCGATTTCAATGCATATAATAGAGAATAGGATCATCACAGTGGATTGACTGATCTATTGGAAGGAATGGCAGTAAAGAGTTGTACATTGAGATTGTACGCTTCTGTGAGAATACCGAGCAGAATCAGAATTGAGAATGAAATGGGTGGAAGTGTAGGTGTTTTGTAGGGCATGGCAGTAAATTCTGTTATGGAGTGTTCGTGATGGAATACGGAATCGATAGACGAAGATGGGACTGTGATCAGGAAAAGGGAGAAACGAAGTTGTATCACGTTTATACACATTATGTAGATCACATATGCACTTCGTCCATTTATCAAAACACAACATCCCAAGTGTTCCACTCTCTTCCTCCTTTCCTCCACACTTCAACCCCATAATACCCAAGCTGTTCACCATAAACACAGCAATCATTGCAAATAACCACTCCCCATTCTCATTCTCCCCCTCACCCATGAGCACCTCCCCCACAACGAGCGCACAGAGCGACCTCGATCTCTCTTCGCTCGTCAACCAGTTGAGTGCCTCCACGGATTTCAACGACCTCCGTCAGAAGATGACGAAAATCGAGAATTCCAAGGTACCACTCCTCCCAAACCCCACTCATCCCCTAGACAAAGGTCTCCGCCGCCCTGCCCAAACTCCAACGCGAGAGACTCGAGAGAAAGGTATTCTCTCCCCCTATTCCTCACCCACGTAGGTCGCCTATGAAGAATCCAAGGAAAAGGTCAACATCTGGAACGGAATCGTCGTAAAGAACCGCAAGAGCGAGTTTGTCCGTTTTGAAGATGCCGAGCCGGACCACTTCAAGCTGACGTCCAATGCCATGGCATCCAAGTTCGAGCCTACCACCGACATGGAGAAGGAGATCGACGTGGTACGCAATTCCCCTTCCTGTAAACGCTAGATTCTCGAGAAGAGTGAAATGAAGGAGAAGGAGGTCCGCGACAAGGAGAGCCGCGATTTGGAGATGAACAAGCTGAGCGTGGAGGACGTGAAGGCACGCAATGAGGAGCTGGCCAAGATGAAGTCGCTGCTCTTCTACCAGGAGCAGAAGAACAAGCGCATCAACAAGATCAAGAGCAAGAAGTACCACAAGATCCGAAAGCGAGCGGAAGAGCGCCGCAAGGAGAAGGAGCGCGAGCTGATCAAGCAGACGGACCCCGAGCTGTACAAGGAGCTGTTGGAGAAGGATGCGATCAAGCGCGCCAAGGAACGCATGTCGTTGAAGCACAAGAACACCTCAAAGGTACTGATTCATTCTGCGATGTCATTGTAGTGGATCAAGCGTGCATTGCAACATGGAGGCATGAGCGACGCTCTGACCCGCGTAGCCGCCACACGCCCAAACTCACACTTAGGAAGCGATTAACGAGCAGCTGCGCGAGGGCGAGCGTCTGCGCGCGAAGATGAAGGGCGAGGAGGAGTCGAGCAGCGAGGAGGAAGTGACGAAGGAGGCGTTGCTGGACGACGCGGAGAGCCTGCTGAAGGAGATCGACGCGGACAAGAAGAAGGAGCACCACGGCGTGTTCGAGTGCGAGAGGGAGGGAGATGTGAGGCGTAGAATGGAATTCATGAAGCGCGCGATGGAGAAGCAGCGACAGGAGGCGCGTCTGGAGGCAGAGCAGTTGATCCAGTCGCTGCAGGAGGAGAAGGAGTTCGATCAGGAGTCTGAAGAAGAGGAGGAGCCGGCAGAATCGGAGGCCGTGAAGGCGGCGCTGGCGGAGGGCGAGATCAAGCGACAGAAGAAGAAGGCGAAGAGTCTGGAGGTGAAGGAGCACATCAAGGTGGATCAGGTTCGCTCGGTGAAACGCCCTCACATGTAGCCCCTGTTCACCGCCCCCGTGGTGCCCAGCGTGTTCGAGGAGGAGGAGAAGCCCGCCGCCAGCCACCTTCTCGACGAAGTCAGCGACGTGTCTGACGACGAACCAGCGCCTTCAACACCTTCAGCACAACCACACCCACCCAAAGACGACGCAAACCCATGGCTGGCGGCGGCGACGGACAACGTGAGCCACAGTGCGTCGCGGAAGAAGGAGGAGGCGGAGGAGGCGGTGGACGTGGGCGAGGCGCTGTCGAACCTGGAGAAGAAGAAGCCGTCGAAGAAGCGTGAGGTGGTGACGGGCGACCTGGGCTTCGAGGGCATGAACCAGGAGGAACTGATGAACCTGGCGTTCACCAACGCGGACGCGGACGCGGAGAAGGAGTTCGAGGAGATGAAGAAGAAGGATATCGAAGAGAACGCGCCGGAAGAGAAACCGACGGTGTTGGAGGGTTGGGGCTCGTGGGCTGGAATTGTTGGGGTGTGTTGGGGGCGTGATGGATAGGGTGCACCGCAGCCGAAGAAGCCGAGAAGGGCGAAGGTGGAGGCGAAGAAGGAGGCGCCGGAGCGGAGCGACAAGAACCTGAAGCACGTGATCATCAACCAGAACGTGGGCGCGAAGCAGAAGGAGTTCGTGGTGGAGGGCGTGCCGTTCCCGTTCACGTCGCGCGAGCAGTACGAGCGCGCGATGCGTCAGCCGCTGGGCAGGGAGTGGAACTCGAGCACGTCGTTTGCGAATCTGACGAAGCCGGAGATCAAGACGCGTCGCGGCACGATCATCGATCCCATTCGTTTGCCGAAGAAGAGGAAGAGTCGTTTCTAGTGTCCTTTATTGTTGCTGTGTTTGTTTTCTTGTGAGAAGCCATTTCTTAACGCCTTCAACTCACAACAACTATCAACTTGAACAACAAACACCCCAAAAGACTCATAATACATAAACTAAATATCGTCCAGAATCACGTCAAACGCCTTCTCGCAAATCACGGCAATAATCTCATTCCAGTGGTCCACTACGCCTCACTCCACACACCCACACTCACTCCCCTTCGTCAGCGTCACCTTCACCAGCGTCCCGATCGCCTCGTCCATCGCGATGTAGTTGCACCGCAGATAGTAGTCCTGCATGAAGTACGCCGCGCGCTTGCTCACCTCCACCTGGTCGCCCAGCAGCTCCTCGCACACGCGCTTGAACACGGCGGTGACGGCGGGCTTCAGGAAGGGCGTGAGGTACAGCGGGGGCGAGGACGACAGCAGGATCTCCACGAACCCGATCAGCGCGATGATCTACGCGTCAGCCCACGGCGCGACGACCACCTTGTCGGAGTAGCCGCGCGGCCAGTGGCGGAGCACGAAGAAGTAGAAGGGCGCGATGAGCGAGGGCGCGATGGAGAAGAGGGACAGCGTGGAGGCGGCGAGCGTCTCCGAGTACTTCTCGATGGCGTTGCGCGACCGCACACAGCACTCCACGCTGCGCAGCAGGCGTTTCGCTCTGGCGGTGTACTGCTGAAGAAGTTGGGGTGTGAGGGGCGGCTGGAGCGACACATCCGCCTTCAGCGACTAGAGATGAAGCAACGAGGAGACAGCCACCTCCACGAGGAAGTGGAAGAGCGTCACATAACGATGCACGCTGCCCACCTGCTTCTGGATGGTGGCGAAGTCGTCTATTCGTGACCACCGAGCCGTTCGCGTACCGTCGGCGGAGATGTGAAGCTCGCGCTCGTCCTGCGTGTACTGGAGGAGGTACTCGCTCAGCTTGGCGCTCACCAGCGCGTCGAAGGAGAGGTCGTACTTGCACAGTGCCTCCAGCAGGCAGCCGCGCGCGCTGTTGCCGTACGGCGACTCGTAGCGCAGCTCGTCCACCAGCGGGGAGACGGCGGTCTTGTCGAAGAAGAACTTGACGTCGTCCTCGTCCTCGCCGGGCAGCTGGGCCTTGCGGGAGACGATCTCAAACAGCATGCGCTTCATCTCCTCCTCCTGCTTCATGGACAGCGCGGGCTTGGTGAGGACGCTGCTGCGGAAGAGGGAGTCGAACAGGTCGTCTGCGGCGTCGTGCAGGTCCTCCACTACGCGTGAGAGCGAGAATCAACACACTACGGGTGGGTCCTTGGACTTCCTCCTTCTTCTCGTCCAGAGATAGAGGAGGGAGAGGGGGGAGGGACTCGGTCTTTGGAGCCGGCTTTGGAGCGAGAATGGGGGAGCGCGCCATCTGGAGATCGAAACTGTGTCTGCGCTTCGTCTCGGGTCCTGTCACGATGACGGGGGAGACGGGGACCAATTCGGAAGCGTAGGACGAGTACTCATCCACATGCTCGGCCGTGTAGTCGTCCAGCGCTTCGTGAATGGCTTGCTGGATGTTCAGCTTCAGTCTCTGCTTCTTCTTGGCGGCCGTCGGCGTTTTCGTCGGCTTCCCACGCGCCTGCCGCATGAGCGCGTTTCTCCGGTTCTTCGATATGCCGGAAGAGTCAATCGATGCAAAGCGATCCTTCTTACGGTCCATGGTCAGATGCGTCTTCGATCAACGAACCACTGCGGGAAAGGGCACTAGCGTTCCGAGAGGGTGCGGAGGAGGGAAAAGAGGAAAACGAAGAGAGATTGATTGTCATCCCGTCTCCTCCTTCACTCAAGTGTGCAAAAGAGGGTTGTGCGAGGAGAGGAGAGCGTGGTGGGTTTGAGTGTGGGGAGGGAAAAAGAAAGCACACAGTGGGACTTGAACCCACAATCTCTTGCTCCGTAGGCAAGCGCCTTATCCAATTAGGCTATGCGTGCTTGTTTGGGTGTTCTTCCCTGTCCTTTTCTGTCTCTCTGTTGTGAGTGACAACTGTCCGTTCTGATTGATGAGTCTCCTTTCTGATTGAAATCACCCCTCCTTGACTGTTAACACCACCCCTCCTTAACGAAAAAACACACCACATCGAATGCATGTTATAAATGTCATCTAACGGAGGAGGCAACACACTGTCATTCCGCAACAACACCAACTCCTCCTCTCCAGGAACCAACTCCATCGTGTAGGGCGTCACTTCGCCTCGAGACAACCCCTCCTCTCCCTCACAACCCACGACATCGATCGGATGCCGCTCCTTGCACTCCATCCGGTCGATGCCCCGATCCACCAAGGGGAAGTACTTCTCCCGGAAGGACGCCTCCACCTCGCTCGGTCCCGGCTCGCTGCGCTTCAGGTAGGTGAAGTGGTACGGATACATCGGACCCTACGCCTCACACGCCTCCACACCCCCCACGTGCCACACGCACTCCTCCTTCCTCCGGAACAACACCAACTCGCCCTGCTCGTTGCAGAACAGAATGCTGCGTCCTGAGGGGTGAATCCCGCCCCACACCAGATGCTGCTTCGGCTCGCGATAGATCGCCACCTCCAACTCGCCCTCCGACGGAAGAAGATAGAACACGGGTCCTTCCAGCACATAGGTCTCCGGAATGGCGAGGAGCAGATGCTCACGCGCCAGGTAGTCGATGGACTTCCAGGAGGAATCGTTCACGGAGTCGCGATAGGAGGACTGTATTTCGAGATCGGGCAGCGAGAGAGTGAGCAATTCGTTACGACACGCCACGATGCACTTCTGATTTGCGTAGTCCACAAAGATGCGCTGCTGGAGAGGCTGGCAGGGCTTAACTGGCACCGACTTGATGATCTTGCCCTGTTGAACGAGGAGGAGCGTTCCCGGAATCCATAGCAAAACCAAGTCATCCACACCGGCGTACTGCGCATACGATGGGATGCTCATCCTCTTCGCAGAGTCCGTCTTCGCCAAGTCGCGGTAGTTGATCAGCACTTCGTGCGAGTCTTTGTTGATGTTCAGCAGAATCACCTTGTCCAAGCAGGTCACGATACAGAGTCCATCTTCCCTGGGATGGGCCGCGAAGGAGTTGAGCGCCTGGTCGAAGCTACCCTTTAAAAAGAAAGCACAGAACACACGTGAAATTGCGATAGCTCTTCTTGCTGCCGTAAACGTCGATGAAGAACCCGTTGCAGTCCACAATTAGATACAGGTACTTGTCGCTGGCGGACCACTCCAGAAACACCACGTGATACGCGTTGCTGCGACCTCCGGCTCGGGGTTGAAAGAAGAGCTGCTCGAATGTGTTCACAAGAATGTCCTGACTGTCCCAAATCGAGAGGGAGTAGTCGTTGTGCACAACGGCGAGCAACTTGCCATCGTGCGAGTACTTGGCCAGGAGGACGGGACGCGCCTGGACCGTCCGTTCCTGGAAGAACTCGGGAAGCTCGACGCCCTCTCCCATGGTGAAAGAGAATTCTGCCAACAAACAGCGCAACCGCGATGAATCACATAGTACAGTCCTTCTTCGGCTCGCAATGGGTCCTGGCATGAATGCCCCCATCCTTATTCAAACACTCCTTACACAACCGATAGTCATCATTGTGCTTGCACAAATAATACTCGTCGTACAGCACTCTCTCGCACGAGTCGCACAGGTCCAGAAACGGGTCCGGCACCTTGTGGAAAATGAACTCCATCACCATCGACGTCGACAGGATGCTCTGCCGCAGCGTGTCGAACTGCAGAAAGTTGCCCTGACACAGCCGCAAGAACTCGTGACGCTTGTCCAAGAACGGGTACGAGATGAGCGGATCGCGCTCCACCACGGGAGGGAGCGGCGGACACTCGATGGGAGAGAGCGGGTGCGAGTGGTACAGATTCTAGTTATTAGCGACAGCGAAAACGCGCACGCGTTGTGAACACCGAGAACACAAAAAGAAGGGGGTGTTGTGGTGGAAGCACTCGTCGCAGCGCACGCCGCCGCCCACGATGACCTTCCCGCAGTAGCTGCAGTAGGGACGGAGGTACACGGTCATGAAGCGACACGGGTTCTCCAGCATGGACTTGGCGTACTTCCGCAGGAACTCCGAGGGCAGCTGCAGAATGTTGTCCTGCAGGATGCGGTCCTTCAGCTCCGCCTTGTTCTTCGACGACGTCGACAGCGACGACACGTGCGACAACCCCTACACGTCACCTCACGCACACACCCCCACAGAGCGAGGCGTCTTCGGCTTCAGCGTCTCCTGGTAGATCTCCTTCAGCAGGTCCTCGCCGATGTACGGCAGGTAGTCGCCCTCGAAGTACGGCATCGTCAGCAGCAGCACGCGCTCCAGCTCCGAGAACCCCGTCGGCGGCACGATGGACGCGATCTGCCGCGGCGACGGCTCGCTGGGCGCCACGGAGGGCGTGGACAGCGACGACAGCTCCGACGAGCTCTCCGACTCGTTCTCGTTCTCGTTGCTCAGCTCCGACTCGTAGTCCGACGACTGCGGCGACTGCGGCTGCACGCTCGCCGTCGACTGCACGCGCTCCAGCACCGCCTCGGGCAGGTCGGTCTCCTTGGGTCCGTGGATGGAGAGACACTGGATCTGCCGCTCGATGACGTCGGGGTTGTTGGTGTGCAGCGCGTTGATGTGCAGCAGCTCGTCCAGCTGGCACGTGATGTGGCTCACGATGCCCTGCTCCGCGCCCCGCGCCAGCAGGCTGCGGTACCAGTTGATCAGGTGGTCCGCGTTCGGCGTGCGCTGGTCGCGCGGGTGGTGCGAGAAGATGTAGTCGTCGCCGCGCGAGGGCGGACACGCCCAGATGTGCGCGCGACAGAACCCGCGCTCCTTCGCGTACTGCAGGTACGCGTTGAGGATGGTGTGGTAGATGGGCGTGCGCAGCGACCGCGGCGACAGGAAGTGCACGCTGTCCAGGTACGAGATGTACACGCAGCGACGGTTCGCCTCGGGCGCGCGGTCGTCGAACTCGTGCACGTACAGCACGAACAGCAAAATGTCGACGCCGTTGCGGTGCTGGAAGAACGCGATGCACTTGCTCTGGTACGGGATGCTGAACGGCGTCGCGGTGCTCGTTGTGGTGCTCGTTGTGGTGCTCGTTGTGGTGCTCGTTGCAGTACTCGTTGCAGCACTCGTTGCAGTGCTCGTCGCAGTACTCGTCGCGGCACTCGTCGTGTACATGGGCGCCAGCGCCGGCTTCACCGTCACCGACGTGCTGATGTTGCTCACCACGCGGATCACGAAGCTCGCCTTCAGCGCGCGCAACGCCTCCTCCGACGGCTGCATGCGGCGCGGCCACTTCGTCACCTCCTCGTCCACGCACGCCTCGATGCGTCCCATCAGGAAGTCGCTCAGCGGACAGCGCGCGATCGCCTGCGCGCCCAGCAGCGGCTTCGGCACGCGGTGCACGTCCTCCATGAGGCAGATGGGACAGACGTAGGAGGCGGAGGCCTGACGCGGGTGGACGAGCCCGCACACACAGTGCATCCACTCGCGACAGCGACTGCACTGGATCCACGACTCGGGGAACACCTCGTCGTTCTTCTTCCGCACGAACAGGTTCTTGCGCTCCACCTTGTCCATGCCCGCCACCTTCTTCGCGTAGCACTTCTGGCAGTACCGCCCCTTCTTCCCGCGGATGATGTAGTACGTCGCGTTGCGCAGGATGCGCTCGTGGCAGTCGCCGTCGCACACGTACACCGGCGGGCTGTACTTGAGGCACTTCTCGCCGCACAGGCGACACGGGTACCCGTGGCAGGAGGAGCAGGAGTGCGTGCTCTGCGTCGCGCGGTTCTGCTCCACGCGGGCGCGGATCTTCTCCAGCTCCGTGTCCAGCAGCTTCAGCAGCGAGGTCGCGCACACCGCGATGAAGTGCGTCGGCGGGTTGAACTTCTTCGCGTTCTGGAACACCAGTCGGATGTCCGCCACCAGGTCGCGCGAGGACGTGTACTCGCCGCGCGCCAGCCTGTCGCGGATCGTCCCCAGGTCCATCGGCTGCTGCACGATGCTGTAGTACGTGGGGAGGTTCTGCCGGTCCGGATCCACGGGCGTGTTGAAGATGCCGTGGTTGTCCTTGTGCTGCATCAGCATCTGCAACAGCGGGCTGTAGAACGTGCTCACGTACCGCGACTTCAGGAACCCGATGTACGTCTGCAGCTGGCTCTTCGTCAGCGTCGACAGCAGCGGGTTGTACTCGTTGCAGCGACTCATGTAGTACTCCACGCGCATGTGCACGAAGTCCCCCTTCGCCGGAGGAACGCACACGCGATGGACCACCTTCGGCTGGTGCGGCGACGGCTTCTTGATCCCCTGCTGGACACGCGCGCGCTTCCGGCTCTCCGCCTGCTGCTCGATACGCATCCTCTTCCGAGCGACGGACGGAGACAAAAACGACATGATGCGCTGCGTTACAGCACAACCGGGAACGGGACACTTGCCGAAATCGCACTGACACGTAATCGCGTGTTTCACCAGCTTCACGAACTGCTCGTTCGGCGTGAACCCCGGTCCCCCGTCTCTTTTCCTGTCCTCACCGCGTATTGAATTTGAATCTGCAAGTTCCACTTTCAATCGGATCGCGAGTAAAACGAGAAAGGAAACTAAGAATCGCAGCAGAAATCGGTTTCACGCTGCCTCTATCTGGATTAATGAAAAGCGCAAAAACCTCCATTCATGGTTCTCCACCGCGGATTCGGAAGTGGAATAGGAAGAACGCAGTACAGGGGACACCACACGACTTGTTTCTCCATTTCTTCTCTCGATTCCGCCGTGGTTCTCCTCAATGGAGAAAGGAAAGGGAGGTGTGGGGTGGTGAGAGTGGTGTAAGGTTGGGGCTGGTGTGTGGGAGAGGTTGGAGGGGTAGGAGGTTCATGTGTGGGGATGGGGGTGTGGGGTTGTTTTCTGTTGCGGGTGGATGTGGATGGTTGTGTTACATGCAATGGGAGGGGAACGGACAAGAAACAGACGAGATCACATGAAACGGAGATGACTCGCTCTCGCTAGCAGGATGACATAGTACAAGGATGCGGTGATGATCCACGAGGACACAGCCGCAGAGTGCGTTTCGATCGCGTTGCTACGAGTGACGGGCGTGCTACGACTCTACGATTGGACTGCTGTCGATTGTCAGGAGCGTGGCGTTCATTCGCACGGATACTCCATCGTGAACGGATTCGTGGGAACGGATGACGTGGGACAGTCCGTTTGCGTTCAGGAAGGCGTCCATCGTCCGTTTTCCAAAGGGAAGTCCATCTTCACTCGGATCGGCGGACTCGGACCCCAGCATTGCTGCAACACACCGCGTGAATTCGTCCACAATGGGAGGGGGTTGAGTGTCGAGGGGAACTTCATTCACAACGGGAGAGGGTTCGATGACAAGAGGAACGGGGATCTGGTTGAGGGTGTTGATTCGAACGGACTGCTCTCCATCCAGGGACTGAGGGATGCCTCCGTGCACACAGAAGATGGAGTCGTCGATGGTGGCGGCGAGCGGGAGGTGGTTGAACACCTCGTTGGTCTTGTTCCATATCTACTCCTCACGTCCTCTCCTCACTCGCACTTCCCACGCCGTCTTCTCGGGAAAGCGCTCTTTGAGTTGTTCGAGGAAGCACTGCTGAACACACCCCTACTCTTCATTTGCGTTGAAATCACCCACACGCAGAAGAAACACCTTCTCCGGATGACTCACCTTTTCGGCGAATAGATAGGAGAGGAGTTCGAGTCCATAGGCTCCGGCACCCACATAGCCTCCCAGGAAGAGGAACGCTCCGGGAGTGAGGTGCATTCCCAGAGGCCACAGCGCTTTCGAGAAGGACACGAGATCCGCCATGTTCCCACGAAGGTCACCGAACACACGGACGGGGGATTGCAGTTGAAGCACCCTTGATTCTAGGAACAGAATGTCACCTATCCTTGACAGAGTGAGGAGGACAGTACACATGTCGTCACATAAGCTCAGATAATGGCGCACAAACTCCGTGGAGGCGAAGAACGGATTGGGCAGAGGAAGGAGGCATGCATGGATGAAGGGTTCCAGGTAATTCGTGTCGTCCTCTTCTCTCGCCTCCATCAGTTGCATCGATCTCGCACTTGTCATTCTGGGAGATGAGGAAATCGGGGAATGGAATACCGAATGAGCTGTTGTTTCCTGAGATGCGTGTTGAAGAAGGTGTACAGCGTCGGTGCAATCGAGAAGTACTTTCGCATCGGTCTCTCTCCTCGTCGTTGCGCTATCTGGGTTCGCAGCTTCATGATCTCGTCAAGCAGAGCAGCGCACTCTGGGCATGGAATCAGGGTTGTGGAGAAGGGAGAGTGCGCGCAGCACGTTTGTATCATGCATGGATCCTTGTTGCAATCCGGGTCCATTTCAGACGCACTGGAGTCGAGACGGGAGGGATGAAGAAGGGTTGTTCGAGGGAGCAAGAAGGAGATGGAATGACATGTCGCATGTGGGCGTTTCATTGAAAGGCGATTGGTTCGTCGAAACTGTATGTGGTATCAACAAACAGGAGAGGCGTCGTCATCGAGGAAGTCGTCGGCTGTTAGCAGATTCGGGTTGCTGATGGCTCGCTGAATCCGCTCGTCCAACTCGGGGGAAATCACCGTTCCCGTCTCGAGCAGTCGTTTCAACGCGTATTCCAGCTCCTCGGCTTGCTCTTGTAGTGAGTGGATCTTCTTCTGGGAGTCTTCTCGCTCTTTGAGTCTATGCGTCACAATCATCCTCATCCCTCACAGTGCTTCGAGGCGGGGTTGTGTGGATTCGGATGAGGTCTCGTTCTTCTCCTTCTCCTGTAGGTACAGATCGGTGATGCGCTGGTACTCGGAGGAGAAGAACTTCAGCTTGTCGTTCAGCGCGTCCAACTCCCCTTGCAACCGCACTCTCTCCTTCTCCGCACTCTGCAACTCCGCCATGGACAGTGTGGAGCCACAGCTCTCCGGTGTGGTGAACGCACTCTCCGAAGCAGGGTGCTTGCGAGCAAAGGACTGGATGCGGCACTGGATGTCGCGACTGGACGCGATCATGCGACGAAGCGTTGTCATGTGAGGTTGAATCACTTGAACGGGCACGCCGTACTTGGTGATGTCGTTGAAGAGAGATGTGAGACGGTTGGAAAAGGCGTTGAGCATGAGCAGTTGCTGCTGGGTCATCTTCACGGGGTAATTGTCGATGTCGGATTGAGAAAGAAGGTGGTCGTCGTCGAGGGTGAGACTAGAGGGGATGGAGAATAAATGGGATTACTTCATGTCTCCATCCACGCTCATCTCTCCACCATCAGCGTCATCCACGTCATTTTTGAATATGTCGTTCACGATGGACTCTAGCAACACGTTGTTGTCAACCACGTCCGTTTCCGTGGGAGCGCCCATCCACTCTTCCGTTCTAGCGCTTAGGATGGAATACATTGATTACACCGAGAGTTCTGGAATCGAATGCGATAGAATGCTCTCTGCTTCTGTTGACAGACACGGCTTTCCGTCCTCGAAGCGCATGTGGCAATAGTAGTCGTCGGAGTCTTCGTGGTTCTTCTGCCAACGACGGAAGAGGGAGATGGCGCTTTGGAAGGAAGGGTCTTGCTTTACCGATTTCAAATAGCAGCGGAGGGGAGTTGATTTCATAGGAGGGTGGTGGGTGAGAGGGGAGGAGTGAGAGAGGGAGAGGGGTGGGGTCCCAATGATTTGGGTGTGTGGGAAACAGGGGAAAGGATGGAACAGCATTCACTTTCATTTGTGGAGAGAGACTGTTGGGGTGGATCGCTCAGGCAGCTTTGAAGCGCTTGTGAAACATCTGTGTATGAGATGAAAGAATAAGAAGCCACTATTCGCTGTGATATCACTTTTGAGAAGGAATGCATAGGGTAGTTTCACAGTGTCGAGTTCGGGAATATCTTAACCTCATTCCAGGCTATATAGCACGTGCTTTCAAGAACGAAGTGATAAGGGGAAGCAAATGAATAACTATCGCTTGTAGTGGTAAGCTTACTGAGTTTGGGCAAGTCTAGTCAATCAATTCACATTCATGGAAGCACTTCGCATTATCAATATGCTTGACATATCAGATTTGAATATGAATGCATTCTGACCCAATTGAATGGAAGTCAATTCAGGCAAGTCTAGTCAATCACTCACGTCACAATCACTCACTCTCAAACACAACACGAGAACAAACACAGAAAGCCTTTGCTCCAAACTTGAGTGATTTGAGAGAAGGCATGTCTAGTCGTCATTCCACAGTAACAATCATACTCTTCAATTCCAGCGAACAACTACAGAATGCCAAACTCGTTTCATTCAATTCACTGAACTCAATCACTTCCAATGCATCCACATTCTCAATCTCACAGACAGTGTAATCAGAGAAGGAATAACCACCCATCTTCAACGACTTCAACTTGGGACAATTCTTCAAATAGAAATGACGACTTGGATCAAGCGTTGCTTCGCCGTTATACTCCTTGACGAGACTATTCTCTCCAATCCATACACGCTCCAGCTTCTTCAATCCGATCAGCTTCACCTTGTTCGTATACCTGAAGCACTTACTTCCAATTGTCAATTCCCTTAGATACGTACAATCACCCAAGTCCAATAGGCCAATACTGCTATCGTTACAGCAATTGTCACCAACCACAATCACACCCACCGTCTTATCGATTTGATTCCAGTCATTCACAGATCCAATCACAGCCTTCCTCTTTGCTGCCTCCTCAATCTCTCTCCTTCTCTTTTCCTCCTCTTCCTCTTTTCTTCTCTGTTCCTCTTCCACTCTTCTCTGTTTCACTATCATCTCCTTCAACGCCTCCAGTTCACCCAGCTTGCTTACATTCTCCATCTTCACACTCTCCACACACTTGAATGAGGTCACCAACGAGCACTTTGCAAGTCTCGGTATATCCTTCAACTCCACCTCCTTTACATTCCGAAGAGAGCGCGTTCGTCCCACTAATGTATTCAGTGAAGGCAGGTCTTCTCATTACTGCATCCAATCATACTGACTCTTCATTCTCAACACACTCTTGCCTCTCTCTTCTCCACAAAACACTTCTTTCCCCAGAGTCAGAGTCTTCAGGGCACTCAAGTCTAGTTCTCATTCCATTTAACAGCACAAACCCTCAAACACCACATTCTCACAATTCACAAAACACCCATCGCCAATACTCACTTCCTCCACTCCACAATTCTTTATCACAAATGAACTCCAATCTTCACAGCAGCCATCACCCACCTTCACACTCTTCAGCCTCTTGCAACCACTCACCTCAAACTCACCACCCTCACTTTTGCACAAACACCTCATTCCAAACTCCACCTTCTCCAGATTCCCAAACCCAACCAGCTTCATCTTCTTCACGTACTGCAGACAATCATTCCCCAACACCAACTCCCTCAACCGCGAAGAACAGTCACTCAGATTCCATCCTTCGACATCGGGATCGTTGCACACACCATTCATCACACGAATCACTTCAATCGCAGTATCCATTCCACCCAAATCCTCATCGTTCTTCACAATCAGTGTGTGTGCGTTGCTCTTCAGTCCCAC
>ERZ1106948.91-NODE-91-length-43578-cov-33.611286_pt1 | contig 43578 bp, 69 predicted proteins | sample MGYA00403673_ERZ1106948 | MGnify/ENA primary metagenome ERZ1106948 (study PRJEB35170, sample SAMEA104062409) | human gut metagenome | biome: human gut; feature: human-associated habitat; material: faeces | place: Denmark | collected 2012-05-07 ...
ATTCGGGCTGCTCGCTCTCCTTATCTCTCGGGTTGTTCGGATTTGATGATTGCATTGAATGGGAGTGGCTACTCTACCTGTCAAAGAGAGTGTTATTTCCTTTCAGAGAGGAATAAGTGGACGAAACTACTCTATCAAGAATACTACAACAAACACAAGGATGTGGGTTAGTTCTACTTGAACGCACCAGGGTTAGTTCTGCTTGAACGCACCAGAGCCTTTTACGACTTCCACGTTCACGCCCTTAACTTCGAAACGACCAACAAACGTAGATTCCATAATACTGCTCAACGCACCATTACCGACGGAAATACTGATGGGATTCGCTGGCGCATTCTTATTCTTGTTATACATGAAGTGATCTAGATCGTCCGTCATGTAGCAGAAGTTGCTGCATGTCGTGCTGCCACCCACCTTGATGTCGCCCAACTTCAGCGTCGTCAGCATCGGTAAGTAGCCCAGCTCCATCGCGTTGTACCCGCCGAACGTGCCCTTCTCCATCTCGATGCTCTTCAGCTGTAAGCAATTGCGCACCTGTAAGCCCTTCAATGTGCCCGTCGCAGGGGAAGGGATTGAGCCGTTAGCTGCGTACGACGTGAAAGCGCCCTCGCCGAAGTACAGCGACTCCAGGACGGGAGAGCAGTTCGCGCAGTCTACGTCCAGGGTGGTGACAGACTGCATCACGTTGCCCTCGAAGCACAGGTGTTTCATGAAAGCGCTCGAACCCACCGTCACCTCGCCGCTCTTGTCCGTTCCCTCCACGACGCGGATGTGCGTGGTATATATAGGACAGCTCATGAAGGTAAAGATGTTCGTCACCAAGCACTCCCTGCAGTACAAAAACGCGTCGTTCGGGTGGTCCAGCCAGCACTTGTTGTACGCCACACCGCACTTAGGAGCGTGGAAGGGAGACTCCGTGGGAGCAGCCGTCGTGGGAACAGCCGTCGTGGGAGCAGCCGTCGTGGGAGCAGCCGTCGTGGGACGCGCAGCGACGCAGTTGGCGCTCGATGTCGGATCGACCTCGATAGAGTACACGTGACCCGTGATGGCGGCGAAGCCCGTCTGCCACAGAATCTGCACCTTCACATTGTTGTGACCGCCAACGTGACGGCGGACTACCACATTCCAGTACTTGTCGGGATTGCTAAAACCAGTCAGCACGCCGGCTACAGTATAACGATTGGTTGCATGCCTGATAGGATGAGAATCGATGCACAGAGATAGCATGTAGTGCAAGGGATCCAAAGCCAGTTCAACGTACAAGGCCTCCGAAGCCAGCTTTCCAGCCAAATCACAGCTCGACAAACCACGCAACTGGCGGTAGGAAGACAAATGGTACTTACAGCACGTAGGGTTCGCTTGATCCGGGTCGTTCTTGTAGTCCTCCTCGGAGCAGACACCTTTCGTCTTCAAGTAGGTCAACACCTCGGAGATGGAGGCTGTCTCACCGAGCTCATCAATAACCATGTCAACAGAGAACTTGACATCAAAGGATGGATCAATTTCCTTGAATTTCATCCACATCAAATCTAAGGCACCCGTAATGGGGTAAGAAACGAAACGAGTCTGAGACTGCGTAAAAGATAGAGTATTCAGATAGTCAGTATTACGGGTGACAGAAGGAACACTGCACGTAGAAGAGGAACCAGGACCGGACATTCTCAAGGGGAATGTCTGCGTATTCATCAGCAGATTCGCAATATAGTCAGTCAACGTATGGTTGGAATAGTAGCCAATGCAAAGAGAGGGATCAGTCTCTCTCTTTGAGGACACAAAGTTGGCATTGGATTCGAAATCCAGACTACTCTCTATACACGCCTTACAGGTATCCACTTCCTGGGGATACCAAGTATTACAAAACTCGTCAACAGCACTCTGGGAGTCTCCAGAGGAACCATCCGAAACGACAAGAGAGAAAAGTAGGAAGAAAGCAACTAAACCGAACATAACGAAGAAAGATTCTAGCGTTCACCAGTCGTTCTTTATGCATTTCGGACATTAATCCTCATAAGGACCCTAATTCGAGTAGATTGTGGCTCAGGTTAATCGACCGTTATGGGATGGTGTGGATGGGAGATTCGTGTTGTTTGTCTATGGAAGGTGATGTGGATTGGTACCACTGAGTGGATTCACATTCCAGCTCGTTTCTCTTGCTGTTATCTCTGTTGATTCCCCAATCCCGTAAGAATGAATCGGTGCACTCCCAGTCCCCACTCACTCCCAGTCCCAAAACCCAAACAAACACCCCACTTTTGCAGAAAATAACGATGCGGAACTTTACATGAAACGTCCTTGCAGTTTTGAATGTGCGTACCTGCGATTCTGCGAACCTCCTTGCACAGCTCGCATTCCCTCCTATCACACACGGCATAGTGGTGTAATGCGGATTTGATAAGCGGACACAGAGGCACTCCGCACATGTTTACATCACAGATAAAGGAGTGAACCAATGCGTACAACTGGATCGCGAAGGGACTGTGAGACAGTCTCTATGCGTGAATAGCCGAAACCAGACCCACATCCAGAATCAGCGATTCATCGTGTGCCGTGGCCGAGAGATCGAACGGAGTGAGTTCGTGCTCGTGACTGTACTCTACTTTGCACTGGTCACACAAATCATAGTCCGAGCAGATGGAACAGTGCCACCGCTTCCCGCTCACGATGTACGACTCGCACTGGTTGCACGTGTGGATGATGATCGGAATCGTGGGGTTGAAGCAGTGGTACAGCACCATCATGGTACTGTACATGGCGCGGCGCAACTACACCATCACACGGAATCCGCAGCGTCACCTGGTCGAATTGGTAGTGGTACGACAGACACACCGTCAGAAACACCTGACGACTCTCGAACACGTGAGAAACGATAGTGCTGTTGTAGTCCTTCCGCTGTATCGGCTTGTGCGCGATGAAGGAGACGGTCTGCGTCGGACCGCAGGTCGTGCTCCCGATGCAGTTCCGACACACGTAGTTCGGCATGTCAATGTGCTTGCGCGACGACACCTTCAGCTCCAGCGCCACCGACTCCACCAGGAAGTGATCCTCGTCCGCCAAAAAACGCCCACATTTCTGACACTGGTGTTGCAGTTTCACCACAAGAAGGCGGCTTCGGTACACCTACTGGATGAAACACCCGCGTCTGCCGCACGTTGATCGCGTCGAAGCACGCGCTCATCAGCCGACCTCGCTTGATTCGCCGCTTACCCGCGTGCGTCTGCGTCGCCGTGTCCTCGCCGGGCGTGCTCACTGGCTCGTTCTCGCTCCACTCCAACTTGTGGCCGCTCTCCAGCAACGCCTTGCATCGGTCCTCCGACTCCTGAATCCACAAATCGCCGTAGAAGTGGGGGATGCGCAACAATTCGATGTCGTCGCCTCTACGCCTCACGTGCACCGCACGCCCTCACTTCCGGTTGAACTTGTCGCTCATGTACTCCTCCACCATGTTCGTCACGCCGCACACACTCCCGCGGGACTGCGCCGTGAACAGGATGTCCATGTACCAGCGCTGCAGTCGGTCCACCAGAGGCGTCTTCTGCTCCTGCGGGTGCGAGAATCTACTCCTGAGGGGGCTCCCACGATTTGACATGATGTAGTCGTCGCCCTTCTTGGGCGGACACACCCAGATGTGCGCCGTGTTGAAGCCCTGCTCGTGCGCGTAGCTCAGGTACGACGCCACCACCTCCTGGTAGATGGGCTTGCGGTACATCGAGGGAGTTAGATAGCGCACACTATTGTTGAGGCGTGAGTACGACACACACCTGTCGAGGTAGGAGATGTATGTCGTCCGCTCGTTGGAGATGGAGGGTTCGGGGCACTCGTAGACGTACATAATGAAGAGAAGAACGTCGAGGTTGTGGATGCGCTGGGGGTGAGTTGGCGGAGGAGGACGCACCTGGAAGACGCAGATGCACTTCTCGTGGTATGTGATCTTGTCGGGGAAGTTGGCGTCGGCGAAGTACTTCAGGAAGTGCGGCTTCACGGTCAGTTGTTGTTGCTACGCGTGAAGGAGAAGGAGTGTGGGAACCGTGTTCAGCGTCACGCGTACGGTGATGCCGTCGGGGACGGGGATCTTGGAGTCGTCCGTGTTGAGAGCGAGAGCGGTTTTGTGCTGGATGGAGTGGATGAGAGCCATGATGGAGTTCTCGATGTAGTCGGAGAGGTCGGTTCGCATGAGGTCTGAAGGGGGTGAGTGTGGTTCTCCTTCGTGAATCAAGTATTGATTCAGTCGCAATACTCAGTACACCCAACTCACATCACATTACTCTCACATCACTCTCACATCACATCACTCTCACATCACTCTCAACACACATCACTCTCACATCACTCTCACATCACATCATATCACTCTCACATCACTCTCACATCACTCTCACAACACTCTCACATCACTCTCACATCACATCACTCTCAACACACATCACTCTCACATCACTCTCACATCACATCACTCTCACAACACTCTCACATCACATCACTCTCACAACACTCTCACATCACTCTCACATCACTCTCACATCACATCACTCTCACAACACACTCAAATCACACCACCTACCATCCGCCCGCGGCAAAAACAACTGCCGATTCGGTCCGTCAAACCCCTCCTTCAAATCCTGAATACACAGCGGGCAGTGGAACACCAGCCGCTTCCCCTCCTTGCACATCCGACTGTTGTACAGCACGCACACACGATGATACCACTTCCGACACCGGCTGCACTGAGCCCACTCCTCCTTGTCCGAGTGCTCGTTCGTCTTCATCTCCAACTCGCTCTTCTTTATCGTCTGGTCGTCGCACACGAACTCCTCGCGCAGCAGCTTGTAACAGTTCTCACACCACACGTGCTGCGACGATTTGTCGATGTAGTAACGCTTGTTCAGCTCGATCACGTCGTGACACTCGCCACTGCAATGCAACGACTGGCCCTCCAGCAAGTAGTCGCCGCCGTGGCACAGCGGACACAGACGCACCTGCTGTTTGCTGTATTCCTCGTGCAGCGCCGCGTCCTTCTTCTGCAGCTCCGCAAACAACGACTTGTAGTGCTCCTCCACCACGCGCGCGTACTCCGGGAGCGACGTGTACTAGCCCTCACTCGTCCCACACAACCCCACCTTGTTGTACCTGTAACAGTTCGCGAACAACAACTCCATGTCTCGGTTGAACGCCGCGATGCTCTTGTACTCGCTGCGCGAGTTCTTCTTGTCGATCGTCTCCAGATCAATCGGATTCTCGATCACCTGGTAGTACACCTCGCAGCCCTCCGTCGTGGTCCGCACGGGGTGGTGAAACAATCCGTCCGCACTAGGCGTGACGATTCGAGCTCAGTGAAACTCCTTCTGACGCACGCTGGAAATGACGCGGGAAATCTCGACGCGAAGACTCGAGTGCTTCCACCACGGGGAGGAATTCAGGGACAGACTCGTGGTGTACGCGATGATCTAGGCGTTACAACAGGGAAACGGAGAAACCTCGTCGTTGGAAAAGAGATGAAAGAAGGATGGCAGGGGCAGCTGCTCCTCCGTCTGGTCCTGAATGCTCTGGTTCTGACTGAATGGAAAAGAGGGTACGGCGTGATAGGCGCGCGCATTGTTGCACAATTGACAATGCGAGTTCCGACACACCTGCAAGTGGGCGATGGTCATCCGAAGCAGAGAGCACTCCTGCGCGTTACGCATCGGTCATAAACCAACTTGACAGTTCCGAGCATCACACGTGCGACAGTGGTTCAGCAACTCCTTGAACTGCTTGCAGCGAGCGTCCTTCTACGAATCACAACAGAGAACGAACTCAACAGTGCAACCATGCGGACACACTTCCAAATGACGCAGCTGGTGATACAGCGCGTAAAACCCATTCTCACGCCCATCAAAACCCTGCGACAAGTACGTCCTCAGCACATCATAGGAGAACGTCAGACTCGGAGGAAGACCGGATCCCTGCTCCTTTCGCTTCGGCTCCGGCGCAACCATCGCGTCCGCGCGTGTTTCGACCTCCCTGGAAACGCTCTTCCTCTCCTTCTACGCGTAACTGAAAACAGAATCGCCGCAAACAATATGCCTCAGTCTGGACAGAATCGGCTTGACACAGGGAGCTTGCGCGTTCACCAACTGCACAATCTCCCGGCGCATTTGCTCCTCCAACACTTGCGGGTCCAACGAAGAAAACTAAGAGTAACGACAGCGCGTGGAAGCCAGGATTACAGTGCTCTTGTACTTGGAATACAGGTAGTACACGAGATTGTTCAAGCTCTGATTCTCTGGAATGAAATTGATCCCGGTCAGCGAGTACAACACTTTGCAACTGCATCCTCACGCAAAATCGGCACTCCTACACAACCCTTCTCAACACGTCCTCGCGTCCGTAGTCGCTGCTCTGCTGATTCGGGTAGGACGGGTACATGAAGTCGGAGTGCTGCATGCCTCCCGCAAAGAATAGAGTACATGCTTCAAACAAACAACCAAAACAACACTATTACGCAGCAGTGAGCTTGTTGATGTACTCCTGCACCAGTCCCTCCACCTCCGCCACACTCTTCTCGTCGCCGTGCGCGTCCTCGAACGTCAGCCAGCGCTTGAACACCGCCTTCACCTTATTCACGTTGATCTTCAACGCTGTCATCCGCTTGAACAGACCTCGCACGTAGTCGTAGTTCTTCTGCTTCGTCTCCTGATCAATGTACATGTTCCACAAATCGGTGCGCTTCGGCAGCTTGTCCACCAGGTCCTCAAACACCGTCCTGCCCTGGTCGCCGTGGTCGTAGTTGTACAGCAACACCGCATACCCGCTCAGCATCTGCGTCTTCTCGTTCTTCTTCAGCGCCGCCAGCGCGCGCTTCAGCACGTCGCCACTCTCCTTCAGCAGTCCCTGCTTGAAGTAGAACTCCGCGAAGCCCAGCCACACGCTCACGTCGTCGCTGTAGTCCTTCGCGAGCTGCTTCCAGCAGTTGTACCCGTTCGCCGTGTCTTTCTTCACCTCGTAGATCTTCGCCAGGTGCAGGTACGCCTGCTTCGGCTCCATCGCCTGCTTCGCCTCCTTGAACACCGCCTCCAGCGCCTCCTCGTCGCCGTACTCGCTCTCCAGGTTCATCAGCGCCAGCCACAGGTTCGATCGCTCCTCCTCCATGTGCACCGGAATGCTCTTCAGACCACGGCGGATCACTGCACGCGCCTTCGCCACCTCCGTGATCGACAGCAGCCATGAGGCGTATCGCAGCCACAGGTGGCTTGACGTCGGGTTCGACACCAGCAGGCGCTCGAAGTCCTGTCCCGACTCGGGCAGCGACTCCGACTTCGCCAGCGACTCCTCGATCGACGCGATGGTGCGCTCCGACAGCTTCTTCGGCTTCGCGGGCGCGGCCACCACCTCCTTCTTCTCGTCCTCCACCGGTGTGAAGTCGGTCCACCCGAACCCCGCCGCGGGCGTGTCCTCCTTCTCGCTCTCACTCTCCTCCTCCTCGCTCTCACTTGCGCTCTCACTTGCGCTCTCGCTCTCCTCGCTCTCAATCATCTCCTCCTCCATGTCCTTCACCGGCTCCTCCTCCATCGCCTCGTTCGCCGGCAGCAGCGACGACTTCAGCGACGCGCGGATGCGCTTCTCCTTCTCGTCCTTCTCCAGCACCACCGCGCGCACCTTGTCGCCCACAGCGTACAGCGCGCGCACGTCCTCCACCTCGTTGTCGTCGCAGTCCTCCTTCAGCACGATGGCCGTCGCCGACGAGTCCTCGAACTGGATCACCACGCCCCAGTCGTTCACCTTCTTCACGATCGCGTCCGACGTCATGCCCGGCTTCGCACTCTGGTACGTCACCACCATGCGGCCCGCCAGCGCGGACTTCTACACGTCATCACTCACACTCACACCCACGCGCAGCGAGATGCAGCAGTCGTTGTCGTCCTCGTGCAGCGACAGCACGCGCGCCGCCACGAACTGTCCCTTCTTGTACAGCGCCGTCACGTCCTCCACGAAGCCGTCGGCAGCGTCGCACAGCTTGCAGTAGCCCGAGATGCTGTGACTCAGTCTGCTCGTCACGCCCGCCACGCACACTCACCTCACGCAGATGCCCTTGTTCGACGCGGCGGCCACGAAGCCGTGCACCAGGTCGCCCGCGTTCACCTTCAGCTCCGTGTTGTCCTTGCGGCAGCTCACCACCCAGTACTTCTTCTTCCGCACCTCGCGCTCGAACAGAATCGTCGTCTGCAGCTGCGTCGTCGTCGTGAAGCCCTTGAACGGCGAGTCCGTCCACTGCGCCGGCTCAGTCATGTCCGTGCAGTACAGCACGCCCTGATCGCCGCCCTCCAGCTCCACGAAGCAGAAGTCCTGACACTCGTCGCGCAGGTCGAAGCGACGCACCGCCGTCACCGCCGCGCCCGGCTTCAGCTCGGGCAGGTGGTCGCACAGCGACACCACGATCTGGTTATGGAAGCGGCTCTTGCGCACGTACAAGGCGTCCACCCACGTGCGAAGCGGGTAGGCGGTGCTGAGACCCTCCGTGAGGCGCGGCACGTCGCACAGGTACACGTTGGCTTTGGTGACCGTGTCCACCAGACACTCCATGCGGTTCTCCAGCACCGTGTCGATCATCACGCGCAGTCTACGCCTCAGCCCCGTCACGATACCTCACTTGTCACCGCGCTTCAGCTTGTCGATGTCCACACGCGGCACGATCGATCCCTATCCGTGAAACGCCCCCAGCGTCGCGTACCACGGGCAGCGCCATGTCGTCCGCGCGCAGCGAGAGCAGGATGCGCGTGATCACCTCCGGTTTCTCGCCCTTCTTCACTCGCGCGCCCTTCCTCGCCAGCTCCTCCACGGAAATCACCCTACACCTCACGCCTCACCCCATCGCCCACTTCGCCGTCAGCTCGAGACCCTTCGTCATGCGTCCCCAGTCCTCCTCGCTCATGTCGCAGCCCAGGATGCTCGCGCGGTAGTGGTGCTCCGACTTCACGTTGCTCAGCAGCACCGACACGGAGTTCTCGTGCACGTCGCGCACCGACACGCGCAGCACCTGACCCACCAGCTTCGCGTCCAGCACCTCCAGCGCCTCCTGCTTCTCCACCTGCAGCTTGGCGTTCTTCTCGTCGTTCACCAGCACGCCGATGCGCGTCAGGTCGAAGAACCGCTTCAGCGCCTCCTCGTCCTCCTTCGTCACCTCCTTGACGTCCTTGCGCAGCTGCGCCACCTCCTCGCCCACCGACGCCTCGCTCACCACCTTCACGCTCACCACGTCGCCGATCTCCCCGCCCACGAACGGCTCCTTCGCCGTGTTCATGCTCGTCGTGCTGCACAGACACAGCTGGTTGGCGTGGTTCACCAGACACACCACCAGGTACTCGTTCTTCTTCGCCACGATCACGCCCTCCGTCTTCTGACCCTTCGTCAGACCCTCCATGCAGTCGCTCATGCGACGGTTGCGCTGGCGCTTCTGCGGCTCCGCCGTCGCCATCACCTCCGCGTTCAGCGTGACGTCGAGAAGCTGCAGCGAGGTGTTCACGTCCAGGATGCGCGCCGTCACCTCCTTGCCCTCCTTGCACTCCACGCCCTTCGTGTGGAACTCGCCCTGCGCGAAGCCCATGAGACCGTTGTCCAGCTCCACGATCACGCCGTACGGACGAATCGTCTTGATGTGGCCCTTCACCGCGCTGCCCAGAGAGATCGTGCGCCAGTCCAGGCTAGGCGTCTCGTCCTCGCTCGCCTCCTCCACCTCCATCTCCTCGCTCTCGTCGTCCTCCTCCTCCTTCATCACCTCGTCCACGTCGTCCTCGCTGTGTTCCTCCACCTCCTCCTCCTCGCTCATCGCCTCCTCGCCCTCGTCCATCACGCGCATCATCTCCTCCTCGTACTCCAGCATGTAAATCTTCTCCAGCTCGTCCGGCACCGCCGTGCGCATCGACAGGTCGAACTTGTCGCCCTCCATGCGCTTCACCGTCACGAACACGCTCTGGCCCACGCTCACCATGTCGCTGGCGTTCGTCACGAAGTGCGTGCTCATGTTGCGCATCGGCACCAGCCCGCGCAGGTCGCCCGCGAAGTACACGAAGACGCCGAAGGGCGCGACGTGTCCGACGTAGCCGCAGAACTCTTTGCCGACGCTCTGCGCGTCGATGGCGTGGGGAATGAGGTCGTGCTTCTGCGCGTAGAGGAGAGAGGGCTGCATGGAACAGAGCCAGAGGGGCGAGCCGTCTAGGGGGTGTGAGATGGGTGTTTGAGTTTGGGTGTTGTGTGTTCAGTGTTCGCATCACGTCACACTTCTTAACAGCAACACACTCCACAATTACTTCACAACAACACACATCACAACAGCAACACAATCACTTCACAATCACATCACAACTCCACCTACTATAAAAGGCACCACGAATCGTTCTCAGCACGCACATAGCATTCACGCGCATGCCCGTCTTCATCAGCTTCATCTGCGCGTCCAGCAAACTCACCCGATCGCCCAGCATGCACGCCTACCCCTCATACACGCCCCACACGCCCACAGGCACGAAGCCGTACGCGTCGCTGTCGCAGTGCACCACGAACCCCAGCATGTCTTCCTCGCCGAACACCTTCACGCCGTAGTTCTCGCGCACAATCACGCCCGACAGAATTCGGCCCTATTTCTCACACCCCACTCCATCCCGCACCAGAATGTCCACCTCCTCGTCCACCTCCGTGTTGGCGGGAACCAGGTTCAGCCGTCTCCTCCGCTCGTCCACCTCCGTCACCTTCACGTGCACCACCTTCCCCTTCACGAAGTCGTCCGGCTTCAGGTTGCGGCGCTGCAGCTCCATCGACGGGATCACGCCCATCAGGCGGTTGAAGAAGCGCACCAGCACGCCGAAGTCGCGCGTGTCGAACACCACGCCGCAGTACGTCTCGTCTACGCCTCACACGCGCGCGTCACAAGCACCCTTCTTCGCCTCTTTGTAGCTCGTCAGCGCCACGCAGTCCTCGCGCAGCAGGCTGCGCTTGCACGTGCAGAAGATCAGCTTCTTCTCCGCGTCCACGAACAACACGCGCGCCTTCACCGTCTTGCCCACCGGGAACATCTCCTTCATGTGCTTCGTCGCCGGCAGCTCGCTCACGTGCTCGCTCGGGATGATGCCCTTCAGCTACGCATCAATTGCGGGACATATCGCTACGTGCGTCCCGATCGACACGATCACCGAGGTGGCGGTCACGTTCAGCACCACCGCCGTCACCCGCTTTCCCGGCGTCGCGTCGTCCAGCGTGATGATGTCCGTCGTCAGGATCGAGGGAGCGGTGGCAGCCTAGTCATTGGGACATCCCCGACAATATGTACCAATACCATGTCGTCAATGAGGTCGTAGCCGATCACGCGGTACTTGATGTTCTTCATGCCCATGGAGAAGCACTGCTCCGCCGACTCCACGCGCGTGTCGCGCATGCGGTTCAGGTGGATGTACACGTTCGGCTTCAGCATCACGCCGCAGCCAGAGTCGATCATCGCCACCTCGCCGTCCTCGCGCGTCTCGCCGATCGTCGGCAGTGTGGGGGGCGCCACCACGTTTTGAGTGGTGGGCAGCGTGGACACGTACACCTGCTGCGTGGAGTAGCAGATGGAGACGATGCGACCCTTCACCTTCTGTCCCGCCGACAGGCTCTTCACGTCCTCCATCTACGCCTCACACACCACGCTCGCACGTACGCGGCGGCGCAGGTGCTGGTAGAAGACGTCGGCGGAGATGTTGTGGAAGGTGATGCTCACGCCGTTGCGACACACCTCCGACACCAGACCGCTCACCATGTAACCTGCCTTCAGACTCGTCAGCGGCGTCGAATTACTCACTACATGTCATGGCAGAATTCGGGGCGATTACGGGCGACGCACTTGGCGGAATTGTGTTCTGTGGCCTGTTCGAGGCGGAGAACGCGGTTCTGCAGCTCGCCCACGACGAACAAGTACTGCGCTCCCGACTTCACTACAAGGGAACGCAGATTCACAATGCACTACGATCGACCGCGTTCGTGTCGCACTTCACGAATCCCTTCGTCTCGCTGAAGCCGACGTTGATCGAGTATCCATAGTCCTCCTTCGACTCCACCTCGCCCTGAATCAGCGCATCGCGGAGGAACACCTTCGACGCGTCCATCATGCCGCCGGCGGAGTAGATCAGGGATGGGCGCATCGACAGCGATATGATCTTCACGCCGTTCATCTACACTCAGAGAGGAGGACAATGATTACCGATTTCAGCTCCAGCACCACCACGATGACGCGAGAGTACACGCTGTAGAGGTCGTGCAGGTCGATGTGTTCCAGCACGGTGGCTCCTTCCTCGTCCTCCTGGAGCGAACTGAAGTAATCGCTCGTTTCAGCCTTGTCGACCGTTCTATATGTGAGGGGGCAGAGAGAGAACTACCCAACCAACCCAAAAGGAAGGCCGATGAGGAGCTGGTTCTTCAGCACCTCCTTGACGGAGCCCATGAGCACCATTCCAGGCTAAGGGTGAAAGAACGCGCGATTCCTCACCTTCATGCGAGAGAAGGACGTGGGCGGAATGCTGTTCTTGCTCTTCTTGGTGGGAAGCACTTCATTCTCCTCTACGCCTCACACTCCCCCACCGCGTTGTACTGATTTTGTTCACTAAATTGATCTTCTCCTCCTTGCGTCCCAGTCGCTTCGCGGGCTTTTCTTCGGGCTTTGCCTTGAACAGCACGTCCTGCCGATAAACGCAATCAACGCCATCCCTACGTTACTGTTCGCAACGCGAGACTTCTTCCGACTGGAAATGAACTCCACCTTGCCACCACGAGGGAACGCTGTCTACGCAAATTACAATTCGGAACGACCGTGTACGGGCTGTGACGGCTGACTACGCTTCTCTCCCTTGGACACAGGAGCGGACTAAAACCATAAGGCGCCAATAGAAACGGAGCTACATCCTTCTTCTGACTCTTATTTTTCTGCATTATGCTATTATGACTAAAATTACGACGAAATGCGGTCCACAATAGCAAAAGCTGCAAAAAACAAGACAAACCGTCCTCTTGAAAATGGGGGGTCGGGGGATCCCTTCCTCCGTAACGTCGGTGTTGCGGATCGTCTTGTCACAATGCAACAAACACGCGCGCACAAAAGTTACAACATTCCTTTCTGTTCCATGATCTCGATGTTCGGAGCCAAAAACGGCGAACTCAACCCCGTCTCCATCTGGCTCACACGTCGCTGCAACTGGTTGCTCGTCTCGTCCACCTTCTTAACATCCACATGTAGTGAACTACATCATCACCTCTCTTCCCAGCCCTCACTCCAGCAGGTTCTTGTCTCCGTCCATCGGCTGCACACTGTCCTGCATGGGGAACGAGATGTCCGGGAAGGGCCTCTCCGCGGACTGCGACCCACTGGGGAACACCTCCAACGGCGTCGTCTTCGACGTGTCCAGCTCCAGCACGTCCGACGCGGGCGCCACCTCAGAGGCCATTCCTGAAGGCATCTCTGATGATATCCCAGAGGGCATTCCAGTCGTCACACCAGCTGACAGTCCGGACGGCATTCCAGAAGGCATCCCAGTCGTCACGTCAGCGGGCATCTCCGGCGGCACGCCCGACGCGGGCAGAGGCTCATCTACCATCAACCCACTGCGACACGCCCTACCGCGGATGTACGGCACGCCCAGGTCCAGCGGCGGGATCGGCGACGACGGCAGGTCGGCAGCGGCTGCCTGCCCCGAGGGGTTGCCGGCGAGGTCGAGCGTGGCGGTGGAGCCCGTGATGTCGATGGGCTGGATGTCGTCGTACTCCATGGAGGTGGTGCCCGTGCTGGCGGGGAACGACGGCGAGAAGGACGGCGACGGCGTGGGCAGCATCACCGACTCGCGCTAGGCGTCAGACAAGAGAGACACGCGTACGGTCTGCAGCGAGCCCTGCGAGCCGTTGGTGAGCATGCGACTCATCGCCGGTCGACCGAAATCGAGGGGGCGGAGGGGCACGTTGCGCGGCGAGTCGACACGCGGCACGGAGTTCATCTGGAGGTAGCTACGACTCAGGGCGAGCACGCAAGGGTACTCCAGAGAACTGTTGTACTGGTCGGGCGTCATCAGACCGTCGTCGTTCAGCATCGAGTAGTCGCCCACCTCGCTGTCCAGGTTGTGCGGTTTGTCTTGGAGCATCTGAGAGTCAATCGCCATCGCAGAAATCACGAATTGCGTGGAATCGTCGCCCGTGTCGCGAAGACGGTTTCCGGGATAGACCTTGTACAGAAAACGGCACACACGCTCCATCTGCTGTTTCATCGCATCTTGCTGCTTTTTGCTTTTCATGAGCGTCTGCCAAAGAAGTCTGTTCTCCTGAAGCACGTTCGTGTATTTCGATTCCATCTCCGCCGTCTGCTTCTTCAAGATCGTCAAGTCGCGGAGAATCAAGTCGCGGTCCATCTTGCTCTTCTTCACGTTCATCGAAATGGAGTGGTCCGACAAATCGGACACTACGCGGTCACAATCCCTTCGCTCTCCTACTCCGCTCCCGCTTCTCCGACTTTGATTTCGAACTGCCATTCTTTCGCTTAATTAACGGAAGAAGCTCCAAATGACCCTTTTTGAACAAGGGATGTTTAAACTCCCGCCAATTCGGATCTACTCCATAACCCGCCGCTCACACTCCCACCTTGCCTCGTTTTGTGGAAGCCGTACATGTTCAACTGCCTCACGAACGACGAAAAGTTGCCATGTTTAAAATACAGAGGAAGCACCTTCTTTGAAAAATCATCAACCTATCGCGTTACGCCAACTCCCACGAAAACAAAGCTACTTTCAGAATCAGAATCGACTCACCATTCTCGCCCCAACACACAATGTCCTTAAAATCCTCGTTATGCATAATCGCGTATGTCTTGCTCAAAAACGCAGGGATCACCTGACTCTTCAGCAACTCGTCATCCTCCTCGAGCCCTTCAGCATACTATTACGTAATATTCCTCAAAGTGGGTGGCTCACTTGAGAGTCAGAATCCGATGCGCCGTTCTCCTCATCGTGTGGCTTGCTCATTTTCTGCGCAGCCAGAGAAACGACCAGTGATCGCATAGTAATCATGATTATCAATAGGACTGCCGCATCGGGATATCTCGGGACAATTCCAGCAATCCCTCCTCTATTGCAACTCCCCCTTCGAGTGGGTACAAAAAACAAGAACAACTAAAAGTCAAGCAATTTCGGGAGCTCCTTGCTCTTCACCAGCGACGAGATCTCCTTGAAGTGCTCGTTGTTCTTGCTGCGAATCAGCTGGAACATCGCGTTCTCCGCCGTCGTCAGCACCACTCCATCGCGCTGCAGCTGCTGGATCGCCACCTTTCTGTCCACCGGCGAGCGGCTGCTCACCGCGTCCACGCAGAGGAACACGTTGTAGCCGCCTTCCAGTAGGTCGTAGCACGTCTGGAGCACGCACACGTGAGTCTATCGCTCGAGCAATCCCTTAATCCTCACCTCCATTCCGCAAATAAGAATATTCTTCACGCTGGGACAGTTGGTACTCAGGTAATCCTTCACTGCCGGAGAATACATGGTGAAATCCACCTTGGGGAACACGGGGAAGGCCTTCTGCGTCTCCGACTCGGAAATGAAGGGCTGGAGAGCGTCCACTACGCGTTTACGGAGAGAGGGGAGCATTACCCGTGTGCTTCAGCTTCTCAGGATACTGCTCGGTCACAACGCACGGCAGGCTCAAAACGCGCGCACTCTTCAGCAAAAAGGAAGTCGCTCCGATCAGCTCCTCAACGGCGTACACGGATTTGAGGAAGCAGGACTGGACGTCGCACACGAACAACGCGGTATTCGAGGTAAGAAGGCGAGGAAGCATAGTATTCTTTGAGCAATCGCCTTCGCAATTGGACCGAACCGAAATCGGCCCTGTTCCCGCGATTCCCTCTTTCCGAGCGTTTTCGTCCATCCAGAAAAGGCGACCGAAACCATGCCGACGAGTCTCTACATTATGGTCAATGAGGCCCGTGGCCTGCCCGCGATCGACAGGAAGCGAAAGACAACGGACTGGTGATGCGACCAGAGCATGGTTTACCCCTAGTTTTGTGGAGATCAGCTGGGGAGAGGAGAAGTACACGACGCAAGTCATCGAAAACAGTCTCTCTCCGAAGTGGTCGGGCGAAACGTGGAGTCTGGACATCCAGGACGAGAGTCGTCTCCAGGATGATCCGCTGATCTTCAAGGTTTGCGAGTCTGCAGACTCTGTGACGAATAGGTGATGGACCACGACACCTACTCTGCGGGATCGCTCATCGGCTCGGTGACCATCGATCTCAACACAATGATCATGCGAATGAACGATGTGGACTCCCAGGGAGTCATTTTTGAAGGATGGATGCCCATTTACGATACGCTGGAGGGTATTCGTGGAGAGCTGTATGTGCAGATATCGCTGGACGTGATCGGAGACAAGAATGTGAGAGTGGGCTGAATGAGTCACTTCTAGCAATCGGAGGAGGGCTCTCCGGGTATCTTCATTTTTGCGAGCAACGTTCCGGACTCAAATCAGTACAGAGTGCGTGATTGTCGTTGTGGGTGACATGAAGATGCTGAGCATCCTCGGCTTTGTGGAGGACTTGATTGTGGAGGACGATCCGGAATTCGAGTTCGAGGACCGCTTCCGCTCCTCCCAGAAGAGTAATGAAAAGCGTCAGAAGCAGCTGTACAACCTGTCGTACTCCACCCTCCTCTGTCTTCACCGTAGAATGCAGCTGCGGCGTCACATCGGAAAGCAGGCGCAGAAGCGCGGCGCCAACGCCGTGTTTGGCTACCAGCAGTTCTTCGACATGGAGGGAGATTCGGGCATTGTCGGTCGTGCGTACGGCACGGCGTGTGTGTACGAATTGGAGGGAAGCATAAGGGAGTAGAATTCAGAGGAAGGAAGATGCAATCGGAATGCTCTCCGACGAGGCGAGCGACGCCAACTCCAACGCGGGGAAGGACGAGGAGGGAAAGAAGAAGAAGGAGGGAAGACACAAACAGCTCGAAGTCTGCGAGATTCAAACCCGCGAGATTGTCTGTACAGGAGTCCATGACTATCAATGACCACTAGACAGAAGCGATCGCAAGCGGTCCAAGGGCATCGACAAGTGGGTCAGCACGCGGTGGATTGACTGATAGTTCGCGTCTGTACGGTCTGTACAACACGACGAGCGACGACCGAAAGAACAAAGCCGACAGTCTCTTGTACAGTGGTGCATGATGATCATGACGCGTAGTCCATCACTGAACGCGCAGTCGATCGAGCTGCTGTCGATCCACTCGCTGCCCGACTCCTTCAACTACTCGATCAACAACATCGTGGCGTCGCGCGCAGTGAAGTTCATCGGCAAGCTTCACAGCACACTGATCGACGTGAACACGCGCGACGAGTGGTGGGAGGCGCTGCGCGACGAGGTGAAGGCGAACACGCTGCGAATCGGCGCGGATCTGGTGCTGGGATATCGCGAGACGTGCAGCATCGATGGTGATGTGTGTTTGTTGAGTGCGACGGGAACCGCGGTGAAGTTGGACATGTGAGACGAGGAGTGTTGTGTGATGGGATAGAAAGACGAAGAAGGAGAAGAAGAAGTACGGTTTCAAGTGTCCGTGCGCCGCCGTAGTTCTGCGAAGCGTGATTGAGGGGTAGATTCACGTGGACCCTGAGAAGCACCACACGCTGTTCAAGGACATGAAACTGGAGCGTTGTGCTCGCTGCCAACAGGCGTTCGTTCCCTTTGTAGCGTGTGTTGGGGTGTGATGAGTGTAGGTGGTATTGTCGACGACCGAGATTCCCGCGGGACTGGAGACGGTGGGAGATCCGATCTACATCCAGAGTTGCGTGAGCGAGATGAAGTCAGAATACGACACGCGCGAGAACGACGCGAACAACATCAGCGGGAGAATGCCGTTCATTGAGCTGAGGCTGTACAACCAGCTGATCGCGAAGATGAACGCGCTGAATTGTAACGCCGTGTTTGGCATTCAGGTGGAGATGGAGGTGAGTTGTTGTGCGGGTCTTCAGTTCATGTTATTCATATTACTCATATCTCATTACTCTCACTCACACATCATCACACTCAACTCACATCATCACATCATCACATCACTCACCCCCTCCAGATCGGCGGCTCCCTCCTCGTCGGCGTGATCACCGGCTCCGCCGTGTACATTCCCGGTCTTCCCGCTCCGGGCATTCTCCGCATCAAATCCCCCTTCCGCGACTTCAACTCCTCCTCCTCCTACGCGCAGGTTTCCGTACCCTCCTTCCCTCTCTCTCACGCCACAGAACAGCCTCGCCTCGCTCCAGGCGCGCCGCGTCGCCGAGCTCGCTCCCATCCAAAAGAAGCAGGAAGCGGACTGGCAAGAGGCCTTCGAGAAACAGAAGAAGCAGGCGGAGAAGCTGCGACGCCGCCACAAGGCGAGGATCCAGAAGCGTCGCCTCCTGCGCATGCAGAGCGTGAACTACCACGGCGCGTCGCTGGAGATGGTGGACGAGGTGGACGAGGAGGACGAGAACGAGCGTCTGGCGGTGAAGCGCAGCGACTCCATGCCTCTGCAGCTGGCGAAGATGCGCCAGTCCTCCACAGACGTCACCGACGCGCGCGACTCCTCGTCGTCGTCCTCCTCCTCGTCCTCTTCTTCCTCTTCCTCCTCGTCCTCCTCCTCCTCGTCCTCCTCCTCCTCCGAAGACGAGGACATCGAGGCGAAGCGCCACTTCAAGGACCACGAGGTGCCCACGGTGTGCGAGGTGCACCCCGACAACGGCGTCATCGAACCCAACGGCAACCTGCTGGACCTGCGACACAACTACATTCCCTGGACGCCCAGCCCGGGTGCGTGTGCGTCGTCGCTCTCATTCGTAGGCATCGTGTTCCACACGCTCTACTTGCAGTCGGCCACGCACTCGCGCCGCGACTACCGACCCGTGATTCTGCTGAAGCGCGCGTATCTCCTCAACAACTCCGCAGCACTCAATCAGCTTCTGACCAGCATGGCGCAGCGCCTGTGCTACAAGATCAAGAAGACGGGTCCCTGCACGCTGACCGGTCTCGACGTGCAGCTGCGCCTGCCCGGCAAGAACATCGTGGAGGTGTGCATGACCACGCTCATCTCCTTCGACCCGGCGGAGAACGCGGTGCTGAAGGGCGTGGCGGCGGTGCACCAGATTTCGGAGAGCTCGACGGACACGCTGAGCGAGGAGCTGGTGATGCCGCGCGTGGAGACGGGCGCCAAGCGACTCTTCCCGCCCTCCTTCGTCTTCCTGACGCCGCTGGCGCGCATCAACGGGTATCGCGTGAAGAAGTACTGCGGACTGGTGGTGCTCCACTTCATCCGCGAGGGCAGCACGGCGCTGGAGGAGAACGCCATCAACAACTACAGCCACAAGTTCCTGCTGGAGGTGATCGCCGTGACGAAGGCGCACGTGCGGTGCATCGGAGGCAACGCGCTGCTGTCGTTCCACGTGCTGCCGCAGGAGACCGCCGAGGAGGACGTGTCAAAGGCGTACTCGATGATCACCATCTCGGGCGACGCGGCGCTGATGGAAGAGGACTCATGGTGTGTTTGTTGGAACAAAGAACGCACTATCATTCCCTCATTGCTGCGGCTGCATCGGCTGTTGCGCCATCTGTCCGGGGTAGTTCATCCCGTAGTACTGGTAGTAGTACTGGTAGTAGTACTGCGCGTACTCCGGACTGTTCGGGTCCGTCGGCACGCCAGCGGGCATCGCTCCGTTCGGCATCATTCCTCCGTTCGGCATCATCGCAGGCATCACGCCGCCCGCGTTGGTGGGCACGGGCGTGGGCACAGCGGGCGTCACGGCCGCCGGCTTCGCCTCCTCCGCCTCGCGCTTCTGACTCAGACGCTCCTCCTCCTTCGTCGCCTGCTCCGCGCGCGCCGCCAGCTTCCACACGTCGTAGTCCGCCTTCAGGCGCGTGAGCACGCCGACGGAGGTGCAGATGGTGGAGGAGTAGTGAATGTACAGGTCATACATCACCAACTTGTCGCTGTATTCCAGCTGGCTCGCCAGACAGTCGTTCAGCAGGCCCAGCAGCGCGTCCGCCGTCTTCTCCGCGCTCGAGTACTCGAAGTTCAGATAGAACTTCCAAAACAGGAGGGATTTCTGGCATCGGTCAATGTTGGAGGTGAAGAGCGAGCGCGCCATCGTGAGGTCGTGGCGCACCTTCCAGTAGTAGTTGCACATGTACACCACGATGAACGCGTTGGCGTCCACGCCGTGATCTACACAGTCGTGAGTTCGAAATCTGGGGGCATCCCACAACCCTACCTTCCGTGCTGAAACGCTCCATGAGCTCCTCGGCGCCGTCGCGATCGTCGTGGCGCAGCAAAAACTCCACGAAGAACACCATGGCCTCCAGCAGCTCGGGACACTTCTTCTGGACAAGATCATCCAGGTACGCCTTCACCTCGTCCACAGAACCCGTCTCCTCGAGGAACTCGGCCTTCATCAAGAGTAACTTGACGCTCTTGGGGAGGTAGGTCTCGATGGCGCGCTGGATGATGGTGAGACAGTCCTTCGGACCTCTGGCGATGTGCTAATGATGAGAGAGGAGGTGTGAGGGACCCACGCACCACGCGATGTAACGCACCCAGTACTCTTCGTAGTAGGCGCAGGGGATGAGGCAGCGCTCGAAGAGGACCGTGATGCTGTCCTGGGAGGTGTTATTATCAAGTCATCAAGTCATCACAAGTCATCACAAGTCATCATCAAGTCATCATCAAGTCATCATCAAAGCAGCGCATGGCAGTACAACAAATCAACACAAAGCACGACAAAGCACAACAAAGCACACCACATACCACATTACCGTGAATCAACTCATAATCCAAGTAGTTACTCCAATTCGTCAGATCGTTCTGCCCCACCGGCTTCACGTGGAAGTACAGTCGCTTAAACCCGTCCTCGAACGGCTTCCGCGCCTTCACCTTCTCCAGCGTCGCCTACGCCTCACGCCCACTCGCTCCACTCACATCGAACGTCGCCTTGCGCGCGTCGATCAACATCTGCTTCAACTCCACCTGTCTGTCTTCGTCACTCTCTGCCGTTATCACGCCCCACAACACCCACTCATTTTGTTACGCGCGTCGGCGTCGTACGCGCTCACCAGCGTGCTCACCTCCTCGTCGCTGCCCAGAACCTCCACCGTCTGCTGCGACGCGAACGCCATGTAAGGGTCCCAGTAATTACCGACATCTCTGAAGGGGGTGGAGAGCAGCTGCGCGTACAGCATGGCCACCGTCTTGGGAGTGTTCTAGCTGTGATGGGAGGGAGCGAGGCCGTACGCACGAGGTCTCGAACATCACATAATTGTCCCACAGCTTGCCGCTCTTGGGATCGGTTCCGACAAGAGACACCGCTCTTTTGAACAGTCTAGGGTTAATGGAATGGAGCAGAACGACTCTTTCGACTCTTCCGGGAGATACACGGACGCGAAGGCCATATAATAAATCCATATATCCTAGCCGATTACAACACGAACGGATATGCGTACGACGCAGTAGGGAGCCACGCTCGCAGCACGCGCCCAAATGCTCGCCACTCTTTGAACCGTTTCGCTGCTCTTCAGACTCCCTCTCTTAATTTCATGTTCGCAGTACTATGATGAAAAGAGGGGAACAAACGAGTATACCTTCTTCCAATAGCCGTAGCACAGGGGATATAACGTCAGAAACTTGTCGTAGTACTTGCGAACCGTATTTATATCCTAGTCGTGACGGAAGGAACGGAAACGAGCACTTGGTCGTCCATTTTCCCGAGCAGCTTTGTCCAGGAGTCGAAGTCTTCCGGATTCTTTTCCACCGCCTGCGATAATGTCACAATGGGGTCGGGCCCTTCCAATGAAGCAAGAAGAGAAGCATCGATAGACATTTCCGATTCTACACTACGGTAAGACTGTTCTTTCAAAATGGGGCAGCATACAAGAACTATGGAACAAACACAACGATTATTTGGAAAGAGAGCGAACACAAAAAGGCTTATCCAAGAGATGGCTCCACGTTATGCAAGAGATGACGATTATGACGACGCAGACATTGCAGTCGGAAGTGCGCTTCGTGCCTCATTTGCAGGATGTGGACCTGGACGATGATATTGAATTGGATATGGCGGATGAGTACGACGACCGTATCGAATCGCGGCGTAACTTACGCGTAGAGTATGCGTCGGGGGAGATCGACTTCAGCATGCTGCGCCTCAAATCGAATCACGCCAACAAGCCTCTTTGGGTGTGTCCGAACTTTCACATCTATTTGGACGTGTCGTCCAAGTACTACGAGCAAGTCCTTCTTGTCTTTCCGTTTCACGATAGGCGACCGACTTTCTCACGGCGATAGCAGAGCCTCTGTCCCGACCGCAGTTCATTCACGAGTATCGCATCACCGACTCTTCTCTCTACGGCGCGGTATCCGTTGGACTGGACACGGAGGGTATCATCCGCAAGCTGGACAGTTTGTCCAAAGTGGAGTTGACGGAAGACATGCTGCGGCACATTCGGAACAAGACCGCAACGTTTGGCAAGGTGAAGCTGGTTCTTCGCAACTGCCATTACCGAATATCCACCCTGTTGTTTCGCTTAGGTTCTTAACGGCACGTGGAGGCGAAGAATGAGTCCATAAAGAACAAATTGCTACAAATTCGAGAGATTGATGACTACCGCGTGACGGATGATGTGTGGATTGGCATTCCGTGTTAGAGTTAGGAGCGTGAAATGGAGATTGAGGAGGAGCCCGAGTACGAAGAGAACGTGAAGAATCTGGATGTTTTGGTAGTGAATGAGCGTGTGTGTGAATTGTCAGAATTGTGACCCCGAGTTGATGAGTGACGAAGAAGCAGAGAAGGCGGAGGAAGAGAACGAAGAGGATGACTTGGAGAAGAAGCGTGTTCTCGTGTCCTTCCCGATTCGCGACGATGCTGTGAGTTGCGTTCTTTTGCCATCAGTTTCTATTCATTATTCAGTTTGCATTCACATTTCATGCAATCTTGTCATTTTCACCTCATCACCATCATTCACCTCACTCACCTCACTCACGCCCCACAGGCTACCAAAGTCAAGCAAATCTCCAAGGACCACCAATACCCCATGATCGAGGAGTACGACTTCCACAGCGACACCGTCCTGCCCTCCCCTCCCCCTCACCCATAGCGCAACCGCAACCTCCGCATCCACCTCCTGCCCTCCACACATGTCCGACCCTACCAGGAGCGCTGTCTCAACAAGATGTTCGGCAACGGCCGCGCGCGCTCAGGCCTGATCGTGCTGCCCTGCGGCGCCGTAGTCAAACACACTCCCACTCACTCCGTAGGGCAAGACGCTGGTGGGCATCACAGCAGCAGCGACGATAAAGAAGAGTTGCATCGTGGTGTGTAACAGCAACCTGTCGGCGTCGCAGTGGCGCGACAGCTTCCTGGCCTTCTGCGACGTGAAGGAGGACCAGATCCGCATGATGGTGAAGAACAGCACGGTAACTGAACCGGGTGAGATTAACTGAAGGACACGCTAACGAATCCGTGTATCCTCATCACCACCTACTACCAACTCGTTCGCGGCAAAAAGATCCGCAAGGAGCGCGAGGCGTTGCTCAACGAAATCGCCAAGCGCGAGTGGGGTCTGTTAGTGCTCGACGAAGTCCACGTGTGTCCAGCCCTCTCCTTCCAGACCGTCGTCACCACCGTGAAGGCGCACTGCAAGCTGGGCCTCACTGCCACGCTGGTGCGCGAGGACGGCAAGATCGCCGACCTGGACTACCTCATCGGACCCAAACTCTACGAGGCCAACTGGATGGATCTCACCAACGTTTTCGGCACTTTTTCTGGAATGACGGATAGAAGGGGTATTTGTCGCCTGTCAAGTGCTTGGAGGTCTGGTGCGACATGCAGCCCCAGTTCTACCAGAAATACCTCCAAATTCCGGAATACAACAAACAGAAGCTTCTGGCTGTGATGAACCCAGAGAAACTTCGCGCACTCGCCTTTCTTCTCGATCTTCACGCCAAACGAGGGTATGTCCCAAATCGGGGCGATTTCGGTGTAGAGACAAGATCCTGGTGTTCTGCGACTCCATCTACCCGCTGACCAAATTCGGCCAGATTTTCGGCTACCCCGTTCTGGACGGCAGCACGGCGGAGTCGCAGCGCAAGCGCGTGCTGGCGGAGTTCCGTCAGAACACGGAGCGCAACGTGGTGTTCCTGTCGAAGATCGGCGACACGTCGATCGATCTGCCCGAAGCGACGGTGTTGATTCAGGTGCAGGGACAGGAGGGCTCGCGCCGCCAGGAGGCGCAGCGACTGGGGCGTATTCTCCGACCGAAGATGGGTCTGTGCGCGGGGACGCAGGCGTTCTTTTACACGCTGGTGAGTCGCGACACGAAGGTGGTGCATGCGGAATGGCGTGAGGTGTAGGAAGTGGGCAACGCGCTGAACCGACAGCGTTATTTGATGGCGCAGGGCTACACCTACAAGGTGCTGGTGAACATCACGAAGGGATTAAGCCGCGAGCAGATGACGAGCATTCCCGGAATGAAGGCGCTGTACGACCCTCAGTGGCTTCAGTCTGCGTTGGAAGAAGTGGAAATTGGGAGGAGCGAGTGAGGCGTAGACATTATCGGACAAGGCGCAGGATATGGACAGGAAGGAGAGACAGAAGATCACGGAAGGAGTGGAGAAGAGCGTGAAGGCGAAGAAGGGAAAGGGTTCTTCCATCGTGAAGAAGATAAAAGAAGCGGTAGGACACGGGCGTTTCACTGAGGAGTAGAGCACGTTTTCAGGGAACACGCTGGCGACCTATTCGGAGAAGCGAATACGATGGAATGTTTGTTGCAAACAGGAGCTAAATGAAACAACTAGGAAGTGAAGGCTTCTGAGCGTCCTCTCATTTCATCCTCTTCGGACGAGGAGCGGAGCTCCACACGCAGCAGCAGCGTCTTCAAGCATATGCTCGCATTCTCACGAATCGCGTCGCACCAATGGCTCTGCAACGAAGTGAGGACCTCCGACAATGATGAAACCATCTACGGCTCAAAAGCGAGAACAGCGACAAACTGCAGTGCTCAACACACTTAGGTAGTTCTGGATCAGTCGCATCACGAACTGGATGCTCTGCAGCGACACGAACCGATTCGTCGATTTCATGGTTTTCTTCAACCGCGGGAAGAGGACGAAAAAGAACTTCCGCTGGTAGTCCTGCGGGATGATCAGGAAGGTGCACTCGATTTGGCGCAGATACAGCAACTCGCGCGAAGAATCGCGCCAGGGCCAAGACTGGCAGAAGAAGCCGCCGATCGTTTCTGCGAGCTCGGGCTGCGTGATGACGATGGAGTACAAGCACTTGGAGACGCAGTTGAAGGAGGACTACAGATCATCGCGAATCACGAATCGCACCAGAATGATGGAAGTGCGGAACAGGCCGAGAATCGCCTTCAGCAGCTTCACGGGAAAGGGTCTGATGAAGTACCTCGAGCAAAAACTGAGGAGAAACTCGAGGTGCTTGTGGAAGCAAAACCCGAACCCAGCGGAGTCGAAATCGGGACTATTTCCGTCACTCCACCGCGCGTCCAGCTCCTGCGCCTGCGTGTTGCGCGTGTTGATGATGAATTGCGAAAGCTCGCCCACGTTGCATCGCTCCTCGTACTCCACGCACAACTCCACCTGATCGAGGAGCACCAGGTGAAATGCGTCGATGAAGTGCGACCGGAAGGACGGGATCGCGAAATAGAGACAGCTCAAGAACTCCGTCAAGTAGAACTCCTTCTTCTTGTCGTACGAGTCGAGTTCGTGGATGATCGTCCGGATCAGAACAGAACGCTGATAGGGGTCCTTCTCGTTCTGCACTACACAGTGATTGCGGTTATGGAAGCAGCAACGGCGCACAATCGATGACGTCTGAATCACCGGCGAGTCGTCGATTAGCAACGGCTGCTGTGTCGACAACTGGCGCATGGCCAACTTCACGGCGTTTCCGTCCTGCAGCTGAAGCGGAGCCTAATCATCACCACCAGACGCTTCTCCCACAAAATGAAGCAACAGCAGGGGAAGGAGCGAACAACACGTCAGCGGGATGCGGATCATCATCTCGTTCGGAGCATCAGGTCGCGATTGCAGCAGCACGCGGTACATCGCGAAAAGGATGCTCTTTATGTCCTCCGCCGCCCACATCGGGAACTGTTGAGACAGACGAATCGCGTACTAGTCATCATCAACGCCAGCCACTCCCACGTTCTGCCGACTGTCCAGCGAAGTGTTGGACTGAGAGGGGATGATGCCGTCCATTTCGTTTCGCTGGAGTTGCTGCGTTGCCAATTCCTCGATGGAGGACTGCACAGGAATGACCACGTTCCTCGTCTGGTACATGCCCGTCGGTGCTCGAGGCGAAGAGAACATGCAGACTCGCTTTGAGGAATCCGGATAGTACAAGCCTGGCCGCATGCCCGACCGATCTGAAATGAAACACTGCATCCAGTTCTACCTTGGTACCCCTGCGGAGGCATCTGAAACTGCATCTGTTGAAGACTCGGTCCCGCTCCTTGCGGCTGGAATCGCCCCATACCGCTCCCATCCGAGTAGGGTGCATACGCCTGGTACGGGTTCCTCGCGTTTGAAATGGAAGACGGCGTCGCATACTACGACTCACGTTGCAACAAGCAAGTAGTACCTGATTGTACGGCAAAGCGCCTGGTTGGGGAAGCAGAGGCGGGGAATGACAAAAGGTATTCGCTGCAGGATACATGTACCGACTCATATTCACCTGTGATTCCACGTAGGGCACTTGACCGTTCATGATAACACGTGCAAGCGATGGAATGCAAAGACAGGATAAGAAGAGGTAGTTCTTACTTGCAAGTCAACGTCCTTAACAATCCGCGAGAAAAGAAGGAGAGAAACGCCCACTCAAAGAAGAACAGTGTTATGGGAGTTTTGATGACAACGCCGGGCCCACAGATTCGAATTGGTGGGTGATGAGTGCTGTTGGGAGCACATTGATTGACAAGGGAGGGGTTCTAGCAGGGATTTGATGAAGTGGGAAAGGATGGGTGGAGGTGATATAGCTGTACTGTCCGTTCTTGGGATGAATGCGTAGTGCGAGTCAGAAATGTGAAAAGGAATGAGGTGTGGATGGGATACTGATGGGACAGTGATTGTAGAGGGTTTGAGGGAGTGGTGAGTGGATGGTGCGAGTGTGACGTGTTTCAGTGGAATAGGGATGCGAAATGTGAGGTGTTAGTGAATGCGTCGCACTCATAAGCATATCAAGGTGAAATAGAATCGTGGACTCAGCCTCTCGTTTCAGCAGCTAGATGAATTGAAATCACCCTTCTATAATCAAATCCATAGTGAATACACTCTCTCCGTTTCGGATAGGAGGATCATTGCACTACGCCGTTCCTATGGAAAGGAATCATCACCCACATAACAGCCATATCACAAATACAAGTGAACACAAGGTGAAGCACAGCAACCCTATTGAAACGAAATGAACTAGCGGACCTTCATGCGGACAGAAGTTACATCCATCCACACGCATTCAAGTCCAACACAGGGATGAACCACTCATTCGTCCATTTCCTCGATGTGTGCCCGACTCACACCCATATCGTTCACACATCTCAAATAAGCATCAAAACCCTACAACCCTTGAGGGAACCCAAAGCGCAGAAACAAAGTGTAAACACGAAGCACACATTGCAACCATCCAAGGACATCTCTCATTCCATCCTCTACCTCTTGCATTCCCTCCATCTCCAACTCCAACCCCCTGTGACTCGAATTCCCACTAAAAACGCCACCCCATACATGACGCACTTCCAAACCCGAAAGCAACGCGAACTGGATGTTCTTCCACGACGGATGGGTTTGAAACCCGTGCGCCAATGAACGAACACGAAGAAGGGACTTCTCAACCCCTGCCATATTATTCTACAAATGATTATCGTACTTGCTTGCGATACCTTCTCCACCCATAACAACGGAACGACAATATCTGCACAACGATTAGTTGCTGAGCTTCGCAAGAAGGGTCATGAGGTTCGTGTGATCACCACGGGAGAGCCGGGCGAAGGCTTGTACATATGCCCTCACTACCAGCATGGTCTCGTTTCCACCCTCGCATCGTGGCAGGGCGTGAACATCGGAAAGGCCGTGGACAGCGTGATCCTGGAGGCCCTCAACGGCGCGGACGTCGTTCACTGCTACATGCCCTTCGTGTTGTCAAAGCGTGTTGTCAAACTGGCAAAGCAGTGCGGCGTTGCCTGCACGGCCGCGTTCCACTGCCAGCCGGAGGACATTACGTACAATCTGGGGATGAGCAGCTGCGGCTTCATGGCCGACTTCTTTTATTGGGCGCTGCGTGAGTTCTTCTACAAGAACGTGAACTACATCCATTGCCCTAGTCAGTTTATCGGTGACGAGCTGGAGAAGCACGGTTACAAGGGAAAGCGCTACGTCATCTCGAACGGAATCAGCGAGCAGTTCAAGCAGGAGTCCATTCCCAAGATCCCTCAGCTGAAGGGCAAGTTCTGCATCCTGATGGTGGGACGATTGTCGAAGGAGAAGCGCCAGGACGTTCTTATCAAGGCGTGTACCTTGTCGAGACACGCCCAGGACATCCAGCTGATCCTCGCGGGCCACGGTCCCAAGGAGGCCAAGTACCGTCGCATGGCGCAGAAGCTCGCGAATCCGGCCATCTTTGGGTTCTACTCCCAGGAGGATTTGATGCATCTGATCAACATGTGCGACCTGTACGTGCATGCGTCGGATGTGGAGATCGAAGCCATTTCCTGCATGGAGGCGTTTGCGTGCGGATTGGTGCCCGTGATCGCGAAGAGCAACATGTCCGCGACGCCTCAGTTCGCGCTGTGTGAGAACTCCCTCTTCAAGCGCGGCGATTCGCAGGACCTGGCGAACAAGATCGACTACTGGATCGAGCATCCGGAGGAGAAGAAGATGTGGAGCCAGAAGTACATCGAGTCCAGCGGCAAGTACCGATTGGACGAGTGCGTGAATAGAATGGTGGATATGTTTAGGGAAGCGTCAAGCTCCATGTAATAGTCGAGTGTTTGTTACAAAGAGGGAAGATCTCAATGCCGCCGTCCACCTGGAGCGTCTACGCGTGATTCCTCCTCCAATCAACTCACCATCCCCGTAATATAGGACGCCTTATCAGATAGGAGGAAGGCCACTGCCTCCGCAACATCGTCCACACTTCCCATTCGCCTCAGCGCAATTCGCTTCATCAACTCCTCCCTGTCTTTGACTGACTCCTCCGTCATGTGCGTGTCGATGAACCCGGGAGCCACCACGTTGCTTCGGATGTTGTAACGACCCATCTCCTTGGCGATCGAGCGCGAGTACCCCACCAGCGCTGCCTTTGTCGCGGCATATGCAGACTGGCCCGCTCTGCCCCCCAGACCGACAACGGACCCGATCGACACAACGCTCCCCTTCTTGTTCTTCATCATGTAGGGAAGCACGGTGCGCGTCATGACCATGGTTCCGATTGTATTTGTTTCAAACAGCGCCTCCATCGTCTCCTTCTTGCAGCGCATCGATATGCCGTCTATATTGATCCCTATCCATTCACCTTCGCCAGTGTGCAAACCTGCCACGTTCACCAGTCCAACGGGAGCACCAAGTTGGGTGACGACACTCCGAACAGCATTCCTACCCTCATATTCATCACCAAATGGCATACACAACAGACTTCTCGTCTCGCACATCACACGGAACAGCGATGTGGGAACCCCCGCCTATCCCTCAATGAAAACAGGTGGAATCCACTTGACGCAAGTTCCTCTTTCAAACGGTTGATTTCCTGCTCGTTTCGTGACAACAGTCCCAATGCGTATCCCTCCTTCGCTAGCCGCGCTGCCACGGCCCGTCCGATACCCCGACTGCACCCGGAAACGATGCAAACGCCTGCCATCCAGTATCGTTGAACAAAGGTGACTTTGAAACAAACAGGCTCCATAATTGCTTTAGAGCTTGTCGTAGAACTCAATGACCTCCTTAGGAGCCTGGACGAGTTCAATCAGAACGCCTTCGCCAGAGAGAGGGCTGGGAGCCTTGCCCTTGGGGTGCACGAAGGTGATGTCGTAGCCAGAAGCACCCTTGCGAATGCCACCGGGAGTGAAGCGCACACCCTGCTCAGTGAGGGACTTCACGCAAGCGGGAAGGTCATCCACCCACAGACCAATGTGGTTGAGAGGAGGGTTGTTCACCTTGGGGCTCTTGTTGGGATCGTAGGGCTCCATGATATCGACCTCGACGGCCATGGGTCCCTTACCGCAGCGGAGCACGTCTTCCTTCACGTTCTCCTTGGGGGACTACGATAAAGAACACGCCACACGCCTACCTCGAAGGAGTGGAGGTTCTCGAGACCGAAGATGTTGCACCAGAGGTTCTGGAGGGCAGCCTTGCTGGTTCCACCGATGGCGATCTGCTGCACACCGAGGATTCTGTAGGGCTTAGCAGTAGCGAAAGCACGCTTCTAACCATCACTCCCCACGATTCCACGCCCATACAGCAAAGTTAGCAATCATTCTCTTTCTCAATACGAAAAATGTGAGAGAGAGGAATCGGAGAATCGTGGAAATGCGATGGGAGGTCCCAATTCCTGCTCTCTCGCGAATACGCTGCACTCTCAGTGACGGATGAAAGGGAGAGAAGTAGAAGGTGGTAGGGAGGGGCTGGGATGGCTTTCGAGGTGGATGACTCATGTTTCCTTCTCGTGTTACCGCCGTGCTTCACTCATCGTAAGGGGGCGAATTCTTCTATTCCTGACGACGAGAGCGAGAGTCCATCCTTATCAACCGAATCACTGCACGTGCATGCTCCAATTCCTATTATTCTATCGCCCCTGCAACAACCCCTCGTTCGCTGCTGTGTTTCATTCCCTCCAGCATAGAATAACGCAGGGAGCACGCTCAGAAGAGTTCGTCGCTCCATCCCATTCCCCACTCCAACAAACACAGCAACTAAGCAAAAAGGAAATGTTCTTGAATTCCTTCGTAATGGGATTCCACCCAAGCATCGTTCTCGTATTCACGAGTCTTGAGTACTCCTTCATAAACGAGTCCAGTTTGAAAATCTACAGTGAAAGCCACATCCCTTCCCTACAGAGGCGTCATTCTTCGTCAACGAATGAACGAGCTGCGACAGCACGATGAAATCGGTCGCAAAGAAAATGTCGTTCTTGTACTTGTCGGTCAGATACGACTTCGCGTCAACGCATCTCCCTACATCGTCATCGTCGCTCCCCATTCCAACCCTTGTCGTCGTAGCTGCACACGATCGGTCCATTGATGCAGTTGATCGGGCTGTTCAAGTCGTCTTCCGCGCACGGAGGCAGATAATCGAAGTCTACTCATCATGCCCCAATCCCGCTTCAACCCGACGCGACAACGTGGCAGTTCGTCGTCAGCCGCATGACCTTCTCCAGCGTGTCCAGCAGCACCGTGGGAATGAACGCCTCGTTCGCGTTGTAGTGCTTGTAGCGATCGGCGCGATTCCGCCCCAACGCCGACTGCCTGTTGTACACGTCGATGTTCGCGTTCTGGTGCTGCGCGAGGGTGAACATGCTGTAGTCCGAGGACAGCAGGAAGTCGATGTAGCGACGGATCAGAGGATCAGACACGGGTCTAAGACTAACACGGACGGTGAGAAGCAACAGGAAGAGCTCTTCAAAGTGGTCCTTTCCTTTCTGCAGAATGATGCACTGCTCGAATTGATCGAGCGCGTCGCCCTTGGATCCGTAGTGCACGCGGATCTTGTCATGCGGCAAGCAGCTCATCAGGTCGTTCATGATCAGGAAGGCGGAATCCGTAAGATGAAGACAATTCTCGGGATGCTGCTAGGGCTCATCCCCGATCACGAAGCATACGATCGATTGAACGCTCACCTTCTCTGCGTACTCCTCGGGAATCGAGGGAGAGGAAAAGTACACGCTACTCGTAAATGGATGTCACTTCGCTCACTCGTCCGTCAGAACGTAGTACTTCATGTTCTTGTACACGTTGGGCACCTTGGTCTTCATGTAGTTCATGACGCTCTTCAGATTGGTGTTGCTTCCGTTCCCCAGCTCAAACACCGTCAGCGGCGTTCCCAGCTTGTGCTTCTTCAGAATGTATCCGGCAATGGCCTCCGAATAGAACGGGGTGAAGAGTTCCACGCCATTCATGTAGTGGACCCCCTGCTTCTATGCGTGAATGGTACGAAAGGACGCGCACATCGTACACCTCCTTGATCGTCTTGTTGAACTCCCATCGACCCCAAAGACTCCCGAAATCGATAGGCTTCTCCAGTACGCCAATCTTCTTTGTCCTATTGTATCCCGACTCTTTGTTGTACAAGCAATCCTTGATGAAATCGCGTGCCAGAACCGCATCTACGCCGATCAGCAAGGACGTCTCGCCCGTACCGTTCAGTGACGCGAAGGATCGTACAAGAGAACGGCTGTTATGAAACACGTTAAGCGCGCGTTTACAGAACATGAGAATAGAAGAATGTGGTCCTCTCTCATCGCACGTTGCGCTTCGTTCAGCGTCATCCCGACAATTCTCCCCTTCGTGGTGTTTCACCCAACCTCATCATTTCCTTTCCCATGAGTGAGCCGGTGACATATAGCGTGAACGAGCAGGTGATTATAGAGGATGGTGCTATGTTCTACCTGGCAAAGGTGGGATTTGGTTTTGAGTTTCACCCGAAGATTCTGGCGATAGACAACGACAAATACAAAATACATTACAACGGATGGCCTTCCAGGTACGATAAGTGGGTCGCCGTGGACGAGCTGAACAAGGACAACGAAATGAATCGCGCACTGATGAGAATGAATAACAGCAGTGGAAAGGGAGACGAGAAGGCAAAGAACTCGCTTCAAGTGGACTTGATCACCGAAATGGTGTCTTCTTTCGTTTCTTTTCATCTGTAGAGCACCTTCTCAGAGTCGCTAAACAAGCTGCAGTTCCCGTTTCAACTGCGGGGACAACTCACCGAAGAGTGGTTTGTACGCATTGATATTGTTGTCCATGGTAGATGGTCACAAGCAACAATCTCTTCGCCCCTCTGCCTCGCAAACCGACCATGAGACAGATCATGACCACAGTGGGGCTTCTTTGATGTGATAATCACGTAGTATTTGGAAGAAGAAAAGGCGGAATCCAGAACGATGTTCGAGAATGCCTCCGAAGTGATGTCACAGCCATGTCGTAATGCGTAGTTGGTTCAGGGCATCGTGTACTACATGAACTCCGAATCGAGGAAGACCATCTTCTTCGCCACAGAAAGCGAGATTCTGTCTGCGATGGAGAAGAGTGGATCTCCTCCGCTCATCGACGTTGTGGGGGCGGAGCACCTGCTGCGTTTGTTGTGTAGCGCGTGCTGAACGGACTTCACTGTAGTCGTAATGCCGATGATGTACGGCGTGTCGGATATGAACGAGAGCGAGATTCACTACGTTCACGAAGTGCTCCTGAGGATAGCGGACTTCCTTCTTCGCCACGCGGAGTACTTTTGTCCTTTTGATTCGTACTGCTCTCTGGAGAAGGTGCTGCAATCGTTGAACTCATTTCCTGTTTGATGGAACAAAGAAGAGAACAGCTTGTGCCCAGGGGAATGTGCTTTCCGTGCTTGTGTTTGATCTTGGCGACGTAATCGATCGTCTTTGTGTTCTTCTCCTTGTCCTTCGCTTTTGTTTTCTCCTTCTTCGCTTTCGTTTCCTTCATTTCCTTCTTCTCTTTCACTTCTTTCTTCGGTTTCTCCTTCACTTTCACATCCTTCACTCTCACCTTCTCTTCTTTCGCCACGCGCATCTCCTCTTCAAACGCCCTCTCCTTCGCCTTTCTCTCCTCCTCTCCCATCACCTCTCTCTCCTCGCGTCTGAACACACACACAAAGAACCCCTGACCCATACCGTCGCCCGCCTCACAACGCACCAAACACTCCGTCTCCTCCTGCGTCAAACCCTCACATGGGCGACCACGTCGACGCACCTCAGGCGCAGCAAGCTCCAAACGCCACTCTTGCTGCTCGGCGTTCAGGTGCTTCAGCGCGTCGCGCACCACCTCCTCGTCCTCCTCCTCATACACACTGCACGTCGAGTAATTGTTGTTAAGGACGGATCACTGAACATGCACAGGATATGAAATGTGCGTCACCGCAGGGAAGCGCGCCGCGTGCAGAATGCACCGCAGCTGGAAGTCACGCAGACTCTGCACACGCTGTTTGGAAGGAGGCGCGTTGTCCTACACCTCACACCACGCTGGAGAACGCACGAGGGCTGTGTGAATCATCCCACTTCCACTGCACGAGGGATCCAGCTGGATGCGACGCACGCCCTTCAACACGGCGCTGAACGGGTTGGTGGACAGGAAGTCATGATGGAGACACACGATCTACGTCTCACGCCGTGGGGGATCCCTCACATTTCCACTCCCGTATCGTTCGCAACGGTCCTTCAGGAGCTCGTAGCGTTTTCGGTCGCGGTCGAACGCGTACACGGTTCCGCTGTGGGTGAGGTGGATTCGAGGTGTGTACTGGTTGCGCATGATGTCACCCAAGAACGTGGTTTTGTTGCCTGGCGCCGCTGTGGCGTCGATTACGTCGAATGTGAGCGGGGTCTTCGGATTGGAGAAAACATCGCGGAGAAGGAGGAAGGGAGGGAAGCAGGAGGCCTTCGTCTGCAAAATGATCGACAGCGAGCTCACCAGCGGATGATCATGAAGATCAACCGAAGAGGGAATGCGAAGAACACATGGGATCATTTCGTCCTGCATTATTTCCTTTGGATCGATGATTTCTACGTTCAGGAAGGGACCAACACAACTACTGCGCAACTCCTTCTTCACGTTCTCCACGGTGGTCTTTGCCATGTTCACGCGAATAAACTTCCATTTCTACAGCTAACCACAGAGTCACAGAAGCACCTCGCTGCTTTCTTCCTTCGGGAGGAGATCGGAGGGCTCCTTCACGTTTGCTCTCTTCATCAGTTCGTTCACATACGCGTCGATCGTTGGCTTCGCAGAACGGATGACGCGCACCACCGATCCGCCGCCCTATGACTCATCGTAAGCATGCACCTCACACACGAACGCCCTGTCCAAAGACGGTGTCATAGAGCAGAACGTGAAGCAGAGCCTTGTTTTGAATCGTAGAGGACGCGAGTTCTGGAGTATTTGCGATGATATCGTCGAGCAGCTGCTGCGCCAGCAGCGTTTTGTTGCACAGAGCGAGCAAATAGCTCTATTCCTCACACAAAGCGCATAACGCACCCACCTTCTTCGCACAGGGAGAATTGTACACCAGTGTCTTCAGCGAGGCGCTTCGCTCCCAAAACGCCTGAATCACGTCTGCGGCTTGGTAGTAGGGAAGACTCATCGGGGTGTCAGTCTTCAGCTGCGTGAAGCGTGATGAGAGGAAAAGGAATGCGTGTGAGGGAGAAAGGGGCAAATGAGTCTCTCTTAAAGGCCAGAGAGGAGAGAAAGACAAGCTCGAATAGCTCAGCTGGTTAGAGCGTCGTGCTAATAACGCGAAGGTCTGGGGTTCGATCCCCCGTTTGAGCATTTTTCTTTTCTCTAAGGCCCTCCTCTTTCCTTTTTGCTCGTCAAAGGACGAATGAACGAAATTCCGGCGACGCAGAACATTGGAGACCAGTGAGCGCGCTTCATGTTCCGCTTCACCGCTAGAGTGCTCATTCCTACGCAGGAAGCGATAGTGAATGCGTCGGTAGATTGGTGCTCTGGCTGGGTGAGGTGTAGGAGATTTCACTTTGGGGCAAGCTGATCAGTCTGACAGCAGACCCATGTGTTGAACTACGCGGAAAGGATGAGGTTGTGCGTGCTGCGCTGTCTTTATCGTAGTTCACTTTTGGGCGGCATCCGAATAACGATATCCGCTACACCGAAAGCTATATTAGTTCTGTAGGATGAGTGTGCCATGTTGATTCTAGTTTCATTGTCGCATTTTCATCTGTCGTGACAAATCACCGAATATCGTATACATCGAGGACCTAAGCACAAATGGCACCTATGTGAACGGCACTCGTCTTGTGAAGAACGTCCACTTCGCTTTGAAGCATGTGAGGATGGGGTTTGGAGCTTAGAACTAGGGAGATTCGATTTCCTTGGTGTTTGCGAACAACCGGCAGAATGCGAAGACACACGCGTTCATCTTCCAGGATCCCTCCAAAGCGCTTTGTGTTGCTGATTCGTTCATATCGCAAGAGTGGGAGTGAGTTGCTGTGATTAGGGATAGTCTGGACGGCATTGAGGAGAGATACATCTTGGAGGGACATCTAGGGAGTGGAACGTTTGGAGAGGTTCGTCTCTGTCGTGAGATTGCCACGGGCGACATGTATGCGGCGAAGATCATCGACCTGAAGCAAATTCACTACCGAGTAGGATTCGTGCAATTCGTTGTGATAGTTCAGGAGGACAAGATCAAGGTGATATTGAGAGAAGCAGAAATGCTCGCCAGTTTGCACCACCCCGGCATTCCGTTCATGAAGGAGATTGTTCGCGGCAAAGTGGGGATTCCAGTTATCCGTTTAGTGACTAGAAGAATCTGTACATTATCATGGAGCTGGTAACGGGCGGTGATCTCTTCGAGCGCATCGTGAAGTTGTCTCACTACAACGAAACGGAAGCTCGCACGCTGATGCAGAACATTCTGGAAGTGATTCTCTACCTCCATCAGCGCAACATTGTTCATCGCGACATCAAGCCGGAAAACGTTCTCATGATTTCGGAGCAGGACAACACGTCCATCAAGGTCACTGATTTTGGACTAGCGAAATCGGTGGCGGATGGTCTTCACACGTATTGCGGAACCCCCCAGTATTACGCCCCCGAGGTGGGTGAGAATGTGGGATGTGAGGGGTAGATTCTACAGCGTCGCGGGAACAACAATGTGAAGGGGAGTTACGGGAAGGAGGTTGTATGTGTTGTGTTGTTTATTCCCTTTCGTGTTCTCTTGTGTTTTGAGTCATCCGTCATGTTTCACATCACAACCCGTCATGTTTCACAACTCACCTCATCATTCACCTCACATCATCACCTCATCACATTACTCATATCACAACTCACATCACATACTCACCCCCTCACAGGACATGTGGTCACTCGGCGTTCTTCTCTACGTCATCCTCGCCGGCAGACTGCCCTTCGACACCGACACGCTCTCGCAACAAATCCTCACTGCCAACGTCACCTTCGATGCGCCCCTCTGGCAAGCCGTCTCCCCTGAAGCCAAGGACCTGATCAGCCACCTCGTGGTCGTCGACCCTTCCCAACGCTACACCGTCGAGCAGGCGCTTCAGCACCCGTGGATCGTCAACGTGAGTGTTCGCATCATCACTCATTCCCAGAAGGAGTGTTCTCAACGAGGGTCGCTGCGCGCGTCGCAACTCCTCGCCTCGCCGCCCTCGCTTCTCTGCCAAGAATCGCTCGGTGAAGAGCCCGAGTCGCCCACGCACACCAATCACTCCTCCATCCCCGCGGAAGCCATCGTCTCCGACAGCCAGCTCGCCGAAGACGAACGACTCTGGCGCAACAAACGTCTGGTGGTGTCGCCGTTGCCGCTCCACCAGCCCTCGCAGATGATCGTCGCGTCGTCGGTGAACGAGGAGATGGAGGGGCAGGAGGGCTGCGTGGAGGGTCTGACCACGCCGAACAGCAAGAAGCAGGAGGTGGAGGCGGAGGGCGCGACGAACTCCCGTGTCGGCACACCGTTTCGGAATGGACTGAAGGCGGGCGTGGTGGCGTCGTCGATCTTTGACGCGTCGCCGGGGAAGAAGGAGGAGAGTCCGCGACGAGCGGGGCGTGGGAAGAAGACCATGATTCAATCGAAGAACATAATGAACTACTTTTCGCCGAAGAAGATGGACAAAGCCGTGTAACGCGGTGCTAGTTTGTTGTGAACAAAGAACACAATTCTACAACTCGATTTTGGTTTCTGACTGAAGGTAGATGTCCTGAACCTAGGCGTAACACCACACACCCAATGCGCACAGTCATGGCAAGCAAACGACCAATATTACGCGAACGAATGAACTTCTGGTAGCTCGTCTATCCCTCACACGCCCAGCGCGCCCGTACCCTTCGTACGTACTCTAGCACCATCTTCTCCACATTGTCGAACAACGTAATAGGGGGCAGCGCTTTGTTTTCCTCGGTCATGCTGGATTTCCAGGCGTTGTACTGCTCGTTGAATTCATTTATTGCCGGCAGCGGGATATATAACTGAGAACACGACACGCCCTATGCCCTAAGGGAAATGGAGATTCCTCACGGGAATCAAGTAGTGCTCCACGATCGTCTCCACTTTTCGCAGTTTCTAGTCGTTACAGCAGGCCAGAAACACTCACTTGCGTGAGGTTGTAGTTGCTGTCATTGTACATCCTTTTGAATTCGCTGACATCCAGGAAGAACAGGATGTTCTCCTCGCATCGCTCCTCAATCACAAAGCTCTGAATGTGCTTCAAGCACTTTTCATTGCTCAACAAACCCTCCAGAGACTGGCTGACACTCATGTACGCGTCCACATCAAGTGACGCCCTCGAATACTCCATATCCTGGATGCTCTGCTCGAGAGACGCGATGAACGCGTTCTCTTCGTCAATACTGCTTTGCACGATTTGGCTTGACATGAATCCACCCGGTTCTGCGAAGGAGAGTACAAGATATGCCCGAAAAACGGGAAGACAAGAATGGGGTCGTTGGGAACGGAAGCGTCCCAGTTTCGTTCATTAAGGACACACGCCTCCGGAAAGGAATCCATGGGTCTAATGACAACAAACAGACTAATCCGAGGCCATGATATTGAGTGCAATTGAAACAAGAACAAGGGTACTCTCCAATTCTCGAAAATGCGAGTATAGCAGAATGAGCGCGTAGTGGAGAAGAACCAGAACAACGAACGAAATGTCGTAGAGGTTCTTCTTCTTGAGTGCCGTCACCGAATACGCCAGCAATCCGCAATAGAGGTCTACGCGTCACTTTGAGATCCCACTCCTCACAGGAGACGTGCTGAACACTACCCACGAACTGATTGCCGTACATGATCCACGCAACCGAAGAAAAGCAAATCAAGGAAAGAAGGAAAGAGAAATAGAAGGAACGCTGCAGCAGCACGAGGAAGAGAGGGAGGAACAGAAGGACGAGCTTCACCAACCGGTTCATTCGCTACGCATCATCACATCGCGCCACATCGACAAAAGAGAAAATGAACGCGGAGTAGCCGTTGATCGCGAGAACGCCCATCTCGTGGAGCGACACGCAGTTGACGGCAGAATACACCACTATATGTGAAAACGGCACATGGGTCGCAAACGCGAAAGCAAATAGTACCGAATTCTGCCAAAGAACGACGCCAACGCCAGCGACAGCGAAGAGCGCGCTCGCGGACGCGGCGACTGCGGAACGATCTGCGTTGGGGGTGCGACTTCGTCCAGGGGTTGCTTCGCTTCCCTCCTTCCCTTTTTCCCTCCTTCTTTTCGCTTGTTGGGCTTCGCTTCGGCGTGCGGGTGCTTCCGCTCCACCTTCGCGGGCGTTTCAGTCTTCAGAGTTTTCCCTCTCTTCTGCGAAGGCTGCTTCTTCTTCTCCTTCTTCGGCGGCGCCTCGTTCTTCTTCGGCTCCTCATTCTTCGGCTCCTCCGGTTCTGTGACGGTCGTCGATGCGATCTCTTCATGCACCACTTCGACAGCAGGCACTTCTTTCACCTCCTCCTTCACTTCCTCCTTCTCCTCCTTCTCCTCTTTGACAGGCGGCGGGGGCGGTGGCTCCTCCTTCTTCTTCATCACGAACTCCGCCGCATTCACGTTCAGCTTCCCGCTGATGTGATGAGCGTCGCTCCGATTACCGTTGATATGGTGAGCGTCGCTCCGATTACCGTTGATATGGTGAGCGTCGCTCCGATTACCACTGATATGGTGAGTGTCACTTCGATTACCACCGATGTTGTGAGAGTCACTCCGGGAAAGGGAATGCGATCCCTGGTAGCTCGTGTCGTAGAGAGGATGAAGGGATTGCCATTCGGGGGAAGAAACAGAGCTCAAATCGCGCTGTGAGAAGGGCTGTGTAGCGAAATCCGATATCCCGTCCATACCCGCAAAAGTGAACGAGGGCTCCCGATAATTGCTCTCGAAAAGGGGAGACGAATAGGGGTATCCGTTTCTTCTGCTCTCATACGGGATGGAAGCGTCTCTCTGTGCAAAAGGACCTGAAGAAAGATAAGCATCCGGAGAAGCGAAGAACGAGGAGGATAGTCCAGAGGACGGGAACGCGGACGAAGAAAAACCGGAAAAGGGCTCCGATGAAAAGGGAAGTGTTTCCGACAGCGGGTCGTACAGATTCCTTCTCTCTCCCACTCCCTGACTCTCCTGACTTCCATAGGGCAACGAAAAATCGTAGGAGTAGTCGTGCATGCCGTAATCGGGATCAAGGATACTGTTGCGCGCACCGTTTCTGTTCTTCAACTCCCTCTCATAAGGATCAAAACCGAACGCACCCTCGTTCTGGTAGAGACCCTCTGACTGCGATAAGAGGTTGTTTTCGTCCGTCTCCTTCATCTACCCTTAACGAATCCACTTCCGCAGATACCTTGTTTGGATGCGCATAGCGCTTTCCGTCCATTCCAAAAGAAGAGGAATTAACGCTCGAGTGAAACATGAATGAGCATTAATGGAACACTCCATTTCGAGGGAGTGTGAAGTGCCCTGTCTGTGGAGATGAATAGAGTGGTGTGTGAGGGCTCTTTGACTCTGATGTGTGTGTTCTTCCTTCTTTGCTATTGAGTAAGGACATGCTTCCACTGAATGAGCACAAGCGAATCCGAAGCACAAACGTAACACCTGTGAGCGTCTCTCCCAAAACGGAATACACCAAAAAGGGCCCATTTCGTCCATTCGTTTTTGAAGCCATAATTCTTCAACCATCCATTCAATTGCAGTATGGTCCCAAAGAAGGCAAAGAGCAAGAGAAAGACAATTCGCCAGCAGTACACTGCGCGAAAACTGGTGGGGATTGCGCCGAACGAGTGAAGTGTAGTTCTTTATAAGGAAGCGAAAAGCGAAGAAGCTCGCAAAGCGTGCGTTGAAGGAGGGAAAGGTGATCCAAAAGCGGCGAGACCCTGGTATCCCCAACAGCTGGCCTTTCAAGGAGGAAATGCTCCAGGAAGTGGGTGCTGATGTCCGAAGTGTGATTCTAGATTCAAGAATTGAAACAGGCTGAGGAGCAGCAAAAGGCGGAGGCGCGTGAAAGACGCCGTCAGCAACGAGTGATTTGTGCAGGAATAGCGTCATCAAATAGATGAAGGAGGAGGCGATTGCGAGAGGAGAAGAGGTGCCCGAGAGCGAGTCTGAGATGGAGGAGGAAGTGGATCCTGGTGTGATTCCGAATGCAGACAACGCCACTGTCCTAACACATGTTTGTCTTCCCGAAGCGGTCTTCCCACTAGATTATCAACAATTCTGACGTCATTTTAGAGGTTGTGGATGCCAGAGATCCTATCGTATTGCTGTGCTTCCGTTGTGACGTAGAACTCCCGCTGCTTCTCCGTCGAGAAGGCCATCACCGAAGAAATGCCGGAGAAGGTCATCCTGATTCTCCTCAACAAGGTCGACCTCGTTCCTCGCGACGTCCTGGCCAAGGTCCCTCTCCTCCCTTCACGTGACGCATAGACCGTGGAAACGCTCTCCAAAGATTTCCCGGTTTTCTGCTTCAAGAATCGCACCTTCACACAGAAGCCCAAGCACGCGCGCAGTCGAAGTCTTGGGATCACCAAGAACCAGCGCGACGCGGAGTACACCAAATACGATTTCGGCAACGAGTACCTGATGCAGTGTCTGCGATCATTGCAGCAATCCCGCGGTGAACTGATCTCCGTCGGCGTGGTCGGCTACCCGCGCGTGGGTCGTCACAGCGTCATCAACACCATCTGCGAGCGTTCGCCTCTCTTCCAGAGCGACCGCCAGACGTACGACGAGCTGAATCAACTCCGTCGCATTGACGAAAACATCCACTTATTCGTGCGTCCCGGCGAAGTGGTGCTGTTGAAGCGCGAACCCAGCAAGTGCGATTACCTCTTCAAGTGCTACGCCGGTGGCTTCGTGGGCGTTTCGTTGGCGTTTCATGGGTAGGAGGGCATCAACTACCGCAAGCTGTGCTGCGACGTGATCGATGCGTGCAACAAGACGTCCATCTGCTACTACTACCGCGCCTCCATGTACGATTCCTGTCCGATTTTTGGAATTCCGATAATGGGTAGGCGAGGAGTTGCTGAAGGAGCTGGAGAAGCGTCAGCCGGACCAGAGTGCGTGTGGTCACAAGGTGTAACGAGTAGAAAACCTGCGCAACAGCACAGTGCCGCGGCAGATCATCGACGACTGGCTGACGGGCGCGCTGCCGCACTACGCGGAACCGGCGGCGTGTGCGCTGAAGCTGGGGTGTGTGTGCGTGGGGTGTGTGATGGGTAGAAAGGAGGAGGAGGTGAAGGCGTGGAAGGAGCAGATGGGGTATGATGCTGTGCAGAAGAGCATGATGAGCGATGGTGCGTTGGAGCGTCTCTGCTGTCCTGTGGGAGTGGTGGGAGAGCGTTATGTGTAGGCTCTGCCTCGCACGATCGTTACGCCCAACATTGAACCGGTCGAGGACGAGCTGGATATGTCCTGCTTCTTGCCTCCTACGGACAAGGACGAGAGCGAGGAGGAGGAAGAAGACGAGGAAGTGCCTGAGTTGGTGGATGCCGATGAAGTGGAGGACGAGGAGTTGCTTGAGTGAGGTTATTTTATGTTTGACTCGAGCTTGCTTGAACAAACACGTCATCGTTTCAGTTTCTCGATTCGTTCGTATAGTACAAGCAAGTCCTTCTCTACCTCTCGATACTGTCGCAGAAAGTCCGCTGCCCGCTCTGCGTCACAGCCTGCAATGTAGTATTGCGTGATTTCTACGTGGTACGGAATTCAAACCACCTACTCCCGTCTTTCACGTCAAAATCAATGTCACACTCCTCCTCGTGCATTTTGTATTCCATGATCGTGCTTCGGTTCAGAAGATACCTCCGCCGGAGAGAATCAAACGCAGCCACTGTTGAAATGTAGTAGTAACCCAAGCACGTGTTGCACTACTCAATTATATTCAGATACTGACACAACAGAGTCGCAGTACACTTCCTTTCGACAACAACCGCAATCCAGTGGATTCTCCGATAATTCGATCTTGGAATCGAGTCGGACGTGCTTTGCCGCTACAACAGTCAACCGATCCGAAAAGAACGCCCACACAAGAAGAGTCGATAGTTGGGGTCTCCTTCCCGCTCCATCATGCAGTTCGAGTCCGTAATAATCGCCTTGCAGGTCGAGCATTGGTAGATGGAGTACGCCATGGCATGAAATGACGCTGTTTGAATTGATAGCAACAAACAGACCGGGATAGGGACTATTCACTAACTACAGTAATGCCTGTTACAGCAACCATTCTGCGGCTCAATCTACCAAAGTCCTTTCCATTGTCGGTCAAGTAGTTCATCTTCACCTTCACATAATAGTTGTCAGCCGGCTGGCGAGGCACAAGCACTGTCCAGTAGGCGTTGTCCTTGTCTTCGGTGTTGT
>ERZ1106948.93-NODE-93-length-43353-cov-49.448658_pt1 | contig 43353 bp, 59 predicted proteins | sample MGYA00403673_ERZ1106948 | MGnify/ENA primary metagenome ERZ1106948 (study PRJEB35170, sample SAMEA104062409) | human gut metagenome | biome: human gut; feature: human-associated habitat; material: faeces | place: Denmark | collected 2012-05-07 ...
TCTGCGACTGCGGCGGTGTCAATTTGTTCGAGTTGTAATTGTATGGGGTGTTTGTGGGAAACACTATTCCGTTGAGGCGTTTCGTCGTGGAAACACCAAAAACAAGCGAATGCCCCACGCGTTGAGCAAAAGCTCCGTTATCTTTATCGACAGCTACAATGGGATGAATAACGGAGTTGTTGCATCGGAGTTGGAAGCGTTGCTGAAGGAGGTTGGGATGGTAGGGGGAGTAACGGTCTGTAACGACATAGACGGTGACGAGCGAGTACTCCGAGAAGGTAACGCATGTTGTCTACTACGTGCAGGGGTGAATGAGCGCTGTGAGTTCCTTATGCGTAGACTGGATACGTTAGAGAAGGTTCCGGCGCAGAGAGAGCTGAAGGGGTATAGCGGACGAATTGAGAACGAGCGGGATTACCATGTTGCGCTTACGCACATGGCAACGAAGGACAGAAAGTGCTTGCTGAACGCGCAGTATATCCTGCTTGCCATTTGCATTCCGTTATCTTCACCACAGGGCTTTCCGCGTATGCGAACAGCCTGAAGAGCCATATCGCTGTGGAGAAGGGAAGCAAGACCGGAAAGAGTAAGACGACACCGAAGTACACTTCAAACCGGGCAATTATGATCTTTGACGAGACAAAGCATTTTAAGGATGTTCAGTTGGTAGGCGCAGATGTATCGTTTAATGCACAGGATATCCATGATTACTGTCCTCCGACCTTCCTGGGCGATTCTCCTCTGGGAGTCTCTCCCTTCTTGCCCGTGAGTGAAAGAAGACGGTTCGCGATATCGGAGTGCGTGATGCGTAGCGTTCTGGACGAGCTGAAGAGGAAGCTGCAGCACATTCGAAGCGACGCGATGGACCGGAAGCGCATTCGCTGCGGACTGTTGAAGCGCAAGGAGCCCACGTGGACGGAAGAGTACGTGAAGCGGAGCGTGAAGAAGAAGCTGGGCAAGTCGATGTTCTGCGAAGTCTGTGGAGTTGCGATTCCTAGCTACAGTTCTGTATGCACGTGTAGTTTATGTTACGAATAGCATGCGTGCACGGAGAATCACAAGCAGCACATCCACAGTGACAAGTATTTTGGGTTTTTGGACGACTTCTTTGACCAGCTTCTGTTCCATGCGTGGAACTGCGTGGGGAAGAAGGTGCTTCAGAATGATGCTTCAAAGGAGGAGATGCAGTCCGTTCCGTCTTGCAGTTCCGCCACGAATGAGATGCGAGTGTGGATGTTCCCCCAGTTTTTCCGTTTCATCCAGAAGCAGTCCTCCTGTGATTCAGTCCAGGTGTCTGAGCACATGAAGCAAGAAGTGGGCCGCATCATCCAGACCCCGCCGCGCCCCTTACTGTTCCCTGTCAATCGTCTTGGCGCGAAGAGTAGTGATTCCCACTAGTTCTGTTTCATTGTGTCTTCATCTTTTATTGTCCGCGTGTTCGTTGCACCACATATGCAGATTCCACTGAAAACGAAAATGAGGGCGAAAGTGCGTAGGCGAAAAGACGAAAAGACGTATTTCAGGCGAAAGAAAACACTAATTCATGCAAGTATCGTTCGAATCGCTCAGAGGACACAGGGACTGTGTGACCTGCATGCTGGATCACCCGAAGGGGCTGATAACGGGCAGTGAGGATAGAACGGTGCGTCTGTGGGACATTCGTATGAACAGAGCCGTGAAGTGCATATGCGACATGTTTGACGACGAAATCGCGTGTTTGAGTGTGTATCCGTCGAACGACTACACGGTTTGCGTGGGCTGCGAGTCCTTCGTGACGTTCTACGATTTGCGCAACCCGAGCGCGATTATCAAGGAATGCGTTGGAGTCACCGACTGCAATGATGGTCCTGTGAACCGCTGCTGCCCTTTAGGCGATAGGAATCCAGACGAGATTGTTATCTGTGACGACGATGGGTAGTGTTTCGGTGTGTGGTTGATTGTAGAACGATCAGCATTTGGAACTGTGAAACAAACGAGGAAACGATCATATTGGAGGGCGTTCACGAGAGCATTTGCACCGACGTGATTCCGTTGGAGCTCAATGGGAAGTAGGGACGGGTTGTTGACTGAATGCATAGCACCGTTCTCGCGTCTTCGGGCTACGACCAGCGCGTGTTCCTGACGAACATGGACGGAGTCGCCTTTTTCCACTGGAGTATGGACTCCCTGTCGAGTGCCCTGCCCTCGGTGAATCCCCCTCTGGCGTACAAGCTGGCGTACGACAAGAGGCAGTCCAGACTCTACTGCGGATTGATGGACGGCTCCATCCGCTACCTGAAGTACGAAGAGAAGAAGGGCACTGTGATTCCCGTGATTACGACACACACAGGCGGCGTTTCCGATGTAGTGAATGGAACAGTGGATGAGCTGTAGTTGCAATCGTGGGAGAAGAACGACCGCCACTACTTGCTGTCCACTGCAAATGATCAACTTTTCCTGGTGAACAAGGAGGTGAATCGCGATATATCCTACTTCCAGGAGGTGGAGCGGATTGAATTGAAGTGGAAACCGAATTGCTTTGTTCGCTTGGGTGATGACATCTTCTTTGGCGGCACGTCAAAGGACATATTGCGGGCAAACGGTGCATTCCGGTTTTGATGTGTTTGTTTGAGAGCGATAATCGTTGCGATTCTGGAGTTGGGGTCCCCACGATTTGAATTGGGGATGTGAAAAGACACCGATGCAAAAACAAGATGAATCGCCTTGCTTATTTGTTCATTCTGTTTTGCTTCATCTGTATCTTCCAGAGCCGGCGCATATGACTCGTAGTTGCGAATTGTAACGGAAAGAGGGAGGAAGAGGGAATGGAAGATCGTGACGTGAGCTCGTAGTGGAATAGAGACGGAGTGATGCGTAGCATGTCTTCGAAGAGAAGTGGGAGGAATAACAGTTTCGACACGGACGATTACACTACCAATCACGCCGTCGTCGTGCAGCAAAACGGAAGAGCGAGGAAGGTGGAAGGAACAAAGAGAGAGGAGTCGTTGGCAAAACCAATGACGGTGGTGAAATCAGCGCAAGTACAGACGGAGGAAGTGGAGGTAGAGGAGCAGAAGCAGGAGTACATCGAGGAACTGAACATTGCCAGACAGGAGAAGATGAACGAGTTGCTTAAGAGTGCACACGTTTTGCGCAGTGGGGGAAAGGATGAGAACGGAAAGTCAATGCATTTGGAGGCGGCGTCTTCGATGTTGCTGAATCCGTTGAAAGTGAATCCATCGCACGGTCCCCACGCACTCGCGTCCTTAAACGATGCGTCCTTCAATCTGTACTATGTCGTAGCAAGCGTTTCCCCGACTTCCATTACGCTGACTCTGAACTCGACAGCAAAGGCGACAGTTTGGTGTCAGGCGTCGGAGGTGGGTTTGCTGGACAGGAACTCCATTCAGCTGCACAAGCAAGGGACCAACATTAAGGGTAGGATTCGTTCTTGTGCTTCATGAAAGCCCACTCCACGGTGTTTTACGAGATTCCGAACCTGTCTCCCGAGACGAAATACAACATCGATTGTTTCGGAGTGTCTCCCGTGGGGAATCAGCAGAACGCAGAGAGTCGCATTTACGGTGTCACAACGGAAGCTGTTCATTTCTCCATTGACAAATGTCAGCATCTTGAGAATTCTCTCCGTGTGTACGTGAATCGCAATGTGAATGTGCCTGTGGTGTGTAATGTATTTGACGAAACGAGTAGCGGAATGCGCGCTGAATGAAGAATAGTGAATAATATCGCTTCGAAGAGTGTGTCCTCATCGACATCTGTCGTGGTGTTTCCGATTCACATTCACTCCTCTCTGTTTGTGAAGTGCCTTATTCGTCTGGACAGTGGACAGGGTGGGAGCGTTTGGAGTGAGTGATTCGTAGAGGCGAGTGCCAGTGCGAGCATTCTTGTGAACCAGACGAAGAAGAGCAGCGTGATCCTTTTATCTGTTATTGTTTTGCTTGCCCTTAGTGTGCCGATTGCGTGTTGCCTGTGCTGTGGGAAGAAGAGGTGATTCTTTGTGTAGTGAATAAGGGATAGAAGAGTGACGCTGCCTCCCATGGCGTACAGACTGGATGACATTGAAGTGGAGAATCTGCTGAAGCATGATGACAATGACTCTTAGTGTTTTGTGTTTCTTGAAGGAATGGAAAGCATAGTGTTTCTCACAAAGCACGCCATTTGAACGAGTTCATCCATGAAAGAGGGTAGTTGTTGGTCGCATCACGCAGTTGAAGATTCGCATTGTGCGATATCAGGTAGCTCTCTACGTCTAGAAGATAAGAAATGAAGCGAAATAGAACTGTTTCTCTCTTGTTTGTGGGCGTAATGAAGAGGAGTCTTGCCAGAGTGGTCCTACGAATGAGAAGTGCAGTATGCTCGCACTTGTACGTTTATGTCTGCATTGTTTTCCACAAGATACTTGACAATCTGAAGACTGGCATCTACGACTCACGAGGAGTGAGAAACGGTACCCGAACATGCAAAGTGGAGCGCAGTACATCCGTTCTTGTCCTGCAGAGCCGCATTCGCCCCATGTGTGATTAGATACTTCACCATCTATTTGTGACGTAAACAACTCCCGCACTCACTTCAAAGTGGTTATTCCGCACAGCTACGCATTACACCCCTCTCCGTGTTCTACCTTCCATCAGCATGGTTAATCCGTACGCATCCTGTCTGTTGATGACATCCAATGGATCCGATTCCTGAAGTTCACAACCCCTCCCGATCTTCACCTTGGAAAGCATTTCGTCGATTGTCACATACTCTCCGTACGCGGCAGACGCCATGTAGTCGAAGTCCATGTCGAAACAAAGAAGAGGAAAAACAATGACAAAAGACTCAAAAATCACATAAAGGGACTAAATATGCATTCCGTTAATCTGCTTGTTCGCATTCTGAGTAGCCGAGGTCATTAGCGACTCCCACTTCCTACACATCACTCACCACCTTCTCTTCTACCCAGACTCGTTCGAAGGAGGCACCGGAGAGACGCTTCTCCTGAAGTTCAGCAATGCAGTCAATCCCTCATCTTGTGCTGCAGCGTCCGGATTGCCCTGTCCAGCAGTCGGCGCGGAGTTGCCCGCCGAACAGTACCGTTTACTACCGTCTTGAGAGGGGTCGTAACCCGGCGCGTTCACAGGGACACAGTTCCGCACGTCGTAGGGCATGGGCTGCATGGACGGCATGGGCGAGTAGGGCATGGGCTGTGTCAGTTGACTGGGCATGGGGCTGAGTTGCCCCGGCATGGGACTGAGCGGACCTGGCATCGGACTCATGGGACTCTGCGGCACGGGAAGTGGATATGGCGACTGCCGAGGCATATGACCAGTCATTTGAGAAGTCATTTGACCAGTCATTTGAGAAGTCATTTGACCATTCATCTGCCCAGCCATCTGAGGAGCCATCTGACCAGTCATTTGAGCGCCCATTTGAGGAGGCATCTGACCAGCCATTTGAGGCATCTGCGCACCCATCTGAGGGTAGTAGTTGTAGTACCCCGGGTTGGCGAGCGAGGGCGGCGGCGTCATGGAGTAACCCACGCGCTTCTGCGTCTGCCAGGCGGAGGACGGCGTGGAGCCGGGCACGGAGGGCGAGCGCGAGTAGGAGAGTGGTGTGATGGGCGTGGTGGGCGTGGGCTGCTTGCACTCGACGCGCGACGGCAGCGTGTAGTCTGCCAGATGGGAGGCGGAGCAGCAGCGGAAGTTGAACATCTCCTTCTCGTAATCGAGAAGGTACTTGGTGTAGCTATGCGTCACCTCCACCACCATCACGCACATCTTCTTCAGACGGTACGACGCGGAGGTCTCCGTGGGCGAGTAATTGTCCATCCCACGATAGATGCGCGACCACGTGCCCTCCTTCTTCACCACGTTCTCGCAGCCGCCGTGCGCCGTCACCTCGCGGAACAGGCGGTACAGGTCCACCTCGCGCTTGCCCAGCATGGGCTGCTTGAAGGAGCCGATGTTGCGGTTCTTGATGTAGAGCTTGAGACGGTACATGAAGTCGGACTGCTCGCGCCCGTACTGCGGCGTGTGTCCGGAGAGGCTGATGGTGTAGTTGGGCACGTTGTTCTCGGGAATGGAGCAGTGGTTGTACTGTGTGTCCCACACGTTCATGCAGCACTCGAAGTTGGGCAGCATCGACTCGTCGAGGGTGCTATGCATTATCCCCTAATTCAATCGGGACATGGGCACGGCGCGCTTCTTCTTGCACTTGCAGCACTGGATATAGTGCGTGGCGATCACGTTCTCGCGGCGACGCGGGTTGCCCGTAACGATGGGCGCTTGCATCGGATGACTGATCGACATGGAACGAATCGGACCCGGCAGCATCTCCATCGGCGAGTGCGGCACCGACAGTGCGCGAGTGGCGGAGCGCGGCGAGAAGGCGTGGCTGGAGGACTCGTCCTCGGCCTCCACGGAGAGCGGACTGATCAGACTTGTGGTGGGCTCCGACTTGATGGCAGCTGTGCCCGTGGGGAGTGGAGGCGGGATGGTCGGCATGGAGTGGGGCGTCAGCGAGCTGATGGGGAGAGAGAAGAGGAAGTTGAAGTTGGGGGCGGGACAGCCGCCCATGTTCATGATGAACATGTTCCAGGCAGAGCGGTATTGCTACGCGTAAATGGGAAGAGAGACGGCGACAGCACAGAAAGGGAGAGAGCAGTTGGCACGAGGGCACTGGATGCTGTGGATGAGGAGCAAGGGCCGCAGAACCATGCACTGGTTACAGTTCGTGTTGGTACATATGGACGCGTGGAAGACGTCTCTCTTCACGTCGGCGCACCACGAGTAGCGACAATGCCCCGTCGTGACGAAGCACTCGGAAACGTGCTTCAGCTCGAACAGGAACTCGGACAGCGTGGGCTGTGTTTCGTGAATAATAGAAAACAGCAACGGCACCTCTACCGTGACGGAACCGCCGTTTGCGGCCATCATCGAGATAGTGCGCGTAGTAGAGAGCATGTCATGAACTACGGGTGAGGAAACCCCTCCACACGGACGATTAACAGAAACGCCTCCTCGAACCACGTCGTCAAAGCAGACCGGTTTTACGTCGTCGTTCTTGATATCATCCGGCAGGTTTATGACCGGAATGCTGTTCGCTGTATCGGACTGGGAGCCCCCTTCTTCCAAAGCGTCGCCGCTTGGGTTATCGACGTCTTCCCTCTTCACGCTCCTGACTCCCGTAGGAACGGACGCCGAAGTGGAAAGAGGGAATCGAGTGGAAGACGGTGGCGTGAGCGAGTTCTCCGAGGTGCCTTTCGTGTTGGCATCTTGTTGCTTCAGTTGTGCTCCGTCACTCGAATCGACCATCTACGACAACGGTAAACCGAAAGGGCCGCAAAAGCAAAAGCGCCTACGTTCAAATGTGCGAAATAATGAAGGAAATGGACAAAGGAGTGAGAATAGTGCACGCACTGATGACTCAATGTATACCATCAATTCCTGTTACGGATGGATGAAACGCCCGAAGAATGAGTCATGAGATGAAAAAGTAAAAACAACGGGATAGCACTGAAAGCATCACGAATACCTGTAGAACTGTGATTTCTGCGATTTGTAAAACGCCAATCGCGAGATGGCGCTCCCGTGCAAAGCGGGCTCGCGATTCAGAAAGTGAAAGAGCGTTGTGAGTAGAACGCAGATAAGGAGCGAAAGCCGTCGTGCCTTCAAGAGGGAAAAAGAAAAGAATGGATAACGAGGGTATCGATCCCCCTACCTATCGCATGCAAAGCGATCGCTCTACCATTTGAGCTAGTTACCCTTACCGAAACCCTCAATGCGTATCCCCATCAGCACATCGAGAGTCACACATCCTTTCAAACACAAATCCATTGGCTCCACCACTCGAAGCGCTCTGCATCGATGTCCACTTGCGCAGGATGCTTTCTCAGGGGCTGCTATCCCTGCCAAGCGCAGGAGGGAGTCCCCTTGTCCAAGCCCATCTTGCTCGGGTGTGAAGACCCTTCGTGTGCAGCGACGCGTGCTCCTCACCCATAGACTGTGCTCATCGGTTCTGTTCATCAGTCTCCTGAACTATCTGGAGCAGCACAAGGACGCACATATCGTCTTCATTCGCAGCCAGTAGGCCTTTTGTCTCCGATGTCAGTCCCAAGGGAAGTGCACTCCGGGTTTCGGCTACGGCTGCTGGAGACGCAGAACCGCCTATCACCGCTGTTGAAACAGATCCATATCAAGTGGGAGTTGATTCACGCCCTCTTACGCCAAAGATACCTGACGACGTACGCCGAGCTCAACGAGTTCATCGTCTCGTCCTTTCTGTCCTATCGCTACGACTTGCTAGTGATCGACAATTGGGGTTCATTTCTGAAGTGGGTGGTGTATACCGTCCGTCACAGATAGAGATACGCACATATTCCTCAAGATGAGTCGGACGCTGGCGCTCATTAAGGAGCTGGGGATTCCGTCCATCATCGTGAGCAACTACGTTACCTTGGCGAAGTACAAGGATAACGATAACGTGTACAGCAGCCTCTTCTCTTCAGTAATCCAGATCCGAAGTAGTTTTCTTCCTCTCCTCTTCCCATTAGTCGTGTCTCCCTCCGTGTATTCCATGTTCACACTATGCCCGGGACCAGGTCATGAGAACACGCTGTCCTTTTCTGTCACGGATACATGTATTCAGCTATTGAAAGAATAGTGGTGGCGTGTTTGTTTCTCCCCCTCCGATGTCATCCTTCATTTCGACTCCAACTTCGTTCCACTGGGTGTGTGTGATTCTGTCTCTCCATTCCCTCTTTCTCTACCTAGACGGAAGTCTCACTCCGAAATACCCTCGATTCGTGGAGTTCAGGTCATGGTTTTCCCCAGTAACTGGAGCTTGGAGGCGTTGATCGCCGAAAACCCTTTTGCACTATTCAATTCAGTCTTTCATTTCTTCGATTTCAATTCTGATTTTTTGCACAGTTGTTTGTTATGGCATAAGATCACCATTAGTGGGGTCTCCTCGTTTTGGTCAAGATGGCGCCACGCCATGACAACCGGGTTCAGTATTAGTTACAAATATAACATGAACAAAGAGCTGGCTACAGATTGATAAGAATGGATCGCGATAAAGCTTCCGTCTTCTGCCATTTTGACAATTGCTGCTTTATGTGGTTTAGTTCTTATTGCATACGTTATGGTATAGCATCGATAGTACACTGTGTCAACAACAACTCGCTATACCGCTTGCTTGTGATTTTACCTCAGTGTGCGTTGTCACGTCTTCGTTTCCTTGAAATTCAAGTTTACATCCACTACAGTACCCAGCAAGAATAGTGAGCGGTTTCTAGTCTTCACGTGGTCTGCGCAATTCCTGATTGTTCTTGGTACCTAATTCAGTTTCAGTTGTATTATTGTCAGTCTCATGGTTACAGTCCATTGGTGTATGAAATCCTCCGCTCCATTACGTAATGATGGTGATTTGGCACTTGTCTCTTCGTGCTGGTTCTGCTCCTTGACGCAGTTTCTCTTACATCACTGATGCCATGTATGTAGGTTTCGTTGCCCAGTGGTTAGGGATAGGGGAGATATCGTATGTGTGCTTTTGTGGTTAGATCCAGAACTATTTGGAGTATATCAACTTCCGTATGGAACGGCCACGAGACCACCGAGTTCATGTTAGGTTTGGAATTGTAGTATGTAGTTGGATTGCGACATGTGCATCATCACTGTCATTGGACTATATCCTTCTTCTCTTGTGTTCTTCTCATGTAGTAGGTTTCCTTCATAATGGATTGAGTTCTGCGAATGCTGTCTATGAGACCGAATTGTTGATGCCCATTGTCACGATCATCCAGAAGTCAATTCATTCGAGTGATGTGCGTACGGTATATGCATGTGATGACCAATGAATAGATTGTAGTAGGGAAGTACACAGTGTACATCAAGTGAATTCGTTCATCACTTCGATTCAACTCTTACTATTAGTATGGTGTACCATATATTGAGTAATGGATGTTGGATGATAGTGGATATCAGTGGCTGAGCGATATGTGTCCACATTGACCCAACCTTCGTAATCTCTCTCCTTATTCAAGTAGTAAGATCTCTGTACTATTCTCATTGCAGAATACGATACTTCGTGTGTGGAATATACCTGGTTGTTGATTGTGCATCTTGTCATAGTGTTCCTGTGATCGTTTTACTACATGTATATTCTGTCTTGTCTCTTGCTCTATTCACTGTAGTGGTTTGGGGTGCAGAATACTCCATGGGTGATGAACTGCGCATCGATGACCTTAAGTGTCTGACCGTTTGCTTTCTCGTTATATGAATGCATAGTATGTATTCGGCAGCTCATTTGCATTGATCGTATGAGATATTGAAGGAAGGTGGGATGATGATGTGAATCCGGCATGATCCTTCATTACTTCTCATATCCCTTCACCAATAGATGCTCAGTCCCATAGTGATTACATTCCATTTCTTATTGTAACCTGTTAAGAGGATCGTGAATCAACATGTGTATGGATCTGAAGCTTTTATTCTGTTCTCAGATCATTTGTCCATTGGTTGTTCTTTCATGCATGCCAATTGGAGTGAATAGTGTTGCTGGAAGGATATATGATACATATGGCTTTTCACCCCTATAAGAGTCGTTATAGGTAAATGGATAATTGATATTGAATGTGCATCGAGAGCTGCTCGAAGAGAGTGAATGAAGGCGTGTTATTAGGTGATGATCTCCAATTGCTGCAATCACTGGGGTTGTTCATTGATATTGTTATAGTACTTTTGTATTCATGTATGCATTCCACCGGTAGTGTGTCAATCATGGCACATTGACTATTGACTGAGATATTAGTGAGTAACGCTTTCCCCTTCATTCGTCACATTCCGATCCTATTGCTCATTGTTTTCAGTTGTGCACCATGTGTACGCGATGTATATGATAAGAATGGAGAATAGTAGATGATGATGATTCTCGTGAGTCTGAGATATTGATATTGCTTTACCCATGTCGTTGCTGTGGATGCATTGCTTAGTGTTATTTGTTGTGTAGCAGTGGATATCATGATCGAGAGTATCAATCCCCTTGCATCAGATGTTGAGCATGCATGGTACGTAAGATACAATACTGTGTGGCTGTTTTGGTGTTGTTATCTAGATTCATCAGTGATGATGCGTGATGATTCTCTTGGATATGAAACTAACATATTAGTCTTTGTGGTGAACTGATTCGATTTTCTGTTTCGGAAACGCATTAGGAGCGAATGACACCGGTAGTGAAGTACCATGAGATTGAGTGGTTTCATTTGAGTTTATTCACTCATTGGAATGGCATAGGAGAGTAAGCACTCTTCATAGATGTTGATTAGCCATTTCAACCCTTGAGTGAGTATTGTTAACAACCATTTGCTTATGATAGTTTTCATGTGGTTCTGTAGAGTATCCTGCAATATAGAATCCTCTTTCAGTGAGTACTGCATTGTCGTCAATGTAGTTGTCGCTTCCGCAGATTATTGCTGTGCATGATCTACATGATTAGATATGTGAATCAGAGTAGGTATTTTGATGAGTGTGGGGTATGACAGTGAATTCACGCAACCATCTCTATATGATGATATGAACTGTATTGCCATATAGTGATGGTTACGTTGATTCATGCAGGATGTGTTAATGAGTGTAATGGGGTGATGCAAGGTAATCGTCTTCGTCCCTTCCTTCTTGTTTATAACACATGTATTGTATCTGGTATAGTGAGACGATAACATACACACAATATGAGACCCTGTCAATTTCATTTTGGAACAGGGTGATTTGATACAAGGAGTGAGAAACAGCCCATTTCTCCACAAGTCCACTATGTACCCCTTACACTATCCTCCTCTTGTTTCCGCCAAATCCAATTGTATGGTCTCTCCACTCGTCATTGTGCACGGAGGGAGCAGGTTCAACAAACACATCAGTACGAAACACGACATAACTTCGCACCCCACTATCACCCATCTATCACTCTTCTATACACAATACTAACTCCTCTCTTCACAAACCCACAGTTTACCTCTCTCATATGATTTCAATACATACCACACCAAATGGAAACGGCGGCAGTTCCAGCACATCCACTTCCCCACCATTCAATAGGAACCCTTAGAGAGCACAGAATCGAATACGACAAGACACATATAATACACCACAGAAGGACAATGGTGTCATACAGAGCCAATTTGACTATCATAACCCCGGATAGATCTCAGCACCATTTTCAATGATATCGATTATAACGGACACGGTGACTCAATAGTAATCAAATACGCACTGAAATGACAGCGATGCATCGCGAGACGGAATAGGAAGCCAGGCAACAGCCGACGAAGCAGGAACTGTGAGCTCACGGGACACCAGAAGAGTATACCGATTATAACAATGAAGCAGTAATCAATGACGAAACAGCTCTTCTTCGTAGCAACAGAAAGAGCATTTAGCTGGTTAGATGAAGCTGAGTACTATATGTGAATGGCAATGCACAAACCCTACCCATAGAACAATCGATCAATCCCAAGAAACAGATTGGAGATCCAGTCTGAACACCATGAACTTTACACATGGAAGAACATATGTATATGAAATAGTAACGACACACCAATCACGAACAGGAAGGGAGTATGAGCACGAACGACGAATGAGCAGGGATAACAGCGAGCAGATCAGGACTTATGGCCGATCATCCACCATGCTATCCATTCTTCTCTAAATCCCTCCATTGAACTTGCGAGGCATTAGGATTGATATACCAACAGCTTGCTCCTCAACAAGAGGGATCATTCACACGACCTCCTAGTAACGCCCACGCGCATCGTATTCACAGTATATTCGCTAATGGCAACAGCATTCGATAGCAAAATGCACGAATTGAAGAGAATCAATGAAAATGCCAGTGAAATGAGGGAAATAGGGGAAAGAGGAACGGGAATAGTGTGGAAACAACCATAAAAACCTTCACTCTTCATTATTACTTTTAAGTTGGAATGAGGTCGATGCCGACAAGCCTTAACTTGTTACCACATGATTGTAGACTATCTAAACAGTTGTGTGGAGGGTGATTTGGTGTGAACATGTGTTGTACCGGAATTGTGGTAATGATGAGCGATAGGGTGGCTATACCACTGAAGACAGGTGGAAAACCAATTAGGGGGTTTTCTGGGGTCAAAACCTGCAAATTCGATGTGTGATGTTGAAGTTGAAGATGAGGTCGAGTAAGGGGTGCTTCATAATGGTAATGGGTAGTAAAGGCTTTACAGATGTCCTGTGGATGAAAGGAAGGAGAACATGAGTGAGTTGTAAAGATGATATCTAGAACAGCCTTGTGGAGGATAACGCTACTCAAAGTGAGATGTGCTTTCTATGTCTTATGGAATAGGGCGTGATGCAGGTGCTTTGTGGCACTGATTCTGGGGGTACTTGTTCTGGTGCGATTTCATGATGTAGATAGCTCAGGAGAAGAAAGACGAGAGTGAAGGCTTCAGAAATCACTGTAAGTGTTTGGGTGTTGTGTCTTACGTTCTAGAGCTGATTCCCTTGGCGTACTACAATCTGCTCCTTTTGGAGCACTTTGTACTACGAGAAGTGAAGAGCTGAGTGAGCGAAGCGAGGAAGAGAGTTGGTTATGGTAATGAATAAAAAGTCCTGTTTTCTGAATGACAATACCCACTACTAATGGAATGACTAAAATCGGGGAGGCTATATTCGTGCGGGAGTTTCGCACGAAATTGAGCATCTTCCTAGCTTTGCAAGTAAAGAGATCTCATTAAGTGAACAACATGGGCAAGAGATAAGATTCTGAGAACAAATAGGAGCCAAAATAAAACCGGGAGAACTTGCAAACGGAATAGTGACTATTTTGGTCGGGACAGGGACCAATAATATCGACCCTATGCTCCATTTACTGGGAGGTGATAGTAATCGCATAGAAGGAGTCCGGCGTTACAAATCGCATACACGGAATGAAATGATACCAACCATATAGAAGGAGTACGACAAACACAAGACTCGGATTGAATTGAAACTGTGATCATCACCTTCACCTTTTGATGCAGGAGCGTGGTCAGCTCCAGTCCCGCCGTCTTCTCCACCTTCCTCCGAATGGCCTCCAGCTTCGTCGCGTCCTCCTTCTGCTTGACGACAAGTCGCTCGCGCAAGACAATCTGTCCACTACCCTCCTCGTGACCAATGGGCTCGACGCGCAGATCAAACGGAACATCCTGTACGTGAAACCGTGCACTGTCTAGTACGTAGTTGTAGTACTTGAACACCTTCTCGCGCACAATCTCGGTAGAACGCCCTGTTGGGAACTCCTCCTTCTTCTCCTCCTTCACTTCCTCCTTCCAAACGCCGGGCTTCGCCTTGCTCACAAGCGCGTCGAGAATGGCGTCGGTACCGTCCTTCTGGAGCGCGGATATCATGAACAGCGCTTCGTTCTCCCACTCCTTCTGTTTCAAGGTCGTGTTGGGAATCTGAGCGTAATCAAACTATCCACTCCATACGTGATAAATGTTGTCCATCTTCTTCTTCCATATCACCTCCGACACTGCGTTCGCGTACTGGATGAGCACGTCCTTCGGGGTTACTAAATCGACTTTGTTCAGCGCCACGTAGAGATAGGACCCGTTGAGAAACGAGATATCGCACGCCTTCTTCAGCACGTCGCGCTGTGTATCGTTAAAGGGAATCGAGGCATCGATCATCTACGCCTCACTTCCCATCATCACCTCTCACTGCAATGATCGCATCTAACCGTTCAATCGTGGACTCGGCGACCTTCGCCAGCTGTTTCTCGGGAGAAGAGGCGAAACTACAGGTCATACGACACAGAAAGTGAAACCTAGACTGGATAATGCCAGGCGTATCGAAAAAGAGAAGATCAGTGGAGCCCACAAGTCGACGTCCCAGCATGCTGCAGCGCGTTGTATTCGGTTTGTTGCTCACAGCGGACACCTTCTCGCCAACGAGAGCGTTCAGCAACGTGCTCTTTCCCACGTTCGGAGCACCACACAGACCGATGGACAAGTACCTCCTACAGTTCTCCTTCTACAAATGAGTGGGGAATAATGGCAAAACGGGAGCCTCCTTCTCCTTCTCCTCGATGAGATACGCAATACTCGGTTCGTCCTGCACAATTTCCTTGGGAATCGGGTCATGCGTGGTGTAGTGATGCGAGGGCTTTTGGTCCATGATGCGATTCAGACTCTGGTAGATTCCAATCCTACGCTGAGAAAGAAATCATGCGGCTACAAGCTGCCCTGCTCCTCCTGCGAAAGCTTGTCGAGCCCGCTGTCGTCAAACTGGAAGCGACTACATCTCACACCCACTCGTCCGTTTCGACTCCTTTGAAAAGCATCTCGCTGCACGGCAAAAAGGAATGCGGCACAGACCACTCGCCAGCGCAGGAGCAATCCGCAGCATAAAAGCAAAAATGCCTTAGCCGTGAATCGAACACGGGTTATCACGGCCACAACGTGATGTACTGACCAACTATACTACCAAGGCACTTGTTTCCAACTCGACACACCCTCCTACAAGACTATGTTACTCAAATGGGAGCAACTCTTTGCTCGCACTCCGTCATCTGCGAGGACACGACCGAGGCGAGTCGTGGGTGAAGGCAAGGGACAATTCACCTCCATTTCTTTTCTATTCTCCACTCCCCAGTGCCTCCAGTGGTCCAACGAATCGCGTCATGTCGCTGATGGAGTGCCGATACTATATTGACCAGCACGTATGTGCCCAGTGGGACGATGGGTCGTATCGTGAGTTTTATGGTGAGAATTGACCGACTAGACACGGGAGTTGTGCAGCAGATTCGAGAGCGGGCGAACAACGACGGCAGTCGAGAGTATGAATACTATATTCACTATATTGATTGTAACGGTGGTGAGATGGGATGTGTAATGGATAGATGACAAAAGAATGGAGGGATGGGTTCCGGGATCGCGCATCTCCACGCTGAACAAAAAGAACATGAAGAGGCTACGCGACATCGATAGTCCATTCCTTGAAAAGGTGTGGATTCGTGCGGGGAGTGATGTGTAGAAAGCAAACGCGGAGCCAACACTCTTGGAGAAGGAGCAGGGGGAACTCACAAAGGTGAGTGTGCCAAGACTTGATTTATCGTAGATCAAGCGAATTGAGTCGATTGAGTTTGGTCGACACGACATTGACTGCTGGTACTACTCTCCGTATCCCGACCCGTTTCAAGTTCCGAAGCTGTACATTTGCGAGTTCTGCTTGAAGTACTATCGTTCTGCCGCGGAACTCGATAGACACTGTCAGAACTGTTCCGTCTCTCACCCTCCCGGTTTGGGCATCCTGCGGTCGCGTCACGAATAGGAGATGAAGTGTACAGAGACGGCAATCTCCTCATGTACGAAGTGGACGGGAACAAGGAGATTCTGTACTGCCAGAACCTCTGTCTTCTGGCGAAGTTTTTCATCGAGCACAAGACCATATACTACGACACCTACCCCTTTTTCTTCTACGTGCTGTGCGAGGAGGACGCGGAGGGCAGTCACATCGTCGGCTACTTCTCAAAGGACAAGGACTCACAAGAGGGTTACAACCTCGCGTGCATCTGCAGCATGCCCTTCGTGCAGCGCTCCGGCTACGGCAAGTTCCTCATCTCCTTCTCCTACGAGCTGTCGAAGAGGGAGGGAAAAGTGGGGGTGCGCGGGAAGAGTCAGTTGTAGATCGGCTCGCCCGAGAAGCCGCTGTCGGACCTGGGTCGGCTGAGTTACCGCAGCTACTGGACGTACATGATCATGAAGACGCTGCGCGAGACCAAGTGCACGTGCAGCATCAAGGACATCAGCGCCAGGACGTCGATGAAGGTGGACGATATTGTGAGCACGCTGGACGTGCTGGGTCTGTTGAAGGTGTGGAAAGGGCAGTACGTGGCTGCCATCTCGGAGGAGGTGGTGATGAGGAGGAGAGGTGATGGGTAGATTGTGGACAGCTTCTTTGAGACGGCGAAGATCCCGCAGACGCTTTGCAAGCCGGAGAAGCTGAAGTGGACGCCTCATGTGGTGTCGACACAACAGGGGAAATGATGTGTTTGTTGGTAGACAGGAGTTTTGTTTCAAGTCATCTTCTTTGATGATTGAGTTTCATGTTATCTTCTTTAATGATTGAGTTTCAAGTCATCTTCTTTGATGTGTGTGTTGCAAGTCTTTGATGTCTGTGAATAACACAACTGACTCTCAAACACAACTCCCTTCTTCCAACAAACACACCACTTCGACGAACTCATTCGCTGCCTCTTCCTTTCCTCATCCTCGTCCTCAATGGCTCGCTTGTTCGCAGCGAACCCGGACGCCACCACGCTCCAGTTGAAGCCCTGCGGCAGGTACTGTCCCTGGAAGATGATGTGGAACGTCACGTTCTCGTCGAACCTACGCTCAATCATCGCCTCCACGCCCAACGGGAAGTCCGACAGAAGCTTCGGCGTGATGATGAACGTCTGCGGAGCGACGGCGTTGCGGTTGCGTCCCTTGTAGAGCAGCTGCGTCATGACGTACCGCTCGTTGCGCTTGTCCATGTTCTGGTTGATCTGTCCGTGACTCCCTCGCCCCACACTCACCTCGTCAATGAACCGGAAGGGGAATGACACCATGTCTTGCAGCGATAACAGGAACAGGATGGTCGACAGCGACTTCTCCTACACCTCACGCGTCCTCTCTGCTCTCACGCCTCCCGACTGCACCTGCCCGTTCAGACTCTGCACGTCCTGGTTCTCTCTGAAGCTCACCTTGATGTCCAGCCCGATCTGGTTGAAGTTGTCGGGGTTCGTCAGCTCCACTTTCCCCTTGCACTTGATGTTGTGCATGAACAGGCTGAAGTTCGTGTCCAGCTTCCCCACGAGGCGTTTCAGCGTCTCCATGAATGACTTCTCCTTCACCGCGATGTCCTCCGCCAGGTCGTGGAGCTGCTGTCTAGTCCTCAAGCAACCGCCTCACGCGCACTTCAGGTCCGAACACTCCTTCTCCAGCGTCGCGATCCTCTTCTCCCTCTCCTCGTACTCCGCAATGGAACGCTCGTTCACACGGATCTCGCGGATCTTGTCCTGCGTCACGCTCAACATCGCCTACGCCTCACCGCACGCATACACCCCTACCCCACACTCGTTCAGGTTGGTCGAGTACTTCTTGTCGAACACCTCCTGCAGCAGCGGCGTCTTCTCCGGCTCGCAGCGACCCGTCGCGCACTTGCAGCTGAAGTCGTTCGGGTCGGGGTTGTTCTTGCAGTGGAAGAGTCCGCTTTGCGTGTAGATGAACGTCTACGGGTCATCGCAACGACACGCCTCCCACGCGCATCGTCTTCAACTCGCCACGCAGATTGGTGCGCACCGATTCGAGTCTGTTCTTCTCCGCAGTCAACTCGTTCAGCCGAGTGGAGCGCGCCTCCAGCTCCGCCGCCAGCTCCTCGTAGTGGTGCTGCTGGGCGTCGCGCACGCGCGTGATCGCTTCGCGACAGATCGAGAACTTGAGCAGGACGTGCAGCGCCTTCTGTTTCTTCTTCATGATCGCCGCCGAGGCGTCCAGTGCCTCCTTCATCCGCCGAATCTGGTCGTTCTTCTGACTCTCCACGTCGCGGTCCAGCTCGTTCTTGAGGGAGCGGATCTAGGCGTCACCGCCTCCGCTCGCACTCACCTCGTTCTCCAGCTTGTGGCTCTGGTTCCGCTTCCGGATGATGTCGTTCTTCTTCTCCTGCAGCTGGTTGCAGTCGTTCCTCAGCGAGAGCAGCTTCCCGTCGTACTTGTTCTTGATCTCCTGGTAGTTCTGCAGCTACCCCTCACGCACTCTTCCCTCGCCCACCTGACTGTTCACCATGTCCAGCTCGTTCCGCAACACCTGGCGATTCTGCAGCAGGCCGTTCAGCTCCTCGGCGTCCACCATGCCCGAGTTGTCCAGGATTCTCGGCTGGCGCAGCGAGGAGATTTGCGAGGACACTTCGCGCCGCTTTGTCACGCTGTTCGCCCACCGCGACAGCATGATGCGATGTCTATGATCAACAAGAACCACTGCCGACTACTGAACGCTCGGCGTCATGATGACCAGTCCCGTCTCCTGGTCCACGATGTCCTACGACTCACACACCTCGCCACCACACACCTGCAACGCCTCGGGGTCACGCGCCAGGTCCCAGCCCTCGGGAGCGTAGCAGGTGTTCGTCATGTGACCGAAGTTGAGCAGTGCTCTGCGCACCGTGTCCTCACACTTCACGAGGTCGATGAGAAGTCCGCTCAGCTTCAGCTCCTGAAGGCGCTGCGGCGTGATCATCGCGGGCACGTTGGCTTGCTACGCGTCACTTCACCCCACGGAGCCCACGTCCATCATCGCCACGTTGCACTTGATGTCGCCCGCGTGGATCGCCTGCTGGAGGAAGTTGTAGTCCTCGGGACACTGCGCGATGAACGTCAGCAGCAGGTTGCGCGAGACCGAGTTCTCGAGCCACTGCGCGTGCAGCGGCGACGCGAACGACACCTCGTTGAGGATAGGGCCGTATACGGTGCGTCGGAAGGAGTTCGTGTTCGTCTTGATCCACATCATCGCCTGGTACGTGTCCTACGCGTGAGACGCGCCGCGCGCGAGTACTCGGTCGATCTTCTTGATGCGCTCCTGACGCTGCTGCTCCTCGTTGGTCAGCTGCGTGATGCGCCGCTCGTTCGCGTTGCTCTGCGCCAGCAGGTCGCGCTGTCGTCCCTGCAGCTCGTTCACGGGCAGCAGCGCGTCGTTTTGCTACGCCTCATTCTCTCGCCACGCGCCCACTTCGGAGCGGAGCTGGTTCGATTTCGCTGTGAGTTCTTTGATGCGCGCCTTCACCGTGTCCAGGTCCTCGCTCGCGCTCAGCTCCTCCTGGATGGCGTCCAGCGCCTTCTGCGTGTCGCGCATCTGTCCCTTACCTCACGTCGCCACACCCACCTTCTGACGCAACTTGGTTCGCTCGACGTCGATGCTCATCAGGGTCTTCTCGGCGCGCTCGTAGACGCGGTGCTGCTCGCGGCTCTGCTGCACGAAGGAATCGATGCTGGACGAGGCCTTCTTCAGATTCTCCTGCTCCTTCGACATGCTGCGCATTACGACATCATCACGCAATTACATGCGCTCGAGGTGGGAAATGGACTGACGGTAATCGTCGACCTGTTTGCGAAGCGACGCGTCGTTTTCGTTGATGGTCTACGCGTAATGGCGAGAATGAGCACGCTGCCTTGATTTGGTCCTTCACTTGCGTGATCTTCTCCTTCAGATCTGCCAGCTTCTTGGAACTGCTGTCGTAGGTGACCATTTGAATGTGTAGCTGAAGCAGCTTCTCCTACTCGTCAGTCTCCGCAGCGAATCCCCACCTCGTGCTGCAACTGATTCCTCATTTCAAACTTCTCCTTCTCTCTCGCCAGATTCTGATTCACCAGCTTCTCCGTCTCGATGGTCTGCTCCTTCTGCACGATCTTCGTATTGACGGCGTTCTGCTGCTGCTGCGTGTTAATCAGCTGCGTGTGGGTGTTCGACTACGCGTGAATCAGCTCTCCAGCAGAGACGAATTCCTCGCCGCCGACTGACTTCTCGAACTCGCGCAAGCGCTTCTGCGCGTTTTGGTTCACGAAGTCGGCCACTCGGTCTTGGGGCAAGAACTGGCACAAATTGTTCAGATCGATTTTCAGCGTTCGTCGCAGATCCTTCAGCACGTCCTTCTTCTGAGGACGGCCATTAATGAAGTAGTCCGCCCCGGAGTGGCGGATCCTCACTTCCACGAGAATATCGCTCTGCTCTCCACGCATCAAAAGCTACAGTTAAGAATAGGGAATGCAGAGGGAACTCGCACACGGGCTTCTCGCTCTCCATACTTTATGAATTCCTCGAGCCTCGTTCCTCTCAACAGCAGTTTGGGATCCTCTCCGAGCGCCAAACACACGGCACAGGCGATTGTACTCTACAGGCGTGATTTCCGGAGCGGGCATGCAGTACCTTTCCCGCACCGTTTTGGCCAAGGATGATGTTCAGTCGGGGACTCGCGTTGAAGACTACATTCTGAAAGGTCATGAAGTTGGTCATTTCGACCCTGATGATACTACGGAATGAGTGTGTGGGACGAGAGCAAACCTTCCAGTGTGGAACCCGTCATTCCTCTCTGTAGCCATTTTTCATCTGAATTGAGCGCCAAGGGTTGTGATGTGTCATTTTGCTTTTGGACTGTGTGAGGTTGATACGGAAGCACTCCGTTTGCGCTGTGATGGTCTTCAAGGAGGCAACTCTTCTGTGAGTGCGGATATGACTCGAATGAAATGGACTCACTGCGCTGTGATCCGCGCCATACAACCGGGTGCAGAATGATGAAGTGAAGGGAATGATCCTTCTCTTTGAAAACAAGACCCCACAAACAAACAGAACATCCTTCCACACTATCCATGCAACGCCACTCCTCATCTCACTCATCCTGTATTTTCTCTCCCCTTTCCACTCACCACGAGGCGTGCGATCCACTCACATCTCCATTTCCTTCAATTGAGCGCTGTACAGAGCGAATCATCCCAAGGAACACAAGAAATCGGGCCTATTTTTGGATTGTTATGCGCGTCGGATCTTCATAACTAGAGAATGGCAAGCTCTGATATCTTGTGGCAAGGGTAGAGGACTAATCTTGCAGCGGCTTGACGTGTTAGGTGGCTGCTATCGACTGCGAAGTCCCAAAGCGATTGGAAGAAGGTGGGGATTCTCGTTTTCGAGGATAATCCGGCTAGCGCTATTTCCAGTTCTCTTCGAAGCAATTGTCCTATCACGATGCTCCGGATTCCCCTGCCAAGGGTATTTTTGAGTATTCCCCGTCGTCATGTTGCAGTTCGCGATTTGTGCATGACGAATAGATATTTGCTGGCTGAAGGAGGGAGTGAACTACTGCAAGCAGCAGTACGTCTTTTCCCAGTAGGCTTAAATGATGCACCTGCTCATGCTTGTAGTGGCTGCGGCTCGGGACCCTCTCTCTACTCAGGTGATTTGAACAACATCTTCATGCTGATCTCGGGCGCGAATATCATTCAAATAGGCTGCACAAACACACAGACGACGTCGCTGCGCGAAATCCTGAAGTGCAAGTTCCGTCCTTGCTCAGGTGGCTCTTGTGTGCGTTGGTGACTTGCAGTGATCGCCGCGATGGACGTGTTCCGCAAGAAGAACAAGTTCCAGTGGACGAAGAACTTCATCACGGTTCTCTCCTCGCGCGACTTCATCCTCTTCGAGAACGACAAGTACTCCCACTCGCGGCGTTTCACCTAGACTGGACTCCATCGTGATGCGGCTGACGCCCATCGACGCGACCGACTCCGTGCAGCAGCTCGCGGGCTCCGAGAGCAGCTACAAGTGCCAGATCGAGATCAAGCTGGGCGACAAGCCGCTGCTGCTGAGCACGGGGTCCTCGGAGCAGAGTCAGGAGCTCTGCAACGCGCTCTACCACGTGATCTTCTTCGCTCTGAACGGCTTCCACCCGGCGCTGCCGCCACCGCCCTCGCTCGCATGGAACCTGCCGCTGCTCTTCGGGTACCTCAACGGCGGCTTCGTGAAGGGGCTGTTCGAGCGCGAGGCGGTGTACCAGGGCATTCCCGAGGAGATTCGTCCGTGGGTGTGGAAGAAGCTGAGCGAGTACCTGCTGAGCGGGACGCTGATCCTGGACCGCAGCGACATGGCGACGCTGACGTCGAGTATGGCGTCGCTGCCGCAGCGCTGGGAGCGGAGCATCGCGCAGCAGGGTCTGAAGGAGGAAGAGAGCGAGGTGCTGCGTCTGCTCTGCAAGTTCGTCTGCATCACGATGATATCCTTGTGTTGGCACTCGCTATCTCCTTCACGCCACGCTGAACAGGACGCCGTGGAGTCGATCTGCGCGCTGGGAGGGTACCTGCTGTCCAACCTGCCGCAGGACGTCGCGATCTCGCTGTTCCAGTGCCTCATGCAGCGCATCCTGCCCATCTGGCTGAAGCCCAACGTGTTCCAGACCGTAGCGGCTGACCGGGCGCGTGAGGCGTAGATCGAGGTGGCGGTGTTCAAGCAGGTGTGTCTGCAGCTGATCCCCGACTTCATGCAGTGGTCCGAGGACAAGGGCATCGTGTGGAAGCGCGTGCTGTGCCGGTGGATCCAGTCGCTGTTCACGGCGATGAGCAAGCAGTGCGTGAACCGGCTGTGGAGCATCGTGCTGTTCGAGGGCTACGGCGCCTTCCTGCCGATGATCGTCTCGATTCTGATGAGCAACAAGCAGCAGCTGATGGGCCTGATCGAGACGGTGAACGCGCAGAAGTAGGCGCGACGCGTTGTCTCGATCGTAGCTACCTGGAGGAGCACTTCTTGGCGACGGTGTCCAACATCTCGGACATCACGAAGAACTTCCGCGTGCTGATCAGCCCCAACCAGGCGTCCTCCAAGTTCTTCGACATCGCCTACATCCGCAAGGTGCGTCTGCAGTTCCTGTACGCGTCGGAGCTGGCGGTGAGGTGTAGGAGTGGGTACATGGAGGAGGTGAAGACGATCGACCTGGACACGAAGCGGAAGCAGGTGCTGCTGGGCGAGGAGAGCAAGCGCGTTCAGCACACGCAGAGCGCCATCGAGGAGTTCGTGAAGGAGGTGTGCTCGCGCATGGACGACATTCGAGGTGGCTGTGGTGTGAAGACATGACGCGTAGACGCCTCCAAGAGCGACCCCGACATGCACGTGCAGTACACGCGTCTGGAGCGAATCGCTGCGCTGTTCTCCTCCCTCGTGTCGCCGCTGGCGCACTTCGACAAGTACGTGAAGCGCTACGGCGACCTGCTCAACGACCGGGGACTGCTGGTACTGGACATGAACGACAGCATGAACACGGTGAGTCAGTCGGGCTGTGGGGGTGGTGCGTGTGGGTGACGCGTAGCGTGCCTTCCCGAGAGCCACCAGATTTTCGGTGTGTGCCAGAACCAGGCGGACCTGCGGAAGAACCTGCTGCTGTCGCGGGACCGCTGCGACGTGGTGTATGTCCTCATGGCGGCGCAGACGTGTCTGTGGAAGCTGACGAGCGTGACGTGGGAGGTGTACGAGATGTTTTTGAAGTGGGCGCGGCGGGCTTGCGTGAGAGGTAGAAAGATGCACAACGAGATGAGCTGGGTGATATCGAAGGAGGTGATGGAGGGTATCAAGGCGAAGCAAGACGCCATGTCGTCGTTTTACACGCGCGCGCTGAACATGTCGCAGCAGGCGATGAAGAACATCCTCGACTTCGTCGCCATCGCGAAGCAGGACATGATCACGACGCCTTCCATCTCGTCCCTTCCCGTGATTCAGGACGTGAATTCGGCGTTGCTGCAGAAGTGGGCGGAGAAGTCGGAGGAGGAGGCGTGTCTCAAGGAGTACAGCGAGCTGACCAAGCAGACTGGGTTCCAAGCGTGAGGTGATTCATGTGGGGTGTTTGTGATAAACGTGAAGATGATTGGTGTGGGATGTTTGTGATAAACGTGAAGATGATTGGTGTGGGGTGTTTGTGACTGACAAGTGCTCGATTAACAGTGAATTGTCTATAACAGACGTAAGACTATCACTCTGGACCGTCTTAAGTTAACGCGCGCCACACTATCAATATGAATCGCAACAAACACACCCATAAAGAGATTACTTGGATGCTTTTTCCTTCTTTAGTACACGTTTCACCACGGGCTTCTCCTTCTTTCCGGTCACTTCCTTCTCCTCCTTCTCCTCCTTCTTCTGGCCCTTGTTGAGTCCCTTCAGCAGGGCTTCATCTTCGTCGATGTGCTTCTGGAGGAAGTCGTATGTGATGCCCATCTCTTGCAGCTTGCTCTGAATCTTTTTGTTGTACGCCACACGGAAGTCCAGCGACTCGCCCAGGTTTTCGCGCGAGAACTCGGAGCCCGTCAGGTTGATGCGCTTGGGCACGAAGCGCTTGTTCGCACCCTTCCAGATCTCGGGGTGGATATCGGAGGGCTTCATCACCTCGCACACGAGCTTTTGACCAAACAGGTAGTAGTTGTTCATTGTATCCGCCACGATTTCGGCGACTTCCGGCGTTTCAAACTCGATGAAGCCGTAGTGCTTCGAGCCTCCAGTCTTCTTGCTTCTCGATAACCGCAAATGCTTTATCGTGCCGAACTGCTGGAAGAACTCCCTCATCTGCACCTCCTGGAAGTCGTTGGGGATGTGACCAAGGTAAACCACAGCGGACTTCTTCGACGTCTTCTTCTCTTTCTCGACTTCAGTAGACATACTCTGCGGCAAAGGGAGAATGGCTGAATGCGATTTGGCTTCCGAATCCGAGTCCAGAAGAAGCGGCGATTTCGGCGCACTTGGACACGGGAAATCCCGCCTGCTCTGGTCATTCCGCTGTGAGAAAGACACAGTGTTCTTTTGCTGATCGCGTGCGCAGATGGCCGAATCTTTGATGGAAGACCCATCGGTGGCAGACGGAGCCGCGGAACCCGTCTACTCTGCGCCCTTCTTCCCCAATGCCCATAGTGGAGCGAATTTCAACGCCATGGCAGCAGACAAACACCAAGCGCGCGGGCAGCAGGCCAATCTGAACGCGGTGATGAGCATGCCCAAATTTGAACCGAACGGATCCAAGACTCAGTGCTTTGCCGAGGAGGATCCGTATATGGACGACGATCTTCTCCAGGACGACATGCCGAGGAGCTATCAGCACCCCCTTCCGAAGCCGGTGCTGACGGAGTCCGCTCGGCACAACTACGACCAGGGATCGTACAACAATCTCCTGCGACAGAGCCAGGATGCGCCGGGTATGCTGGAAGGCATCAGCTACAACAGTCTCTCGAACCGATCGTCCATCGACTACTCCTCCTACCCCGAGAGTCGCTCTGTCCCTCGCGCATTAAACAGCCCTCTCCAGGGCTACACCACCCTCTTTCCTGAAGAGGTGGACGATGACGGCCTCTTCATCGAATCCATGCCCGCCATTGCCAACGACAGATACGTGAAGCGGAAATACGGGTCTCCCATGAACTCCTTCGGCGATCCGCTTGGAGATCCTCTTGGCGATCCTCTTGGCGATCCTCTTGGCGATCCTTTGGGTGATCCACTTGGTGATCCACTTGGCGATCCACTCGGTGATTCGCTTGGTGATCCTCTCGGGGACTCTCTCCTCTCTCCTCACCGCTCGCCTCTTCCTCTCGAGACTGCGCAGCGCCGCCCTCCCCTGTACGACGAGGAGCACTTCCCCGCGGAATCGTCGCGCAGAGGCACCTCTCCGGTGTACTCCTCGGCCTCTGTGTTCCGCGACGGCGGTATTGGCGTGGGTCGCAGCTTCCAGCACCCTCTGGGCAACCGCGGCGACGACGGGGGCTGGAACCGCGCCTACTCCTTTTCGCGCAACCTGGACGAGCTGGGAGGCAGCTACCCGATGCGCTCCTCCTCGTTCTCGCGCATCCCGAAGGACGTGGACGGGTACGGGTATTCGCTGAACGAGCGCGTGGCGGCGCACCGTGTGAACTCCATGGAGCGAATTCCCACGGATGTGGCCGGCTCCCGCGGTTATGGCTCCCGCGCGCTGCCGTACAACCGCTCGTTCATGGACTCGTTGGGCTTCGTGGAGCGCGACAGCGACATGCCGATGTCGCGCGCGCGTTCGATGATGTACCTGGGCGAGGACGACTTCGAGGGCTCGCTGCCGCAGCGCAACAGCAAGGCGGATCTGGCGCTGCTGGCGCAGAGCGCGATCAACCCCAACACGGATATGATGTCGGGCATGGCGCCGATCAAGGAAACCACCTCCACCAGCACGCCGCCCTCCTCCAAGGAACCGCTCGCGAAGGACGGCTCTCCGAAGCCTCCCACGCCCGAGTGGCGTCGCTCGCGCAGCCCCCTTCCTCTCCGCGGCTCGCGCTCGCCGCCGCACACCTCGCAGTCGCCGCCGCGCAGTTCGCTGTCGCCGCCGCGCGGGTCGAGGGAGGAGGAGGACCGCGAGAAGCGTCATGGGAAGTACCGTTTCCCGTGCCGCGACTTCGAGAAGGGCGTGTGCTCGCGTGGCGCTGCGTGCAAGTTTTACCACGATCCTGCGAAGGGTAGGCGCTGGGGTGGGTGATGATGTGTAGCTGTGACCACGCCGACGGTAGACGAGGGATGTGGAGCTGATGTGTAGAAGATTCCGATCTGCCGCGACTTCTCGAAAGGCAAGTGTACGCGCGAGAATTGCCGATTCCGACACCCCGGAACGTACTGGCGTGCGCGGTGGCGTGAGCTGTAGGCATAAGGATAATGTTCTGATGGGACTGGAAGAGCCAAGTTCCTCAACAGAACTGCAAGACATCCTGAAGCAGTACAGTTCAACGATCAAAACAAAGATGAACTGATAGCGGCGTTGTGCAATTTCTCTTTAGCCGTGTTTGTTCTGCACTCCTCCTTTTCCTTTTGAAATGGGAGTCTGCCGTTATCCTCGCTGGCTGCACTGATTCGTAGACCACGCGGATGGTACACCCTGTTTCCAGTATTGCAAGAGTACGTGACGAATTTGATCCTGCATGTAATACTGTGTAGATTTGCTGAACCATGAGCCCATTCTCCACGGCTTGGAGAATCTCGGCAACACGTGCTATCTGAACTCTTCTCTGCAGCTCTTTGCATCGGATCGATACATACTGGAGTGTCTGTGCTCTTGTCTATACGAAATCGACATGGATAAGGACAATCGTCTTCGTCGCGAATGTCCCTTTGTCTGCGCTCTGTCCGAAGTGCTGGAAAGTACCGCGCGTTGCGTTCCGTCACAACTGTAGGCATCACATACAAACCCACCATACTTCACTACAGCGTTCGCTCCTTCTACTCTCTCTTCGTGGAACGCGTCAGCGGCTTCAACGACGACGACCAGCATGTCTTGCCTCTCTCCTCTCGTTACGGATAGGACGCTCTCGAGGCCGTGCAGGCGATGCTGGAGGTGCTGGAGAAGGAGATCGCCGTCATCAATCAGTCGAGGCAGCAGCGCTGGTCCCTCGAGTGCTGCGTGCAATCCGTGCTGTCCGATAGTCCCCAACCCTTCGTTCCTATCGCTCTCCCGACGAACGGTCTTCTTTCCGACGTGATGGTGTGCTCTCGCTGCGGCTGTCGGCGTCAGATCCGCAACACACCCTTCTCCGCGTTGATCCTGCCGATCACGAGTGGGTTCTGCTCTTCATCGGATTAGGCGTAGACACGCCGTGGTGGCGCCTCGACCCCTCCTGCCGGCAGAGCTACAAGGCGCTGTTCCACCAGTTCAACATGGCGTACGCCTGCGACAACCCGGTTCACTCCACGCTGCTGGACTGTCTGCGCGACTTCACCGCCGCCACGGAGCTGGAGGGCGTGCGCTGCGAGGGCTGCGGCGTGCTCGACGCGATTCTGGACCCGTCGCTGTCGAAGCAGGACACGGAGGACGCGGAGGAGCTGAAGGAGCGCTTGCAGCACTCGCTGCATCGTGTGCGGTCCTCGCACGACATGGACGCCGACCTCAAGCAGAGCGCGGGCGTGAAGGAGTCGCGCGGCTCCTTCCAGAAGTACGAGCTGATCGGAAGACCGCCGCACTGCCTGATCGTTGGCGTGGAGCGGAAGATGCTGACGTGGGTGGTGGGAGCGATGGTGACGATTAGCATGAACCCGTTCAAATCGAAGCAAGACGCCTTCGTCGAGTTCCCCATGGAGTTTGATTTGCGCGAGTTCTGTCTCTTCACGCAGGTGCAGCTTGCCGAGATCGTTTACGAATAGTCCATCCCGTCTCAACGCGTGAACAGTCTAGCATGCAACTCGGAGGAGAAGCGCGAAATGAGACACTTGAAGCGAGTTGCGTCGTGGAGGCAGGGACACGATCAGCCGCTGGATGAGGAGGCGGTGCGGAAGATGGAGCTCTATTTCAAGGAGGCATCCTACGGAGAAGAGGGCAGTCGCTCGCGCAGGAACAGCGTGGATTCGCTGGATGGGTGCGAGGACGTTTACGAGGTGAAGGACGTGGACGACATATTCTCCTTCGATCACGAAGAAGAACCGCTGTTCGATGCGGGACTGTCGTACAACCCGTACGTGATTCCGAATGCACAGCGAGGCGGAGGACAGCCCCTGCTATACGGACTGCGCGCCGTCATCCATCACCATGGAACGGGGTACGGAGGCCACTATGTGTGCTACCGCCGTATTCGCACAAAGGAGGGCGACAAGTGGTACATGATGAACGACAGTATCGTGATGGAAGTAACATGGAAGGAGGTGAATACGAGTGACATGTAGTGCTGAGGGAAGGGGCTGATGTGTAGCTATCTCGTAGTTTATGATGCAATGGAAAGTCTGTGACGTTCTTGTTGCAACAAACACACATCGAAAAGACGAGCTTCTACAAAGAATGAGCGAAAGGCTGACAAGGCAAGAGTGAACATCAGAACGTGTTTCATTCACCATGAGTCTGTCTGACGGGTAAACGGCAAACAACAAGTATCATCATGTGTTCACATCGGGTCCAGGACACTTACTTCGACGACCTAAACGAGGGTTATAATCTCCATTACTAAACGTCCATCACTATTAAGCAGTTCGAACACTCAACGTAGAGAAAACACTCTACGCACTACAGTAAGAGAAAACACACTGGTTGTCAACTCTGTCGCAAGTGCGCACCAGTCTGTCCACACAGACACGCCAACTTACACTTCACTACGCTGCGAGGAAGAAATAATGGCTGTGTGGCTGTTGGTTCAGGGTACGCTAATGATGCGCCATATGTCCCCTAATTCGATTCACAGCAGCCGTCCTCGCGAAGCGCGCTCTATTGCACGGGTAACACGTACTCATAAGAAACAGGCAATAGAACACAAATTATGAATCATCAGGAGCAATGTACATAACTACGCATAACGACAGCGCGACGGGACTACTGTTATTACCGCGAATGAAGCAATCGCTGTATCTGGTTTTATACTCTCCATCGACATACTCCTCGGCCTGCTCCATCACCACGTTGAGGAATCCGTCGAGGCTGCCCAGGATGCCTATTCCAACAACACGGCGGACAAAAGCGAACCCTTGTAAACCACTCCGCTGAAGAGCTTCACGATGACGGGTCTGCCGTAAACAGACTTGATGAAATCGGTGGAGGAATACTTCTCGCTAGACATGGACAATACTGGGGGAAGCGTTGTCCTGTCGCTGGAGCGTGATAGAGGTCCCGTTTGGAGCGGTTTGTGGAGGCCTGCTGGTCTAGTGGTATGATTCTCGCTTAGGGTGCGAGAGGTCACGGGTTCGATTCCCGTGTAGGCCCATTTTTCTTTGATTCGTTGGATCGCTTTCTGTCCCATTTCTTTTTCCATCTCGGAGGATCGTCTGCTATTTGAATGGAAACCAGGTGGGCGTTGGATTCGGCCGGGTTACGGTTAAGTGATTTGGGAAAACACAAGATGAAGTGCTCGGTGTGCGGGAGTGTGGTCGACGAGGAGGACATGCAGAGGCATGAGACGGAATGTGCCGCGAAGGACGGCATGGTGTGTTTCTTTACTCTGCAGTTATGGGTAGGATATGGACACGCGATGGGAACGTGTGGATGATCGTGAAAGCGAGGAAGCTACAAATCCGAATGACAGCGCTGTGACTGCGGAATCGGGTCTCTCCCGAGAGGAGCTAATACAACTGCGACATGCAGAGAATGAAGAACGCAAACGAAAGGTGAGAGAGGAGCAGGAGAAGCGACATCAGGAGTTGGAGGAACAGTACAGAATCCAGGCCGAAAAGGCGAACGAAGAAGCTGCCCTCATTTTCGAAGAGCAAGAGAGAAAGGATAAGGAGGTGCTCTCACGCGCCAAGAAGGAATTCGCTGTGCGAGTGACGAAGGAGGTGCAGGACGGCAAGAAGGTGGAGAGCCAGCGTATCCTGGAAGAAGAGGAGCAGCAGCGCATCGAGGAGCTGTTCAGACAGCGCAAGGAGGAGATGGAGAAGGAAGAGGAGGAGCGTCGTCGTCTGGAAGAAGAGCGTGCGCGCGCCGAAGCGGAGGAGAAGGCGCGTCGTGAGGAGGAGGAGCGACAGGCGCAGGAGGAGCGCGAGCGTTTGGAGCGCGAGGAGGCGGAGATTAAGGCGCAGCTAGCGGAGGAGACGCGCAAGGCGGAGGAGGCTCGCATCGCAGAAGAGAAGCGCAAGGAGGAGGAGCGTATTCGGGGTGTGGTGCTGGCGTGCTGGGTCATGAATAGTGAATGCGATGCTGGACGCGCTGACGAGCGGCGTGCACTGCGAGAAGCAGTGTCGCGGCGGCAAGACGCACTCGAGCGTTCTTCGCGTGTGCAGGTACCAGCTGCAGTGGAAGCGCAAGTGGTATCACTTGCGGCGCTGGGGCAAGCTGGCTCTGAAGGAGTGCGGAGAGGTGAGCGCGGAGGGCGAGAAGGTGGTGGTGCACCATATGAAGAGGGATTTGGTGGTGGTTGTGAAGGACGCGGCGGATGTGGTGCTGGCGTTGAAGGAGCTGAGAGAGCGCGAGCTTGCGGAGGCGGCGAGGAGCGAAGAGCGGTTGGTGGTGGCGGAGGATGTGCCAGCTGAAGCCGTGGTTGAAACGGAGGAGAAGCCAGTTGTGGGTGAGGAAGAGAAGCCTGTTGAGGAAGAGAAGCCAGTGGAAGAGGAGGAGAAGCCAGTCGTCGCTGAGGAGAAGCCGGTTGAAGAGAAGCCGGTTGAGGAGACAAAGCCTGTTGAGGAAGAGAAGCCAGTGGAAGAGGAGGAGAAGCCGGTTGAGGAGACAAAACCGATTGAAGAGGAGAAACCGGTTGTGGCTGAGGAGGAGCAAGTGGAAACTGAAAACAAGCCTGTGGAAGAAGAGAAACCAGTGGAAGTTGTGGAAACAAAGCCAGTGGAAGTTGAGGAGAAACCTGTTGAAGTGGAGACAAAACCGGTTGAGGAGGAGAAGCCAACTGAAGTTGAAGAGAAGCCTGTTGAAGCTGAGGAGGAGAAGCCAGACGTGAACAAACCCGTCGAGGAAGAGAAACCCGTGGCAGAGGATAAACCTGTGGAAGAGCGAGTAGAAGAGAAACCAACTGAAGCTGAAGAGAGCAATCCTGTTGTATCAGAAGCGGCTCCCGTGGAAGAGAAACCTGTTGAGGAAGAGAAACCGACTCAAATGGAGGAGAAGCCAGTGGAGGAGAAACCCATTGAATCAGAGGAGAAACCAGTGGAGGAGGAAGAGAAGCCCACTCAAATCGAAGAGACGCCCGCTCAAGAGAGACCAGCTGACGTTGACGAGAAACCTGTTGCGGTCGAGGAGGAGAAGCCTGTTGAGGAAGAGAAGCCCGTGGAGGAAGAGAAACCAATTGAGGAGGAGAAGCCAGCTACGGTCGATGAAGAAAAGCCCGTTGAAGAAGAAAAACCCACTGTCACCGAAACAAAGCCAACTGAAACGGAAGAGAAACCAGTTGAGCCAGAAACCAAGCCAACGGAGACGGAAGAGCGACCGAGGAGACGAGGAGGAAGACCAGTGCGTGTTGCCACTGAGAAGAAGAACCCGACCGTTTCATTCACATCGACCGACCGCTTTCGACAGTAAATGAAGACTCGAGCACATTTTTGCACTTGCTGAATATTGTTTTTGGAGTAATATTCGTTTTCTTCCCTTGTTCCATCAAACAGCCCATTGACATCAAATATGAAACACCAGCGAACCGATACGCTTGATCAACGCCATTTCACGGGGAAAAACGTGCGTCAGGAGCCTTGAGATGGAAAACCCGTATTCTACGCATATCACAGATATCATCACGCTATTACGTTGACTCAGCATGATTCCAACAATATACACAATAAAGCAGACGGTGAAGGCATTCAGCCAAAAGCCGATTCCAGCAGCACGGCCCTTCTTCTTATTCAAGTCTCGCTCTTTTCCCTCAGGTTCCGGACGATCCTCTTCATGTTCACCTTCTTCGTCGTTTCCACTGCCGTCACTCTCCGCTTCATTAGGGTTCGTTCCAAAGAAGGAGGGATCGGGAGTTCCGGGAAAACTACGCATCAACAGCCATTCTGGACACAACTATGAAAAGAGACAAACGAAGAAGATGCCCGTAGCGATTCCGCTCACAAAGAAGGGGAACAGAGTCCTCAACACAATGAGCCACGAATGCACGAAGGACTGATGGTTACCCACTTCCTCAATACGCACCTTCACCTCCTCGATACTCATGGATAAAACAAAGACGCGATAAACTAAACTACTCAGAACCAGAATCCTCTTCCTCCTCTTCTTCCTCCTCCTTCGCAAACGTCTGCACCTCCTCCTCGCTGGAGAACAGCACGGCGTTCAGCTGCTGTCTCAAGTACACGCGATGCAGCTGCTGGCGCGTCTCGCTGTCGAACACGCGCATGATGCGGTCCAGACCCACCGTGGCGAGGCGCGGGAGCGTGGGGTGAATCGCGATGTCCCTCACACTACCCGTGTTGCCCTTGTACACGCCCGTCATGCGAAGCGTGCGCAGGTCCACGCGACTCACGCGACCCGTCGTGTCGCCCACGTACAGGGTCGAATCGTCGTGCGACACGCGGCAGCACGTAAAGGGACGATCGCCAATCTCTACGCGTGACGCTCACTGTGTGTGTCGATTACCCGTCGACTGGATGGGACGGCGCTGCGCCCGCGTGTCGTACAGACGCACCTGGTGGTGACCCGTGACCACCGCCAGCTTGTGGGTGGAGCCGTCCGAGGCGAGGAACTAGAGGTTAATGGAGTGATGCGTTCTCACTTGCATGTCCGCCACCCAAATCGGCACGCGGAGACTCAGGAAGTCGTTGGGCACGTTGCGACCACGGAACACCGCTTCCTTGGTCTCGATGTCGTAGAGGGCCAGGTCATTCTCTCGACCGCCAACAGCGAAGACTATGAGTCAGGGGAGTGGTACGAGATAACCATTGTTGTTGTATGGACAGAGACGCATCTTACTGACCGGTCCCTTGACGTCAAACTAGTGATCACCGAAGCGAAGTACCAGAAACACTATCGATGCACTCCTCCTCATCCCACTTGAAGAGATACACGTTTCCCTCCTCCGTGCAAGACAGGAAATGTCTCATACTACGTCATAATGCGAGACAAACAACAGCAACTCTTTGTTTCTCAAAACGCCCAGTCCACACGGAGTTCCCTCCATACCCGTGTATTCCTTCACCATTTCCGTTTGATCGATATCCCACACTTGGATGTGTCCATTTCTATCCATCAACTGTGAAAACGAGTTGAACTACCCCAAAGCAACACCCAGCTCGTTTTCTTCACTTCCCTCCTCACCGGCCCACGCCATACACTCCACAGAATTCTGCCGACTCTGCGTTCCCCAACGCTGCTAGATGTCAGTTGATTCGCTTCAGTGGCAACGATTCGCTTGTTCTCGATTAGAATCTGCTTGATCAATCCCGTTTCGTCTCCAGTGATAATCCTCATGGCTGAGAGAATGGAAATGTGAGTTTGTTCCCCGACAGAAGTGTGTGGGAGCTACTATGTGGAATGACGGGGAGTTGAGAATGGATTTGGGTTTCAATGACCCCTCTTCCTAGTTGCAATGCAACAGTGATTCCAGCGCCAAACGAAATTCACCTTCTTCTCGAATGGAGTGCACCTCGTTCAGGAAAACCAAATGGGCATGACCCATTTTCATGATATCCCCTAACCCCATTATTCATTACTAACTGACCCACATGACTCATCCTCTCGTTATATAAGTAGATGGAAACGATGGCTGAAGAATTCGACATTCAGAGTGGACGAAATGACGAGGAACTCGACGAGTCTGTGCGAATACACGGATTGACACGTAGACTGTTGCATTTGCCAAGAGAAACGATACTAAACTCTCTCAACCGGTTTTCCTCTGCGTTTTACTCGTTCACACTGAAAGGATCGGTTTTCGTGTTCCACGAGGGTATCATTCAGTTATCTGATCATGGTATGGCTCAGGTGAATGACGAGAATATTATCGTGGCTGACATGGAGAAGAGACAGTTGCTGCGCGTGAATGAGACTGTTCTGGCGAAGATCGAACACAACCGTATTATCGACCTGGACAACGAAGGGGTTCGCTGGGAGGGAGATGCCATCGGTGGCAATCCCTTCGGCTGGGGTGTGTTGTATGATAAGGACAACAACGAAACGTACGAAGGCTTCCGAATCGGTAAAACGAGCGTGTGCTACGGACGCAGCTTCTTCCCCGACATCCACGCGACGGACTATGAGGGCGAACTGCTGGACGGAAAGCGGTGGGGAAGCGGAACGCAGTACGCCCGAAGCGGCGCTATCCTCACGAGCGGCGACTGGGTGGACAATGAGGAGAGCCAGCGAATGGTGACTGTTCCTAAGGGGAGCGACACGCTGCAGCTCCACAACCACATCCAGGACCTGACGATCAGCGACGCGTGCTGTAACGACAAGGCGTGGCAATCGCTGGACTTGTCCTTTCTCCCTCTGCTGCGCGGCTTGAACATCGGGAAGGGGTGCTTCACGCAGACGGAGGTGGTGAAGCTGGTTGGAATGAAGGAACTGGAGTCCGTCGTGATTGAAGAGAAGAGCTTCTCGAAGAGTATGTATGTGGGCAATCCGAACCGTCGCTTCTTCGTGAAGCAGTGCCCGAAGCTGAGGGAACTGCGGATTAAGGGGTACTTGTCCTTCTCGGACTACATGGTGTGCGAGATCGAGAACGTGGATGCGCTGGAGGTGATCGAGGTGGGTGACACGGAGGATCGGTGCTACTCGTTCTACCACGCCTCGCTGCAACTGAAGAGTGGACTTGGGTTTGTTCGATAAGGAGTAGATATGCCCTCGCTGAAGACCGTGACGCTCGGCGAGGACGCGTTCCATCAGTGCTCTCACGCGGTGTTTGAGAGTGGCTTTTTGTTGTGAGGGTGAGTGAATAGACTTGCCTGAGTTGGAATCGATTGTGCTGGGGAGTTACGCTCTCGCATGCACCAGCGGTTCCAGTGAGCTGGTGATGCGGAGTGTGCAATGGAGAGGAGATTGACGGAATAGACCTGCCCAAACTGACATCGCTGATCGGCAAGACGAAGGAGTGGTATTTCAGCCAGAGTTTGTGCTATCCGAGTCGCATTGTTATCGAGAGTGGTTGAGGAGAGGGGGAGTGATGGGTAGATGTGGAGAATCTTCGGAATGTCGTTCTGACATATTGGGCATTCAAGTATAAGAGGAGCACGGAGTTGAAGAGTGAGGGCGGTTGGGCGAGATGAAGAGTAGATGTGTCGGAGGAGTTTGCGAAGTTGCTTCAGTAGTTGCAGGGCTTTGCTCGTCAGTTTAGTATCTGGAGAAGGGAGTCAACGGCTGGTTAGTTGATGGTGTTTGGATACTGAATCACACTTGTCGTTACTCTTATTACAATAGCAGTTGCTAATACCTTGTTTCAAAGACAGCAAACCGGACTTCAGGAACCTCTTCACTGTCATCACTCTCCCTCCACTCCAATCCTCCCACACTCACTTCACTTCCTCTCTCCCCCTTTCATTCCCTTCTCCTCTCCCAGGAGTTTCACCCAACGTTCCCCATTTCCCTCAAAAAGAGATATGGCTGATAAGATTATCGACGGAAAGAAGGTGGCCGAGGCGATCCACGCCGAGTGTTTGGCCGAAACCAAGAAGATGCTCGAGGAAACGGGAAAGGCTCCCGGACTGGCTGTGATCCTCGTTGGCGAGCGCAAGGACTCGCAGACCTACGTGCGCAGCAAGAAGAGAATGTGCGTGAAGGACGGCATCACGCCCTTCGATTACACCTTCCCCGAGGATATCTCCGAGGTATCTCAACATCCCACCCACTCAGATGTAGGAAGACTTGCTGAAGACGGTCGTGGAACTGAACTCGAATCCGGATGTCCACGGAATCCTCGTGCAGCTTCCTCTCCCCAAGCACATCAACGAGGAGCGCATCCTGAACGCCATTTCCATCGAGAAGGACGTGGACGGCTTCCACCCCCTGAACATCGGCAAACTCGCCATGAAGGGTCGCGATCCTCTCTTCGTGCCCTGCACGCCGAAGGGCTGCATCGAGCTGCTCGACCGCTACAACGTGGAGATTGCTGGAAAGAACGCTGTGGTGATTGGTCGCAGCAACATCGTGGGCATCCCGGTTGCCATGCTTCTCTTGCGCCGCAACGCAACCGTGACGATCTGCCACTCCCGCACGGCTGACCTGAAGGAGCATCTCCAGAAGGCGGACATCATCGTCGCCGCTGTGGGCGTCGCCAACCTCGTGAAGGGAGACATGATCAAAGAGGGCTGCGTGATCATCGATGTGGGCATGAACGCCGTGGACGATCCCAACGACAAGCGCGGCTACCATCTGTGCGGTGATGTGGATTATGAATCGGTGAGCAGAATCCGCTGCAGGTGAACCGTAGTGCTACGACAAGTGCCGTCTGATCACCCCCGTCCCCGGAGGTGTGGGTCCCATGACCATCGCCATGTTGATGAAGGTGGGGATGCAACGATGCGGTGATGCGTAGAACACGGTCGAGAGCGGAAAGAGAGCGATTTACAAGCACTAGGTGCAGTTCTGCTCGTGTTTGTTCGGAATCACCGAAATCGCGCCTGCTTTTGGCAGAAACACAAGAACAGCACTCGGTTGTTCCCCATTCCCATTCCCAGCAGGTGGAAGACATGTCCCTTCTCAAGTGGAAGAGAAAGAACGATGACGTGTCCATTACCCTCCGTCTGGATACGGAAGCGCTGACCATTGCAGGATACAAGTACGAAAAGGACGAGCGGTATCCGATCCTTCTCGTGACTCTGGAGTCGTTTGATGATGAGTAGGGCGGATCAAAGAGCTCCTTCAACATGGATTTGAGCGTTAAGGCGCAAAATAAAAGCGGACTGCGTATGAATTCGCTGGAAGTAGAAGCGGTGGTGGAAGCCGCCCATCAGCAATCCAGCGAGGAGGATATTGAAATCATAAGCGCCGATAGTATCCATTTAGCGTGTGAGAGCATTCTCTACGGTGTTTCGGTATTGGAATCGGCTTCCGAGTGACGTATAGGACTTCACGTGCAGCATATCGGGAGTCAATACACCCATGGACTCATATGATGGGATTGCGTCCTCCATCCGCTACTTCATTCGCGTTGTCATGAACAGAGATAGCGAGCGGGAGATCACGTTTGCGATTCCATTCTACGTTCGTTACTGCATGCCTGTAGATGTGCTGCTGTGAGTTCATTGTAGTTGTCCATTCCCATGTCCCTGACTACGACCCTAAACCTCTTTGAACTCTTCTCTTTCCGAGTTCACTTGGATAACACGATGTGTGGTTTGTGTCGTCGTGTTACTCGTAGATATACTGTAAACGATGTGATAACGGGCTGGATCGAGATCGTATCGGCCAAGCAGAAGATGAAATCCATCACGATGAGTCTGATCCGCAATGAGTCCTTCTCCTATCTGGGTTTCCCTTCTCTTCGCATCCTCATTGCTAGGCGAAGATGGGAGGAGAGTATGCGAGAAGAATAGGGACCAGCTGACAAAGATGGAGATCATGGACACAATCATGAAGGCAGACAACGAGGACCTTCCAGAGAATCAATATATGAAAAGCGACATTACGATTGATGGTTGCTTCAAGGAGCCAGGCTTTGAGGCGAGGGAGAAGCGGATTCCCTTCCGTATGTTCATCAACGAGATGATAGGCGTGACGCCGAGCTATACTCTATTGAATGGCAGCATTTCCGTTGACGTATGCTCTTCCTCCTCCTGTGATGGGTAGTGGGCTCTTCGCTTCTCTGTAGCTGCAAACAATGGAATGGAGTACATTCGCGACATAGACGTCGATATTGTCCGTGGAACCATTATGCCCTATCACTAAGGCCTGTTTGTTTCATTTGGACGAGTGACAGAAAAAAGCCCCATTTCGGCAACAAGTGGAGCTCCACAATCTCGCACTCTGTGGGTCTACAAATGAGTTCAGGAGTACTTGTAGCTTTGCTTTTACATAACCGAATAGGCAGTACTCCGGAGACTACCATCCCTGCTAAGGACAGCGACGAAGCTGACCAATGCGCGTTTCTTTGCTAGCGAAGCAATGCCGAACGATGCAATGGCAGCAAAAGCTGTAGCTACTTCTGCAACTCCAAATACGCCTTCCACGCCTAGTACGGGAAAGAACACAAACGGAAAGAGAGGCAGGAACGACAGAAGGAAACAGGGACGCAACCGAAAGCCCAGAGTGGAGGCGGGACGGAATAACGTGGCCGCTGCCACCACGGTGGCTACAAATAATCCGAATGCTCCCACAAATGACAAGGTGTCGGATAAGGACGAGAACGTGAAGACAGTGATGACTCGTCTCACTGATAACCATCCGCTGACCATGGAGGACCGCGATCCGCGCTACTATCTCCAGCACCTGACGGAGGACCAGCTGGAGGAGAACGTGCCCGTGTTTGAGGAGGATCGCGAGGAAATGCCTGACGAGTTCGCAACGACGAAGCGAAGAGTGACGAAGGACGCCTTCGGGCACAGGGTCGAGGTGGTCGAGACCATTCCGAGTCAGAAGGAGCAGGACCTCGCCAGTTCGGGCGTGTACTTCCCGAACGATTCCATGTACGGCTACACGCCGGATACACCCCTCGTACTCACCGTGAAGGACGATCTGGTGGACTACGACGACAAGGACGACCTGGCTGCGGGCATCATCACCAACAAGGATGGCGAGGTGATCAGCTCCAAATCGGGCGAAACGACCGTGGAGACGAAGGCGGACGAGCCGACGCAGGAGGAGCCGGGGAGCAACGACCTGCAGGAGATGACGGAGGACGGCGACTACCTGGCGGCGAGTCCGCTGGTGCCCGGCGGCGCGGTGCAGACGGAGATCGAGGTGCACCGCGACATGCAGCAGGCCTACGGGCGCCGCACGCGTCAGGAGCACCGCCGCATGGTGCTGGGCTACGACCACCGCCAGTTCGGGAACGCGGAGCCGTGGGTGGACACGCACCGCATCGAGGCGATCGACGCGCGTCTGCGCGAGCTGCACCTGCAGCGCGAGAGCGGCGCGCTGGAGTACCCTATCGAGAAGGACGCGGCGGCGGAGGCGAAGCGCATTCGCGAGGAGGAGGCGCGCGCCGTGGCGAAGATCCGCGAGGCGATCGGCGTGAAGGCGGGCGAGGTGGTGGACACGAGCGTGACGCTCCCCGCGGAGAAGAAGCGCGCGTTCAGCGTGAAGGGCAAGTCGCTGCAGTCGCTGCGGGCGCGTCACACGAAGCGTGCTGTGGGTCCCGTAGGTTCCGTAGGTCCTGCTGTGGACGCCTCGCTGAACGCGATGGCGGTGGTGGACATCCCGGTGGAGAAGCTGTACCAGGCGCGGCAGCAGGAGCTGGAGCGTCTGCGCCAGACGCGCTACGAGGACTACGACCTGGAGTACCTGCTGGCGAAGAGCGGGAAGACGATGAAGCGAACGGAGGACGGCGCGTCTCTGTACGAGTTGTCGCACGGAGAGACCTCGCAGACGCGGCGCGCGACGAAGGACGAGGAGGCGAACCCGCTGGTGGGCGCGGAGCGTCTGGGCAAGCACTTGAGCGAGGAGGAGAAGCTGAACCTGGTGCACGAGCTGGAGCTGTTCGAGAAGTTCGGTCGCCTGACGGAGGACGAGGTGCTGGGTCTGTACAACACGGGCGTGCAGGTGATCACGCCGGAGATGGAGAAGGCGGCGAGCGAGGAGAAGGAGGAGGCGCAGGGCGCTGGCGATGTGAGCTTGAATCATGACCTCTTCGCGAACAAGGACAAGATCGCGCAGACGATTCTGAACACGCGCGCACCGGCAGCGTCCGAGAACGAGGTGAGTCAGGCGGACATCGCGGTGGACCTGAAGATGGACGAGATGGAGCGTGACCCGACGAAGCCGCTGCGCGACACGGAGATGGGCGTGATGGCTGACGGCTCGCTCGTGGTGGCGAGACGCCGCCGCCCCTCGGCGTTCCCGAACTACGCGCGCGACAAGAAGGAATTCATGGAGGAGTTCGACGAGGCGATCAACCGCGAGGTGTCGGAGAAGGACAAGGCGGAGCTGAAGAAGCTGGTGATCACGGACAAGGACATCGAGGCGTCGCGCGAGGCGATCGGGCTGCCGAAGGACCTGAGCAAGAAGGAGTTCTACAAGCGCTATCTGCGTCGCTGGAAGCAGCACAAGAACGACGGCGAGATCGTGAGCGAGTTGATGACGGGGTATTCGGTGGAGCATCCCGAGAAGATGCTGAAGGACCTGGGCGTGGACACGGAGGAGGGCATCGAGAAGTACCTGATGGACACGTTCAACCGGCACGAGGCGGAGGCGAACCAGCTGATCCCGCCGGACAAGTTGGAGACGCTGGAGCTGCTGCAGCAGTCGTCGAAGGTGCTGAGGGAGGCGGAGAAGAAGTTGGAGGAGTTGAAGAAGAGTGAGGAGGGTGAAGCGTCGGGGGAGAAGAAGGAGGGTGAAGAGAAGAAGGAGGGTGAGGGTGAGAAGAGTGAAGAGGTGAAGGAAGAGGCGAAGGAGGGAGAGGCTTCAGAAGAGAAGAAGGAGGGAGAGGTGAAGGAGGGAGAAGAAGTGAAGGAAGAAGTGAAGGAAGTGAACAAGGAAGAGAACAAAGAGGAACAGAAGAACGCTAAACCCGACAAGGAGATGGACGAACTGCCCCACTACGACCCCTACGAGCACCCCGAAGACCCCGTCAAAGCCCTCGACACCATGCAGGAACGCTTCTACGAGGCTGAGGCGCGCGCGGAGCGAATGACGCCCTTCTACGACGACGCGAACGCGGACCACCACATCGTGGACGCGCTGGAGTACTCGGGTCAGGTGTACGTGCACGAGAAGGACCGCGAGATGATCTACCGCATGTACCAGCAGGGCCTCCACCCCAAGGAGATCTCGCAGTCGTTCGGTTTCGACGAGGGGCGCGTGAACGCGATCCTGCGTCTGATGAAGGCACGCGAGGGCAAGAAGAAGGCGGGGCTGTACACGGAGAAGGCGGTGAAGGAGATCGAGGACAGCGAGGACGTGTTCGAGTACGAGTACCGCGACTTCCCGCCCGCGGACTACAAGCGCGCGGAGAAGCGTCGCGAGGTGAAGAGCCTGCCGCGCAACCTGCCGCGCTTCGTGTTCCTGAACGAGGAGGACGACGAGGTGAAGGTGATGCGCGAGGTGGACCGTCTGATTCGTCGCAGAAAGCAGGAGAAGCAGCCCGAGATCAAGCGCGTGGGTCTCCCCGTGGGTAAGAGTGGGTATGGTGATGTGGTGTGACGTGCAGCCTTCAAAGCGAACGGGAAGGAGAAGTACGGGTGCAAGATGGCGGTGCTGGACTTGAGTCGAGGCAGCAAGCCGACGGTGTGGGTGAGCGACTTCAACGGAGCGCTGAGAGAGGCGAACGAGGAGGAGAAGATTCACCGCTCTTGGAACCGACACAACCTGAGGCAAAAGGAGAGATTGCTGAAGATGGATTTGTGAGTTGATTTAGGTTCGAGTGTTTGTTTGAAATGGGGGAGTTGCGCTTTGAGCTGCACTGTGAGTGGAGTGTTACGTGTGTTTGGATTATGGAGGGAATGGTGTGGGAAGTTGTTTGGAAAGGGTGGAAGCTGAAAGGAGTGGATGGCGTCCAAATGAGTGGATAAGAGTGGAAACAAGCAGATAATGGATAGATGAATTGATAGTTCATGATAACAACAGGAGTAAGTGATCACACCAGAATTACGCCATCTACAGGTCAGCAGAAAGAAGAATGACAACCTTCGCCCATCTTTTGGCTAAAGCTTCCACATTTGGAGAATCTATCGATTATCCTGTTTAGCGGATCTCACTCTCCACCAGCATGATCCTTAGCTCAAAGCAGACGTGAAGCTCAGAACGGTGGATATCCACATTCACGTCTATTCGTCAGCCCACAACAAATCCAACACTCTTCGCAAGAACCGTACCAATATGGCATCCATTATGAATCATTCTCATCACCTGCAGCTTCGGAAGGTCTGTCTCGTTAGTCTCTCCTCAAAGAACTCACCCTGCATCACGAACCGACTGGTGAAGCTTATGTCGTTATCAGCCCGCCCGAAGGATTCGCCGTGGAATGCGAATAATCCAAACAGCATCTCAGTGAGGTTCGGAAGGTCTATAGGTCATTTCACGAATGGGGGTTTACTGGAAATCGACACTGTTATCACCTCGGAGAAGCACTCCGCTCCCACTTCGATTCGCTCCAGAGCACTCAAGTCTATTCCATCATCCACTCGTTATGATTCTCACTCTCAATCCTCAGTTCGTGACAGTCATAGAAACAGGCAGCGTATTCCTTCTTCTTGCCCACCTCCAGCGTCTTCAGCACATCACAGTCTACACGTCACAGGAAGGAGAAGAACACACCTCGCACAACGAACTCCACGAACTGAACACAACTCCTGCTTCCAATACACAA
>ERZ1106948.96-NODE-96-length-42830-cov-34.281216_pt1 | contig 42830 bp, 51 predicted proteins | sample MGYA00403673_ERZ1106948 | MGnify/ENA primary metagenome ERZ1106948 (study PRJEB35170, sample SAMEA104062409) | human gut metagenome | biome: human gut; feature: human-associated habitat; material: faeces | place: Denmark | collected 2012-05-07 ...
TCGGCAAGCGCGCGAAGCGTGCTGCTGAGAAGGCTGCTGAGGCTCAGGAATAAGGGACTCCATGGTTAGGGCGGTGGTTGCGCTGTTTGTTCGATTCATACGAAAGGATGTCTCTCTCTCTGGCAGTCACTGTTAGGGAGAGCAAGGTGCGTGAAGCTGCGTTCAACAACGAGCGGAGTGGGGGAGAGCGTTCTGTGGGTGATGCGTAGACACGCTCCTTTGTCTGACGGAAAGCGGCTACTCCGTAATCAACTGTTGTCCCGTCGTCCACCTGCTGTCGAAGAGTGAGAGAGCTGCGTGTTTTCGGAATAGTGCATAGACTTGTGTCAGTTTGGCCTCTCCACGATTTCAATATACAAACGGTCGAACATCATGGCATTTTCGGGTTCGCCAAGGGCCGTCCAGTTCAATTCGAACACCGTGACTCTTTTCGGAGTGCAGTTATTACCAGGTGTATATATACGACGACCACGACGACGCGGTCATAGGAAGTCTTGTGTTTCCGAGTGCGGTGATCAGGGTGAGTATCCAATACGAGTTGTAGGATGTGCATGTTGTGTGTTCCCCTAGTCTGATCGTCGTGCTTGAAAACGAAACGTGTGTCTATCACCTGAAGGACCTCACTCTCTTCCGGAGAATAGCAACCTATCGGAATGAAAAGGGTACGTCCACGGACATCCTTTCACACGCAGGAATTGCAAGCATCCAGCTGAAGAACGGAATGCCCATCGTTTGTGTTCTCGGGGAGAGCAGGGGTTGTATTCGTCTGATCGTTGTCCTGGGTGTGGGGCATCATGGAGTAGGACGAGCGGAGAGACTACTCCATTCGCGCGCACGAGAGTGCCATTTCGGCGCTGTGTTTGTCCTACAACGGCGAATTCGCGGCCTCCGCCTCCGTGCGCGGGTCCATTATCCGCGTGTTCGACACCACGACTGGGAAGTGCCTTAGTGTGATTCGACGCGGACACATGCGTGCTGGCATCGTCAACATTGAGTCGCTGCTCTTCTCCCTGCTAATGATCAGGTTTGACCGCTACTCGCAGTATTTGATGTGCAACTCGGACACAACGGTGCATATCGCGAAGCGCGAACGACTCTCCGACATGTCGTTGGGCAGTCCTCTGCCAACCATTGATGAAGCGAGTGAAGACGGCACGCAGCGCATGTTCGGGTAACGAGAAATGGACGGAGGTCATGACTAGAGGCGTATTCTCTGATTCCTTTTCGTTTCGGTATTCAAATCCAGACCACAGCAAGTCGATGGTCGCCGTCTTTGGATCGGAGCCGGAGTCTGTGTTTGTCCTCACGACGAACGGATTGTTCGTCAAGCTCTCGATCGACGCGGACCGTGGCTTGGTAAAATACCAGGAGTCGAATATCCGGTCCTTGTAGTTTGTTCTCTTCGATTTCCTTGTTTCTTTGCAAAGAGGTGCGATTTGCCGCGGTTCGAGGGAGGAAATGAGCGAGTTGGATTAAACCGTTTCCTGCACTCATCTTCTCGTTCTTCCTTGCAATTCAAAATGAGCAAAACGTACAACATTGGCATCGATTTGGGAACGTCCACAGTGACCGTATCCGTGTATGAGAATGGGCGTATCCGGACGATTCCCGTGGATAGCGGGATGAAATCTATGCCCTCGTGTGTCTATCTTGATAAGAACGCTCCCGCCGTGGGCCGTATGGCTCAGTTGAAGCAAAAGGACGAGCCGAAGCGTGTGATTTATGACGCGAAGCGACTCCTCGGATGCAAATACAACGACCCCCAGCTCAAAGCCCTTCTTCCCGATCTCTTCTACGATGTGGAGAAGACGGAGAAGGGAAACATCGAGATTTCCGTCAAGGAGGACGAGGGAGCGCAGCGTTTTTCCCCCAGTGAAGTGGTGGCGTATCTCATCTCCCAAGCGGTGAAGAATGCGTCTGCATACCTTCGCGGCAAGATCGGCGAGGCTGTCATTACAGTGCCTGCCTATTACGACAACGTCCAGCGCAATGACACTCTCTATGCTGGAAAGATCGCCGGTATCGACACCGTCCATCTCATCAGTGACCCTACTGCCGCTGCGATCTCGTACGGCCTGATTAACACGATCAAGGACGAGACTGTCCTGGTTTTTGACTTCGGTGGAGGCTCCATGGACGTTTCGATCCTCAACATTCGCAACAAGACGTACAGCGTGATCAGCAGCAGCGGCAACTCCCATCTGGGTGGCGAGGATGTGACGATGAATCTGCTGAAGGTGGTGGAGCGCGCGTTCGCGTCGGCGACGAACGAGGACATCTCGAAGAGCGCGCGCGACCAGATCCAGCTGTACGAGGCGGTGGAGCAGGCGAAGATCGCGCTGAGCAGCGTGGAGGAGTACGACATCGACCTGGAGAACCTGATGGGTCACGAGTTCCACTTCACGGTGACGCGCTCGATGCTGGAGAACGCGAACCACGATCTGTTCGCGGCGTGTCTGGACGCGGTGGAGGAGTGTCTGAAGAAGGCGTACCTGCCGAAGGAGCAGGTGAACCACGTGATCCTGGTGGGCGGGAGCTCCAACATCCCCTTCGTGCGCAACCACATCACGGAGATGTTCGGCAAGGAGCGCGTGTGGTCCTGCATGAACGCCTCGGAGGTGGTGTCGCAGGGCGCGGCGGTGGTTGCGGGCATCTCGCACGACGTGGTGGAGAAGGGCTTCGACTTCCAGGTGGCGATGTACACGACGACGCACAACTTCGGCAACGACGACTCGGAGATGGCGCAGCTGCAGGTGAACGACATGACGCCGATGAACCTGGGCATTCGCGTGAGCAGCGGGCGCCTCTCGCCCATCATCGAGGCGAGCTCGTCCATCCCGTGCACGATGCGCAAGCAGTACCAGGCGCACAACGACAACCAGACCTCGCTGCGCTTCCGGATCTTCCAGGGTCTGGCGGAGATGGCGGACGACTGCAAGCTGATCAACGAGATTGTCGTGCCCATCGAGACGCCCGGTCCTGCCGCCGAGACGCGCGTGGAGGTGTCGTTCTCCCTGGACTCCAACTCGACGCTGTTCGTGGAAGCGACGGAGCTGAAGACGATGAAGAGCGTGAGTCGCGTGATGGACATGGGCAGTCAGGTGCTCACCAAGGAGGAGGTGATGGAGATGCGCGACTCTCTGCACCAGAGCATGGTCAAGGTGGACGAGGCGGAGAAGGCCGCGGTGGAGCGCAACGCGATGACCAAGTACATTGTGCAGGTGCAGCGCAAGCTGGAGAGCGAGCCCGACGGGAGTGACAACAGAGAGAAGAAGAATATCCTGCTCGAGTACAGAGCGTGGCTGGAGGATGGATCCTTCTATTCCAAGGAGGAGATAAAGCAGAAGTTAGAAGAGATGAAGGCGCGTCTTAGCGATGATTGTCGTGTTTGTTGGGAAAGACGTTCGTCGAGGAAGTTCAAAAGAGAAGCGGAATCCCCGCGATTCTCGCGGAAAGACCTTTCAATCGCCATTCAAAGCTAATTCTGGGTTTGCTTCTGTTCTTGCTCTCTGTTTGAAGCGCCCGCTCGTTGTTCTTCTTATCTGTTTGTTAAACGACGATGTCTAGTTCTGGACTCGAAGCGAATGCTTCCGATCAACAGAGTCAAGAAGTGAACAAAATGGCGCAGCGACGATGCGTGCTGTGTTCAAAACCCGTTGTGTCTGACTTGTTCACGCCATACTGTTCCCTGAAGTGCGCAAGAGAGGGTGTGAGGAGGAGATATAGTCTTTTATCGACATTCATTGATTTTGAGTCGAAGTATATCAATCCACCAAAGAAAGGAACGGTCGCGCCAAAGTCGGTTCAGGCACTGGATGATGCAAGTGGAGCTGTGGAGGAGAAGCCGAAGAAGCCGAAAAGGTAAGAGATGGGGTTGGCAGGCGATAATGATGTAGACTTCCCAGAGCCGAGTACAGTCAGTTCGTTCCCTCCGTAGGACGCAGTAATTCAAAATTCATCGTGTAGTTGCGTCAAAAGAGCCGTACCCTTCTCTTGGAAGCCCTTCAAAAGCCGTACAAGACCGAGCTCGATTTATCCAAATTAGCAAGTGTTAGTGCGTTCTGTAATGTGTAGAACTATCTCGATATTGCTTGTCGTATTGAGCAAGCGCTGTACAACAAATTCCCGTTCTCTTCTGACTTTTCGCTGAAGGGAGAGTACAATACAAAGCTCCGGAGTCTCATATTCAACATTTCGGATCCGAGTAATCCTGACTTACGTAACCGCCTCTTTTCCGGTGATTCTTTTGCGCTGTTTGTGACGATAAGATGAAATCGAGCCTGAGAGACTTCCGATCATGACCGCCGACGAGCTGGCTTCCAGTGAGCTCCGCAAGTGGCGAGAGGAGGAGGAGCGAAGACACATCGAAGAGAACGTCATGCTCACATCCGCCAGCGAGAAGCCTCTGAATCCATTGTCGCCTCCTCGCGAAACGACTCCGAAGCCGGTGGAGAAGCCAGCAGAGAAGCCAGCAGAGGAAGAGCCGCCGAAAGAGCCTGCCGTCGTGAATGACAAGGATTCGGAAGAGCGCGAGAAGGCGATCGCTGCTCTGTTGGAAGCGATTCCGTCCGTGACCTCAACTCCCGCGAAGAAAGTCAAGGAGGAAGAGAAGAAGGAGGAAGCGAAGAAGGAGGAAGTGAAGGAAGAGGAAATCAAGGAAGAGAAGGAGAAGGGAGGGAATGTGATGGAGGGTTTCGCGATGCGCGAGCTGAAGATGGAGAAGGGCAGCGACTCAGCCATCGCCGTCGCCATGCCCGAGGGCTCGCCCATCTTCTTCACCGCCAACGTGATCGCGTGCCCCGACGACAAGGAGGTGGCTGCGATGGATGTGGACTCGGTGATGCGCGTGATCGGTCGGATGACGGTGGACACGTGTCAGACCTTCTTGGAGTCGAGGCGCGACCACAGCGGCTACGACGTGTTCTGGTGGACGCTGGAGCTGGACGCGAAATCGACGGAGTGAGTGAGGGCGTGGAGTTTCACCCGTAGCTCGGACCTGCAGCGACTGCTGAAGAACTTCGTGCCGGACAAGCGCGTGGGCGTTCTGGACACGGGAACCAAGGAGAAGAACGTGTACTTCATCCCGCCAGCGCTGGACCCGACCACCGCCTCGCCCATCACCACGTTGTCGTTCGTGAGCGAGGGGTGCTACAAACAGTTCTGCCACTTGCTGTACATCAGGAAGCGAAGCCATCCGCGCGCCAAGCTCTCGCGTCCAGCAGCGTCTCCTGCGCCGAAGCCCTCGTTCACACCGCACACGCCGCCGGGTTCGCCACCCCCATTCGCGTATGCGCGTCCGCCTCCCCCTGCGCCGATGGTGCCTCAAGGCTACCCGCCACGCTACCCGCCACGTGGGAACTACCCGCCACCGTATCCTCCGCGTGGCTATCCGCCTCAGGGCTATCCGCAAGGGTATCCACCGCGTCTGCCACCACGCTATCCGCCTCAGGGCTATCCGCCACGAGGTCCTCCGAGAGGCTATCCGCAAGGCTATCCTCCGCGCGGTTATCCGCCTCAAGGGTATCCACAGGGCTATCCGCCTCAGGGCTATCCTCCGAGAGGACTTCCACAGGGTCTTCCTCAGGGCCTTCCTCAGGGACTGCCACCACGCGGTTATCCGCCTCAGGGCTATCCGCCTCAGGGTCCTCCAAGAGGCTATCCGCCGAGAGGGCTTCCTCAAGGACTTCCTCAAGGACTTCAAGGCCCTCCTCGTGAGCCGCCGCGTGAGTATCCTGAGAAATCAAGTGAGTGATTTGTTGGGAGTTCATTCTAGATTCCTCTTCGCTGTGGGACCGTAGAGAGTAACAAAAGTGTCCTTGTTTGTAACAAACACTACACTCGCGCACGTCACTCTTCACATAAGCGACCTTCTTCGGCAACACCCATCCCTCCTACACTCAAAGCCAGCCACCAACACTCACTTCAGCGTCCTTCTTCCCAAGTCTCCTATTCATCACACTCCTCCAATTCCACTTACCTGTTCCCACTTCGGAAAGCACCGTTCTTTTCTCTGCGGGGATAGCGCCGAGGACGACCCTATCCGTGAAGGACTCACGACTCTTCTACCTCGCCTTCCCTGGGAGAGTGGAGGCGACGGTTGCGATAGCGACGCTCTTCCTTCTCCACAGGCTGCTTCTCCTCACTCGGAGTCGCGGGAGAGGATTCCTGGGAAACGGGGGTGGCTTCTGCGGCCACTGCTTCGGGCCCGGACGCCAGGGGCTTCATTGGCTCCACTGAGATCATTGGCTCTTCTGAAATAACAGACTCATTCACGTCTGATTCAACGGGAGAAGAGACATCCTCCTTGACATCAGGAGAAGCGATCTTCTCTTTGGCATCGACAGGAGAAGCGATCTTCTCTTTGGCATCGACAGGAGAAGGAGCGTCATCCTCAGCCTCGGAGGGAATCTCCACGCTCTACGCGTTGGGGACACAGCATGATCAGTTACCGCTGATTCTGAAGGAGAAACAGCTTCTGCGTTCGAGGCAGGGACGGGCTGGGCCGGAGCAATCGCACTGAACTGGGAATGGATGGCGTTCAACTCATTGAGGATCGCCAGATACACGTCATAGTGAGCGCACAACTCCTTCTGCTCCTTGTCCATGTCCTACACAGTGAGGCCTAAACAAAGCAGCGACCTTCTTGTCCCTCAACGCACTAATCCGATCCAGCTTCTTTTTGTATGCTCTAATTCGCTTTCTGAGAACTACCACGTATTCGTTCTCCGCCGCAACAGAAGAACAGTGAGCAGAAGTGGCTGACGACATTCTGATTGTGTTATCCCCGCAAATCACGAACCCGTACTTTCCTTTCCTTGATTACCAGGAGCGAACGCGAACGCGCTAAATAAAACTGACGAAGAACGCTTCTGACAACAAGCTCCACCCCCAAAACCCGATACGCCGACAACTCCCCTCTTCAACAAACAGACGCACAAATGTTACATATACGACGCCCGAGAGTTTGCCAGCGTCTTGATGGTGCGCTTCTCCTTCCGCTCCTTCTTCATCACCTGGAGGTTAAGAAACGGACCCCACGCGTAGTAAGGATATCTGAGCCGCGTTCTTCTTCTCCCATTCGCTCTTCTTTATCTTCATCGGACGACTTCCGCACAGCTTTCCTACTCGTGACGGAATCTCCTCTCTACACACCGTTCATCTCCTTCATGGCCTTGATTCCCTCCAACGGGTCAGAAAAGGCGACGAAGCCATAGCCCATTGAGCCCTTTCCCAGCTTGTTCTGGACGACACGACACATCGTGTACGACGGATAGCGCTGCCGAAACTGGTTCGCCAGGATTTCGGTGGTCACTTCTCGACCCAGATTGCCCACGAACAGGCGGAAGTCGGACTCATTCCAGTCCGTCAGCGTGCAGTGAAGGAAGCAGCACCGTTTCCACTACAGGATATGTGGCATCCTCCCATGTCTCTCCGTTTTCTCTGCGCTTGTACACGCGACTCTTTTTGATGTTCGCCTATGCGGAACGCGAAGCAGGGGACACTCACGACTTCGGTATCGAAGAACTTGTTCAACCGCTCCTGCTTCTTTTCCTCCGGGTCCACTTCCGCAAACCTGTGCTTAAACGGCAAAACAGGAGATACACTGGGGGAATGTAGGCGTCTTCCACTTTCGGCTTCTTCGGCGCAACCAGCTTCGGTTGGGCAACGATGGCTATGCGGATAAGCAGCACTCCACACCATTACGATCGGAACACTCAACGAAGGTGGTGCTCTTCACAATGTCATCCTAGGCATAAGCCTATGAACACTGGAATACCTCCTTCTTCTCTGGAGTTGGCTCGGATGATGGAGCGGGCAATTTGTCGATTTCGGCAAAGAAGCTCTTCAGCAAGTCGTCATCCCCGTCCATATTGAAAAGAATCGATTCTGGGCTGAAATGAATCGGAGATGGGGGTATGTGGAGGCACTAGGGAAGACAGTCGTGGAGGTGTCCGACCCCCTGGGTCTCTCCATCCTGAAAAACAGTCGCCAATTGATACTTGCACAATGAAGGGTCCTTGGGAAAGCATTGCTACTGGTCTGGAGAAGGGTCACAAGACTCAGAAGTTGGAGAAGGTCGCCAATCACGCTTCTAAGAGAGTAGGGACTGTTTCGGCGCAGCTTAGTTTCAGGTGTGCTCTAAGAGAGTGAAGGCGGTGCGCGAGCTCATCGGTGAAGTCTGTGGACTTCTTCCCTACGAGAAGCACATGATGGATATTCTCAAGGTGAGCGGCATTCTCCTTTCCTCATGTCGTAGGCTGGCGGTAACAACACGGAGAAGAAGATGTACAAGTTCGCCAAGAAGAGAGTAATCGAGGGAGAGTGGGTTGACGTGTAGCTCGGTTCTCACAAGAGAGCGCAGGTCAAGAGAGATGCCATCAAGGAGCTCTATGCCAAGATGCGTCGTGCTCATCACCATCATTAAGTGCAAATAGATCATTCTCTTTACACTGTTGTTTGTGCAAAGAAAGGAGTTCATTGGGGTGGAACCACGTGCTCGATTGAGTGGAGGGGCTCCTGTGGGGAAGTGGCTGAATCACAGATCAAGCGGTCCCTCTCACAGTGAAGAACAACACTAAAACCTCTCACAGTGAAGAACAATACTAAACCCTCTTACAGTGAGGAACACAACACTACACCTCCCCACAGTGAAGAACCCAACACTAAACCCCCTCACAATGACATACACAACAAACACCTCCAATCTATAACAAAAAGAAGGGATGCTTGAGCGCTTCGTCAGCCGTGATGCGGTTGGCAGGGTTGATCTGGAGCATCTTCATCAGCAAGTCCATTGACACGTCGACCATCCACTCTTCCCACTGACTCCGCAGGAACATCTCTCGCAGAGGGGCAGGCTCGACGAAGGGGATGTTCTCCACGTCGCGATTCATCTCCTTCAGCCCCTTAATCACGGACTCGGATCCGAAGAAGGAACAGAACTCCATCAACTCGTAATACTCATTTAGAGTCGACTTCTGGTAAAACAGCGGATACCTCCGAGACAGAATGCACATGAACACGATGCCGCACGACCATATGTCCAACGCGGTGGTCTGGTGAATCACCTTCGAGAGCACTTCAGGCGCGCGGAATCCCTGCGTGCCCGACGTGTGAGCGAAGCCGGTGCAAGACGGGTCGTTGCAAATCGAGCAACGGCGATTGGTCCGTTGGAGGTGTGAGATGATGCTCATGATCAACTTCAGTTCCTCCTCTCGCTCCGGCTCCAGACGCACCGTCTTCAGCGAGTTCATCATGTCGGCGATAATCCCCTCCTTCACTTCGGCAAGACCAAAGTCGATGAGAACGCCGATCCCCGTGTCCTTCGAGTATCTAGTGTGAATGCTACAGAGCAGGGGTACAGAAAGTTGCGGGGCTTGATGTCGCGGTGGATGATGCCCTTTGAGTGCATCTGACTCACGGCCTGGAGCAAGTTTCGCATATACCTTTGCATCTACACTCAAGAGGCTACACAAAACCGACATCCTTGAAGGTGCACGTCCGAATGAAGAGGGTGAAATCGTCATACTCAATCATGGGGAAAATCAAGTTCAGACAGTCCCTCTGCATCGTGATGCCGAGCAGCGGAACGGTGTTAGGACAGTCCTACGAAATCAACTCTGGAACGGAGGCACACTTTCAGCAAATAGAGGGACATCACTTCGTTCACAATCTTCTTCGAGCTGCACGTGGACAGGAGACGCTTGATGGCGAACACACAGTCGGGGCAGTCGGGAAGGACGCAGTTGTACACCTCGCTAAACGAGCCTTGACCCACCAGCTCCTTCACGACAAAACTGCCGATCGACGTAATCTCTCCGGACATGATTTCAAGCGGTAGGACTGAATGAGAGAAGCGCTTCCTTCGAAAAGGCGCTTCTAGAAGGGCTTTCTTTGAACAAGAGTCGTTCAAAATGGGCTCGATTTCGGTCGCGGATGAACTGGGGTCGCGCAAAAGACGACCGTAGTGGAATTCGTTTCATGGGTTTTGAGGCGGTGGGCGTTTGGCACAGCGGGGAGTGATGAATAGGAACGGGAGTGCGTGGTAGCAGAAGAATGGCTCCGCTTCGCTGACGAACAAGAAACGTAGTGGTCTGCCACTCACAGTGACGAACAGAGACTATCGGAAAGTCGGACGAGGTCGGGCTCGAAGCAACAGTTGTGACATTCGCGAATACGTCGAAGATAACAGCAACGTGGATTGTACTATGGTAGGGGATGACGTTGGGACTCTCATCACAGTCTCCTGAAAGGGCGCTCTACTGGCGAACCAAGGATATTCTGAGTCGCGTTACGAACGCTTCAAACGGCAGCACGACTTGTTCACCACACTCGCGGAGTGAACATCTCTTGGTGATTGGTTTCTCCGGAGGGTGAGGGGTAGATAACGGACGAATTTGCTTTCCTGAAGAGCAAGGAGTATCACGAGTTTTGCAGCGGCACGCATCCTTCTTTCCGCATCGTGTTTTTTAGTGATCCGAGTAGTGGCTCCGTGAGCTGCGTTCCGCGTAGACATCAGCATGACGAGGCTTTTTGATGGGATGGACACTCAACACCTGCTGAACGAGTCGTTGGATTCATCGGCGTATCGTTCTGCTTCCTCTCCTTATTCCAAGACTGGACTATTATCTCATGACCGCGACGGAGAAGAACCTTTCCTTTAACCTTCTTTTGTGCTTTATCCACGATTCTTGTTGTGAGGCTGTCCGAAACGGTAGGACCGACGAGCCGCGCTTAGTGCTAGTTACAGTCAAGACGGCCAAGCTAGTTGTGTTTGTAGTTGACCTTCACAATTCCGATTGTGCCAACAGTGAGTTCATCGTGCGAAAATGAGGAATAGAGCTGGAAGAAATGATCGCCAACTACCGAGAAAAGAGAGTGTGTGTGATAGGAGTTGTTTCGGAGGGGAAATCCAAGGTGACGGAATCATCACTGCGAGCGAAGGTGAACGGGCTGAACGACTTCACATACTTCGAGGTGAACTTGAATAACAAGAAGAAACTAAAACGCGTGGCGAGCGGACTATCCCGTCTCGTGATTCGATCCGAATTGTGGCGTGTGCTCGTGGAAACTCACCCGTAGTAACTTGGACGATTTGAACACCACAAACTGTTCTATTATCGTGAGCGCTCTCGCGTGAGGAGTGATGTTTAGTAATGGAAGCAGAGGGGCGTTATTTAGCAAACATTTCATTCTTTCTTTCCTAAATGCTGTTCTAACATGGTTTTAAGCGTCTATGTATGACTTGTTTCCTTGACAACCCACATCAATTAGCTTCGTCTGGTCTTCCACCATCTTCCTCAACTCGACCAGCTCCTTGCGCAGCAGGTGCATTTCGCTTGCGTTTGGCGGGTTCATCACCACGCTGCTCGACTCCTTCTTCGTAATTGGCTTCGTCAGCGGAGGCGGCTGGATGCGCTGCGGCGCAACTGGAGACGCAGGCGGTGAAAACGCCACGTCTCGAGGCGAAGAGGGAGTGCTCATGTTGCGCTGAAGAGACAAGGGCAGGCTGCCCGTGTGGAGCATCGGCAGATTCCCGCCCGGGGAACACGGCGTGTTGCGCAAGGAGGAGCTCATGGGACGGGGCGACGGGCTGCCGCTGCGAAGCGCAGGAGTGCGGATCAGCTGAACGGGGTTGGCAGAGCTGAGAGGAGGGGTGGGATTTGAAGACATCGCAGAATTGACAGGATTTGAGGAAATGGCAGAATTGACAGGATTTGAGGAAACGGAAGAGTTGACAGGATTTGAAGACATCGCAGACGGCGGGATGGCAGCGAGGGGAGGGATAACGGCACTGGCGTAGGGAGAAGAGAGAGGTGAGCCCAGCGGAGACGACGACGACCCCTTCGGGGCGAAGTTGAAGTGGTGCGAGGGAGATCGCGGCGACGACGGCTGGGACGGCGACTTTGCGTCACGGTACTCCTCCAGTACGGAGGCGGACAGGTGAGGCTGGTTGAGTCCCGTTCTCAACCGCGTGGATGCTGCCCGCGAGGCGTCGAGCCATGCGTCAATCGCCTTGTGGGCGGGGACGGGGGAGGGCCGCAGCGTCACCGTCTGCAAGGCGTTGGGGTCCGACAGTCGCACGAACGTCGTGGGATTCTGCCGTGCGTCCAGCAGCACCATCTGCCGGGTGTTCTGCGCGAAGGGGACGTCCCGGAGACAGCTCAGCGGAGTCTCGCCCTGCGCGCAGACGGTCGTCGCCGAGAGCGTCAGCGGGTCCATGAGGAAAAACGACGCATCGCCGAGACCCGAGAAGGCGAGGAGAGAGTTGGCAGAGAAGGGTTGGAGCGTGTGGACGCACTTGGAGAGCGTGACGGAGCCCACGGGCACGCGGATGTTCCGTATGTCGCGAAGAACCACCTCGTTGCAGCCGCTGGCGCTGAAGCCCGTGGTCACCAGCTGCACCTCGTTCCCCGTCCACGTCATCAGACTCTTCCGCATGCTCTGGTGCCCCTACGGGTCATCGCCAACGCGAACGCCAACTATCCACTCGCACACGCTGCTGCCGGAGCGAGGGTCGACGACCTGGTACAGACGGGAGTGGAACCCCGCGCAGAACGCGTTGCCGCTCGGATGCCACTGCATCGTTTGGCAGGCGGTGCTGGCCAGCGAGATGGACCGGACTTCCTTCTCCTTGCAGACATCCCACAGGCGACAGTCCCCGCCACTGCAGTTCAAACGGATCGTGCACACGTACTTAGCAATGGATACCACAGCGCCGTTCACCTGCGGATTGAAGGCGCATTGCGTGATACGGGACTTGTGCCCGCCCAGTGCGAGCGAGTACGCCATGTCCGTTTGCTTCTCTCCATAGGACGGCAGGTTCCACAACTATACATCACGACGGAGTTGCACACGCACAAGAAGGGAGTACGAGCTCGCTCCCGCAATCACCTGACGCTCGTTTAGAGGGTTTATATCGAACGAAGACACAACCTGACTACACTTTTCATCAGCAACGATCCGTTCGTACTTGTAGCACCGCAGAGACGCGTTGCATCCCTTCCCACTGTCAGATCCGGCAACCGGACGCACGAGCAGCAAGCAGCTATCGCGCTTTGAGGAGAGAACAGTGAAGTCCTTATGGGCGGCGATGAGCTGCGTGTCCGCACTGTCCTGCCTCGCGGGAACCATCGAACTGTCACAATCAACTACAGCATCACGGGAGCGTGCAACGGCGATACGGGACGTAACACTTACGCTAATATTGTGAATGTCCATGGTTTCGAGGGAGTGGAAGAGGATATGAGGAGCGTCGTCCGATTCTCGCCGACTGCTCACTCTCAAGGGAGGTAGGTTTTGAGAGTGGATGAAAGGGGGTGTAGCTCAGATGGTAGAGCGCTCGCTTAGCATGCGAGAGGTAAGGGGATCGATACCCCTCTCCTCCAGTCTTTTCTTTTTCTCCCCTTTCGAGAAGGCAGAGCGGAGGGAGATTCCAGCTCGTCGCAGAGAACGACCGAAGAAGAGAATCGCATCTTGTCTAGCCAACTGCCATTCAGTTACAATTACTTATGAATCCGAAGGAAGTGTTGGCGGGAATCGACTTCGGCACCTCCAATACCGTCGTGTCGTTCGTGAAGAACGGCAACGTCGACCATTACACATTCTCCGCTGGAAACGCTCTCTTGCCGACTCGAGTGTGGCACAAAAGAGGACAGAAGCTGCTGATCACCGGGAATACGCGCAACTTCCTGGGCGAGAACTACAGTGTTGTTCGCAACATAAAGCGAGCGATTGGGAAGGAGTTCAGCAAGGAAAAGCACGACCGTGACGCAGAGCTGTTTGGCACGGTTCCCAAAGCGGCGCGTGATGGATCGTATTGTTTCACTCTGGAGGACGGGAAGGACTACACATGCACGGACATCGTCGTGATGATTCTGAAGATGATCAAGGACTCATTGGTGAGGGACGTGCATCCCGATATCCGGGACGCGGTGCTTTCGGTTCCGGCGAACTTCAACTCTGCGCAACGCCTGCTCATGAAGCAGGCCGCTGCGAAAGCGGGGTGGAATGTGCTCAGTCTGGTGAATGAGCCCTCGGCTGCGTCTGTTGCCGCGTCCTTGAACAACAACTTGAACGGCATGATTCTCGTTTTCGATCTGGGCGGTGGCACACTGGATGTGACCATTTTGGAGGTAATTGGAGACAAGTACAAGGTCGTGTCTTCCTACGGAAACCCGAGTCTTGGCGGGAACGACTTCGACCTCGTGCTGCTCCAGCTGGTGGAGAGGCAGTACAAGCAGCTGCACAATCACGGACTGTGGGAGGGACAGAGTGAGTCCGCAGTGCTCAAACGGAAGCGGAAGTTGATGGACTTCCTTATCCAGCAGAAAGAAATGGTTTCACAGGTGCATGATTTGGAGATTCCCATATGCGATTTTTCGAAGGACGCCGATGAAGACGACATCCTCATCACCGAGGCCGAGTACATTCACGCGTGCAAGCCCCTGTTCCAGCGATGCATCGAAGTGGTGCGAAAGAGCCTTTCCATGGCGTCTCCGGCACTCACACGAAAGGACATTCAACACGTCATTCTTGTTGGAGGCGGCTCTCGCTTTCCGTCAATCGAGCAGTCCTTGAAGGACGAGTTCCCCGCCTCCATGTTCTATAGCAACAACAACGTGATGGAGATTGTGTCGAAGGGGTGCGCCGTGTGCGGCAAGATGCGCAAGCGTCCGGACTTCATCATCTTCGACCAGTTGAACGGCACCATCGCCATTCGGCTCGAAGAAGGACCCTATCCGCTCTTCAGAGCGGGCACGCCTTTTCCCGCCAAGCCGGTTGTTCTGAGGCTCGAGGCAGATGCGCCTGGCGCGACGTCCATTGAGATGAAGCTGGTGGAGCTGCGCGGAGACGAGGAGAAGGACTGTCACGAGCTGTGCACCATCGTGTCGCGCGATTTCGAGGCGAAAGAGAACGAGTACAAACAGCTGGAATTCACTTTTGAGGTGTCGGAGGACGGCATTCTCTCGGTGCGGGCAGTAACACTGCCCGATCGGAAACCCTGCGTTGATGCGACCAACATCACGGTTGCCATGTGCCCTGTTTCATGAAACAAACAGGAATACGGAAACTACTTCTTCATCTTCTCTGCACAGACGACACAAAGCACAACACACTACAATGAAAAGCGAAGCACAACGTTACAGTTTCAATAATACATACGGCAAGAGACACAAAGAAAAGAATATAGTACACGTGACGACTCGCGCGTCTTGTTGCGCCAAAACAAGATGATTCCACAGTGGTCCCCGAACTACATCCACGCGTATACGCAGAGGCGAACAAGTACGAATCCATCGAACTGCGCACCTTTCCGTGAACAACGACGACAGACAATACAAAAACGGGAACAAGCGGTGTACTCCGGTATCCATACACGACAGAATGCCAGTTGTTGTTGTAGTCGCAACCCTGATAATCCGAGTCATACAAATCGAACGCGCTGTTCGCGGGCAGGCCATTCCTACTTCGTGACACGAGCGGATACAACTCTACATGCTCGAATCGACTACCCACTCGTTATTGTCCCTTTTCACGCGAACACAAATGCGCTGAACGTGGAGCTCCACATGGCACAGCTCACTCGTTGTATTCCAGGTACCGTGCAGATTACCGCACAGCGTGGCACACTTCTCTCTAGCCGTCACACGAGAATAGCGCTGTGTACATGTGCTGTAAACACTCCAGCTCGTTCTTGTCCAAAACATAGGCAACGTCCTTCTTGAACGCTACGCGTGCGACCTGTGAGCGATTCCTTCCCAACACCACCACCTCGCTCTTCTGATTCAGTACCAGCGCGTTGGCAGCGTAGTACAGCGCCTTCGTCAAGTAGCACCCTTCTGCTGGATCACCGTCGCACTTGCAGCTGTCTCTCACGGGATAGTACTCACCATCCGTCGCCGTCGTTTGCGGCATGATCACGGTTCCCGAATAGTCCTTCAAGTAGAACGCTTGGTTCGCAAAGGAAGATAGTCCCGCCTTTGTCCATTCCTCTGCTGCCTTGTTGTATCTGAAAATGAATCGTGCAAATGGGGACCCACTTCCGAATGTAGCTCGGCCTGAAGATTCCGATGTACATAGCGCCTAGAAACCCAAACAAGAAGAGGAAGGGGATTGACAGCAGCCAGCGCGAATACCTCCGTATCAGCTGCAACTTTCGGTCTCGTTCTCGTTTCGTTTCCAACACCATCGCCAAGAATGATTGTCAGGAGAGGGCGTTTCTGAAAGGGATTCGTTATTCAGAGTGGTTGATAGGGAATGATACCACCCAGCGAGATCGACAAGGAGCGCCTCAATCACACCTTGATTCACAAGAAACACACCGAATTATAATTACAACAGATTATATGCATCGTCTTCTTATTGAGGCGCCTCGGGTCCAGCTCCCCAGAGAGTGAGGTTGTCTCTAAGCAACTGCATAATCAGCGTCGTATCCTTGTAGTCGTTCTCGGACAACAGCTCGAAGCCGGTCACAGCGCCATTGTAGGCTTCTCTAGCGAGATCGCAGGCCTTCTGCGAATCGTTCTCGATCTCGTAATAGAACACGGAGAAGTTCAGGGCGAGTCCGAGCATGATGGGGTTGGTGGACTGCAGCTTCTCCTTCTTGCCGATCTCCATAGCGATCTGGTAACTACGACTCACGACGATGCAACGACCCTACGCCTCCTTGGCCTTCGCCTTCATCTCCTCCTGCTTCGCGTCCTTCTCGAACTCGCAGACATATCTGTAGTAGTCGCCCTTCAGCTTCCAGTAGAACACCTTCTGAGAACCGTCTCTCGCTCCGGGAATCAGGTAGTCGTCGAGCAAGCCGAGAATCTCGTTGCACACGTCGATGAGCTCCTTCTCCACCTTGTGCATGTAGGCTGTGATATCACTCAAGTAGGGAGAGTTCTCCTTCTTGGACTCCTTCTGGACGTGCTGGTTGAGGATTCTCCAAGAGACTCTCTTGTTGTTCACCACGTACTTGTAGGCGATAGAGAGCAGATTTCTCTCGTCGTTGGTCAAGTCCACAAGTCCCGTTTCAGGATCAGGAGTGGAAGCAACTTCTCTCATATACTCCTTCATCTCGTCGCGTCTATCTGCCTTTTCGGCAATGCGAGCCATATACACAATGTCACTCTTCTTAGGCATTCTCCTAAAACAGAATCAGAAAACAGCCCCTTCTTCCATTCAACTGTGGAATATGCATCCATCTCCCTAGTCACTACGAACTACCTACCTGACCTCCAATTAATAATTGATTATTGCCTGTATTCCGGCTTCTCTTGGATCTAGGCACCCTGGGGCTCTTCTCCATTTCACGCTGGGAATTCTCTATGGAATGCGATTTATCCTCAACGGATAGGATTGAGATCCGCCATTTCACCTTCTCTTGTCTTTTCATGCTGCATTGAAAGAGACGCTCCTCCCGCTAGCCACAGCCGATCGAACGAGCACCATCACCTGCCATATCCATGTAGAAGGAGGATTTCCTGTTCAAAGCACGCGACCCAGATGCAGCGTCGAAGGGATCATCGTACACGACGAAGAGGGATTCAAAGAATGACTGAACTGATTCGCGTATCCCTGTCCTCAGAGCAGGCGGACAGCGATAGGAGATACGTTTTGTGGCTGAGACGACACCAACTCTTCGAAGATGTTCCGTTTCGTGCCGCAGTGAACTGTAGGTCGTCTTCTTCATCCGAAAGCGACTGCACTTGCAGCGGAACGATCCTCTCGTGGGAAAGTTCGCTGCGTGTCACGTGTAGTACGTTTACGTAAACCAGGTCTTTGTTCCCACCATGAACGAAACCATAGGGTCGCTGTACGATGTAGCTACGCACGTGTGAATCGATTGTAGTGCTTTTCCTTAAGTAATTGTCTCCGCCTGACCTACTCCTCCTCTCCTTGCTGGGGATGGTCCTGTTTTCTGCAACAAACATACCAGTCCACAATATCGATAACATCCCAATAGGTGGGTGGATTGCTTCGGCGAAGAGGACAATCCTCGCTCTCATCCGAGTCACTACTGCTTGCCAAATCAATAATGTCGTCTGAAGAGGGATTCTGCTGTTGTGAAAGTACAGCCAGCTGCGAGGGTATAAGCGGTTGCGAGGGTATAAGCGGTTGCGAGGGTATAAGCGGTTGTGGGGGCACAGGTAGTTGCGAGGGTACAGATGATTGCGAGGGTACAGATGATTGCGAAGGCACAGCGGTATGAGGAACAGTAGAGACGCTCACGAAATGGTCAAACTCCTTCTGAAGAAGGCTGAGCCAGTTCTGCCCCTCCGGCTCCATAAACGAGGGCGGACCCGCCCACGTCCTGGAGACATCACGCTGTCCGTACGTGTCCTGCGGAACCAACGGAGGGATCTGTGGTAGGCGAATGTGCACGGGCGGTACTCTCCGAAACTCCTCCGCGAACTGCGAGAACGCGTCGTCGTCCTTCACAGGCGCGATCGCGCCTCGCCGCTCATCGTCCACCTCTTCACGCGGCTTGCGGGGAATGTGGGACCAGCTCCCGCTCATCTCCATCTCCACCTCGTCCTCGTCGTCCTCCGTCGCCTTCAGCATCTGCAGCACGTAGAAGTCTTCCGCCAGGTCCGCCGGGTTCAGGTCCTGGCCGCAGACCGGACACGGCTTCTTCTCCGCCGCCGCGTACATCTCCAGAAAGTTCTCCGCGTCGAAGCACCGCACGTGCGTGCACTTGCTCGACCGCACGGGGATCGCGATGCGGTCGAGGGTCAGCGGGTCGAGGAGTGAGAAGGCGAAGGACGAGGTCTCCACCGACACGTCCTCCTCCGTGCGAAGCAGGTTCACGAAGTTCTGCTTCGCGTCCGCCACGGTCGAGGGCACGTCGCTCACGAAGCGGCTCATGATATCGGCGACGCTCACGCGCGAGAAGAGGAAGAGGTACACGAAGCGCGTCGTGCACACGTTGTCGTAGAGCACCACGCGGTTCGTGCCGATCCGCACCAGGCGGTGGAGGTCGCGCACGTCGCTGTCCTCCTGGAAGTCCATGTTCATCACGTTCACGCCGTTCAGGACCAGTCGCACGTGGTCGCTCGAGAGGTGCCAGGCGCCGCTCGTGTAGGACGCGACGATCATGCCGCAGTGGAGGGAATGGTTCTTGATCTGGGACACTTCGCGCGACGAGAGCTCGAAGGAGGAGGTCACGCGCATCCGCGCCGTCTGCGGGGAAAAGCAAACGAGGCTTCGCTGCACCGTGTCCGTGCAGTACACTCTCGAGAAAAAACAGTCGATGCACTCGCACGGCGCGAGCTCCGGATCGCCATCATGTCTCGGGAACACACCGCGCAGGGCGTTGCGATTGCGACAGTTCTCGGGAAGCAAGTTGTGATGCGAATCATTGTCAGGGGACGGTGAAGACACCAATCCGGGGAGATCTGTGTCCATGGTGGAAAGCGTGAGCGGACTACCCATCGCACTATAGTAGGCTGCGGGAAGTGGCAGCGAGTAGAATAGGGAGTCGAGCGTGTGACCGATTTGTCTCTCGCAAGTGCGAATCACTCTCACCGCATCGTCCACGCTTGTATATGATGTGGGCAACGACCCTGGGGCAATGCTATAGTCTATAGATGAACTCGGAAAGAAAACAGTCACAGAACGAAGATAAACGACAGTATTTCTTATGATGCTTTGCCAGCACGCCGAGTGCCACCGCTATGAGTTTCGTGTTTTCCGCTTCACTATTGTTCCAAACCTAATTCTCACAAACGACTCCAACTGCGCCTACAATGCGTCCTATCAGCACGACACACGATTCCTTCAGCTGGGGAGGACGCAATCCGCAGCAGCTAATGAAGCATTTCAAACCGCTCAGCAAACTCTCGGAATGCAGCATATTGCAAAGGGTTCTTCCATTTCTAGAGCTCCCCTCCGTCAACGGAGCCTGCATTTGCGAATATGAAGACACGACACGGCAAAATTCCCCTCGATTTCGGTTGGTTTTGACCTGCAAATTCGCGTAGATGTCTAGCGAGGAGCGTGTGAACGTACTTATGGTACTGGTGCTGTCACGCGTAGTTTCGCTTCCCTTTCACGCCCTATGCGACGCAGCGGCAGTTCATGGAGGAATTGTACACCACCTTGAAGGAGGGAAACGTTGGCTTGTTTGAAAGTCCGACCGGAACTGTGATTGTGGTTTTCCCCTATGACGCGTAGGGAAAGACACTGAGTCTCCTGTGCGGCTCTCTCGCCTGGCTCCACGACACCTCGAAGCTCCCGGACGACTTCTGTCGTGATCCCGTTCCGAAGACGTGCTCTCCGTTGAAGGAGGAGCCGGACGTCCCATCGTGGCTGCTTGATGAGACGGACGAGGACTATCACTTGAGTGGGTGCTTTCGAACTTGGGTGTTGTGTAGAGGAACTGCGCGAAACGCAGTCCTTCCAGCTCAAACAGCTGCAGGAACGCCTTCGGCTCTATCAATGCGGCAAACATAAGCGATGGCTCCCGTCGTCCTCTTCCGGCAGAGAGAAGCGACAGGAGATGACACAGGAGGACGACGAAGAGGATATTCTGCTGGACACCGTCACCAGTGCGCCGGCGGACGACGAGGATCCTCCCATCGCTGTCACCAAGATCTTCTACTGCTCGCGCACCCACAGTCAGCTGGACCAGGTGCTGAGCGAGTTTCTTCGCTCGGAATGGTCCAAGGAGTTTCACTGCGGCATTCTAGGGGGTCGTCGCTCTCTGTGCATCAATCCGAGGTAGCGTCGTTCCCTCTCCTGAACCGTAGTGTCAGCAAGCTTCCCAGCGACTCGCAGATGAGCGAGCAGTGTCTCTTCCTCCAGCGCAACCGGAGTCGCGGGAAGCCGGGCTGCAGCTTCCACAGTCGCGAGAAGGAGGAGTGCGTGAGCAACGAGATTCTGGTGGGTTCGCTGTCGTGGCTTCATTCCCAGCTGAACAACCTGGCGATCGAAGACCTGCTGAAGAAGAGTCGCGATCTGAGCGGGTGTCCGTACTACGCGTCGCGTCGCGCCATCCCCTATTTGGAGATCGTGCTGTTGCCGTACAACCTCCTGCTGAACGAAAAGAGTCGCGAGGCGCTGGGCATGGATCTGAAGGTGTGCTTGGAGGCGGCGTTTCACCGTAGAACCAGGTGGTGCTGTTCGACGAGGCACACAACCTCATCACCGCGCTCAGCGAGATCTACAGTCCGCGCGTCACCAAGGAGATGCTGTCCGTGTCCCTCTCGCAGCTCCGCGCGTACTACGAGCGCTACGCGGACAGGCTGTCGTCGCTCTCGCACTCCTTCCTCATCCACCTGCAGTCCATCGTGCAGTCCCTCCTCCAGCTTCTCACCACGCCACCCGCCTCGCTGGGCGAGGTCTCCGTGCTGCCGACCGACCAGTTCCTCCTCCTCCTCCACCTCGAGGGCGTGAACCTCTTCGACATTCTCCACTTCATCGCCGCCAAGCGCATCGTCAACAAACTGAACGGTTTCGTGGACCGCATGGGCGAGGGTGACAACAAGAAGGTGGATGGGGGCAAGAGCAAGAACGGGGGTGATAACTTGATCAAGAATGAGAGTGAAAACAAGAGCAAGAACGAGAGTGACAATGCGAACAGAAGCGAAGATAACAACTCAAACAAAACACCACGCGTCTCGCACTTCCCCGCCGTTCTCTCGTTCATCGCGTCGCTCACCTCGGAGGCGGACGACACGAGAATCGTGGTCAGTTGCGATCGCAACTGTCCGTATGTCCAACTCCTTCTCCTCAACCCGGAAGCCCACTTCACTCCCATTGTTCGCGATGCACGTTCAGTGATCATCACGGGAGGCACGCTCCAACCAGTCTCTTCTCTCTCTCCTTCTCACCTCTAGTTTGAGGAGTTTCACTCCCAACTGTTTCCACAGATCCCCGCGAATCGCATCCACGCCGTCTCTCTGCCTCACGTGCTCCCTTCGTCGCACGTTCTCTCCCTCTTCATCACATCACGCGTCCAAGAGAAGGAGTTTCGCTTCGACTACGCTTCCCGCGGAGATGGCGCGCTTCTGGCAGAACTGACGAAGTACCTTCACGTGCTGTACGATCACGTTCCGCGGGGAATCGTCGTCTTCTTTCCCTCCTTCTCCTTCCTTCAGCTCTTCGTCCGCCATCTCCATTCTTCGCAACAGTACTCTCAACTCACAAAGAAAAAGCGACTATTTGTGGAGGAGCATGGAAAGGACGTTTTCAAGGAGTACTCGTCCTATTTGGCGAAGGAGGATGCGGAGGCGTCGTTGTTTGCTGTGATCGGAGGCAAGCTGTCGGAGGGCATCAACTTCAGCGACGATTTGGGGCGATGCATCGTCATCGTGGGAATGCCCTACCCCAACAAGAATGACGTGGTTCTCAAAGAGAAGATGCGCTATCTGGATAAGCAAAAGCCTGGAACAGGGCAAGAGTTCTACTCGAATCTCTGCATGAAGGCGGTCAATCAAGCAATCGGCAGGGCGTTCCGTCACAAGGACGACTGGGCGTCTGTCGTCTTCCTGGATTGCAGATACGCGCAATCCTCCATCCGGCAGAAGCTGACCTCCTGGATCGAGAAGCGGGGAGTCCCTTGCAGCACCGGAGATGCTGTCGCAAGTGCCCTGGATTCGTTTTACAACCAATTTCTTTGCGTTGTTTGTCTAACAAAAGCGTCATTCCAACTCCTTCTTCCATGCAGGCCACACCGCGTCCATTTCCTTGGACTCGGGTCGCCTCTTCTCAAACTTGGGCAGCGCCACGTATTTCACAAGAACGTCCATCACTTCGGGGGACAAGCCGTACTGCATTCCCAACGCGTGCTGGCCCTCCACCGTCTCCATCATCTTCGTCGCGTTGAACAGCTCCTTAATCTATCAGTCACGAAACGCACTCGCCACCACCTCCTCCGTCGTCAATCGGCCCGGTATGCGCTTTATCTCGGCAGGGGTCTACACATCAGTCAGGCATTCTATCGAATACGTTGGTTCTATCTTTCGGAAGCGCTCCTTCCGAATGGAAGGGCAACTCCTATTCGTGAGCTCCCCTGCAATTCTACACCTCTTTGACGATTGTTTCTTTCACGTACTGATCCAAATTGTCCATTTCCGGCTCCTGGTTCATAGACTGTTGCAGATGGGACAGGAACTCCGTGTCCTTCGCTTCTATTCCCATCACCAATGCGAAATGCACCTACGGACGTAGTTCACGACGCTGTCCTTTGACAAACCGCCATTCTCGGCTGCCTCCTCCGCTCTTCCTAGTCGTGAGGAAGGACATGCAGCCAAAAACGTTTTGCCTCGCGCAGAAGGGCGTCCGTCTTGGGTCTGAAATTGCCCTCAGCCAGCACGCGATCTAACTCTTCCTGCGTGATTCCCTCAGCAGGGAGATTCTCCACCTTCGTCTTTATGCCTATTCGTCACGCTCCCCGCCCACAATGCACTCTGCGCCGCTTTCCTTCCCACATTTGCCATTTTACTCCCCGAAGACCCCATGATTCGCGCGCCCTGATCTCTAGTGGAACAAACACGGAGTGAAAAGATAAAATATGACAATATGATACTAATGCATGACAAATGACAAGAAGAAAAAGAAGGGCGCTTAGTGCGAGCCCCGACGCGCCATTTCCTGCAGACGCTGGCTGCACTCCTTCGCAACCTCCATGCACTCCTCGTTTGCCTGGCACCGCGTCAGCAGCGTGTTGAACCAGCTCATGCCCAGCGCCTACTCCTTACGCACACCCCACATCCCCACCATGCTGCAGCTCTCGGGACCCAGCGAGACGGCGAGGTCGCGGATCATCAGCACCGTGGACTTGATCAGCTGCAGCGACGAGCGCTCGTTCATCGCGATGTGTCCGGCGAACTGCAGCATGTCCGAGAAGCTCTCGCGGATCGGCGGGTCGTTGCGAGGCACGGCGTTGTACAGAGAGTCCCACAGCTCCACCACGGAGCAGAACAGACGGTCCGCCCACTCCCAGTCGTCGTCGCTCACCAGCTCCTCCACGGGGTACGCGGCGGCGCCCATGGAGACCTTAATGCAGGCGGGCACGAGCACGAGGCAGTAGTCGCTGAGCTCCCAGAACATGCAGCTGATGCACGTGAAGAGGTCGGGCTTGATGTCGCGCGGCACGTCGGAGGAGCGCAGGCTCTCGAAGATGCTGCTCATGAGGCGGTCGCGGTAGTGGATGATCTGCGACAGACAGTTCTGCTTCTGCACCGGGTCCGTCACCGTGTCGCCGATGATCAGCAGCAGGTCCGAGAAGCACGTGATCGCGCTGCGGCACGTCGACACGTCGCTCGGCGTGGTGATGGCGGAAATGATAAACGGCAACAGTTGTCCCTGCGCGTCACCCAGCCCCGCGGCGCCTACCAGGAAGTCCAGCGAGGTCACGCCGACGTTGTTGATGATGGCGTCGTAGAGCAGAATGGCCTGCGTGTGCGTGGAGGTGTTGTCGCTGGAGAGGATCTACGGTGATGAGGCGACGGAGGGCGCTACCGTGTGCGCGATGGACGTCAGCACCGACACGTCGAACAGCTGCGGATTCTTCAGACGCTCCACCAGCGCCACCAGCGCGATGCAGTAGAAACGCTGCAGGTGGTACGCCTGCTCCTTGTCCATGTTCGTCATGTTCTACGCGTCACCGCCGTCCCCAGTCCCCACCAGCGCCTGCTGGCACTTCATGATCACGAACTGGCTGAAGTTCACCAGGATCGAGTCCGTGTTCACCACGTTGCACCCGATCACGCTGATCAGACCGTACGCCGCGTTCTCGCGCAGCTGGTTGTTCGCCGCGCCCGTCTTCTCCGCGCAGTCCATCAGCTTCTGAAGCAGGTCGTGGTAGTACGGGCGCAGGATCTCCGACTGCGGCGGCGCCGACACCACGTCCGCGATGCTGGACAGACCCATCGCCGCGTGCTGCGCCACGCGAGGCTCCTATGTGTCATCGTGAACGCGAAACTCAACCATGTCCAGCGCGGCGAGGAGGCACTGGATCAGACTCGTGCTGCTGTCCGCGGGGATGCAGGAAAGATAGCCCGCGCAGATCTGCGACAGCACCCACGCGGAGGAGTCGCGCACCGCCACGTTGGGGTCGTTCATCACGTTGTTGATGAGCATGGGGCACGCGCTGCTCACCATCGAGCCCATGTACTCCTCGCGCTCCGTGTGCAGCAGGCAGCCGAACACCATGATCGCCGCCTCCTTGTAGTGCCAGTTGTCCGACGCGATGTTGGCGTCCACGAACGGCCACACCACCGTGATGAAATCTACCCCTCACGCGCGCCACGCACGCCTACCGTAGCCCACCACCTCGGCGAACCCGCCCAGGCACGTCGCGGCAGCCATCGCGGGCGTCATCGTCTCGCCGTCGTCGTCCTCCTCCTGGCGCGTCATCGCCTCGCACAGCACCTGCGCCAGCTGCGTGTAGCACTGCTGGCAGAGCCCCTTGAACTCCGCCGTGTCCTTGCACTCCAGCTCCACGTTCGCCAGGATGTTCAGCGTGAACGCCGCCTGGATCGCGATGTCGGGCACGTTCCCGCGGATCGCGTTCTCGCACTCCGTGTAGAAGAGCTGGAAGAAGGGCGGAACCAGCGCGTAGAAGAAGTCGAAGATCTCTCCGAGACACTGGAAGGCGTGGCCCTGCACGTCGAGGTTGGTGCTGTGCAGCGAGTTGTACACCGCCTCCATCACGCAGCGGCACTGCTCCTCGTTCTTCATGAACTCGTCGGCGAAGGCCAGCGCCTTGTCCAGCGCCTGGATCGCCTCGTCCCACAGCTCGGTGCACTGGTTCTGCTGGAGGCAGTGGAGAATCAGCATCATCACCTTCGACACCATCACCGGAGGAAGATTCGCGTCGGACAGATCTTCGCAGATGTATCGGATCGTCTCAACGCACGCCACCTTCGTCTCCGCGCCCGTGTCGGGGGACTGGATCGCATCGCCCAGGCTGTCAAAGATGTTGTCCCACAGACCCATAGGAATTTCGATCAGTGCGATGGCGGAAATGGAAGACGCAGCCGCATTGCGTACAGCGGGAGACGCGTCGCACAAGCACTGGAGCAACTACAAATCACGGGAACCGCACCACTCCCACAGAGTATTTGATATCTGAGCGCAGCTTATCGTCCATCCGTCTCCAGGATTCCTGCTTCTCCTGAAAGATCTCTCCACTCTAATCGCGGTGAGGAACAGGCATAATGGATTACGAGACTAGAAATGGCGCGCTTGAACAGTGTGCCTGCCATGTGACGAGTGCGCTCGGGATTGGACGTAGTGACAAGCACTTCCAGCATCTTTGTTACAAACAGCGGAAAGTCTTTGTTCATTATGTCTGAGAGAGTTGCTTCGGCATTCTGACGCACTTGATTGTCTATTCCATGAGCCCCATCTCGCCCACAACAAAAGACTACCCTGAGATGCAAATTGGTCTAAAAGAGAAACGAAGTCCATTTTCACTCTTTCAAATCAAACCCTGTTCTTCCGATAAGCAATGAATGGCACCAAAACTGTTCAGTTATGCCAACACCTTGATCAACAAGGGACTGTCTTCACTCATTCTAGAACAAACACTCTCCTCTCTGTTTGTCGAAAAGAGACCACCATTCTGCTGCACTGTGTGTGTTTGTGACAATGAAACGAGAAGTTGCACTTCGTCGCCTGGTTGCAGATTGGGCATCGGAAACTGCACGTCCGCTCCTCTCTCCCCTTTCCCACTTCTCCCGAGAAGGCCGCGAAAAAGAGAGGCAAAACACCATCTCGTGAAGAACGCACGGAAGAACGGATAGGGTGTATCAAATTGAATCCACTACTCCTTCCCACGCTCCCAGCGATTGTCGAGAGTGCCAAAAAAGGATTGAATGTTGCTCTGCGGACGGTGTTGGTGTGTCTTCAGCGGCCTGCCCTCGCTGCTCGTCGTTCCTGTCGTATCCGCTTCGTTGTCCGTCGATCGTAGACATACCTCCAAATCGCCTTTGTACTATACTGCACTCTCCACATCGTCATCTATCCCATGTACGGTTTCTCTGCCATGGGCATCATCCTCATGGCAATCATGTGTTTCTTCGCGATCATGGTTGTCTGGAGCGGGCTGAAGGCAACGTTTACGGAACCGGGAATAGTTGTCGATTTGCCAGTCGTGTTGCCGATCGCGCCTCACGCGTAGGAAGTGGCCCCGGAGATGCGCGACTACTACATAGGGGAAGAGGCCTACAACTACTGCGAGTTCGATCCCTTGCCGCGACTCAACAGTAGAAAGTGCAATCGACTGAAGCCCTTCAGAGCCCACCACTGCAGTCGGTGCAAGGTGTGCATATTGAAGATGGATCACCACTGCCAGTATCCTCTTCCTCTCTCGCTTCAGTGTAGGTGGATCAACAACTGCGTGGGCGCTCGGAACCAGAAGTACTTCATCCTGTATCTGCTATACGTGCACCTGGGAGAAGTGTACGCGTGCATTCTGGGGTGTTGTCGCATCTTCATTCTCCGCTCGTACTTCCACGTTTCAATATTGCTTCGCACTAACGGACTAGAAGTACATCGATTTTGAGTACGTCAGAGACTTATACCCGCTGAATCAGTACCTTCCGAACTGGGTCCTCTCACACGTTCGTCTTCCCTTCTTTGACGACGAGATCGTTCCGCTGATATTCCTGTGCACGGAGGTCTTCTTCTCTCTCCTCTTCGCCGTGTTCACGGTGATTCTGTTCATCGACCAGATTCGAGCCATTCGCTACGACATGACGTACGTGGAGTATCTGAAACAGTACAACGTGAAGACCATGGAAGTAGCCCCTTGGTGCTGATTTCATCGTAGAACAGTTTCTACGACTGTCTCGTTAGCTGCATGGGAGAGCCGCCGAGCTGGAAGTGGTTTGTCCCTGTCCAAGGGAAGTATCTAGATGCCGTCATCAAGAAGCTGAGTCACGAGTTTTTGAGTTATTCCGAACTATCTGAGGAAGACGAATCCCTCGAGGACAAGAAGAACAAGTAAACTGTTTCCTATACCACGCTCCCCATTGATCTTTTCGTTTCGCCGTTTCATCTTGATTGTTGAGTTGAAATCGGAATTTAGTGTTTCCGTTTGTTTCCGTCCCTTCTTCTGATCACCCATGACGCCATCTCAAGAGATGAAGCGGATTATCTCCGTGTTAGTCAACAAGCAGAGCTCCATCGACAGCATAGAAAAGAACTTGAAACGGTTGGCTGTAAACAGCTCCGTCTTGCGGTTTACGCGTAGGAACTGAGTTCGAATCCGAATTCGTTCATACTGGATAACAAGGACGTCACCGACCTCCGACGTGCATTCGTTATGCTGGTTGGACTTGCAGTTTTCGAGTGAGCTCTAGATGAAAGAGGACCGGAGCAGAATTGTATCCATAACGTCCGACACGCTCGTCTGCATGGCGAAGAACTTGAAGAACAACTTCGAGCCCATAGCCAGTACTGTATTCCGCGAGTGCTTCGATAGGATTGCTTCTGGTAATAGCGTATGAACTGTTGGGCGGTGGCTCATTGGGCTAGTATATTAGTGCGAAGGAGAGAGAGGCGTTTGAAGCTCTCGTCGAAAACGTGGTGATGAAGCAGTGCACAGCCTATATCATTAGCAAGGTTGATAACGGATGGTCCGATTGTACTGCATTTCTAATGGCTAGCGAGAGAGTCGCACAGTCCGCAATCACCTGTCTTCGTCTCATTCTCACAAAATGGCCTTCGGCCTATATTCTGCAATCCAAAGAGTGTATCATAAACGGCCTCGTTGTGAGTGTGCTTTCCCATCTTCATCGTAGCACGGTCTGGACTGCTACTCGCTTGAAGTCAGGACGATTTCGCAGTCCATCTTCTCCCAGAACCTGTCCAACTATCCTTCCATAGCCAACGAGTGCATGATTAGCATCGCGCTGATCTGTAGAGTGTACAGTCGTCTGTCGCCGGGACGTCGCAAGCAGTTGCCCCAGGCCACGAATCCAAACGCACTCCTTTTCCTCCTCCTTTACCGTAGTCTTCCTTCCCCGCCATTCGTGCTCCATCCCCGCGGTTGACGTCCCCGTACCTGAACCCAGGCCGACTGCAGTCTCCGGCAGCCTCGAAGCCCTCCGTCTCGTCGCAGTGGAAGTCCCCCCAGATGAAGAGCATTCCCGCGAAGGTCGCCTCGGTGTCGCCGCGTCCGTCCAGGCCTCTGCGAAAGGAGCCAGCGAAGTCCGTCAACCCAGTGGTGAGCGCGTCAAATCAGCAGCCTTCTTATTCGTCTCAGCAGCCTTCTTATCTTTCTCAGTCAACCTCCGTAAGCACGCGATCTCAACCAGCTTCATTCAACACGCGTGTTCAGCCAACCTTGCTCAACACCCAATCTCAATCAATCTCGCTCAACACGCAGTCTCAATCAACCTCAATAAGCACACGTCCTCAATCAACTTCAGTAAACACGCCCTCTCTGGCAGCACCATTGAACACGCCCTCTCTCACAGCCTCCCAGCCAGCAACGAACGCGTCGCAAGCCTCCTTCACGTCTTCACAACCCTTCCCCAATCCGCCCGCGTCTCCCCCGTCCAGCATCTCCACAGGCAGGGCTGCTGCGTCAGAGCCGCGGCAGGGGAGAACCGCGTCGCCGGTCTCCTCGCCGCTGTTGCGGTCCTTCGCTCAGACGCCCTCGATCGAGCCTGTGGGAGAGCCGGGGTTCGGTTCGCTGGAGGAGTGCATCACCGCGCACAAGGTGATGATTTGGCACTGCATCACGTCGCTGCAGTGGGAGCTGAAGATGGTGAACGACCTGCCGCCGAACGAAACCAACGCGGAGTCCATCGAGCACTACAAGGAGGCGATTCGGGGACTGATGGAGAAGCGGATAGCAGAAGAAGAGTCCTTCGCCTCCAGACTAAAACGATTCAAACCGTGACGTGTTTGTTGAACAAACAGGACAGTAATCGTGGCTCCGATAGTCGCGATACCTCCCTCGACTATCCTCCCGACTGTATGACTTCCCGTGGTGGTCACTGTACGGTTTATAATTGTTCCTGAAACGACTGTCGTAACGACGCGACGGAGAATCGTGGTGGCTGTACGCGCGGCTGTACGGTCGGTCTCTCGAGTACTACGGTCAACGCCGTCCAACACCCCTACCGTGTCGCGTCCGTAGCGCGAGCTGCTCCGGCTGTACGACTGGCTGCGCGAGCGCGACTTCGACCGGCTGTAGGAGCGGCTGTACGAGCGCGACTTCGAGTCGCTGGGCGAGCGGCTGCTGTGGCGGCGGCGGTACGAGTGCCGGCTGCTCGACCGGCTGTCCGTTCGCTGCGTGTAGTGGCTGGGCGAGCGGCTGTCGTTTCGCCGGACCGTCTTGTCCAGCGACGAGTGCCGACCCTCGTGCGACGGGCGGCTGGACGCGCGCTCGGCGGAGGTGTCGAACAGGAGGTGGTCGTGGGAGGCGGGCGTGACGTCGAAGCGCGACAGACGCGGCTGGATGGGGGACACGACGGGGGCGGCGTGCGTCAACGAGGCGGGGCTCGACAGGTGGAACGGTTCTGTCGACAGCAGCGACTTCAGCTGCGACGGCGACTGGTGGATCGAGGGAGGGCGCGCGATCGTCGTCAGCGCAGCTGGAGACGCCTTCGCCACGGGCGACGCTGCGAGGACCTGAGGCGTGGAGGAAGTGGTCGCAGCGGGAGAAGGCACGGGAACGGGCTTCACTGGAAGAGTTGGGAGCGAGGGCGTGGCGGACACCGGCTTGGCTTGAGGCGTTGCTGGCTTCGCGGGGGTCTTCGCAGGCGAGGGGTGGCTCTCGGCGGAGGGGTCCTTGTCGATTTCAATCTTGGAGTTGCTCATGATCACGTACTTCGAGATGCTCGCTAATTCGTCGACTTGGGGAAACTTGTGCTTGTCGTCACCACTCACACCCATTCGTACTGAGAGAGACAGGAGACGCTTGCGCTGGTCGATGGGGCTCGCGACACAGTCCGTGGATGAATTCGGCTTCTCCTTTTTCAGTTCCTCCTGATACCTCTATTTCATAACTTACAGCAACTAGGAGTACTTTCCAAAACACTCTGCGACTGGGAACAAACTCGCCCTTGGCGTATCGCTCCAGCACGGTGCTGTCCAGGTCTTTCGGCGTCTTGTACACCTTTCCGTAGTCGATGCCCTCAAAACACTTCACATCATCCCCAATTGTCCGAAAAGCAGGGATACTGCTCTTATACGCAGCTGCGTCCTGTTTTGATGAACTATGCGTCACACAAATGGGATACGGAACACGGTTTATCGGAGTGTTGCTCCTTCTCCTTTCTCCTTCTGCCGCGACGTTTCTACGCCGTAAACTCACAGACTCTGTCAGACTCCTTTGTCCCCGTTATCCTCGGTGGTTGCAGCGGGTTTAGACTTGATTTGAAAGGGAGTCGCTGGCACAGGAATATTGTCTAGCGGATGAACAAAGCATTATACGCGCCTACGCTTCTTGCGACAATTAATGCATACATATCTATCGTCGTTGAATGTAGGTGGAATGCCCTCGCAAACATCATGGTACCACAGTCCGCACTCATCGCATCCAATCCATATCTGGGAGTTCGGATTGACCACTTGATGGCAAGTCGGACACGGATCATTGGAAGCGGACGGGTCAACAGCTTCAGGAAGAGGTTGCGCTTCCTGTTTCACCCCTTCCGGCGTGGTTTCCATTGGAATGATCGATTACCTTGAGATCAATCTGATTCGGTGGTTAACGGTTATTTTAAAAGAACGGCGGGGTGTGGGTTGATGGCGATTCTCACTGAGAAGGGAGAGTTATGCAGATTGGAATCGTTCTATGGAATGCAGGTAGTTCACTTTGATTTGAATGGACGGAATACTGTTGATAGAAGAGGAATAGACCATGAAGTGTCTTTCTTCATGAAATGAGAGAATTCATTACTCCAAATCGCACATGCTATTGCTTCGCTTAGACTTCTTATCGTTCACGTGGGAGTTGCTACACTTCGACCCTTCGCCTGTTTGACAAACACACCACACAACACAACTACACATCCGACCCACCAACCCGAACAACTGTAACTCCGTACACACGCCCTCCGACAAACGCAACTGACACAAACCGATCTCCTACACCTCACTCCCAACACACACACAACACCTTCAGGTACTCCAATCGCATCTTCTCGCTCAACTCCAACAACTCCATGTCCTTCACCACGCGGAACAGCGTTCCCACGATGTCCGACGCCGAGTAGCCTATCCCTCACACCAACGCAACACACTCACCCTCCTCCCACAGACTCGCGATGCCCTCGCGCGCGCCCTTCATGTCCTTCTTCACACAACTACACACCACTGCGCGCGCCACGGTCGGAGGCGGCTGGTCGCACACCTTTATCACGTTCTCGCTGTTCACCACGCCGAACCCAGACACGGTCGCCTGTAGACTGTTCACGCCCACGCGCAGGTCACCATCGCTGCAAAACAACAACGCCTCCAAACCATCCTTCGTGTACTCCACTTTCTCCTCCTCGCAGATCGCCAACAACCGCTCCAGAATCTCGCTGTCCTTCAAACGACTGTACCGCAGAATCGCACACCGACTCTACCGTTCACGCCAATCCACTGACGCACTTGGATGGGCTCGATGATCTTGGAGGAGATGTTACAGGCGAGGGCGAATCGAGTGGTGGAGGAGTACAATTCCATGATGCGACGCAGTGCCTGTTGTGCGGCGGGCGTCATGCTGTCTGCCTCGTCGAGAAGAACGATCTTGTGGAAGCCCTCGGGGAGCGAGACCTTCTTTTGAGCGAACATCTTGATCTTCTCTCTCACCACGTCGATTCCACTAGTGTTTATGAGCGATAGGCGATGGAAACCGGTCGTCGGAGGCATTGAGTTCGATGACGGCGTCCTTGTAAGCGTCTCCGAGCATGGTTCGTGCGAGGCATAGAATACTGGTGGTCTTTCCCGTTCCAGGGGGTCCCTATGTTGAAAGGGTTGTGTGAAGGAGGAACGGCGAGTAGGATGTGAGGGAGATTTCCTGTTTGTGCGATGAGTTGGAGTCGGTGAATGGTTTGTTGGTTTCCGACGATTTGTGTAAGCTAAGGGTTGAGGGTGTACGGGAATGTGTACTTGTTTAGGCCTGTATTTCTCGATCCATGGCTGGTCCATGGCGTGTTTGATAGAGTAAGAGTGAGTTTGTTATCCCCTGCGATCCTTCTCGTCTTCTTTTGTATTTCTAGTACTACACGTCATTCCATCTAGTAAACGACGCATAACGCTCACTCTCCTTCATGGAGAGAGCCGCGTCACCACGCAGTCCTGGCCAACAAACAGCCCACTATACAGACACGTTAACGATATTGTCTTGAGTCTCTTGCTGCCCATTCGTTTGTAGAACATGTGTGATTCTGTCCACTTTGCTCGATATCTCTTGCATCTGCGTTTGCGATAAACCTTCAAATGAGGTGCTTTGCTTCAGCTGTGCAATTTCGCGGGATATTTCGCTTAGCCGCTGCTTCAACTCCTCCTGGAATGCCATGTTCAATCCGTAGTTGTTGATCGCCTTGATTTCCACATTGCAGTTGTACATTACAACTCCTGCCTCTCTGCAGGCTATATCAAGAGGGACACTCTTTTCTATCTTGGACAAGCACTTCTCGTTGCAGTTATCGCGAGACACTGGCTCTGGTGGATGGTCTGGAAGAGAATCATGAGAGTACAAGGGAACTGGGGCAGAACTCGCTGGTGGCTCCACCGGGTCTGGCTTGGCTTCTGACTCTTGCGTGGGCGGTGCAGCACCTGGCTTTTCGGCTTCCGGTGCTGCGGGCACTGCCACTGCGTTCATTTTCAGTGGCTGCTGCAAGCTTGACGAAAAAACACCTTCTTCGGGATTGTTGGGGGTGTAGCTTGCAAAGGGTATTGAAACCATCATGGACTTCTTTCCAGAATAGGGCGGCATGAGCGACGACGACGGCACCACCATACTGTAGATCGGGGACTGAAACAGCTGCGACGGAAGCGAGTTCATCATGGGGGTCTGCCCGATAACCGGGAGACTCGCGTTGGACGACAGAACGGGTCTGTGGGCGCTGGACTGGAGAGGGTTCACGGGGGTCACGGGACCCGACACGGGGATGGAGTACTCGAAGGAAAGATCGTTGTCCACCCCGTCCTCTCCCTGCTTCTCCGTCTCCTTCGCTCTCCTCGTCTCCGCGTCCGCCGTGCTGGCTGCGCGGGACTCTGAATCGTGGAGGCTCGGGAGCGTCGAGGTGATCGGGAGCGAGTGCACGAGCGGCTGCACCATCGGCTGCACCATCGGCTGTACCACGGGTTGTACCATGGACTGCATGACGGGTTGCATCATGGGCTGCATGACGGAGGGCATGACGGAATGAACCACAGGCTGCACCATGGATTGCATGACGGAGGGCATGATGGGCTGCACCATGGAGTGGGTGGAGGGAACGGAGAAGGAAAGAAGGTCCGTTGACACTGGAGCCGTGTTGGGCTTCGGCACGATGGTGATTTGCGGCACCTCGCCGTCCGCGTGCGAAGAGGGCAGTCCGGGCAACTCCGTTCTGCCCGGAGCATTCCGCGCTGAAGGAGCGCTGGCTGTGGGAGTGCCGGCATCCTCGACTCGCTTCGGCGCCTCCTCCATCACAAGCACGTCTTCTCCCTTGGGAGCGTCGCTGGGTGCGGGGTTCTGACTTGCCTCCGCCTCCTTGCCCTGCTCTGGAGAGCGAGGGTCGGGCGACGGCGTCGCGCTCGGGGGCTTGGACGACTTCGACGACTTCGACGGCGGCGAGGACGGAATCGCTCTCTTCGCTCTTCTTCGCAGCGTCATTCGCGTCGCGGGCTCCTTCTCCTCGTCGCTCGTCTCCCCCAGCGCCTGGTCGATGATCTCCAGCGACGTCAGACCCGCCTCGCGCTGCTTCCGCATCTGCTCCTTCAGCGCCGTCATCTCGGGCGTTTCGTCCATCGAGTCCATGTTGTAGTCGTCGGACAACGAGCTGTCCAGACTCAAGTCGAAGTTGAAGAACTCCTCCGCCTCCTCCTCCTCGGACGCGTCGGGAGAGTGGTACATCTTCTTGCTGGGGATTCGGTCGCTCGACTGCGACTGGGATCGCACGTCCGCGACGAGAGGACTGCTAAAAACAGCGGAGGTGGTCCGTTTCCGTTTCGGTCGGGTCGATTTCTCGGTCCCGGACGTCGCGCTCTTTGCTGTGGCGTCAACATCGCCCGCGTGCTTCTTCGCAGGACGTTCGTCCTTCTTCAGCCGTCTACGCTTCCGCAGGGTAACTCCTTTAGCGTAAATGCTGTTTCGAACCGTCTTCGAAGGAATGTCACTGTCGTCTTGAGCAGCAGGCTCCGGGTTGGCCTCGTCCTCTTTGCTGCCGTCCTCTGCCCATTATTCTTCATGGCAAAGACTCACCACAACACAATGCCGCTGCGTCAGTTTTGTCTACGTCAGAATCCTACACACTCAGGCACAGCAAACGGTGGTACCAATGATTTCCCCAGCACTGGAGTCTTTCGCAAGATCTCATCCAAAATGGCGAAGATAGAAAAATGCAGCGGCTTTCCCTCTGAGAGGGGCTCGCCGTTCTGGCGCTTCTAAACGTGAATCGTTCCCATAACACCAACACGCAATTCTTGAATGATCACGTTATACCGATTACAAAACGATTCATATGATCTCCCGCTCGATGCTTTCTTCCCCTTCATAAAGTTCTGGTAAACGCGTTTGAACTGCTGCTACGCATCAACAGGTTGCGGTAAATCAAACGGCGTACTTACGCTGACGCTGTCTACACGAAGTAACAGCGGTATCCTGCATTCCCAGCTCAGAAGAGAAGTTGAGCATCAAAGTCGCAATCTGCTTGTCTTCCTCCACCGTATAGGCACCTCTTTTATCCTTTTGCGACATTCCTTCCATAAATCAAGGAAAGGAGAGATAACGGGAGAAATAGATGACCGTATCCAAACAAACCAAACCATAGATTCTAATTGTACTCTCCTTCTTCCGGCTCCGTAAACTTCATCGGCAGCATCTCAATATTCAACTCCTTCAAGATGTTGTGGATCAGTCTACATCGTCCCTGGCTATTCGTGAGAACGCGGCGTGAGTCGAATTACTTCAAGACGGGATCGCGCAGGCGCAGCGTGATGTCGTCGTAATCGTCCGTCGGCTTCATCAGCCACGGGTCAAACCTACCTCTCACGCCCCCTCACAGCCCCAACTCCACGTGGCAGCCCAGCAGAATCGCCTTGCCCTTGCGGATCGTGGAGGACACGCCCGCGATCGAGCCGGGCGGACAGTTCAGACGCGGGTGCTTGGCGTAGAAGCAGATGGGTCGGTAGTCCTTGCCCAGCACGGACGTGGGGTCGGGCACGAAGTACGGACCGCCCTTGTAGTAGCTGATCCCCTTGCGCTGCACCTCGCCCTCCTACGCCTCACCGCGCCACACCACTCCTACCGGCGTCGACTCGTTGAACACGAACGGCACCGCGTACTCGCCGCGCTTCGAGTGGTAGTCGAAGCCCTTCAGCGCGGGGCCGATGGCGCGTCCGCGGAACAGCTTCAGCTCGCGCTCCTCCTTCACCTCCAGCGGGCCGTTCACGTCGAACTCCACCTTCGACGTGCCGTAGTACGACCCCGCGCAGATGCCCATGTACTTGCCGCCGTTCTCGATGTACGCGCGAATGCGCTTGTTGGACCCGTTCCCGATCGCCGCGGAGAGCAGCTTGCGGTAGTAGCGGTCCGCGCCGCCGGGGAAGATGAGCAGCGCCGCGTTCTCCTCCCAGTCGTTCTTCTGGAACTCCTCGGCGTTGATCGTGTCCACGATGTAGCTCGACGGGTTCGAGAAGCTGCGGAACGTGTGCACGCACATCTGCTTCGACGCCGCCGACACGCCCTCGTCGTTGTACACGTAGATGCGCTGGCGCGGGTCCTTCTCGCCCAGCGAGTACGCGTTGATCGTGCTGCTGTCCACCGACCACTCGGGCGTGTAGCGGTCCGGCTTCAGCACCTGGCTCACCTGCGCGCCCCACCCGCTGTACATGTGCTCGAACATGTCGTCATCGTCGTCGTGCTGTGGCTTTGCGGACTGCTTCTCGTCGTCACTCTCGTCGTCGCTGTCCGAGTCGCTATCGGAGTCGCTGTCCGAATCGTCGGGGGCGCAGTAGTACGTGTTGTTCTTCTCGTCCTCCTCTCGCTTCTTCTCCAGCGCCTCGTTCTCCTTGACCAGCTGGTCGTGCAGCGCCTTGATCTTCTTCTCGTGCTCCTCGTTGTGCTTCAGCTCCTCGATGTACTTGTCGATCTCCTCGTTCACGCCCGTGTCGATCACCTCGCCCATGATCACCTCCTTCGGGCGACGGCTCCACAGCCCGTCCGCCTTCGCGCGGCTGTACCCGTCCTTGTCCATGAAGTGCACGGACATGCCGCCGAACGCGTTCTTCACGTCGGGCAGCGGAGTCTTGCCGTCGCTGCACAGATCCAGCTCGAGAGGGAACTCGCGGATGTAGGGGATGAGAGGCGTGATGGCGTTCGTCGGAGATTCTCTGAGCCTGTCATTCAGCGCGGCGCTGTACGCATTGAACGAATTGCCGATGAGACACACATTGCGCATGTTCTTGCCCCAGTTCGACCACATGAGTCCATTGTACCTACGCGGTCACAAACAGCAGGCAATCCACACAGGTTGAAACCACAATGCGGCATAAAGAAAAGGGTCTTACGGAGGACAACACGTTTTGCTTCCTCGTTGTGGGGAATCACCTCGCAACCAAGCTCGGACGCAATAGCCGCGTCCTCCTAGCGATAAGAACAAGTCACGCTACACCACCTTTCCCATGGCCGGATCGAAGATCTCGATGGAGCTATTAATTCCCAACTCATTTCGAAGCGCCAGCGCACAGGCAAACTGATACTGCGAGGTGAGGTTGTCGTTCACACTGCCGAGACCGTACGCCACCATGGACTCGATCTTTCCCGCCTATGCAGTGAGCGACGACGGCCAGAACGTACATTCTTCAGCGGCTTGATCATGCTTTTGAACACGTTAAACTTCGCGATTTCCTTCGCGTACAGGTGGATATTCTCTACGAGCATTCTTTCCTTCGACTATCAAACGATCTGGATTAAGAAGATAAAACAGGCACTATCCACATGAGCACGCTCAGTCGTACGTACCGCGCCAAATAGAACAGGAAAATGCTCTGCGCAAGAAAAATGATGAGCGTCGACTCGAACCCTCTCCGATGCTCCCCGTCCTCTGCTCCATGATAGAGCTACACGAGGATTCGCTCAGAGCGGCACTTGCTCCCCTTCCCCTTTCATTACTCCAGAAAACGGTCCGATTTCCCTCGTCAGTTCCGAATCCATTCCTCGATAATGAAGAACATTTCGATTGTGGAGGAGATTGAGATCTCAAACGTCCTTCCGGATGCGCGCTGCGTGTGCCTAACGAGCAATCCCTTCCTGGGAGAGATATACATCCTAACGCAAACCGGCATTGTGGTCGGGCTTCTCCAGGAAGACCATTTCGTACGTGTCTTGCGGGTTCCTGAGGAATAGGTCTTCTTTGAGTGCGATTTGAGAACCCTGCTTGCGGATACGGTGGAGGTGGAGCAGACGTTCATTTCCATATCGTATGTGGCCGAAATGGACAACCTCCTCGTCGTGAGCGAAGAGGGGCTTATTCTCGGTCATTCTGTGGAGTTGGATTCACGCGTAGCACTCAACAAGAACGAGGAGATCCTTCCTGTGGGAGACATTGATGGAGGCATTCTGGCCTGTGCCTGGAGCTACGATCAAGAGATGCTCCTTGTCGTGACGAAGAGTGGTGTGCTGGTTCTGCTGAACAACTCCTTTGAGGTCCTGAATGAGTCCCGTTTGGAGGATCTGCACCCCGATTCCACCCCGTCTTCCATCCTTCTCAGCTGGCGCAGTGACGGAGAGAACGTGAGCATCAACTATCTCCAGTCGAGCGGCAGTCGTTGCATTTGCGTGCTAACCAAGGACCTGCAGCTCCTTTCCCAGTCGTACGCCCTGCGAGACGCTCGTGACGGATAGACGCAATGTGAACGGCTCCGAGTGCAAGGGCATTCACTGCGCCCTGTCCTGGAACCCCGACCACTCTCTGATCGCGACGATCCAGGAGGAGCGCGGTCGCACACAGGTCTCCTTCCTCGAAAAGAACGGGCTGCGCCACGGCGAGTTCGTCGTGGACGCGCTCGAGAACGGGAAGGTGGCGTACAACAGCGCGGGCGACGTTCTCGCGGTGACGGGCGACGTGGGCGGCGAGAGCGTGCTGCAGCTGTGGACGCGCATGAACTACCACTGGTACAAGAAGGTGGAGCGTCGCTACGCCGTGCCCGTGGCCATGATCATGTGGGACGTGGTCGAGGAGTCTCGCGTGACGCTTCTCCACGCCGTTCCGCTTCGCTGGGGGTCTGACGCATAGAACGGAGACCTCTCGCTGCTCACTACGCGGTGGGAAGTCGCGAACAGCAACGACCACATGAACACCGTCGCCGTGGTCGACGGCCGCACGATTCATCTGACGTCCTGTCGCGTACGCTTCTCTTCCTCCTCCCTCTCCTAGTTCAACCTGTGCCCGCCGCCCATGTACGCCGCCTCGGTCGACTGTTCTTCCCACCTGCGCGATGACGCCATCGTCTATTGCTGCTTCCCCTCCTTCCGCCAGTCCGCGCTCTCGCCCTCGTCAACTGTAGGTCCAACGCGTTCAACACCACCTCGCTCCTCGTCCTCACAAACCGCCAGCTCCTCTTCCTGCGCTCCGACGCCCAGTACAACGCCCTGCTCCGTGCCGCTTCGATTCAGTCGCGACAGGCGCTCGACCTTCTCAAATCCTTCGCCGTTCGCGAAGCCGTTCCTCTCCCTGCTGTGAGTGTTAGCGAAGATACCCCTCTCCCTGCCACAAACTCACCCGTTGCCACAAACTCACCCGTTGCCACAAACTCACCCGCTGCCTACGCCTACTCGAGATGCCTGTGGCTGAGCGAGCGCCTCGTCGTGCTGGCGTGCTCTCAGCAGGACGAGGATTCGCGCGTGGTGGTGATGGACCTGGTGAGCAAGAGGACGCTGTGCCTGCCGCTGAACGCCTGCGCCCTCAGCTTCGTGTCCGAGGAGGAGTTCTGCTGCGAGTCGCGTCGTGGCGAGATGGTTCTCGTGCACGTGGAGATCGACGACGAGGACGAGGCGCTGTGTAGGCGTGACGCGATTCTCTAACCCGCAGTTGTGCACACCACGTCAGCGCTGCCGTCTCTGCCCCAGTTCTGCGAAACGATCTTCGCCATCCACACACCAGAACTGCGCTTCATCTCCCAGTCAGCCAAGGGCAAGCTCTTCTTCGGCACCACTCTTCTGTGCTCCAACGTGGTGTCCGCCATCCCCCTCCAGTCCACGCTTCTCTACATCATCAACGACGTCGTCCCGCACTGCTGTCTGCTCCCCTTCTCCCAGCTCTCCATCTTCACCACCGTCACGCAGCCCATCACCGGCATTCCCCTCCTCTCGCTCGCCAGCAGGACGCTCGAGCGCGGAAGCGTGTACATCGGCTGCGGCGACGACGGTCGCGTGGTCGTCCAGCTGCCGCGAGGAAACACGGAGACCATCTACCCCCGACTGCTCGCCTGCAGTCATTTGAAGCGACTGGTGTTCGACTCGGACGTGCCCGCTCGCTGGAGAGAGGCCGTGGAGTTCATGCGCCGCCAGCGCATTCGTAGGGATGAGGCGTGGAGGTGACGTGTAGCGCTGGACCTGCTGTACGACATGAACCCGGAGTACTTCCTGAGCCACGTCGAGGAGTTCATCGCCAACCAGCTGAGCAGCGACCGCCTGAATCTGTTCCTGAGCAATCTGAGCGAGTAGCCCTCCGGCGAGCGGCTGACGCGTAGTGAGGACTTCACCTCGGAAGGACACGACTACTGCGGCGTGTTCGAGAGCCTGCACATCCCCTCCTGCAACGAGTCCAAGCGAAACGCCATCTGCTCGGCGTTCTACCCCCACCTCCGCGCGCTGCCCTCGCTGCTGCCGGCAATAACCTGTCTCTGCTCCTTCAACCCTCCTCGCTACCAGACGGCGCTGGAGATCATCTACGACAAACTCAGGGCGGAGGAGGCGCTGGACCAGGAGATCGAGGCGCCGGCGGAGAGCGAGGACGAGAGCGAGGAGGAGCTGGAGGAGAACAGCGGCTTGGCGGCGATGAAGTGGCTGCTGATTCTGGTGGACCCGTCGATCGTGTACAATGTGGCCTTGGGGACCTATTCGATGGAGCTGACCCAGATGGTGGCCTCTCTCTCGCAGCGGGACCCGCGGGAGTACAAGCCGCTCATCGAGCGCTACAACAACGTGCCCGTCGGGTGGGTTCTCGGCGTTCCCCTGACGTGTAGAGTGCGTCGCTATCTGATCGACAAGGAGCTGCGGCGGTACGCGCTCCTTCTCCAGGACATCGGCGCGCTGCTCACCAACCCCGCGGTTCTCGACCCCTCCACCTGCGTGCCGCCCTCCACCACGCCGTGCGCGTTCGAGTCCAGCGAGACGCTCTTCAAGGAGGCGGTCCAGCTGCTCAACGAGAGACAGCTCGTGCGCGAGTTCATCGCCGCCTTCAAGGACTCCGCCTATCGCACGAGCATGCTGACGGCGGTGGGTCAGTACTACATCGCCCACAACGAGTTCGCCAGAGCGATGGAGTTCCTGCTGATGGTGTCGCCGCGCCCCTACGGCTTGCTCCTGACCTGCGCTCTCCAGCTGAACGACGTGGACACCTACCTGTGTCTGCTGGCCGACAGCGTGTCCGAGCCGCGCGACCGGCTCCGCTGCGTCATCCAGCTCTGTCGCCAGCTCCGCACGGGCGGCAAGAAGGAGGTGCTCAAGGCTGCTGCGCTCTACGTTGTCATTTCCCGCGGTTCTTAGCTCTAGATCCAGTACCTGGACGACATCGAGGAAGCGACGCTGTGCTACTGCTCGGTGGAGGCGTACCTCACAGCCATCGCTCAGTGCAACAAGTTCGACCGCGAGGACCTCGTGGAGACCGTGATTCTGCCGAAGGTTGTCGAGGCGGCCACGCTGTACATCACGGACATGGCAGAGAAGGAGGAGAAGCTGAAGCGAGTGGTGGACCGCCTCCTGGTGCTTCGCGAGAAGAAGCTGCAGCAGGAGGAGATGGACGACGACGCGCAATCCGTGTGGTCCCAGTCCACCAACGCCTCCATGAGCGGCATCTCCGTCGTCTCCGGCATGACCTCCTTCCTCCAGGAGGCGGGCGGCAAGTCGAGCGCGCTGCTGTCGGTCAGCCCCGTGGAGGACATGTCGGCGCTGTCGCGTCGTGCGGGGAACACGGAGGTGCACGCGGAGCGCAGTGTGAAGGTGATGCAGTTTGGAGCGGGCGTGCCGCAAGCGATGAAGCACCAGAAGAAGAAGCAGCGCATTCGTCCCGGAAGCGTGCAGGAAGAAGAGGCGCTGAACAAGATGGCGGAATTGATCATGAACGTGAGTAACTTGAGAAGTGAGGCAAGTGGAATGTGTGTGAAACATAGGCGATGTCTACTCGTTGAGCAAGGTGCTCTGCTTGGAGAATAGGCAGGAGCTCATGATCCAGTTGGAGGTTGGTTTCGTGGTGCTCCGTAACGCGTAGACCCAGTTTAGAGAGCATATGAAGTGCATTTCGGAGGCGAAGCGCCGGCTAGGGATGGCAGATAGCAGGAAGGAGGAATACGGATTTGATTGGTTATAGTGTGTGTTTGTTGTGTCCAGAAGGAGTCGTAAGTTTCATTTTCAGTGCACCTTCTCCACAAAAGTGAACCACAACGGTAATGATCCAACAAGCAAGCGAAACCCACATAAATTACCACATGCTCTTCTCCTCAGGGCTCTTCACCGC